>Ga0116229_10009107_pt1 | contig 15250 bp, 16 predicted proteins | sample S1TSphgellanicum_3_FD_87313 | JGI IMG/M metagenome (GOLD analysis project Ga0116229, IMG submission 87313) | Host-associated microbial communities from peat moss isolated from Minnesota, USA - S1T2_Fc - Sphagnum magellanicum MG | ecosystem: Host-associated > Plants > Peat moss > Unclassified... | reverse complement strand
CGCGGCCATATCCGCATGTTGACCGAGATTGAGCAGCGCCTGCCGCTGCTCCGGGTCGATCCGCGCAAATTCCGGCAGATCCTGACGGCGCTGATCAGCAACGCGATCAAATTCACGCCGCCGGGTGGAACGGTGACGATCAGCGCCCGGCATGATCGGCCGGCAGCCGAACTGGTGATTGAGGTTGCCGATAATGGCATCGGTATCGCAGCGGAGCATATTGCGCTCGCCCTCAAGCCGTTCGGTCAGATCGACGGATCGTTCAGCCGCAAATATGGCGGGGTCGGGCTTGGATTGCCGCTGACGCGCGCCATGGTCGAACTCCATGGCGGCAGAATTGCGATCAACAGCACGGTCGGGAGCGGGACGATCGTCACGATTGGTCTCCCGGAGCACCGCCTGGTTCGGTCAGGAATATGATGCTCTAAGCGGCCAGAGCGGCGACGCCCGGCAATGTCCTTCCTTCCAGCCATTCCAGAAAGGCGCCACCAGCCGTCGAGACATAGCTGAGCTTGTCTTCAGCACCGGCATGAGCCAGCGCCGAGACCGTATCGCCGCCACCGGCCACCGCCAGCAGCCGGCCGGAAGCGACGAGCGGGATAACGGCCTGCGCGATCGCAGTGGTGCCGCCGTCGAACGGTGCGATCTCGAACGCGCCGACCGGGCCATTCCAGACCAGCGTTGCCACCGTCTCCAATCGATGGCTGATCGCGGCGACGCTGGCCGGGCCGATATCGAGGATCATCTTATCGGCCGGCACGGCGTTGACCCCAACGATCTCGGTGGCAACACCTTCCTTCAGCGCACCCGCAATGACGGCATCTTCCGGCAGGACGATGCTGCAGCCGGCCCGCTCGGCCGCCGCGAAGATCGCCGATGCCGTATCCAGCATGTTGCGCTCGACCAGCGACTTGCCGGTCTCGATGCCTTTGGCGAGCAGCATCGTATTGGCCATCGCACCGCCGATGATCAGCACATCGACCTTCGCCACCAGCGCATTCAACAGATCGAGCTTGGTCGACACTTTCGAGCCGCCGACCAGTGCCGCGAGCGGCCGCTTCGGATGCTCTAATGCAGCGCCCAGCGCCTCCAGCTCGGCCTGCATCAGCAGGCCCGCAGCCCGCGGCAGCAGGCGGGCCAGCGCTTCGGTCGAGGCATGCGCGCGATGGGCCGCGGAGAAGGCATCATTGACATAGAGATCGCCCAATACGGCCAGCGCCTGGGCGAAGTCTGCATCATTCGCTTCCTCGCCGGCATGAAACCGCAGATTTTCCAGCAACAGGACATCGCCGTCATGCAGCGCCGCGACGGCTGCTTCGGCGCTCGGTCCGATACAATCATCGGCAAAGGCGACGCTCTTCCCGCCTAGCGCCTGAGAGAGCGGTGCCACAAGCGGGGCCAGCGACTGGGAGGGGTCCTTCTTGCCTTTCGGCCGGCCGAAATGGCTGAGCAGAATGACTTTGGCGCCGGCCGCAGATAAATGCCGAATGGTGGGGACTAGCCGTTCGATCCTTGTGGCATCGCTGACTTTGCCGTCATGCATCGGGACGTTGAGATCGACCCGGACCAGGACGCGCTTGCCTTCGACAGACAGGCTGTCCAACGTCTTAAATGCCACCATGATGCCGATCTCCCCCCTTTACCCACCGATAATGACCCGGATAGGCGTTCCGCTCCATTCGTGTCAATTAGCCCTTCGTTGAGGACATAAATTATGACCTATCGCGCCGCCCTCATCACAGGCGCCAGCAGCGGTATCGGCGAAGCCTTTGCCGAGTGCCTGCCGGAGACGACTGATCTGCTCCTGACCGGCCGTGAAGCTACACGTCTGATGACGCTGGCCGGACGGCTGGCGCGCGCCGGACGGCGGGTCGATATTGTGACGGCCGATCTCTCCACCCAGGCAGGGATTGCGGAAGTGATCGCACGCGCCGAGTCGTTCGGCATTGATCTGCTGATCAATAATGCCGGGCTCGGCCAGTATGGTCATTTCGTTCGACATGATCCGGCGCAGGAAGCCGAGATGGTCATGGTCAATGTCTTGGCGCCGGTCATGCTCACGCGGGCCCTGCTGCCCGGTATGTTGGATCGGGCGCGGCAGGGTGACAGGCGGGCCGGCTTGATTGTGGTATCGAGCGTCGTCGGATTTGCCGCGTTTCCGTTCCTCACGACCTATGCCGCGACCAAGGCGTTTGATCTGCGCTTTGCCGAGGGGCTCATGGCTGAACTGGCAAGTGAACCGGTCGATGTGCTGGCGCTCTGCCCCGGTAGCACGCGCACGCGGTTCTTCGAGCGCTCCCGGTTCGGCATGGCGGCGATCAAGCCGCGCGGCCATAGCGCCGAGCAGGTCGCCCGCGCGGCTCTCGCGTCGCTGGGGCGCCGTCCTGTCCATGTCGTCGGCGCGGCAAATCGAGCATTCACGCTGCTTCTCACCCTGCTGCCGGGTCGACTGACCCGCTATCTGCTGTCTCTGGCGATGCGGCCACGATCCAAGGCGTAGGGTGCAGGCCCGTTTGCAACCGCAGGAAAGAGTGCTACCTTATCCGATAATCAGTATGACTTAGGTTTATCGGGCTCATGGATTATTCTCGGGGGCCACGCGGCGGCGCCCATCGCGGCGATTCTCAGCGTGTTACGGCCGCTGTAAAATGGTTCAACCGCACCAAGGGGTTCGGCTTCGTCTCGCCATCCGACGGGTCGGATGATATTTTCCTCCCGGCCAATGCCTTGGCGCAGGCGGGTTATGACGAGGTCGGCGAGGGCGCTACGATTATCTGCGATGTCGTGGCAGGGCCGAAGGGCAAGGCGGTCGCCAATGTCATCGATGTCGACCAATCGACCGCGACCGTCCGCGGTGCGCGAGGCCAGGGCGGTTTCGACAGGAACGCCAGGAACCCACCCAACGCCCCGACCCAGCAGCTTCAGGGTGTCGTTAAATGGTTTGACGTGACGCGCGGCTTTGGCTTTATCACACCGAGTGACGGGGGCAAGGACGTGTTCGTGCATTTGACCGCGTTGCGGCGATCCGGCCTTGAAACGCTGACCACGGGTCAAAATGTTCATATGGCGGTTCAGGAGGCACAGCGCGGTCGCGAGGCGTCTTCAGTCGAACTCGCCTGAGTTTGAAAGAGAGCATGGCAAACATCATACGGTCGATCGGTGCCGCGCTTGGCATGGTGAAAACGCCGCGTCTTGATGGCGAGACCAAGCGGGCCTGGGATTTCAGTTTTGCCTCGATTGAGGGCGGCGATCTGCCACTATCGCAATTCGAAGGGCAGGTGCTGATGGTGGTGAATACCGCATCCCGTTGCGGTCTCACGCCACAATATGATGCGCTTGAAGCGATCTACAGCCGATATCGCGACCGGGGCTTCACCGTACTGGGTGTTCCGTCCAACGATTTTGCGGGCCAGGAGCCGGGCACGGAAAGCCAGATCAAAGAATTTTGCACGACCCGCTTCAAGGTGGATTTTCCGCTGACCGGCAAAGCGCAGGTGATCGGTGCCGACGCGCATCCGTTCTATCGGTGGGTGGTCACTGAACGCGGCGACAAAGCGGCGCCGCGCTGGAATTTCCACAAGGTCCTGATCGGACGCGATGGTGCGGTCGCCGAGATCTATTCGAGCCCGACCAAACCGGATGCCCCCGCGATCATCCAAGGGATCGAAACCGCATTGGCTCGGCCCGCCTAACCGGCCCGGCTCGCCGTGCTGGCGGGTAGCTTTGCATCTCTGGAGCAATTCGTCGCAACGCCGGTGCTTTTCAAGCGCCGCGGTTTCTGCTAACTCCACGGCCCTCGCTCCAAGGGGAACGGCTCGCGTGACGCATCTCATTGAAATCGATGGACTTGCCAAGAATTTCGGATCGTTTGCAGCGGTCCGGGGGATTAGTTTTACGGTCGATCGCGGCGAAGTGCTGGGTTTTCTCGGGCCGAACGGCGCCGGAAAATCGACGACCATGAAAATGTTGGCCGGCTTTCTGACGCCATCCGCCGGCCGGGCGACGATTTGCGGCCATGACGTCGTGACTGACGGTTTGGCCGCGCGTCGGCGGCTCGGCTATCTGCCCGAGGGTGCGCCCGCCTATCCCGACATGGATGCCGGCGCCTTCCTGCATTTTGTCGCCCGGATTCGCGGTCTGCATGGTGCCGAGGCGAGGACTGCGGTGGCGCGGGCGGTGGAACGGGTTGAAATCGGTGCGGTGCTCAATCAGCCGATCGAAACCCTGTCCAAGGGTTTCAAGCGTCGGGTCGGGCTGGCGCAGGCGCTGCTGCATGACCCGGAAGTGCTGATCCTGGACGAGCCGACCGATGGGCTTGATCCCAATCAGAAGCATCAGGTCCGGGCGCTGATCGACAGCATGGCGCGCGACAAGGCGATCATTATCTCGACCCATATCCTGGAAGAGGTCGACGCGGTCTGTACCCGTGCCATGGTGATCGCGCAGGGGCGTGTCCTTGCCGATGGCACGCCGGGCGAGTTGGAGGCGCGGTCGCCCTATCATCATGCCGTCTATCTGCGCGTCGCCGGTGACTGGCCGGATACGGTGCTGACCGATCTGGCGGCACTGCCGCAAGTCCTCCGCGTCGAAGCCTCCGGCCGGCCGAACGATCCCGGCATTTACGTGCTGCCGAAAGGCGGGGCGGATATCGCGCCGGCCATTCGGCAGCTGGCGGATCAACGCCGGCTCGACATTGCGGAGCTGCGGATTGAGCGCGGCCGCCTCGACGGCGTGTTCCGCGACATCACGGCCGCGGCCGCCTAAAAGCATATCGGAGAGGTCGGATTATCATGGGCACAGTCGGTGTCATCTTTCGCCGCGAGCTGGCAGCCTATTTCACCACGCCGGTCGCATATGTCTTTATCGTCATCTTCTTGGTTCTCGCCGGAGCGCTCACCTTTTATTACGGCGCGTTCTTTGAGCGTGGGCAGGCTGATCTCCAATCGTTCTTCGGGTTCCACCCCTGGCTCTACCTGTTCCTGATCCCGGCACTGTCGATGCGGCTCTGGGCCGAGGAGCGCAAGAGCGGCACGATCGAGATGTTCCTGACCTTGCCGGTGACGGTGCTGCAAGCGGTGATCGGCAAGTTCCTGGCGGCCTGGGTGTTCACCGGGATCGCGCTCGCCCTGACCTTCCCGTTTTGGATCACGGTGAATTATTTGGGCAAGCCGGATAACGGTGTGATCCTGGCCAGCTATCTAGGGTCTTTCCTGATGGCTGGCGGGTTTCTGGCGGTGGGTGCGGCCGTGTCGGCACTGACCAAGAACCAGGTCATCGCGTTCGTCATCAGTGCCGCCATTTGCTTCCTGCTGATCGTGACGGAGACGCAGATCGTCTTGGGGCCGTTGCAGTCCTGGGTGCCCGGCCCGGTCCTGGAGGCGATTTCGTCCCTGAGCTTTCTCGATCATTTCGCGGCGATCATGCGCGGCGAAATCGATGCGCGGGATTTGGTGTTTTTCCTCTCGGTGATCGTGCTGTTCCTGTTTGCGAACGTGCAACTCGTCGATCTCAAAAAAGCGGATTAGGGGCGATATAAGATGCGTCGTTCTGCCGGCGGCCTGACCCTGGTCGGTCTCATTCTGGCCGTGATTTTGTTCGTATCGGTCAATAGCCTGTCCGATCGGTTCCTGAAGGGGGCGAGTGTCGATCTCACCGATCAGCAGCTCTATACCCTGTCACCGGGGACGCGCGCGATCCTCGGGAAAATCGACGAGCCGATCACGCTGAAGCTTTATTATTCGGTGCGTCTCGGCGACGCCGTTCCTGCTTACGGCGTTTATGCGCAGCGTGTCCGCGAATTGCTCCAGGAATATGCCGCGCTCTCGAACGGCAAAGTCCGGTTGCAGATTATCGAACCGCAGCCTTATTCCGAGGAAGAAGATCAGGCGACGGCGGCTGGCCTCCAGGGCGTGCCAGTCGAAGAGGGCGGTGAGCCGGTCTATTTCGGTCTTGTCGGCACGAATTCGACCGATGACAGCGAAAACATTCCGTTCTTCCAGCAAGATCGCGAAAAATTCCTGGAATTCGATCTGACGAAGCTGGTTCAGACGCTGGCATTCCCGAAGAAGAAAGTCGTCGGTTTGATCACGTCGCTGATGATCGACGGCGACCCGATGGCCCAAATGCAGGGGCGGCCGTCACAGCCGCAAGCGGTCATCGACCAGATCCGTCAGGCTTACGAGGTGCGTGTGCTGCCGGAGAGCCTGGATAGCATCCCGGACGACGTCGATGTGCTGATGATCGTTCAACCGGAGCGTCTGACGCCATCGGCCGAATATGCGATCGACCAGTTCGCGCTCGGTGGCGGCCATGTGCTGGCCTTCGTCGATCCTGACTCGGAATTTCAGAAAACACACCGGTCGATGATGCAGCCGCAGGGCGGCGGCGAGGTCAAGTTTGACCGGCTCCTGAATGCTTGGGGCGTCAATCTGATCAAGGACAAGGTCGTCGGCGACCAGCTCAACGCGCTGAAGGTTAATGTTGGCGGGTCTGAGCATCGGGAATCGGCGGATTACCTCGCCTGGATCAATCTCAAGGCCGATGACATCAATCCCGCGGATCCGATCACCGGTCGCCTCAGCCAGATCAATGTGGCGTCGGCCGGCGCGCTTGAACCGGTGAAGGGGGCTAAGACCAGCTTTGAATGGCTGTTGCAAAGCTCGGCGGATTCGGAACTGATCGATGCGGCGCAGCTCAAATCTGCGCCGGTTCCTGACGTGCTGGGACTGCTAAAGGACTTCAAATCGACCGGTCAGCGCTATGTCATCGCCGCACGCGTCACCGGGATTGTTGATACCGCCTTTCCGGATGGGCCGCCCAAGGCTGCCGATGCAGACAAGGCGAAGCCGGACGCGCCCAAGCCGCCGGCAAAGCCGCAGATCAAGCTCGCCAAGGAGCCGATCAACGTCGTCATCGTCGCCGACAGCGATATTCTGGATGACCGGTTCTGGGTGAATTCTCAGGATTTCATGGGGCGGCGCATCGCCACGCCGATCGCCAATAACGGTGATTTCGTGCAGAACGCGGTCGATTCTCTGGCCGGCAGCAGTGATCTGATCGGGCTGCGCTCACGCGGCTCGGCGGTGCGGCCCTTCACGCGGGTCGATGCGATCGAGCACGAGGCGCAGGATCGGTATCAGGCGCGCGAGAAGGAACTGCAAACGGAGTTGCAGGAGACCGAATCCAAACTCGCGGGCATCAAGCCCGAAGAGGATAATTCCGGCGCGGTCCAGCTGACGGCTGACCAGCAAAAGGCGGTCAGTCAATTCCAGGCGCAGATCATCCAGACAAGGACGGAACTGCGTCAGGTTCGCCTCGCGCTCAATCAGAACATCAATCGTCTCAAGGGACTTTTAGCGCTGTTCGATATCGGTTTGGTGCCGCTGCTGGTGGCAATCGCCGCTGTGATCGTCGGTCTCGTCCGGGTCCGGCGGCGGCAGCGCCGTGCGTCAGCGGTTTGAGGGATATACGATGCGTCAGACGACCCTGATCACTCTTGCCGCCATCACCCTGCCTTTGGCTGCTGCGGCGATCTTAATTCCGGTCGCTAAGTTTGGTGCCGCACCGCCCGCCCAGGGCAGTGCCGTGTTCCCGACGCTTAAGGACTGGATCAATACGGCCACAAGGCTTTCCGTGATCGATTCGACCGGGACGGTCACGCTTGAGCGCAAAACGCCCGGCGCCAAGCCGGCCGATGGCTGGACCTTGCCGGAGAAGGGCGGTTACCCTGTTCTGCCGGGCACGATTCGCCCGATCCTTGACGGTCTGCTGCAACTCCGCGAGGTCGAGCCGAAGACCGAACGGCCGAAACTCTATAGCCGCCTTGATCTCGCCGATCCAGGCAAGGACTCCTCGTCGCATGAAATCGACCTCAGCGATGCGAAGGGCGCACCGATCATCAAGCTGATTGTCGGCAAGCACAAAGAGGCCGCGGCCGGCACCGGTGGCAAGGATGGCATCTATATCCGCAAGCCGGACGATGCCCGCACCTGGCTTGCTGAACCGTCCTTCACCATTCCCTCCGACACGCTCGACTGGATCGACCACAAAATCGTCGATATCGAAGCCGACAAGATCCATCAGCTTGTGCTGGTGCCGGCCAATGGCAAGCCCCTGGAATTCGAGCGGGCAAAGCCGGATGCGAAGCTTGAAATCAAGGATCTGCCGAAAGATTTCAAGTTGAAGTCGGATAATCCAGGCTCCGAAGTCGCGTCCGGCTTCCGGTATCTGGATTTAGATGACGTCAAGCCCGCCGCCGAAATCAGCGGTCCGACCGAAGCCAGCGCGCATCTTGTGACCTTCGACGGCGCGTCAATCACCTTTACGATAGTGAAGCAGGGTGACGATAGCTGGGTCACGATCACGGCGACCGGCAATGGCGACGGCGCCAAGACGGCCAGTGAGATAACGGACCGGACCCATGGCTGGGCCTATAAGCTGCCGGAAGGCCGCGCGAAGACGCTGGAGACCAAATTATCCGATCTCGAAGCGTCGGCGACGCCGGCAACGCCCCCTGCCGGCGCACCGGCCTCGCCGATGAGTCGATCCCCGCTCAGCGGGTTGAAGGCGCCGGCGCAATAGGCGCAGCCGGAGCCGTTGGCGCCTCCGGTGGGGGCGGCGGCGGCGCACCCGGCTGATAGCTGCCAAGATACCCGGTTCGATTGGGCTGCGGTTGGGTAAAGCAATCGACCTGTGCCAAGGTCGAATAGCAATATTTCACCGCCGTGGGACTGGCTTGGTCCGGCGGCGTTGGTGGGGTGGCGACTGGCTTTACGGGGCAGGATTTCGGCGCCCGGTCGGCCGGTGCCGCAAATTCATTGCACCCGTCGAAGCTGCCGCAGCCGGCAATCGCCGCGGTGACCGCCACGCAGATGAGTCGATTGATCGTCAGGAGCCAAGGTTTATGGAGCGCGATCACAGTTTGGCCTTTTCTCGGTGTCTTAGAGCCTTCGGGCTGGTTGCCAGCTTGACCGCGCTTGCGTCTTGCGGCAACCCCGCATCGCATTGGAGCCGGGCCGGCGTGACCGAAGCGCAACGCGATGCCGATTATGCCGCCTGCCGTGCCGAGGCGCGGAGCGATAGCGGCGAGCGCATCGATCAGGATATTTTGTCGAGCCGCGCCGCGCAGAGCCACGGTCCTGGACAGGTCGATGCCGCCCCCGGAAGCCTCAGTGCCGGAGATGCCGACGCCGCCAGCCAGGGCCTGATCGCCTGCATGACGGATCATGGCTATCAGGGAAAATAGGTGGGGTGGTTTTGTGCGCAACCCTCCCCACGAACCGGGAGATACGAAGAGGAATAGGCCGACCTACTTTGTAGGGGGGAATTTATCAACCTATGATTTGGGCCGTATGCTTGATGAGCTCGCGGCGAGGAACAGCATATCAATGGTTTCGCCGTTGTTCGATAGCGGGACCAGCAGGGCTTCGCAGCTGATCGGCCGCTTATCGATGACGAAATCACTCCGATAGCCGATCGCCTCGCGGGCCTCGACCGTCGCCACATAACAGCGAACCAGCAATCCACGTTGATCGACATTAGGCCAGTCTTCGACCCAGGTCCCGGTCGGTTCGAACCCGAACACATCGCGAAAACCCGTACCGGCGAGCCTGTGGCGAAACCGCATTTGCGGCTGATGCACCTCGATCAGCGCGATCAATGGCAAAATAAACACCAATTCGCCGGGATTAATATCACTCCGCGACAAAAAGCGACGCTGGCCGCGTTTGGGCTCAAGCACGTCCCATACGCGCTTCAACGACTCAGACACAAGGTCGGCTTCGGACTTCACCCGAAACGGTGCCGGCGGCGAGCCGCGGTCGTCGGGCCGGGCCGGCACAACCGATGGCGCCCCTCTGAACACATCGAACAGGCGCTTGATCGAGAAATTATGCTGAGATTCTGTCATCCGACCAATTTGACCGAAGCTGTTCCTGTCGCAAAACCGCGCACCATAGGACTTCCCCGTCTTATACGCTTGATCCGCCTGCACGGGTCACCGAGAGACGGGAATGTCGGTCGTTTTTATCCTTACAAGATCCGAGTATATCGATCGAACACGAGTTTACCATGATGCATCACTCTATATAGGGATGTGAATCGGCATTTCGAGCCCAATCCGCCGAACCACCCTCAGTAGAGGGCAATTGCCGCGTCAAATCACCTTCAGCGCCTGCGACTTTCCGGTCCGGGGAAAAAGCAGCTTTCGGACCTGTTCGGTGAGTGGCAGCTCGACAAGGCGGTGGAAGATATAGCCGATCAGAATGGCGACCAGCGCACAGGCGATTGTCCTTATCTCAGGACTGGTTTTTGACAGGAGAGGCCACGAAAACGACAAAAACGGCGCCTCGACGATCGTATGAATGAGATAGATACTATAGGAAGCCGCACCGAATTGCCGCAGCCAGAGGGGAACGACGAACAAACCGCCCCGCTCACACTCGACCAGACCAAGGATCGACAGGCTGGCCAGCATTCCCATGATAAGGCGCATCGTCAGCTGGTCGCTGTGGACTAAGGGGCCGATATCCAGGAAGGCCAGCACAATAAACGCCAGGCTGCCGATCAGCGCGCAGCATAGCGGCGCCGGGATATGCCGAACCCGTAGGATTGTGGCGACGCCGATCCCCATCATGAATTGCAAACAATAGGGGTTGAAATAGAAATCGACCGGAAAGCTCTTCGGGATCGGCGTCAGATAAACCGCCATGATCGCCGCGCACCACAAGCCGATCATATAAAAGCCGGACCGACCGATCCATAAGACGACACCAAAAACGATGTAAAACCAAACCTCGTAATATAGCGTCCAGGCGACCCCAAGCAGCGTCGGGCCGCTGTTGGGAATCATCAGGAACGATGTTACCAGCACAAAGGGCGATAGCGGCACATCCCGGACTTCCGCGGGGTGGATGATATGACCAGCAATGAACAGCAGCAGGACCGCCCAATAGACCGGGTAGATCCGTGCGAAGCGTCGCTTGAAATAGCGGGGAATCCGACCGGGCAGGCCAAGATCCCCCCAATGCACCCAAGCGAGCACGAAGCCTGACAGCACAAAAAAGAAATCGACGAAGATATACGAGCCGTTGAAGGCACCGTTGAACGGCTTAACGCCGCCGAAGCGCAGTTCGCCGGCCCGGTTACTGGCATGGTGGCAGGCGACCAGACACGCCGCCAGCCCGCGCATAACATCCAGGCTTGAGAATTTCGGCCGCAGAAGGCCGTCGCCTTCTGTCATCAGCTCGCTTGCGATGCGGCGAGTTCGTCGTCTTTTTTCTGCCCTCGAATCAGGGCCGGTTTAGCCGATACCCGTGCGATATAGTCCATTACCATCGGCGCCTCGGGGACTTATTTGAACTAGACCGTCCAGGCCAGCGCTGTCGCCCATAAGATATCGGCCGCGCAGAATGTCTCGCCCAGGATATAAGGTCCTTGGGACAACCGCCCGATCAGCGTATTCAGCATAACATCATAATCGCCGTAGGGCGACATGGCGGCTGATGTCGGGGTTCGCTGCATAGCGCGATCAATCACCGCGGGCTCGAAACTTGCGGCATAGAAGATCAACCAGCGCAAATAGGGCCCTCTCAGCGTATCGCCGATCGGCGGCGCCAAACCCGCGTCCGGGAACAGATCGGCAAGATAAAGATAAATCGCGGCTTGCTCGGTGACGACGGCATCTCCGTGGCGGATCGCCGGCACTTTGCCCATAGGGTTTACCGCCAGATACGCGGGCTGGCGCTGCTCGCCTGCCTTCATATCCATCAAATGGAGCGTATAAGGAGCCCCCAACGCCTCAAGCAGCAAAAGCACGCCGGTCGAGCGGGTCTTCGGCACGTGATAGAATATCAGTGGCAGCGTCTCGTTCATCAGGCCTTCCCCTTAACTTTCCGATGGTGGCGTCGGGTGCTTCAGTACCTGCCCATCGCTCACCATCAGCTTTATAGTCGTTTCATAGAAACGTCATTGCGACAACTTCTTCATGAATCCGAGGGCGATCATGGCGCCGATCTTAACGAGCTGTAGCCATTGTCCGGGTAATCTGTTCAATATCCCGCGGTCGAGCCAGCGTGCTCGGCGTGGACGGGTTGGCCCCGCAACATCGTTTAGTGGAGCGAGTGTGCAGCGCGACGACAGGCGGACCGGGATTTTCGACGGCAAGACGCTGATTCGCAATTGCCTTTGCTGGCGCTGTTCCCTCAGATGACCATTGAGAAGGCCGCTGAATCACCGGTGCCGGAGAAGAGTCTCCGCGAGCAAGTAGTGCGTGGCGGCGCATTCATGATGGTTCGCCAAATCGTCCTGATGGGGCTGAGCCTGATCGGTGTTCTGGTCGTGACCCGCAGCCTGGGGCCGAATCGCTACGGGCCCTATGCCGCGGCGATCGGCATTTATCAATATCTGCAGATCCTGGGTCAGGCAGGGATCGGCGTCTATCTGGTACGAGCGCCGGAGCCGGTTTCTGTCCGGGACTATCGAATCGCGTCGACCCTGCTGCTGCTGCTGGGGCTCAGCTTCGTACTGGTGATCGAGCTGGCGATGCCGCTACTCGGCGAGTGGATCCGGGTTAATGGCTTCGATGCGCTGCTAAGCATGCTGTTGCTGGTGTTGCCGTTCCAGACCATGTCCGTCGCAGCCAGCGCAAAGCTGGAGCGGGCGCTCGATTTTCGGCGGATCGCGATCATCGAGATGGGTAGCCAGGTCTTCTATTATGCGATCGTATTGCCGCTCGTGCTGTTGACGCCTGCCGGGACATGGTCGCTGGCCATCGGGTATTGTTGCCAGCAGATCGCCGTTACCATCGTGCTCCATATCGCCGCGCGCCATGTACCAAGGCCGGCATGGGATTGGGCGAAAGTCCGCAGCATTATCAGCTATACACTCGGGTTTTCTGCGGCGAGCTGGATATATCAGCTGCGGAGTCTGGTGAACCCCTTGATTGTCGGGCATTTTCTGGGTGATGGCGCGGTTGGCGTGGTCGGTATCGCGATACGGTTGCTGGATATGCTGGCCTTTGCCAAGACGATCGCCTGGCGGCTGTCGGTCGCGGCGCTTGCCAGGGTTCAGGATGACCGGGAAAAATTGGTCGAGGCGCTGACTCACGGCATGCAGCTTCAGATGCTGGCCATCGCGCCCGTTGTGTTGGGGTTCGGGTGGTTCGGCGGCCTTGTGCTGCCGGTCATGTTCGGCGAACGCTGGCTGCCGGTCATGACGATCTATCCCTATATCGCGGTCAGCTATCTGACGAATGCCCAGTTTAACGTACATTCGTCGGTCCTCTATGTCCGGCGACGGAACTGGGATGTCGCCGCGTTCCATCTGGTCCATGTCGGATTATTCGCGCTCGGCGCATGGTTCGGGATTCAGCGGGCGGGACTTGTCGGCTATGGCTGGGGCGAAATGGCGGGGTTGGTCGGCTATCTCTTGCTGCACCGGAGCATCGTGCGCCTGCTGGGCTCGCCCGATTACCGCCTCTCTGCCGTGTGGTGGCTTGCTACCGTCATCGGGCTGTTTTGGCAGCAGCTCGGCTACTGGGCGATGGCGGTGCCTTTTGCGGCGTTGGTGTGGCCCGGCTCGATCCGGCAATTGACGGCCTATGGCGCGCTGATCAGACGCCGCGCCATCGCCTGAGAGGGGCGTAGAAATGCCGCGTCCGATCCGCATTTTCCTGTTTACCTGCCGCCCGCGCCGCACCGACTTTCGGCTGCCGCTGGCCCAGGCGCTTAGCGTGGACTACGAGACCTGGTATATCTTCCTGAAGCGCCGGCCGATTGTGCAGCCGCCTGATGAGACGGCAAGGGCGACCGAAATGTCGTTCTGGGCGTTCCTTGGCTGGTACTTTCGCAAGTCGCATGAAGGAACAGCCAATCTCTATCTGAACAGCACCAATACGGCGTTTCCGGGGGTGATCGCTGCCCTTTGGCTGATCGGCGGACGGGGGGTGTGGTGCATGGATATGCATGATGACCTCACTTACGATTCCGTCGGGTGGGCGCATTGGCACGCGGTATTTTCGGTCTGGCTGCAAACGAAGCTGGCCGATCTGACGGTGCATGCCGCCCGCACTCTGGTGGAGCTGTTCCCCTTTTCGCACCATCTCGGCAACGCATCGCAAGTCCGGCCGATCGAGCGCAGGACGGTTGATCCTACAAGAGTCCTGATCCTGGCAAGTCTGGATCACCGCTTCGATTTCGATTTCATGGCCCGCGCGGCGGCAAGGTCACCGTCAGTGTCGTTCGATATCTATGGGCAGATCTCGCAGGGTGATCCACACATCCAGGGCCTGCTGGATCAGTTGATCGAAGCGGCACCCAATATCGCCTATCATGGCCCCTACGGACTGGCCGATCTGGAATCGATCCTCGGTCGCTATCACGTGACGCTGGCGCCCTACCGGACAGGGGTTCGGTTAACGCGCTATCTCGATCCGTTGCGTTTCTACCACTGCCTCAATTCCGGCATGGAGTTGATCACGACGCGCATCCCGGAGGCCGAGCATTGGGAAGCCGCGGTCCATCTCGTGATGTCGCCAGAGGAGGTCGCGCTCATTCTCGGCCGGCTTGCCGACGGGTACCGGCGCAACCTGCCTGGCCGGTATGAACTTCAGACCTGGCAGCAGCGTGCGGCACGCCTCATGTCGCTCGTTCTATCGCTGCCGAAGATGCAGCGCCTGATGGGGCGCTGACACGGCGTCATAGATCGCCTCCAGGCGGGTTATATAGCCCGGCAGCGCAAAGTTCGCATCGAACCGGGCCCGTCCCGCCGCTCCCATGGCCCGGGCTCTCCCAGAATCGTCCGCCAAAATGGCCATGGCCTGGGCCAGCGCGTCGGCATTGCCAGGCGGCACCAGAAGGCCAGTCTCGCCGTCAATGACCGCATCGGGGATTGAGCCGACCGGGGTTGATATCACCGGGCAGGCACGCCCCATCGCCTCTAAAATCGCGAGCGGCAGCCCTTCGTTCCGCGACGGCAGCACCAAAATCGGCGTGTTGTCGAACAGCCGCGCCACCGAAATTTCGTCGATATGGCCCAAGAACTGAATCCGCTCGATCAGTCCCGCCGCTGCGGCGACGTCTCGATAAAGGGTGACGTCTCCGCCGCCCGCAACGATCAGCCGCCAGTTCCGTCCCGCGAGCGCCGGTGTTGCCAGCGCCTGCAGCAGCGTATCGACTCCCTTGCGCGGCCCGACCACACCCAGGAACAGAAATCGGCATATCCCGTCATTCGCGGGCGGTGGCGGGGCGGCGTT
>Ga0116229_10009103_pt1 | contig 15256 bp, 15 predicted proteins | sample S1TSphgellanicum_3_FD_87313 | JGI IMG/M metagenome (GOLD analysis project Ga0116229, IMG submission 87313) | Host-associated microbial communities from peat moss isolated from Minnesota, USA - S1T2_Fc - Sphagnum magellanicum MG | ecosystem: Host-associated > Plants > Peat moss > Unclassified... | reverse complement strand
GGACCGTATGCCAACTGCCGTCCGACAATATCACCGCGATACCGTACACATAGGCTTTCTCATCATCGTCCCAGCTGCCATAGGCGTAAGTGACGTATCCCCGGCTGCTGCCCAGCGTATTGACCAGAACAACATGGTGTTCCCAGTTGCCATTCGTGGTAACATCCTGCTCGTAAAAATCGTACCACCCATCCGAGCGGGCGATCATCCGGTCATGATAGGAATCACCACCTCTGGTTTCGGTCCAATCCCCTCCTTGCACTGGCTGACGGGCGGCGGATGGGTCCAGCAGCATGGATTGCGATTCGTAACAACCTGAAAGCAGCAGCAAGACCAAAGGCAGCAATGCCATGCCGAGTCTCGATTTACGCATCATTTTTCTCCTGTTGAGGTGGCAGTCGAATTCGCCTGGCTTGCGCCCATGACAACGGTAACATCGCTGGGATATACATCGTTCGGCAATAAATCTGACAGCATACCGACCAAAGCCGAACCAGCGACATTTGCGTGAATAACGGCAGTGCCGGTCAAGCCGTTTCCTGAACAATTCACGTTTATGTCGCCGTCGGTCTCCACAACCTGAACTGCGTTCGGCGTTGCGCTCACCGAGCCAATGGCCTGACCATCGCGGGTCAGCGTACAGGCGGCACCGGCGGGGTTGGAGGTAATGGTGATACTTTGTGTCATCCCCTCACCGCTAAAGCCCAGAGTCGCGGCATCGCCGGCATCCTGACAGGCCGTCAGGGACCCGAGAATCAACGGGAGAAGGCCCACCAGCGCCAAACTCTTCATTTTAAACATAATTTTTGCCTTCCTGTTGTTGACGCGGCATATCATTCCGCAACAACATCTGAGACGGACGGAATGAGGATTTTCGATAAGAATTTTTTTCCGCAATTATTTGCTCCTTGTCCGTCATACGGTGAATGCGGTCATGGCATGCTGAAGAGGAATTCTGATGATTGAAGTTGCAGCCGTGGCGGAGTCTTGCGTGATCGACGCGCCCGTCTGTACACGCTGGCCTGCCGGGGCAGGCGGCCGCCCTATGGGCGTATCCGCGCTTCGCCTATTGGCCGACAATGAATTTGCACCGCGTCAAACCGCTGTAATCAAGGAGACACCCATGAGTGAGACACTCAAGCTAAAACTTCTCACCAAAACCGATTTTGACGATTACGCGCGCGCGATTAAGGCACCACCAGCCGTTCCCAAAAACTGGAAGCCTGGGTTATTCTCAAATGGCCAGCCCTGGGGAACGCTTGATGACGCCGCGGCGCTTCTTGCCGGCGGCAAGGTCAACGAAGGGCGGGAGCTGTTGCAACGCCTCGCAAAGCAAAAGGGAAATTCAGCGGCCAGGGCCATGCTTGCCCACGAACTGACCCGTCCACCCGAGGACCTGAAGTTGGCGCGGACCCACGTCGTCCAGCTGCCAGTCGACAGCTCGGAACACAACGCGCTTATCGCGGCGCGTTCGTTCATCAATCGTGATCTTGATGTGGCCGCCAGCCATTTATTAAAGACCATGGATCGGCAGCCTGTCTCGGTCTTCGGTTGCGCATTCCTTTTTATTGCGTTTCTTTGGTCGGCCGACTTTCAAATCAAAAATCGTCTGCTGCTCCCACGTGGGCGCCAGATCGAGTCGATCACTGTTAACTACCCTTTGCAGGGTATCGCGCAGTTGGGTCTGCGGAGGCACAGAGAAGCCTGGAAGACGTTTAAGCTAGGGTGGTTGCAAGCAAACGAAAGCGTGAACGAATACGAACGAACACTGGATCTGGCGCTAACGCAAGACGAGCGTGCCTATGTCGAGATGACCCTGAGTATGATGTGTGCCGCGGGTCTAGGCTTGATCCTTTTCGATCTCGGATTGCGTCGCGAAGCGGCGGAAGTCTTCGCCGCACTCGAGGCTGATCTCGTGGGCACGATACAATATGCCGCGCGAACTTTAGCACAGTATTGATTAGAAAAGGACTTATCACGCGCGCGTTGCGCCGGAAAGAATCAATTGCGTGCCCTTCCGTCGAAGCCTTGATGTTGCCGCCGAAGCGACGCCGGCTGTTGCGTCATGGTGACAGTCCGAAGCATAACATATCTCTATGGGTTTTAGGCGATTGTCTGTCCGTTGAGCACGATCGACGCGAAAAGCGCGTCGGCGCGCGATGTGATTTACGTGCTATCCACCAGGCTGGCTCTCGGCGCGGACACCGACAGAGCTGACTCGATAAAGGCGTCGAGCACCGGAATCCGGACGGTCAAATCCCGTTCTTCCCCACTCGCCTTCCTGGCAAGCATCGCCAACGGAAAGCCGCATTTCGTCTGAGAGAGACTGACCTGCCATGAGCGTAGGTAAAAGCGACAGGCTTTCATACTCCATCATGTTTTCCCATAGATCCCGGAAATCGACATGGTTTGGGTCGATATAATCTGGCTCAAACTGCGCCATGCTTCTATTTCTTTTTCTGGTTCGCATTGAGTTCCAACCATTGCTGATATTGTGCCCTCCGCTCGCGCCAAAGCGATTCAGAATGTGAAAGAGGCGAAGCCGGCGAGCAGATACGTAATGATTTGTGCATTTTTCGTTCATGTGGTTGGCCGCCGCGTGTCGCGGGCAAGACGTACAGCTTCAGTGCATGGCGCTATTTATCGTACCGGATGCTTCGCCAGCCCAAAGCCCTTCCGCATGTGTGGTCGGTTCTGGAGACGGCGGCCTGGGCGCGACGTGGAAACCGCCAGTGTGCAGCCATATTTGATCGGCCGCATCTATCATTGTCGCTTGCGGGTGGGAGACGCAAAAGCTGTGAAGTTCGTCAAACAATGGAAGCCTAGTATTTATCACGCTAACATGGTGATCGATGCTATACATCCTTTCCAAACCAATAAGATAACCATCAACAAAACCGTCATCAAGCCCGTCCTGATACACACCGGCCATGGTGGTGGAGGCGCTGTCCACGAGCCATTGGCTGCACGGTACCATCGCCGAGCCAAATACGCTGATCTGCTGGCTCTCTGCCTGCGCCGCGGTGGCGGCAAAGTTGAAAAACACGAAAACTGGGAGCAGGAATTTGAGGATTTTGGACATTTGTTGCTTTCACGGTCAGGGGTGAAGGAATTACTCATCGGACGACGGCGCTGGTGCGGGCGCGCTTTCCTCAGGCGGTGGGGAGTAGCTGGGCGCCGGCTCTGACTCCTCAGGGGGTGGCGAGTAGGCGGGCTCAGGCGCGGACTCCTCCGGCGCCGGCGTATCAGCTTGTGCCGGCGCAGACTCTTCGGGCGGCGGGCTATTATAGGTTGGCTGTTGGGTTTCATCGGGCTGGGATTCGTCGGGCTGGGACGTGGATTGTGGCTGGTCGTCCTGGCTGGCGTCAGGCTGGCTTTGATATTGCTGGGTCTGATCCGGCTGGGCTTGATCCGGTGCCGAATTTTCGTCCGGCTGCGCCTGGTCGGTCTGGGTCTGGTCGGGCGTCCCCTCCTGATCTGGCATGGACTGGTCCGGCTGGGCTTGGTCAGGTGCTGCATTTTCGTCCGGCTGCGCCTGGTCGGTCTGGGTCTGGTCGGGTGTCCCCTCCTGATCTGGCATGGACTGGTCCGGCTGGGTCGGGTCAGGCGCCGCGTTCTGGTCCGGTTGGGTCTGATCCGTCTGCGCCTGATCGGGTGCTGCGTTCTGATCTGGCATCGCCTGGTCCGTCTGGGTCTGGTCAGGCGCCGCATTTTCGTCCGGCTGGGACTGATCCGTCTGGGTCTGGTCAGGGGCCGCGCTCTGGTCCGGCATCGCCTGGTCCGGCTGGGTTTGATCCGGTGCCGCATTTTGGTCCGGCTGCGGCTGGTCGGTCTGAGCCTGGTCGGGTGCTGCGTTCTCATCTGGCAAAGCCTGGTCCGTCTGGGTTTGGTCAGGCGCTGCATTTTGGTCGGGCTGGGTCTGGTCGGTCGTCGCGTTCTGGTCTGGCTGGGTGGTGTCCTGCGGAGCGGCGCTTGACTCCGGCTGGGCGGTTTCATCATCGGGCGCGGGCTGCGCAATGCCGGCGTCGCTCTCCACCGGTTCGGGAACTACGGCAAGGGATTGTTCGGGGATGTAGGTAAATGCTGCGCCCGCGCCGATGCCGAGCAGGCCCCAAGAGGTTTTGGCGGTGCAGCCCTGGTCATCGAAGCAGCCTATTTTGGCTTCGGCGTTCGCCAGCGTGCCGTGCATTTCATAGGTGCCGCCGAGCACGCTGCGCGTATAGCTGCCGTCAGCCGTTTGTGATGGCGTGCCGAGATAGTTCACAAATATTTCGACTTTCGTCGCTTTCGCGCCAAATTCGGTATTCACACCAACGCCATCCGGCGAAACGCCCACCTCGCCTCCGGCGCTGGCTTTTCCGAGATTGGTGGAAAGACCGTATTCGTAGCCGTGGCCATCCGGGGCAAATGAGGCGAAGCTCTGCCGGACGCCGCCGTATTCGACTGACGCATCGGCGGTGATCGCCTTGATGGCAGGGACGGTTTCGGCCGGGCCGGAGGCTGGCTCTTCGGCTTCGTCATTTTTGAACGTGTCCATGCTCTCGGCGCCGGAGAGAACTTGCACGGCCTCGTCGCTCTGGTGATCGAGTGCAGGTACCTTCACTTCGTGTTCGGTGTTGAATTCGGCGCCGGTGATCTTGCTGACGAATACGCCGCCATCCTGGTCGGGCTTCAACGTGACCTCGCCCATATAGGCGTTGCTCACCGGGTCCCGCAGAATCAGGATGTTGACCCCGTTCAACTCCATGCCGATGATATTGGCCTTTCCCTGGCCGACATAATTGCGCACCGAAACCGCCTGGACGGGCGTGAGGTTAAGGTTTGCGAGCGCCTCCGAAACCGCAAAGTCCGAGGCGGCCGCCTGGGCTGGCGTGAGCGTGCTCGATTCCGCCTGGGCAGCCATGGGAGCAAGGAGCCCGATCAGCGTGAAAGAGAGCGGCCAGAGGTTTGATGAATATGTCTTCCACAACATGTCCGTCTTCGATTTACGCATCATTTTGTCCTCTATCCTCCAAAGCATTGAAGTTCGTTACTATCAATTGAGTTATTGACGTTAGAGCCGCACCTGCCACAGACTTTAGAACCCTCAATGAATATCGAGTGAATTTAGAAATATTGTCACAGTTTTTGCGGGCACATACTGTCCATACGCGGAGATAACATATAATTGATATAACCTTTGATTTTTGTAGTAATCCCGCGCCTGAACTAACGTTCCATCTTTGGACCGATAAGCGTAAGCTTGGCCCGCCCCGCCATTCAGATCGATCATACGATGGTACAGCACCGTCTTGCCGCTAACCACAGCGGCAAATTTCTCCGCGAGCTCTTTGCTTGCAGAGTCGGACGCATAGAGCGGTGGATAATCTGTATATGAAAACGAAAAGTTCACATCGCTACTCATGTTATTAATATAAAGGTTAACATAAAAGACGTTGATACCGGCTATCGATGTCACTGGACCAGCTGGCAACAGAACACTGCATTTTCCGTCCGGGCAATTGAAGGTCTGCCAGGATTGTTGCGCCGGTGCGAACCCTGCCGGTGCCGCCAGAAAAAGCCCCACCACCATTATTAGGCCAAGCCGATTTATCATTGCCGACTCTCCTTGCCGCTCGTTCGATATGATATAATCAGGCACGAGACCGAGCCTGAAGCGGGACAAATTCCCGAAACAAAAAACTGATTTTCCATGCAGGCATCATTTTACTCCGTTCGCGGCACCAGCTGAAGCAATCGAGGCTGAGTCCATCTTTACGGTAATTTTAGCGAGGTAGACATCACTGGGCAATAAATCCGCTAACATACTAACCCAAAATGAGCCGGCTACGTCTGGATGAGTGACGGTCATACCGCTCAACCCGCTGCCGGAACCATTTTCGGTTATATCGCCGTCGGTTTCCACAACCTATCCATCTCCTCGCGCAGCGCTGACGAAGCCAATGGCCTGACCGCCTCGCGCGAGCGTCCAGGCGGCACCGGGGAGATTCGAGGCAATGGTGATGTTTTGGCTTGCCCCCTCATCGCCCAACGTGGCGGCATCCTCCCAGCCCGTCAGGGACCCTAGGAGTACCGGGAAACACGTCACGACACCCAAATTCGTCATCTTACGCATATTTTGCCTTTCCTTCGCCCGTGTCGCTTATCGTTCCGTAATAACATCTAAGACGGACAGATTAAGGATTTTCTACCGCAAGTTTTTGCGCAAGGATTTCCTCCTTGTCCGTCATAGCTTAAATGCCGTGAGGATCCGGCGGGAGAAGAATTTTCGTGATCGAAGTTGCAGCCATGGCGGTGTCTTGCGTGATCGAGGCGCCGATCTCCTACACGTTGACCCGCCTTTCACGCTGGCCCTGCCGGGGCAGCCTTCATGCCGCAGCGGCTTCCGCCGCCGCAACAGCGATCACCCACCCGCAACTATGGGCGGCCGCCTTATGGGCGTATCCGCGCTTTGCCTATTGGCCGACAATCCTGACGTTGGAGGCCGCCGTCGTTCTGGTGGAGGGCTGCCTGATCGCCTGGATGGCAGGGCTGCGGCTGGACCGTGCGATGATCGCGTCGCTGATCGCGAATTCCGCATCCTGCCTGTTCGGCATCTGGTGGGAGGGTTGAACGATGGCGCGATCACGGTCCAGACGAACCGGTTGTATGAGACTCCCGCCTGCCGCTAACTTCGATTGCCGGACAATGCCGCAGAGCTATGCGCATCTCGCTTTCGCCACTGATTATGAACTTCGTCTTTCCCTCCTTCTGTCAAGGCCAGGACCAGAACCGGAATTTCCAGCCAGGCGTGGAAAGCGGCAAAAATTCCGTACAAAGCACGGGCCTCGGCAAAATTGTAAAAAAATCGGCTTAGGCTGATGGTGGCGGCAACCGCGCACAAGGCGCCAAACAGGGCGATCGGCGGCCAGGGAATCCAGCCGCGGGCCGTCTTGTCGAGACGGTTCAACAACAACGGCAATATCAGAATCACCGAGGCGTAATGGGCGCCTTGGGCAACCACCGCGGCGGAGAACAAATCCACGGCATGCGGCGTTGCGATAAACTGGCTTGGTACATAGACGAACAACTGCCGCGCCAGGCCGCCGGCGTCCAGCGGATCCGCGTAGGCATATGGGCCAATGAGGTGCTCCAGGAATCTGCGCGGCCAGCCGGTGGCCACGGCCAATGGCAGGAGCAAAAATACCGCGGCGGCATATGCCATCGCGCGCGGCCGGCGCGCGGGCGGCAATATCTGCCAGAAAAACCCGAGCGGCGTGAAGTTATGGAGAATCGAAAGAGCCACCGCGGTGGTGAAGGGTGCGATGAATGTGGCAACACCGAGAGCGGCCGCCACCAAAAGTGCGAGAACGCGCCTGAGAGCCACGCCGCGGGCGCAGCTTAGCGCGAGCAGAGCCACGCCGCCGAGCTCTGCCGGCATGCCCAGCCGTGCCGGCAGAAGATGCAGTACAAGGGAGGCGCGAATGGCAACGATAAGCGGCAGAAGTAGGGCGATCGGCCAAAGAAAGCGAAGTTCGATCCGGCGGCCAAATCGCTTGTCGATATAGCGCAGCTCGCTCAGCACGTGCGGCAAACCGAATGCGGCCAGAGAGACAGTGTAGGTCGCCAGCGGCGCCAGGACAGCCAGCATGGCAAAGCCGATGGCCGCCAAAACACCGGCGGGTACGAGGGCGTTAGTACGGTAGATCATCCGGACCCAGTATCTTTTCGTTCGAGGACGCCTTTATGATGATCTGACGCAAGCCGGGCAAAAGATAAATGCGCGTTTCATCCAACGGTGTTAAAACATCTGCCCCTATCGCCGGCGGGCAGCCCACCAGCTGGTAGGTTGCTATCGCGCCGGTGAACAGGCTTGCGAATGTATCTGGTACCGGGCTTACGAGCTGAAGCTGTATGTCGGTCCACCCAGTGCTTGGCGCGGTGCCTTTGACAACCAAATATTGGTCGGGAACCACAAATAGAATTTCGGCATCATCAATTGAGAATACCGGCTTTGGAACGCAGGCTGGTTGGGAGCTTGGCGCCCGCCGGGCCGCGGCGACGCTTAGAACCACCTGATTATGCTGGCCAAAAATCTTGATTGTCCGAAATGCCGAGACTGAAACATGGTCAAGCTGAACTACGGTGGAGTCAGCGTCTTCGTATTCGCTATTGTCCCCATCACGAGGCGCGCAGGACAAGATCATCAGCTCATACGAGGCGACGCCGTTGTCCAGATCACGCCAAACGAGCTCACCATCGCCCTCATCGTCCCAATAGGAAATGCCGCCGCTGGCTTCGATGTCGGCGAGGTGATTCGTGTCTACCGTCAGTTTGACGGTGCCGACATTCGTCGCCTCACGCAACATGCAGTCAGGCGTGTTATCGGGCGGCGGCTCATCCGCGCGCGCAATGTGTACCGCGAGAAGGACGAGGAACGCGGCGAGGATGGTTCTCAACACGGCCGAATCTCCGTAAGATCGCTGGCCGTTAGTTTGCCGATCCGCCGGAAACAGCGGTCGCCGCCTGCGGCGGTGCGGCCGCAGGCGCAGCGGCTGCTGCAGCGGCTTGCGAGGCGGTCACCGAAGGGGCCGATGTAATGCCTTGCAAAGATGGCGTCAGCGAGTTCGGCGCCGGATCTCCCGTCACCTGCACCGTGGTCAGGGACGAACCGGAAGCTGACAAGCTTCCCAATGCCCCGCCGATTTGTTCCTGCGCCAAAGCATTTGCGCCGCTTAAGCTGCTCATCGCAATGGCGGCGATGGTGGCGATAAGCTTAGTTCTGGTCGAGGGTGTCATGGGCGCATTCCTTTCTGGCAACGGGTTTGCAGAGCGTTCACCACCTATAAGACGGACCGGTTTTTCGTTTCATCTGAAATTTTACTATGCCGGTGGCGCGCGGCCGTGATTATTTTGGCCACGCTCCGGTGTCGCCTGCCCGAAGCCTGTTCAGGCACTATCCGCGGAGCAGGGATTTGGCGGTGGAACGGGCGGCCGTGTAACCGGCACACAAGGCCACTTGTCATCGTTTCGTGCGCAGAGTGGCAGCTGCAAACAATTCGCTGTTCGCGCCACGCTGGCCGCGCCAAAAATTTTGTGTCAAACCGTTGTCAGGGGCAAAATTTTCGGGAATTTGTCCGTCAAAGTTAGCATGATCATCGGAATTGACCTCGGAACGACAAACAGCCTGGCCGCCATCTGGCGGAACGGGGAGGCTGTTCTGGTGTCCAACGCGCTTGGGGCTGTTCTTACCCCCTCCGCGGTCAGCTTGGACGAAAAGGGGGATCTGATTGTGGGGCTGCCGGCGCGGGAGCGGCTTTCCACCCACCCGGCGCGCAGTGCCGCCGTCTTCAAGCGCTATATGGGCACCGACCGCGAGATTACGCTCGGGAGACAAAGTTTCCGGCCGGAGGAGCTGTCCGCGCTGGTTCTGCGGTCATTGAAGGCGGATGTTGAAGATTTGCTGGGTGAAACCGTGACGGACGCGGTGATTACGGTGCCGGCCTATTTCAACGACTTGCAGCGCAAGGCGACCAAGACGGCGGGTGCGCTGGCCGGGCTGAACGTCCGCCGCCTGCTGACTGAGCCTACTGCCGCCGCTTTGGCTTATGGCGTCGGCCTCGATAAGGACGAACAATATCTTATGATCGTCGACCTTGGCGGCGGCACCTTCGATGTTTCGTTGCTGCATTGCTTCGAGGGGGTGATGGAGGTGCGAGCCACCGCCGGCGATAGCTGGCTGGGTGGTGAGGATTTTGACGATGTGATCGTTGCCGCCTTCATGGAAGCGGCAGGGCAGGCTGCCGGGATTCCGCCGGTGTCTCAACTCGCCCCGGTGCACGGCGTTCTGCGGCGCCAGGCGGAGCTTGCGAAGCGCCGGCTTAGCGAGGCGGAAGAGGCCGAGTTGACCGTCACCTTTCAGGAAAAGGAGATTAAATGGCGGATCAGCCGGGCCGAGTTCGAGCGTCTATCCGAACCTGTGCTGGCGCGGATCCGCCTGCCGATCGAGCGCGCGTTGCGTGACGCGCGGATCATGCCGGAAATGCTATCCAAGGTTATCCTGGCCGGAGGGGCGACGCGCATGCCGATGCTGCGCCGGCTGATCGGCCGGCTGTTCCGGCGCATGCCGCTGCAGCAAATCAACCCGGATGAGGTGGTGGCCCGGGGTGCCGCGGTCAGCGCCGGGCTGATCGCACGCAGCGTGGGCCTTGAAGAAATCGTGATGACGGATGTGGCACCTTTCACAATGGGGATCGAAGTTGGCGAGAAACAGGCCGATGGCTCGCGTGTTGAGGGCATTTATCTTCCCATCATCGAACGCAATACGATCATTCCGGCAAGCCGGGTCAAATCCGTCGTGACCAGCGAAGATCAGCAAACCAGACTGACGCTTCAAGTTTTTCAGGGCGAGGCCCTTCTGGTGAAGGATAATATCCGCCTGGGCAAATTATCCATGACGTGCCCGGCGGCGCCGGAGGGTGAAATCCAGATCGATGTAAGGTTTACTTACGATCCGAGTGGACTGCTGGAAGTTGAGGCGACCGTGCTCAAAACCGGCGTGACGGAGCGGCTGGTGATTGAAGGCAATCCCGGCGCGCTTTCAAAAGACGACGTGGCGGACAAGCTACGCAAGCTCGCGGCCTTGAAGGCGCACCCGCGGGATGAAGTCGGCAACGCCGCCCTGCTGGCGCGCGCGCAAAGATTGTATGAGCAGCGGCTGGGGGCCGCGAGGGCATTGATCGGCGATGCGTATACGGCGTTCTCCGCCGCGTTGAATGCGCAGTTACCAGCGGATATCCAAATACGCCGCCAGCGGCTGGAAAAACTGCTGGATGAACATGACGATGAATCATTTTTGTGAGCCCGCGCTGAATTGCCTGTGAGAGCGCAAGTCTGGGCGCTGCTTGGCATTGCCGAAACCTTCGACAAGGCGGCAATCCGGCGGGCCTATGCGCTCCGGATGCGGGCGATTGATATGGAAACCGGGCGCGAGGCGTTTGTGGCACTTCGCGCCGCGTATGAGACGGCCTTGACTTATGAAGACGAGGCGTCGCTGTCTTGGGTATTCGAAGGTCCGGACGATTTTGTGCCTCGCCAGGATGAGACAGATGCCCCGCCCCCGCCGTATGATTTGCTGGAGCAACATTCAGCGGAACCTACCGAGGCTGAGGCGCTTCGGACGTTTCTGGATGACGCGGCCGTTCACCCGCTGCGCCCGATTGAGCAGATAGAACACATCGTCGCGAAGTCCGGCCTGGCCGCTGCCTGGCGCGTTTCTCTGGGCTGGCTGGCGAATGGCGAGATCAGTGTTGGTGAACAGCAGGATGCGGCCGCCGCATTATTGTCGCACGCGGTGAAGGATACGACGTTGCCGCGCGAGACTTTCATCGAAATGACGAAGGTTCTTGGGCTCTCGGCGCATCGTGGCAGATTTGAAACGCATCCGGAATTGAAGGCCGCCATAGATGACCGGCTTGGCGCGTATCGCTGGTTTGACAGCGTGAAAGCCGACGCGGCGGAAAAGCCAAGGGGAAAACGCAAACTCAAGATCCGCGCGGCGCGCGTGTTTTTGCGGCAGGACAAGCGATTTCCACGTAAATACGAGACCAGACTCGCCCTGAAACTGCTCATCGATAGCTATCGCGGCCACGAAAGCCTGCTGGCTGATATGATAGAGCCGGAATTTGTCGCGCAACTGGAAACCCGCACGGAAAAGGTCTTGCGGCGCGCGGAAAGCAACACTCTTCTCACATTGGGCCGCATGGTGTTTCTAAGTTTGATGTTTGCCATCGCATGCCATTTATTCTCTTACGCTTATGAGACCATCAGCTTCTGGCTTGCGCATTGAGCGCATTTGCGCCGGCCCGGCATGCCCTAACGCAGCGTCATCTTAACACCAAATCAATCTCCCGAATCAGCACGGCGTGGCTGCCCGCGAACGGCTTTCCGTTCAGCCGGTAGTCCGACGTAATCCGAACCGATTCTATGTCTTCGCCACCGGCCGGTCTCAGCTCAAAAGCCTTCTGCGGTATTGTACTGTATGAACCGAGCAAAGGCTCGGAGACAGTGGCAACCGATCTTCCGGCCGCATCGAACGCCTCGGCGCGCCAGCCCGGATGGGTCACGCCGCTGCCGGTCTTGCCCCATAAAGCTGCCCGCGTGATCCGGATTGCGCGCACCGGCTTCTCCAGCGCCAATGAAAAGCTAACCGGCGCGGTGTTGTCTCCCGGTGGCGGCGGCTGCTGCGTCAGAACATTCCCGCGCGTCACCGAATCCTCCATGGCGCCGCCATAAAGGCTAAGCGCGCTGCGCAGAACGATGTTGTAGAACTGCGGCTCGATCTGACTCACCTTGAGTCCCTGATGAAACAAAAATGCCTGTGCCGAAAGCCCTTCATAATCATCCGGCACATCGATGCGATCGAAGGTGATCCGTTGGACAAAAAGACTCTCAAAATAATCATAGCCTGCTCGGCCGCCCGCCGCGGCGCCAAGCAGCAGCGGCAGCCCAACCGCCGCATAGGCAAGCATCCGGCGCCGGTTCATCCGCATGGCCGATTGGGCGACGTAATCCAGCACCGGCCGATCGATATCGGTCCACTCAGCTTCGCGGCGTTGGATGAGGGCGGTTGCCGCGTTAAGCTGCGGCCCGGCGGGGATCAGCGCCCGTTCCTGGCGCGCCCATTGCGCCGCCTCCCGCGCCAGTTCCGAATAAAATTTTACATCCGCCTCGTCGCGGCTTACCTGCGCCAGCGCGCGCGGCCAATGCCGGAACAGCGCCTCATGCGCCGCGCTGACGGCGACACTTTGCGGGCGCTCGTCCATCACCAGCAGCCGCCGCTCAACGAACCCGACAATCAGGCGGTGCATCGGATGGTCCGCCGGATAGTCCGCGATCAGAATGAAGCCGAAGCTGCGCAGCTTCCACAGCATCGCCGACAGCGCCGCCTGCGCGCCGGGATCCAGGCTTTCATACGCCGCCTCGGCGCGGGTGCTGATCACGCCATCCAGCCCGCCGACGGCTTGAAAATCCGCGTACCGCAATTCATTGCGCGCCTTGTCGCGGCGCTCGAATAATTCGGTCAGCAGCATTTGCAGCAGCGGCAGAACATCGGCGCCGCCATGGCTGGCGGCGTGGAAGATCTCGGTGTCCAGGCCAGGTTCAAATTTCAGGCCGGCGGCGCGCGCCGGCTGCCTGATCATCGCATCCAGGCTCGCCACACTCACCGCTGGCAGCACGTACTGGCCCTCGATTTCAAAAATCCTTATCAGTTCCGGATAAGGATTCAGCAGCGCCATGCCGGCATTGGTGATCGTCCCGATGATCCACACGCCGGCGGCGTTCAGCTCCGCCAGAAATCCACTCAGCGCGCGCAACAGGTCCGGCGGCAACTGGCCTTGGAACCAGCCCTCCATCTGGTCCAGAACCAGGAGGGGAAAAAAATTTTTTTCCGTCCCGCCGGAATGTATCTGGAGCCAGCGCAAACATTGCGCCGCGTCCAGCGCCGTCTCAAACGGCGGCGCCGGCGCGTCAACGCCGCCCGGCTCGTCATGGGTCCAAGCGGCATACAGCGCCTCATGCAGCGCCTCCGCCTCCATTCCCGGCGCATCCGCCGCGACCGGGCGCAGCAGCCCCCAGCGAAAGGCGCGGCCGGCTTCGGCGCGCCGCAGCAGCGCCGGCAGCACGCCGGCCTGCACCAACGATGACTTGCCGCTGCCGCTCGTCCCGCGCACCAGCACGGCCGGCTTGCCGGCGCCGGCGCGGCGGCTCAGCTGGTCGAGAACCGCATTGATTTCAGCATCGCGCCCGAAAAAGATCGAGGCATGGCGGAACGCGAACGCTTCCAGCCCGCGGAAGGGAGACTCCAGCCAGGTATGGGTGATGGCAAAGCCAAGGCGCGCCAGAACTTCCTCCAGCCGATAGCCTGGCAGCAGCGTGATCTGCCGTGCCATCGCCTGCGCGCGCAACGCCGGCGCCACATCGCGCTCATTGCCGCCGGGAAACACCAAAATCCCGCCCGGCGGCAGCACGACCAAAGCCGCGGCGAGTTTCTGCGGCAGACCGTTCACCGGCTGGATGGAACCATCATCGCCAAGTATCCCGGTCGCGGCGACGGAAATTTGGCCCCGCGGCGCGGCGGCCAGGGCGAAGGCCAGCGCGAAAGCCAGGCCACCGCTATCCCCCGTCGCCGCCGCCAAATCCGCGCCGGGGCTGATGCGCACCAGCAAGCGCCGGTTCAGATATTTTTCCCTGGCCAGCACGTCATAAACGTAACCGATTGCGCCCGTCGCGGATTGCCGCAGCTGCTCGCTGGCGCCCGCAACCTCCACGCGCCGCACGCCATGCCCGCGCGCGCCCTCGGCAATGCTCACGCTCAGCTGCGCCGCCAGCCCCACGGCGCCCGGCTGCGCCAGCAGCATGCAAACGCCACTGGCCGGCCGCGTCACGTGCTGAACTCGATGTTCACCGGGTCGCGCTCCGACAAATCCACGCCGGATAAATCGATATCGGTAAAGATTTCGCCGTTTTCGATAACCCCTTCGGCCAGCACGCGTTCCTGGTCATTGATCGTCACGGTCCAGCGCACGGTTTTGCCCTCATAGGCGGGCTGATGCTCGGGACTCACGGTCAAGGTCACCGTGCCGCGGCCGGCGATTCGGCCGGCTTCGGAAGTGTCGGCAAACACTTCCCACTCATAAATACCATGCTGGCTGAAGCGGCGGCTGCCCTGATGCGGCGCACCGGAGGACGCGGCCAGCGGATAGAAAATTTCGGCCTCTTTGGCCCGGTCCCGGACGAAGGGGGGCTTGCGCGCCAGCGGGATGATTTTGGCGGTGGGTGCCTGGATTTGCGGCGTGCCGATCGACGCGATCAGTTCCGGCGGTGCGGTCAAATTCAGCCGGGCGGTCTCTTCGAGAAATTCCAGGCTGGCCATGGCGTCGAATAAGGCGGGGGGGGACGTGGATAATTCCGCCAGAAACGCCTCGGTCTCCGCCGGGTTCAATCCGCCATCAACATACGCGGCGAGCCGCGCCGGGTTCAGGGCCGGCGCGGCGGAAGCCGCATCTGCCCCATCCGTCCAGGGCGGTTTCAGATAACTCAAGGCGGTCTCGCGAAGGTCCGTCTCCCCGAAGAGGGCTTGCAGCAAGGTCGGGGGCGCCTGGTCTGGTAGCTCGGGATCGCTCATCGGGCCAAATTCCTTTCCTCAAATCTTTAGACGGACAGAAAAAAATCTTTTGCGGCGGGATGGGCTTCCAAATCCGCTTTTAATCGGGTG
>Ga0116229_10009102_pt1 | contig 15257 bp, 11 predicted proteins | sample S1TSphgellanicum_3_FD_87313 | JGI IMG/M metagenome (GOLD analysis project Ga0116229, IMG submission 87313) | Host-associated microbial communities from peat moss isolated from Minnesota, USA - S1T2_Fc - Sphagnum magellanicum MG | ecosystem: Host-associated > Plants > Peat moss > Unclassified... | reverse complement strand
CACAAAATATAAAGAAGACTAGGAAAGCCTATGTGGTCATGCCAACAAACGTTGTTTCTATAAATAAGTTTGAGAATCCATCATAACTGCACAAAATTGGACAAGCAATGATACTACCACCAAATGAAGAAAAATGAAAAACAAATAAAGAAAACACAAAAAAAAGAAGTTGGGGTTATCTACCATCCTTGGATTATCAAAATGCCTTTTCTTGGATTGACTTAAGGTGGCATAATGCCCCTTTGTATCTCCCTTTTCTAATGTTCAAACAACTACCATTGTCAATGTACGCAAAAATCATCTAAGACACCCATCTAAGTTCACCTTTGGATTTTTCCACACAACACCACACATGCATCTATTACACTTGTACAAAGTTTTTAAAATACAATAAAAATCCATTGTCCCTGTAAGTCAAGGCATCTTTCACCTTCTTTCTTTGAAATATGGCAACATGATTTGAATTTGTCCTCCATATCTTACTTCAATACCAATTAATTTGTCACCATTTTCAATTTGATGTTAAAAAAGGTTATAGTTCAAGAATTTCGTGCAACAAGTGAAATCATCATATAACTCATTTTCTTTGTTCATGCATTTTATGCATTTGAGTTGTTCTTGTTTTATAGTCATCGTAATCATGAAAGTGATGTCATAGTGATCTCATCTATCATGGGAAACTATCAAAATGATCCCTTGGGAAGAGCATTACTTGTTTTATCCCACTTTAGAGCTTTATGTTCTATAATTAGTCGTTTTCTTTTTTTGTCTATTTCTATCCATTGTAAATGACACACGCATCATAGATCCCCTTCAATTGTATCATTTGCATATGAACATTTCTAGATATAATTCTATGCAATATGTTTTTTTATCTAACATAAAAAATGTGTAGCATGGTCACCTTTTAGTCTATTATTTGATTTCAACACCCCATCCCAATTTATCACCTCATTAGAAGGAATTAGAATATAAGGGTTTCCATTGGGCACCCCATCATTCACATCATCCTTCATAAAAAATGCCCTACTAAAGGATGTTCAACACATGGACCTTCTCCCTAAAATGGGTGATGTTCAAGTAACTTTTGGAATTTTAATTCATTGTTTCGTGCAATGGCCATTGTATTTTTTACAATGCACACCTCCCTCCTTCACTTTCATAGAATCCCTTATTTCTTTTGACTCATCCCTCTTTTAAGTGTTTAGGTGCATCTTGGGTCTAAGATCCTTTGATAGTTCGAAAAAACTTATAACTTGTAAATAAGCTTTTCTTTCAATCACATTTGGTGGCATCAAGTTCATACCGATAACTACCATCACTTCAACAACTTATTTAAGGAATTGGGCCTTTGCAACTTTGATCATACCTACCAAGTTTATGGTTGATCATCATCCTTTCCTTTTTAAGGCCTTAACACGAGTTAATAATAACATTTTCCCTTTCCAACAACATTTTAAAGCAACATGTGATCTTCTACCACCCCCAATTCACATGTGTTTTCTTCTATTTGAACAATTCATTAGGCAACAAATGGTTCAACTTCAAGATTCTATCTTGGAATGTTTACACCATCATACCATTTCCAACATGTTCTGTGATAGGATATCTGAGGCCCATTATGCTCGAATTTTGTCATGTTCTAGCCCGAGGGTGAGCACTTAATTTATAATTAACCAATTTTCCTAGCCTTCCAATTATCTTCCCCAATTTTTTCCACAACATTTCCAACACAATTTAGATTATCCCATCCTTCAATTATAAATATCATGTGGACGTGTGCACACATCCCATCGACCCTATGGGTATTCACCTTTTACATTGTGCTCACGGAAATGAGGGCATGGGAACTCATGATGTAGTTTGTGACACCATTGTTACCATCGTGTGAAATGATGGCTTCCATGTGGGATGATGACAACTACATGCATTTCCTTCAACCATGTTCAATTCCTTTTGTCAATGAGTCGACATTGTGCTCACCAAAGATGACATTCACACCTTAATCAATGTTGTCATTGTTGACCCAACACGAACAAATTTATTTCCCCGATCTTGCACAATTCAAAGATTCATTGCTTTCGATGTAGTTCAAGCCAAAAAAAAGAGTTATCGTGATTTACACCCCATTAATCAATTCCTCCCATTAGCAATTGAAGTATTTGGATGTTTACACAAATAAGATGTGTTTTTACATAATTGTGCCAATGCCATTTGGAGCTTGAAAGGGCCAAAAGGCTTTCCTCTTTCTATTTTGTTTTGTTTTTTTTTTTTTTTTTGACAAAAAATTTCAATCACATTGCAAAGGATGCAAGCATTTTCAATTTTAAATTAGGTGGTAGTCATGGGCTTAATTACTTGGGTAAAAGTAGATTACACTATCCATTTTTTGACGTCATAAGGCAGAAAATCTAGTTATTGCAATGTGTCTTAACTTCAACTAATAAAAAAATATGTAAAATGGGATTCACATCTATAATCTATATTGTTATAGGAAACTAATCTTAGAAAAGAAAAATCAAATAATCATTTTTGAGTTTTTGGGGGATTTTTAAACTTGTGTTTTATCTTATGTCATAGTCCATACAAATTTGCTTATGGACTCATAATTTATGGAATATTAAATCAAAGGTTTTATCAGACTTTACCTTAGGTTGTATGGCTAAAATGAGATTATTATTATTTATTAAGGATGTGATTGCATGTTAGAGTAGGCATTCAATTACTTTTTAGATCTTCATAATTGTGCAAATGTATTTAGACTTCTTATGTGTGAAAAATTTAAAATTGATGAAACTTCTTTCATAAAATATGTTGTAAAACACATTAGGAATGGAGGGAAAAACTCTCTTCTTGGGAAAACATGTTTTTACAAAAATGTTCATAACAAAGGAAATGACATCACTGCCATGTGGCAAATTTTGATTAAATAGTTCATGATTTGAATGTTTGGCAATTCCCCCTTTGGTCTTGTGATCACTTGGTGGTTGATGTGTTTAGGTTTCCAGGAGTTTGCATGTAGCGTTGAGATACTCGTGTTTGCAAGTGTAGTTTTGCAACATTTAATTGTTTGTCATCTCCAATCTAAAAACCTATTTTGTTACGACAAGCTTGCCCTCAATTACCATATTTCTTTGTAGATTATAAACACCTTGTTGTTTGCCCGCAAGTGAATAAAGTTGTCTTTTAAGAAAATTTTCATGTAAATTTGGATGTTGGTGACCTACTTTGAACAATTATTGCGTACCTCTTACTATGCTTGCCTTATTGCTATGTTTCTTCAATTTCAATTTGGCATTTTGAGCAAAAACAACAACGTTGAAATTGAAAATGTTCATGGGGACTAATTGATTTGTTGAAGTTTACCCCCAACAACATAGGCTATGTATGTAGGTTCTCATTCAAATTGAAGATATCAATTTCTTGTTTTTTTGCTTCTTTCCACACTAAAAGTTTTGTTGCTTACATTACATTGTTTCTAAAGTTTGTTGCATATTTTAAGTTATTAGGGATTGTGGGGGTTTTGGGTTTTTGTGGCTCTATCTTTTGCAAGGTGTAGCATCCAAATTACTAGGAAAAAACTTTGATCGGTCATAATGGGATCAAAGAAGAATGGAACAAAAAGAGCCAAGGGAAAGAGGCCTGGCTGAATAGAAAGGTTAATTGAAATTGTGAAAAAACGGCATCATCAAAATGAAAGGTGGCACCTATCAAGAGCTTGACACAAAGAAACCGATTTGTAAAGATAATTTCATTTATAAGCTCTTGCATCTACCGAAGAAGTAATGGAAGAACATGAATTAAAATGCATTGCCTATGGTATTGTGGAATTCATTTCCGAAACTCTTCTTGTTTGCCCAAGACCTATAAGTAGGAAAAATATCTTGGGGTGTGTTTTATTTCATAATCAAATTAGTATTGACTTGCTTGATCACATTTTGCTTCCTAAGCTTATTATTGCCTACTAGGAAATCATTCCAAAGTTTAACAAAACATGAGAGGAAAACCAAGAAGCCAATAATAGTGTGAAGCTTACAACCAAACACACTTTACTAACTATAATTGTAAGTGTTCACACCTTATCTTTAGTTAGAATAGTAGCAAAAATTCTTGGAATGCATCACAGAAACATTATTGGTGCTATATCATGATGAACGGTCATAGATGACCAAGGTAAAACCTTATGGTGTTTGAATTTTAGAAGAAAATTGATTGATGGTTTGTTGGATGCAACAAAATGAGTTGTCACAAATTGGTGGACTTATGAAACCTATGTTAGCCCAAACAAGAAAGATGTAACACAAAAGAGAATTGCAATTGGTGTTTTTGAAAAACGCCCCACACATTATTTCATGGAAAATTAGGTACGCATTTTTTGCTCCATCTTTCATTTCTAGTTGAATTGTTTCATGTTTTGGATTATAAATAGTCCATAATTTCATTAGACTATCAATTTCTAACATGGATTTTTTTGGATTAATTAGGGTTTTTATGTTGAAATTGAAGGTGTGTATTGCATGAATACATTATTCTATGCAACTCAACATACTAAGAAAAATGGATCCAATAAACAATCCATAATGTGGTGATTCCTGTTAAATGTTTCTTTAAACAACTTGAAAATTGTCTCATGACTCCCAATTAGGGTTTATGTAGGTTTCAATGTGGAGATGTGCATTTAATGTGGGTACTATTTTATCTTGTTGAACATAATGAATAAGTAAAGTTAACATGTCCATAGGAGTGCATAACTATAATCTATTAAGATGAATTCTAGGTAGATTGATCCTATGATAATCAAATTGAATCCATTGTAAAACATATGAATCCTTACTTTGTCCAAATGGAAGGTTGGTAATACGTGCTTTTACATGGTCATGGATAAGAGTCCATAGGTTCCAACTTGTAGTCCACATGATTGAATTCAAACTCCTTATTTTTGAGTTGAATCCCTCTACATACATAAGCATGTACATATTCTTATACGTATGATGTCCATATAAGTCAATGTATAGTCCATCATGAATTGAAATTATCATTTGCAATCCATTTGTAATTATATTAATGTTTTCAGCTCCCAATCAATGTACATTTGTCAAGATTAATCCATTAAAAATGAAAATTGTCACTATACAATCCATTTGGACATCAAGATGTTTATGATTCCCAATTAGTGTCTAGGTTGGATTACAATCCATAAATAATCAACATTGTCATTGATAGTCCATTTAATTGCACATTATCGCAATCTAGATGTCAAGAATCCATTTAATTGTTTACATCATCCAATTGTTGTTATATATTGATATTCATGGGCCTCCCAATTAGATCACAATCTACATCAAGAATCAAAACTATCATTTACATAGTTCATTATTTTGTTATCCATGTCCATGGACCTTTCAATTAGTATCTTCATATGTCTTGAAATTCTCACTAGACCTTCATCAAGTTTGCCATCTTTAATTGATTTTACCCTTTTTTTTCTCATTGGTTTTCAGCTTCCCACTTTTTCCCTCACTTGTTCATCCATACCTAAAATAATATTTCTATCATACTCAATTGGTGAAAACAAAATGTTTTTCCTTGTTACAATCATTAAAAATGACACAAATGGACCTCTTCCCATGTGTCCCATTGTTTTAACTTTCTTTTCTACATTGTGAACTTCCCTAGTGATCTAGGACCATTTGGTTGTTGCAAAAAAAGCCTTTGAGCATTCACACACATGCAAAATAATTTGGCAATAATATTCAAAAGATGAGCAAAAGACTATCCTTCTATTTTCACACTTCTTTCCATGTTCAAGACCCGAAGTGACCTTTTTGATCCTATGGTTAGGATGGTCCTAAAAGCTTAATATTGAATTGTTTGGGTTCTTGGAACCAAAGGGAGCAAATTGGGTCTCAATATATCCCATAAACAATCCTCTTATTCTCTTTTGTGCAAACTTTTGATGTTAAAAGTTGTGCCACTTAGGTAGACATGTGGTTTCTATGATTTTGAGCCTCGACCTTCGTGTAACCTTGGTTGGGCCCAATTTTAAGGCCAATAGAATTGGTTTGGTTTAACATTAAATTGGGGTTAACCCTCGTGTGTAGACGGAGCCCAAATAGTTGAATAATTGCTTTCTTTCACGACATTCATGTGCAACATAACATAGCCCCTTTGAGACATGGTAATCCAAGCATATTTGCATTTTTGGTTTTGCCATAATGCAAATCAAGCACAAAACAAGCACAAGAATGATGGAAACCAACATGGAATTGAAAAAAATTAGGTCACATACATACATACATACATACCACCGCGGTGCAATTATTTGAATCTCTAAAGAAAGAACCGTCGATTTTGATTTTTTTCAAATATTTTAAAATTAGAAAAATCCCCAGTCTCCATTCTTGGAAAGAAATTGGAATAAAACAAGTGTTGGTGGTTCTATTTATTATTTTGGAAAGCCGATGATGGTATTAATGAAAGAACCGGTAAGAAACCAATGGGGTTCGTGAAAGAACCGGCAAAAGAACTAGTGTTCTCTATGGAAGATGTGTAAGGAACCCCATGATTTTACACGCGGGTTATTTGATTTTATTGGGAAATCTTTTGAGAATTGTGCTTTGTAATGTTAGAAAACTAGTTCTTGAAGCCCTTTGGAATCACCATAACCGGCGGTTCTTTGGTTGTGGAAGGTTCAAAGAACCGCCCACCACTGGTTCGGTTCCGAGCCGCCAAACTGGGTTACCGGTCAGGTACATACGGTTGACGGGGATGTAAAAAAAAATCCCAGTCTACGGACGTCTCGGGCTACGTAAGCGGCCTCCGGACGACACGGCAGTTTGGCACTGGCTACGACGGACAGACGAACGGACGGACGGACGAACGGACCGACCGCGCGTCAGTCAGTCGTAGCGCGGTGGCCTCGGGAGAAGACGAAGGCAGGGCTGTGCTGCTGGCGCAGTTGTTGCGCACTCTGCCTTAAAAGCCGCTCGCTCGCTGTCGAAGATTTTTTGGGGAGCGGTCCCGTGGAGACTACGATCCCGTAAAACGGGGACGACGCTTTGCGCTTTCTCATACGGTTTTTTCGGGGTTTGTAGAATAATGAATTAGCTATGTCGGTGCGGGGAATACGCGGAGAAGAAGAAGCACAAGAAGGAGACAGACAGAAGAGCTCCAGGTTTTCAACTCCACATTCATTTGTTTGCGGCCGCAATTGCATCGACGCGTGTTTTTTTTTTCTTAATGATTGTCCGTGTCTTCTAGTTAGCTGTCGAAAATCGCAACGCGATTTGCTGCTTTATGATCGCAGCACGGGGTGGCAGTGGAACGCAGTTTTCGTGGCTGATCGTTTTTGTTTGGAAGGTCGGATGGCGGGAAGGAAGAGAGGGATCCTCCTGCACTGGATCGGAGCTGTTGCTGTTCCTCGAGATTTAGGACAATGCAAGTGTGCGTGATTGTGTGAAGTAGACAAGAAGAGAGAGTAGGATAAAATTGCATTTCTGTTGCGTGCGTCGGGGATGATGCACTTGGAGCGTGCGGCACAAGATGCGTTTTGTAAGTCAGGCCAACTGGTGGATTGGTTAGCACCGGCATTGTGACGGCTCTGCTGCATCCTGAAAACAGATAAGCTAGAGAATGATTGTTCTCCACATGATCGAATCGCATGACGAGAGCAGCGAGTCTTGGACAACAGGTACCTACCTACTCAGGGTGGTAGTTGTTAGCCACAGAATCTTTTTCTCTACCAAGTTCTGGTTCTGCAAGTGCAGACTCGTATCCGAGTTCCATGGTTTTCTGCTACAGGACATTGTTTGAATCTTACCGAAACTTTAGTGCAGTGCATGATCTGCTTGCTGCACAGCACTGAAGGAGGTGGTAACCAGGATGAAGCTTTTGTTGATAGCTCAGTGAAACCTGCAAAATCCTCTTTCACGGCATCCTATTCAGAGTGTGGCATGTGTTGAGACAGACTCCTGAAGCAGATTGCCGTGAAGCCACATCCATCAAACAAAAAGGGCAAGTTCAAACGAGTGGTAGCGAAATGATACAACAACAGCATTGTTCACAGTTTGAGGATATCTGCGGAAAGTCTGATGTGATAATAGGGTTTATTGAAAAGTCCTGTAAGAGGTAAAAGGAGCTGCTGCAAGAGAAGCAGAGAAGGATGGCAGAAGGAGACACGCTTCCACTATTGTGGTCACTGGCTTCTGATTCAGAATCAGATGTTGAAATACATGTGGAAGGGAAGAGTGCGAAGACTGCTGTTGCGAACAACAACAGAAAACGAGACAGTCGCACTCTGCCTTCTTCAGCAGGTTCTGAAGAAGAAGAAGATGCAGTACATGGGAACCATCTTGCTGCTGCTCTGTGGACTCCTGCTGCCAACCTTCCAGGTGTTGATAGTGATGGCCATTCCAGTCTCTGGTCTTCAGCACCAGAGATCAATGCCACTTTGAGGATTGCAGGAAAAAAATTACCAAATTGGAAATCAGCTGTGGAAGAGACTGCTCTTCATGGACTATTGCAGTCACAATCTGATACAGAGGCAGATGTGGAAGCTGTAGGAGAATTAAGAAGAGAGAGAAGTACACCAGGTGAAACACATGGAAATGGAATACAAGAGATAGAGAGAAAAAGTTTGGCAGCTCGTCTTACTGCACTTGTACGGCCAAGAGGAATGGCTGCTGATGATATAACTCCTGAATCTTCTTCATCCCAGGAGAGACGAAGAGCCAATGGGGGAGCTGTTGAAAGACAGATCTCAACATTGAATCGTCCTCAGTCACAAAGCAGCCCTTCGATAGCTTCACAAATGTCAGACAGAGTACCTCCAGAGTGGGTGCTCTTGCTTGTGGGTTGTCTGCTCGGCTTGTCCAGTGGCATAAGTGTGGTGATTTTTAACAAAGGGGTAAGCCTGCTTCAGCTGACGATTGTCCACATGACCAGGGTGTCACCCTCTGTAGGTCTGGTGCAGAATTCTCTTTGTTGTGGATACATGTGAGGCGCGGATGGTGATGGGGTCAGTGGGAGGTGTTTTATTTGGACAGGTCTACCTTATACATGACTTGGCATGGGCAGGGACACCCCATGAAGGAGCAGCATGGCTGCGTACACAGAGTCTTGCAGTAACATGGCACCGAATTCTGTTGATTCCAGTTTTTGGTGGTGTAGTGGTGGGAATGTTCCACTCTGTTAATGCAATATTGGACATGATTCAGTCCTCACAGCCACGGCAATCCAGCCGAGGCAGAATTGACTGGCTAGCAGGAATCAAACCTGTGATCAAAGCAGTACAGGCAGCAACAACTTTGGGAACAGGTTGCTCCCTTGGGCCTGAAGGTCCAAGTGTTGATATTGGAAGGTCTTGGGCCCATGGTTTTGCAGAAATCATGAAGAACAGCAAAGAGAGTCGAATTGCACTTGTTGCTGCTGGTGCTGCTGCTGGAATTGCTTCAGGTTAGAGACAGTTGTATGGTTTGCTGGTAAAATTCATGTAGAGTGCATTGTAGATACCACTCTCAGTCATGGCCTCAATTCACTAGTGGTATCCCAGGTCTAGTTTCATGCCAACTGCATTCTTGAATCGAGACATTGTGCACTGCAGGCTTCAATGCACCTGTTGCAGGGACCTTCTTCGCCATTGAAACTGTATTGAGACCCCAACATGCAGAAAACTCGCCTCCTCTCACCACAGCTATGATCATATTGGCAGCAGTGACTTCCTCAACTGTGTCACAAGTGCTGCTTGATGAGAAGGCTGCATTCACAGTACCACCTTATGAGTTACGATCTGCTGCTGGTGTGTCCTCTCTCTATCACTTGCAGGATCTGCTTTTCTCAGTTGGCTCCTCCTGCCCACAGATTAGCTTATATTTGCACACTGAGGGGCTTGTTGGATTTCCTGTTGAAGAAGCTTTGGTGGTTTTTGTACAATGATTTCCCTGAAATTTTGAGCAGATTATTGTATACTTATCCACACCCACTGTCAGAAGCTGATAAAGTTGGTAGGGTGTAATGGCAGCTAGTCACTGCCATTCAAGCTGAAGGTAGTGGTCTGATACTTTCTCAGTCACAAGGTTATGACCACACTCATTCTTGTTGTGTTTGTTTTGTTTTCTTGGAACTGACATTAGAATACCTTCAACATTTTATTGTGGAGTTTTGTCTGCAATCTCATATGAATGCTTTAATACTTTGCAAAAGGGCTCCCTCAACATGTCAATGGAGTATTTATTCATCTCCCAATCTCACAGAAACCTCTGAAATTTGTATGTGCAGAGTTGCCACTGTATATATTGCTGGGAGGCATCTGTGGTGTTATGAGCGTAGTTTTTACCCGCCTTGTTGCCTGGTTCACACGGATGTTTAACTTCTTGAAGACTGACTTTGGCATACCTCTTTCAGTCTCCCCAGCAATTGGAGGGCTCTTTGTGGGCATTATTGCATTAGGATATCCTGGAGTTCTGTACTGGGGCTTTACAAATGTAGATGAGATTTTGAAGACAGGTGTTACAGCAACTGCTCCTGGCCAAGTATTGTTAGCACAGCTCACTATTGCGAAAATAGTGGCTACAGCACTTTGCAAGGGTTCAGGCCTTGTAGGAGGCTTGTATGCCCCCAGCTTGTTCATAGGGGCTTCATGTGGCGCTGTCTATGGAAGTATTGTTGGGAATGCTTTTACTGTTGCATTGGTGGGGCATGATGCTGTTGGCCACCCTCAGGCCTATGCCTTGGTAACATAGCTAATTCCTGCATCTCTGAGAATCCTTTCTTTTGCATGTAAGAGGGATCCTTAATTTTTTTGGTCTTGATTTCTGGTCAGGATGAGAATCAGATAACAGTTTTTAGTTTTTGGCCTGTTAAACACATTTCTGTTGGTGATTGGTGGGGGATGTAACAGGTGGGTATGGCAGCACTTCTTGCTTCAGTATGTTCGGTCCCTCTTACATCTGTGCTTCTCCTCTTTGAGCTTACTAAAGATTACCACATCTTGCTTCCCCTCATGGTATAGCTCCAACCTCAACCTCCTTTGATAAACCTCAGATTTATTGGCTCTCTATGCCTTTGGCTTGAATGCATGTTTGCACAGTGGCAAGCTAAACTGAAATGAAGCTAACCTTTACAAGTTGTTACAGCTTGAATGAGGATACTATTGGATTTTTAAAATTTTAGTTATTTTTTAAAATTCTGGACTGCTAGCTGACATCATGACTGAGTCTTCCTGTTGCTTCTGAAAATGTGCCAGAAACTCAGGATGCAGAGTTTTGTATAATTGTTTTCCCTAAGCTTTGAGCAGATTAGATTTCTAAAATGGGTGTCAAGTGGGTGTGACTGATTGACTCTTGACTCCCTCCTTTTGGAGGTGGCCAGGTTCTATCTGCTGTAGTACAGCAGGGCAATATTGTTGCCCAACCCTCCCTGAAGGTTTGACACCCATGTGGGTGACCCAAGTGACCTACTCAAGCTGGGTTGGCTATAGTTGGTTACATCTAGCATGGCCTGGTGGTGAAGTGGACCCGTAGCCATTTGCAAGGGCTCCCAACTACTTTAGCTTTTTGCTTGATGCTGCAGATTATTTATAGTTATTGCTATGCATTTCAGAAGCCCATGAAGTCAGTAAGGAGTAATGGCAGCTACAGTCACTGCTATTCATAGTGAAGCTGATGGTTTGATACTTTGTGACACTCTCTAGTTTATTACTGCACTCAGGCAAGAGGGCAGTTTTAGGGGCACACATGGTGCTATATAGGGTAGGACCTGTATGATCACTGGGTGCATGCCAAGAAACTGAATAGTGACACAAGGTGACTGTCAGTGGTACTTGGCATGACCCAGAGCTGTCCCTATAGAACTCCAGGTGTATCTGCAGTCTTGCCTGCGCTGAGTCTTGCTGTGTTTTTTTTTGGTTTGCCTGGAACTGACACAACATTTTTTTGGTTAGGTGTTTTGGGAGTTTCCTCTCTGCAATAACATATTTGATTAACCTTGCACTAAGATGCTGATCTATGTGAAATCATTAGTTTTTAACCCATCAGATTGAATTATTGTCAATCCGATGAGATAATTATTGGAACTGGCCACCTTTTTTGTCTTTGCTGTTGGAAATAGGCTAGGTCTATGCTGCCATCTTATCCTCAGTGACTGATGCAGTATATATGAATTCTATTGACATAGCATAGCCATCATGATTTGTATGCAATGGACTGGGCAGGGTGCTGTGGGGCTTGCAATATGGGTGGCTGAAGTTGGGAAGCAGAAGAGGCCTCCACCTCATGATTCAGGAGCTGGTGTGGTGAATTCCAAAGTTGGGTTGAATAGTGGGCATGTATGGCGTAGAAGAGGAAATTCTGAAGCAGAGGTAGAGCTTTGCACAATGGATAGCTCTGACAACCCAGGAGAGTTATGCATTTCTCAAGATGTATTGATGGAGGAGTGTCTGGTAAGTGATCTCTTGCAGGGTTTCCTTAGTTGTAGGAGCTTAGCCAGCATTCCTTTCAGTACAGATCATGTTTGATTGCAGTGCTAGTTGTTAGGTATATATGAACCTGGTCAGTTAAATCATGAGTATGGATTTTCTTGACTGATGTCTCTTGCAATTTGGCAATCCAGGTGGCTCAGGCAATGTCAAGGGACTGTGTGAAGGTGCATGCAACAGCAACAGTGAAGGAAACTCTTGGTGCAGTAGTGGCAGCCCGGCAGTATTGTGCACTGGTGGTAGATGAGAATGGTTTATTGGAGGGTATCTTGACCCCTAGTGACTTGAAAGGCGAAGTCCTGAAGGCAACTAAGGAATTTGTCTCCTCTGAGGAGCCAAGAGACGTAGAGGTATTTGGTTTTTATCCAAGCTGCTCATGTTTGAAGGTTCCAGGAACTTGGATGTTGGATTGACAGTTTGGAGACATGTTTCTGCTCAGCTATAGCAAAGAGAGTCATCCAATGGTTGAACTTCCTTTTGGGAGAGCTGTCTTTGCATTACTAGATTAAGGTCTTTCTCAATCATAAAAGATGCACCACAAGAGACATCTGATGCTGGTCTGATAATCTTTCATCTTGAGTGCTATCCATGGCAGGTAGAGAACACTCTAGTGGCAGCAATCTGCACTGGAAAAGGTGAGAATCAAGGCAATGGTACAAACTTGGTGGTTTGCTACCCTGAAATGAATCTGCAAATGGCAAAAGAGCTCATGGTACAGCATGGCTTCCAGCAATTGCCAGTGGTTACCCGGAATGGCACACAGTGGCAGTACCACAAGCTGGTTGGCTTGCTTGATGGTGATGGGATTACACGCTGTGTGAAGTATGCCAATTCACTCTTCCTCCATTCTTATGTGCTTTGCAGTAATGAAAACTCAGGGTTGATTAGTCCTGCAGCAGTAGCAAGTCTAACAGTCCAGTTGATTTCCCTGTTAGTGCCATTGGTGGACCATGCTCGGAGATGTTTGATGACACTTCTACCTGGAAGCTTTGAAATAATGCCCAGAACTGTAGCAAAAAATTGATTTAAAATTTTTTCCTCCATTTGAGGGTTAGCTTGAGATGGACGCTTTTCTGTAGGAAAACTGGGAGGTCATAGACATCAGTCTGTACCCCAAACATGGCCTCAAGGGTCAGCAAAGTCTTACTTCCCTGAAAATGTTATCTTGCATCAAATTTATTCAATTGTTTGTGAATGCAGACTGGAGGCTTCAAAAAGGATTGCAGCTGCTCAGAAGGCCAAGGACAATGAAGAGCGTGGGCCAGTTTTTGATTCACATTGAAAAGGGGGAACTGACTCTCTCCTGGCACCTGGTAATCCACTTCCTCTGCTCCCACATCTTATTGCAGTTCTGCACTACAGTTGGTGGCAATACCATGTTCTATCCTGGTTCAAGGCTCCAAAGAAACTGGCCCAGATTTTCTTATTCAGTTGATCAGTTAAACTCCTGGTTGAATTCTACAGCTGAGAAATTTCACAGCATGTAGTTCTCATTATTCTCTTACTAGTTTGAACCCCATGCCTAATGCACAGGTGTGTGTGTATTTGACGGTACATATTACAAAATTACAACTACAAACTACATTTCCAAAAACTCTATATACCACATTGCTAGGTTCTTTTTGGGGGAATTTATTTTCATTGTTTCAACTTGAAATTTATTTTTTCTACACATTCTAACATTTTTTGTGAAAAGGAATGGCCCTAATTTTCAAATTTAGAAAAAATAATTTAAATTTGTCAAATACATATAAAGCATAAATATTCTTAAATATTTTATTTATTGTCATTAATATGGTCTATAGCCTAATTTGGCTAAATCCTCTTTGTGGGATAACTAATCACAAAAATTGAAAGAAAGCAAACCTTGTATAATTGGGATTTTTTTTTTCACATTCGTTAGGCAGGTGCAATGGCAAGGATCGTCAGCTTTAATTTACATTAAATGGCTACTGTCCTAAGTGGACAGTAGAGTTTTTTCTGCAATCCTGCCAAAATTTAGGCGAGTTACACAGACTCACTATCTAAATCTGGTTTGAGCATCCGTTGCGTCTGCACTCCACTGTTTTCTTCGTCTCGTCGGAGTAAACAGACCATGACGAGACGGATGGACTGGACGGATGACGAGATGGATGACGGACGGATTTAGGGGAAGCTTCATTTCTCATCCCGACGTGCTTTAATATATGTAATTGTTAAAAATGAGCTGGGGGTTTAACTCATAATGGATGTATAATTATTTTAACTGAATGAACCTCTATTAGACAACATGGTGTGCCAGATGTTCCTTCAGGTCTTTCCATCTAAATCCATGCTCATGCAAAGAGTGATAATTATGTGAAATCTGTATCTTAACACAGAATATGAGGTCAAGAAGATGGTTGCACAAACTGTTACAATGCTTGGAAGTAGATGAAACGGAGTCATATAAAGTAATAAATACCAGTGTTGTGCTGTTCTTGGGTCCAAGAAGGAACTTCTGGTTCCAATTTCAAAAAAGTTATAGGGCTGGTTTTGGTTCTGGGCATGTTCTTTTTATTTATAAATCTGGGATTTGGTTTCGGTTTTTTTCAATTTGAAAGTTGGTTTTGGTTTCAGTTATAGGGTTATTTCAAAATAGGGATGTTTTTGGCTCTAGGAGGTTCGGTTAGGGTAGGTTGCAGTTAACCCAGGCCTCATAAAATTTGGCATTCTATTTTTAGATGCCAAATTTGCCAAAAATAAAAACTCAAAGTTGCCAAAATTAAGTGGTTGTCTTTATGTCTGAGTTTATGACTTAGCGGCT
>Ga0116229_10009101_pt1 | contig 15258 bp, 12 predicted proteins | sample S1TSphgellanicum_3_FD_87313 | JGI IMG/M metagenome (GOLD analysis project Ga0116229, IMG submission 87313) | Host-associated microbial communities from peat moss isolated from Minnesota, USA - S1T2_Fc - Sphagnum magellanicum MG | ecosystem: Host-associated > Plants > Peat moss > Unclassified... | reverse complement strand
GATGTTATTTGAAAAATTTGACTTTGTGTGAAACTTTTTACAACCATTTTAATAGAGCCTTGATTATATACATGAATTGAGTGTTCTTTTAAAAATTATTTAAAAAATCATAATGGAACTTTTTCACCTTGGATACATGGTGAGATATCTAATTTATGCAGAAAATATTTTAAATTATGCACAACAAGTCCAAGGGTTGGACAATGGACATCCCTTGGTATTGTAGGCTTGCATTGTCAAACTAAAGTGGTGGAGACTTTATTAGATAGTTCACCATGCAAAGGTTGAAGGAGCAAAATACACAAGTTCATCTCAAGTCTCATTATCCTTTTTAATCAAGATGTTACCAACCAACAATTGTTCCTCCCAAATATTCACAAAACTTATGCAAATCCATTGAATTATATGACCCAACACTCACAAGTGCACCATCTATTGGAGACCCATTATGACTTAGTTGTGGAGAACCACAACCTAGTTACCACAACCTAGTTACCACCCAAACCTATTGATTCCAAGTTTGTAACCTATTGTGTAAACCCTTCCTACTTCTCCCTCACACTACCTAATTAACCTAGGTAAGTGGGCAACTAGCATAGGTAAGTAGGTAAAGAATGTAAGTTGTTAGTACTTATGTAGATAGGTAGGTAAGTAGGTAAAGAGTGTAATTTTTTAGTATGAAGGTCGCAAAGTAGGGAAGGCACTTGGGTGGCTATTGGTTAGCTAGACATATGTGGACATCTGATAATTACACACCTAATCACCATGGTTGGGCTATGGGAGAGGGATACAATGAAAAAAATGTTTTCCTGTCCACAGACCATCCATTCATCCATCCATTTCACGACAACCCTAATTCTCTTTTCAAATAGTAGTACCTGACAAAAAGAAGGGATCTCAGCAAGTGCACAACTTTTACCAACCGAATTAGCTTTCATGTTGAATGATAATCGACTAAGCTTCAAGCTTCTTGAGTCACAATTTTTAAACCGCAAGTTTTTTCACAAGGAAATCTATTCGGTGCAAACTTTACCTCACCATATTAGCTTCATGATCAATGATAGTGGACGATGAATTTGGATCACAATTTTTTTAAGTGCATTTTTTTAACAACCAAATCTGTTCCGTAGGCAACAGACTCCGCAGCAATGTTTCTCTCTGAACTCTCTCTTTCTGAGAGAGAGAGGCACACACACACACACACACACACAAATGTGTACGCACTTCGCAGCAGGTACAGTTGCATTTTGCAATCACCACAATTTGAATACTGACAGTTTTGTTTTGCAGCAGGTACAGTTGCATCTTGCAATCACCACAATTTGAATACTGACAGTTTTGTTTCACCTACCTTACACGAAAGAAAAGCAGCTTTTTGTTCTGAACAAAAAGTGTTGGATTATTCCTCTGTCATGTCTCAAATCTTGTACCGTAGGAGTACAACAACACTCTGTGCGAATCTCAAGTAATCCATGTACAATCTACAAAGCCAAAAAATTATATTTCAGTGATGTTCGCTGCAAAGAAAAGCTTTGCAGAATTGGGAGACTTTTGCGGATCGGTGTTGATATTTACACTCTTCAAGGGACGGGGCTGAAACAAGTTGGTGAAAATGTGTCCAAGTGTGATTTTGAACTATTAACTAGCGAGCCAATATTTTTGGAAACATGAGACACTCCCCCAACATAGAAGCATAAATATGCTTTCCCTTCACAAAGCAGATGATTGTTTGGTATGCATAACGTTTGTGCAAATCCCATTGTGTTTCAAAAATTAAAATTTGAACTATTCATAACCAACAAAAGAAGCAAAAAAAAAATTGAATTTGCAACTGGCTGTGTAAGTAAATTGAATTATTTTTTTAATACATACATTTCCTTGTTAAAAAAAATTAAGAAATGTTTTTTTATTGGTATTCACAGGTTAGGTCTAAAAGTTGATAACCGTACAAAATCGGTTGCAACCAGCGTTGAGAGGGGACCCAGGATTGAATGCTGGTATGAACATAGATTGGTACAGGCACTTGTTTCATGGAACCGACCACACCGGAATGACTCGAGGAAATATGAGCCCTCACACGAGTGCATGCATGGTAAGGACTTGAGCCTAATATACTCGCATTGATATTCGTCAAAGAACCTTAAATTATGGGTGATATATGTACATGGGACTTTGCCAAATAACCGTGGCATATACCAAGTTACAATAATCTCCAAACCCTCGACCCCACCTCATTTAAATCCACTCTACTAAATTCCTTAAAATTAAAGATTCGTGTGATTCTTAAAAATTGAAATTTTTCAAATTTTTTTGTGAAAACTGGACTCGACCATTATTTTTTTTCAAAAAAAAAAAGTCTTACCTTAATAGGACCGATTTCACATTAGGTGAACTCGTTTCTTTGGTGAAAGTGTTTAGAACCAGTTTCACATTAGGTGAACTCATTTCTTTGGTGAAAGTGTTTAGAACCAGTTTCGCATTAGGTGAACTGGTTTCTTTGGTGAAACTGTTTAAGACTGTTTAGATTGGAATGGATTGTTTTGGTGTTCTGAGTGTGGACACAATAGGTAGATGTGTACAACATATTATGTTATAACGAGACAGATGGATGACCAGATGGATGACGGGACAGATGGATGAAATGATGCTTCACGACGTCCTTTACTATATGTAATATTGGCAGGGCCAGTGTGTGTTTGTGATGCGTTGTTGTTATAATAATATTGTTTTGTTTTCGTCTGTGTTAAGTTATCAGGTTTACCTGCCATACATGATGTCTGGGGAGGAACATGTCTTGTCCCTCCCCAAGTTAGTTCAGAGCATGGTTACAAAATCTGACCTCCAGGTTCAGAGTTCCGAGAGAGCGGTTGGTGTCAGTCAGAAGGGAGAGAGAGTGAGTGAGTGAGTATCACCTTCTTCTTTCTCCAAAGTTTGCATTTCTAAATGATCCCATTCATGCAATTTTTATGATCTGACTTCTCGTCCTTCTCTGCAGAACCTTATTGCAAACAAAACCGACAACAAAGGGCCAGAAACAGACAAAGACAAAATCTTAAACCTTAAACCCTTAAAAATCTCAAACTTCATTATAACAAAACCAACAACAAAGGCCAAAAAAAAAAAACAGATTAAAAAAAAACCCTAAACCTTAAACCCTAAAAACTCAATACCTTACAGCTAGGATAAGAAACCCACAAAGCCAAAACCCTAAACATTAAACCCTAAAATTCCCAAACCTTAAGTTCAGGCTCAATTGCCAAAGCAGTTAGTTACTCACCCAACACTAGTAATAAACCAAAATGTGAGTTGGGTGTTGCTTTTGCTTGTCTAGATTTTGATTTTTCTTTCACTTCAAACAAAAGTTTTATAAACTTAGCAAACCTAAACTTAGCAAACATATTAATGTGATTGTCTTGTGTTGCATTTATGTAGTTAGAGCACATTTGAGGTATAGACTATTCTCCAAGCCTAAAGAATTTTAATATTGGCTTTTGATTATCTATTTTGTGATTTTTCCTAGTTTTGTAAATGAATGGAAATTGGTCTTGGGATGCAAACTTTATCACAAGGATTTTGTTATTGGTTGTTGTAGATTTATTTTTTTATTGATGGAATTTTTTTTTTGGAATGCAAATCTCACCATAAAGTTGGAGAGTCTAAATGTGTGCTTGTTGTGATCCTATTAATCTTGGGCTCAAGATTAATGTTAGGGCAAGATAAGGGAAATGGGTGAGGAGTAGTCAAAGGCAAGGCAAAAAGCCTTCTTTGATGAAAAGAAAATATGAGGGATTGCAAGATGAGAACCCATCAAGACTCGAAATGCACTCTCATTTTAGTAGTTGGAAGTTATTGGATATTTGAATTTTTTGGGGGGACCAAACATTGTCCAAATTTGGCCTTTTTAATGCCATTGAAAATATCTTGAAAATAATACAATTAAATGGGTCACAATCCCCCTCTCCCCCCTTTTTCCTATGGAGTTTAAATACTATTAATAATAATAATAATAATAATGATAATTTCAAGGGTGAAGAATCAAACTATTTAAATAAATTGTCATTGCATAATCAACAATTTGAAAAGCCAAATCAATACAAATTGCAAAGCTGTTAACTTAGATTTTTAAAAAATTCTCAAATGATATAAGTATTCTTGTGAGAGCTTTCAATTTGGATATGAACAAGAAGGTTATGAAGCCTCAAAATGATAGGATATATAACTTGATAATTTTGAGAATCTCATTCTAAAAATTTCAAAAAAATGAAAAAACATAACTTGTTGAAACCTTAGCTTTAGATTCACAACCAAGGTTAGGGCCTAAAAAAAATGTTAACTAAGAGAGTGTTTTGAGAGTTCACCACAAATGTGAAAAATTGCAAAGTGGCAAATTCCAAGCAATCTTAAGTAGGAACCACTTTGGGAGAGTTTCAAAATGCTCCAAACTTTCGACCACTAAAGGTCCATGGGTGGGGACATTCCCAACATGTCAGGCTAGGCTGAATGACCATTTCATTGTAGCCCCTTCTTTTGGGAATGCACCCACTCTACCTTGTAGAAACACTAAAATATCCTTCACTGAACCCCATACTAGGAGGTAGTGGTGGACTTTAGTGCTCAATTTCAACCCCATACTAGGAGGTAGTGGTGGACTTTAGTGCTCAATTTCAAGAACAAACCAATGTTGTGAAGGTATCCAATTTGTAGTGTTAAATCCAAGGTTTTAAGGTCAAGTTCTAATTGTGACTTGGAATTGAGCTAGCACCCTTTCATTGAAATCAACACAAGAAGTGAACCATGGAACTATCCATTTGCTAAATTCAAACTTGAAATTGAATCATAAAAAAACCATTCTTGCAACATTGGGTCAAGTTCTTTAGATAAACAAGTTGATTTTTTAAAAAAGTTCACAAGTAAACTAAACACTTAATATTAATTCTAATTAGTTGAAGAACTATGCACTTATATATAATCCTTGATTTTAGTACATTGTAAAATTTTGTACACTAAGCACTTTGGAAAAAGACCTTTTTGTATTTGGAGTGGGATTAATCCCATCAACTAGCATGGCCATGGGTTTGTAAAGTGTAACCCACTCTCTTGGTTGGGTAGTTTTAAATTTACAAGATGCTTTATGCAAGGTAAGCGAACCCCTTTGGTGTTTCACAAATTCTCACCCATTTTCATTATCACAAGGTTGTGGAGCCTTTCAAGGTGATGCTTTACTCTACACCTATACACACTTTGTCATTGAGGGAGTGTTAGTGTGTATGTAAAATTGGACCCCATTTTTGAACTAGGCTTGAATGTTCTTGAATTTGTCAAATTCAAAACTAGAACTAAAGGGATTAGAAATTGAAAGAATTGAGCTCAAACCTACATTTGGAGAACCTCCCAAAAAAATTAAATGTTAAAATTGAGATTGAAATTCTCTTCAAAATAAAAGAACATGCCAACCCTAGTCTACACAACATTGGAACAAACCAATGTTGGCTTCATCAGTTCTTCCTTGTTAAGAGAACCTCCAATCCTAGCCTTGACATTTTATATTCTTTTAGAAGTTCTCTGAATGCAAGTTTGAGCTCAATTTTATAAAATTAAAAACCCTATAGTTTCAATTTTGGGCACTTTTTTCAAATCCAATAACCTTTGGGCCAGGTTGAAAAATGAGTTTAGTTCTATGTATAACATACACATTCCCCAAGGTTGGAGATTGTATAGATACCAAGCTTTACAACATAATTAGAACTTCAGATTTTAGGCAAAACTTTATATACATGAGATGAAAGTTACCATAAGCCTAAACATAAGTAGGGTTTAGGGTTGATGAAAGTTACCACCATTAGCCTAAACATAAGTAGGGTTTAGGGTTCATGAAAGCTACCATAAGCCTAAACATAAGGAGGGTTTAGGGTTTATGAAAGTTACCATAAACCTAAACCCTAGTTCAGGATACACAAGGGGGGAAATCTAGTTGAGTGATTTATGCTGGCTTTGTTGCAACCAATGGGCTGGCTCCCAGCTCAGAAAGGAAGGCACAAGGGGACATAGTACTTAATAAGCTTTCATATACTACAACCCAACAACATCCAACAAACCCTAGGTCTTATTATATACCATACAACAAGTAATCCAAAAAAGACTTTTCCAATTTCCATTTCATTTTTGGTTTGTGTTTGTCTTGCAATAATAAAGCTTTGCCAGGTTTGGTTGGATGTTTGGATCAAAACTTTAAAGAAGTAGGTTTGGTTTTTATGTGGTTTTTAGCTACTTACTTGCAGCTGAAAGTTTGATGAGCTGATCTGAGCTCCACCATTGCCTGCAACCTGCTTCCCCAGCTCCCCCCCCACATGGCCCCATTTCCATTTGCAGAAGCTTGCCCATGTGGGCCTCACACCCATTTATCAAATTGTTAGTTATTGTGTATTAAACACTTGCAGGTGCAACCCTAACTTGACCTTTTGGGCCAAAATGGGTAATTGGGTGGTTGTCCAAATGAGGGTGTGCTTTTTGGATAACTAAAACCATGTCTCTCCAATTGGGTGCCAATGGCTCATTGGTGGAGGCCAAATTTCCAGGAGTTATACCATTGGGCCTAATTTAGCCTGGACAATCCAAAATTGTGTGGTTAACTAAGTCAAGTGTGGGGGGTGTGCCAAATTATTAGCACCATTGTTGAAAGATGCATAATCCAACAATTAATTTGAAACATGCTATTCTAGGTCATATTTATAATGAAGGTGTTCCATACTGTTAGGGATTTCAGGTTACTTCATTTGTCAACAAGATTTGTCTAAACTTTCTTAATAATAGAAGAAGTTGTTACCTTGCAAATAGGCCACTTTGGGGAAGGATGTCACCTTACACATAAGCATCCACATCTATGGGGTATGTATGAGGGGTAAGATGTCTCCTATGATTTCTCATCTTTTTTGGAAGGGGTTTTGAAAATAAAAAAATTACCCATTAATCAATGTGTCACCTTAAACCCTAAACCCAAATCTCATGCACTTAGCTACAACCTTATGTTGGGTACTGGTGTAGGGTAAAGGCATTCCCTGAATAAGGGGACTAAGGTAAGACCAGAGCTGAATGCAGCCCAAAAGTCTCACACCCATGGGCTTTACCCATGGTAAAGCAAAAAAGGCAAAGGTTACCATGAACCTCAACATATGGAGATCAAAAGGCATAGGAGGGGAATGGTTCTTATGTCTTCTTCTTAAGATAACTAGGCATACCGATCCTTGGCCCAAAGGAGAGAGAGGCATTCTTGAAATGAGGAGGAGTAATATGTATAAGCTATAAGCTAACCTCCAAATACACTAAGAAATTTCTACAAGTGCTTTCCATTGGAAGAGCAGTTGTGTTGTGGACAGTTCAAAAATTTCAGAAATTACTGGAATCCAAGAAATTTTTGTTCTTGGGATTCATGTTGAGGCTAATTGACATGCCCTTCTAGGCATACCCTCAAGTGAGAGGAGTTGCCTAGTTGGGGCCCAAGTCCGGACCATTGCGGGGTGGCCCCCATGACTACTTGGGTTGCGAGTCTAAATGTTGGGCTGGTTTGACTCCCAGTTTGACAACACTCATGAGTCGCATAGGTGTCGGTGACTGAGGGTTTGAGGAACGGGCCCAAAGGAGATGTCCTCAACGGGTAAGTCCATGAACTAGAGACAAGTTTACAATTAGGCCAAGAGATGGGAGATGGTAATCCTAAGTGACAAAGCCTTGCACCACTTGGGAAGTTCATAACAAGTTGAGTCCCAATCGTAATCTTGGAATAAGCTTCTAATCCAACTTGAAGCCAAGGTGTGTTTATCTTAGAAATGGCTTGCCCAAAGGGTGTTACCTTAAATAAAGACATCTCATGATACCTCAACATATATCCACTTAATGTCATTAGAGAAAAAAAAATGCATTTTGCATACAAAACAACCCACCCTTGGCTAAACCACCTTGTTTTGGCAAAACATTTTCTAGGGTTGTTGGCCAATTAGGCCTTAACTCCTTTGCCATATTTGCCCAAGCCCTCCTCACCTGATTACACAACCCCAACCTTGGGGCTTGTTTGTGATTTACTAGTTGCACACACCATTCAAAGTCGAAGCCCCATTAACTTGTCTTGTGAGGTTGAAATCTCCTCAACTTGAACTTAAGAAATTCTTGTAAATTAAAATTTCCTGGCTCAAAAGCATGTAGAACCCATTTGGAAACAAGAGCCTCTAAGGCGTTAGATGGATCCACTAGCCCAAAGCCTTCAACTTTCTTCTTCTCACAACAACGATCCTAATTTTTTCATACACTAACAAAGTACCATAGATTAAAGAGCAACATATTGTTTACCATAACCTTCCTCCTTGCTACTAAAAGTTTTGTGGATGACTAGTATAAGGTTTCTCAAAAGGAGGTGGTGCTGAGTTGCACTCCTTATGATGGATTTTTATTATTGATGTTTGGGTTGTTGCTGAAAGAAGGTTCACATCCAAAGAAGAGATAAAGGACAAATTTGTCTTGGCACTAGAAGAAGAAGTAGACAATGCCAAAATGATCACTAAACTAAAAGAAAATTGGGGACTCCAAACACATGATGGCCATTGTCCAATAGGAGAATGGGTAGCTATGTATATGAGGAATGAGCTTCTTTATTCTTTGGTTTGCAAAGCTTCACTTAATTTCAAACCAAAGTGTGGAGCTTTCACACAATAATTAAACATCGCAAAAGAGGTGAAGTTGTATTCTATTGGAGCACAATCCAAAACCTTGACACTCCTAGGGGATGAAGGTGTGGAAGAGGGACTACTAAAAGATTGTGAAGGTGTAATGGCCCAAGTAAGAGTGGTGAAGGTCACCAAAGGGCCAAAAAAGTTACTCTTTTTAATGTTATATGGCACTATGGGGCCTTTGGAACTAGACATTAAGGCTTCTTCTTGGAAAGGAAAGGAACTCTACTTTCTTATAACCCTGCTCTTGGGAGGAAAATGCTTAGATCATCGAAACCAAAAGCAAACATTGTAATGAAGACGTGGGCAAAGCTTCTTCCATCCAATTTCAATCTAAGGTGGTCTAACATATGGGACAAACATTGTAGTAAGAAAGAGGTTTGTGGAAGGCAATAGTTGATGGGTCAATCAACAAAAGTTACATTTTGTGTTATAGTCCAATTCAATAAGTAAACCCTACTACATTGGAAACATTATGTCTTGGTCACCATAGTTGGACAAGATAATTCTCCAACATTGTTGGAATATGGTCTTTGATTAGAAGGATCATATTATGGGTTTTATGGATTGCATGCAATGACTTGGTGTTTAACAATGAAAAGTGGCACATGGTCAAAATCCAAAAAGTTATTTGGGAAGCCCTACTTGACTTTGATAAGGTGGCATGGGATAAGTGTTTGAAGTCAATCACATTGTTCCCTTTACTAAAAAGAAGTTGTTAAAAAGCTTTGATAAAAGTTGGCATAAGAATTATGTAGTTTGTGTTAGATTGGGGAACTATGTTAAGTGGTGTTACAATGACCCCTAAAGGGGTTTATTAGTTAGGTTTATCCTTTGATTGCATGTGGCACTCCCCCTTAATTCGAACTCACAAGACTCAATACGGCTCGAATTTGGGGGAAGTCACCACCTTCCCCCTTATAGTATACTCTGTGCCTTTCCACGAGGCCCACATCCAAATGGCTTTTTGTCCTAGGACTCCGAAATGGGAATCCCGAAATCCCCAAAATTGTGACTCTTGCAACTTTGGGGCCCCATAACTTTGTGTGCAAACCTCCAATTGAGATGAGTTCTGAAGCAATGTTATAACCCTCGTCGAGAGCTTTCCAACAATATGTGGCATACCACCTACACGCAAGGAAGTCGGGTTGATTCCCGACTTTTAGTGGTTGGGAGTCAAACTATTAATTTGACTTTCGGCCCTTCTTTTGGTCATGACTTGTGTTTTAGATGTCCAAATGGGTAATGCAAGCTCATTTAGACATCTATGTTTTAATAACTTTCCAATGGTATAAAAAACTCCTTGAGCCATTAGGTTTTGTCCCTTATAATCACTCTTTGAACATTCGGGAGTCCACTAGGACTCCAACTCCCAACATGGGAGTTCACTTGGGAATGTGAAGGTTCTTTCCTTCACACGCTTTTGCACTCCCAGGGGCATGAGAATGCGACTCTTGGGCTTAGTCTTGGCCCGCACCCTTGCCCAAGGCTAGGGTTGTGACAAAAAGGATGTAATTGATATTTTTTAAGTTTTGCATATTTTTTAAGTTTAGAAGCATCTTGTTAATGCTAGAAATTATCCTATGTTAGTTAAACACCATTGATGTTAAGAGACATTAGTACCATCATTGGATGGTAGTTACTTTTAGATGGTAAAACAATCTTAGGAAAATTCAAGATTGAAAATGTTTTCTGACAATAATATTATCAGCATAATGAACTACCTTCATAGGATAAAATAATCAAAAGTTAATTCTAAGAAAAATTCTAATAAAAATAATATTAGTTATTAAAAATAATATCATAATTTAGTTCTCTTAAAAGGGCATCTTAATAATTATTTAGTTATTAATGGTAAATATCTTATTTATCATCTTCTATTTATTCGAGATGAAACCATTTAAATCAATTAGTGCAAGTGGATAAAGGATGGATGGATTTCTTTTAACTAAGATGTGTGAAAGGGATTATGATAAAAAAGATCTAGGATGATAAGGAAATCTAAAAGGATAAAAACTCAACCTTTGTGTGATGAGCATCCTTCTTAGGTTCATTATTTATTTCTTGAGAGGAATGAAAGATTTCATTATAAGATTAGAAGATTAAATCATTAGCATTAAAAGGATGCTTGTATGTGAAGTTCTTGTGTGAAAATAAGGTGAAAAACATGGAGAAAAAATGTATTTGTGTTTATGTATGGAAAATGATTGATGGTTGTATGGATTCTAGTGTTTCTTCTTAATGTGTATTCTATAAGTAAAGCGTGATAAAAGAAGGGAGAGTAGTTCATATCAAGTTTATATAGAGCATGTTACTTTTATGTTTTTTCTTCTATAAAGTTAAAATATTATCTACTTTATCTTCTAGTTTTGGAATAGAAAGTGCATTTTGCCACAAGATAGTAGTTACCACTAGAAGGCAACAACAAAGAGGTAGACATGAGATTTGAGGTATACAAGGAAAGTAACGATGTTGTAGATGGTAGGCAACGACCACAAAGGGTTTGCAAGTGCTACAAATAATACTGCTACAAAGGGTCTATAAATGTTGTAAATGGTAGGCAACAACTATTGAAGGTTTATAAGTGGTTGTGGGTTTTCTTTCAAATTTGTAGATGATGTTATGTGTCTAGGACAATAATTACTACAAGATGGTAGCGACTATAGGATAGTAGGTGGACAATAAACAAGTCTTACTTTCATGTGTTTTCATGTGTTTTCATCTTATTCCTTTCTTTATTTAACAATTTTTTTCCTTGATAGTAACTAGGTTGCCAAATTCCACGGTTTAACACATCTCATTTTAATTTGAGAGACATTGGAAGGATGGTAGGATGACATTGATGAATGTAAGATAAAAAAGTTTGGTTGGTGAAAGGACATTAAGAACACCCCAAGGGGATAATGGGGGTACTAAACAACATTAAGGAGAACTCATGGACACAAATATCATCAAAGAAGTGTTAAAGAGATGTCAAGGGATGTCAAGTAGCATTGAGAAAACATTGAAAGACATTAATATTTTGTTTTTCACAGGTGACAAGGGGATGGTGGGAAAATGTCAAGGGTCGATGGTGGCATTAGGTTTAGCCATTAGGTTTAACTTAAATTTAATCATTATGTTTAGCCATTATATTTAATCATTAAATAATTTTAATCACTTAATTTATATTAACTAGCAAATCATTTAATCATTATATATGTTTAACCATTAAGTTTAGCCATTAGAAATAATCATTAAATATATTTCACCACTAAATTTAACTATTAAAATTAAGCATTAAAAAATTTTAGCCATTAAATGTAACCATTGAATTGAATCATTAAGTAAGTTTAATCATTAAATGTGCTCATTCAAAATTGTCATTAAATAAGTTTAGCAATTAAGTTTAATTAGTGTATTTGGTCATTAAATATATTTAGCCATTGAATTTAATTATTAAATAGGATTAGCCATTCAAATTAGCCATTGGATTTAGTCATCAAATAAGTTTAACCATTTTATTTAGTCATTATATAGCTTTAACCATTAAGTTTAGCCATTGGATTTAGTCATTAAACAGGTGTAGCCATTAGGTTAACCATTGAATTTAATCATTAATTAAGTTTAGCCATTAAATTTAACCATTGAATTTAATCACTAAATAAGTTTAGTAATTAAATTTAGCTATTGAATTTAGCCATTAGATTTAACCAACTATTTTCTTGCAATTTTGTAACATGTGAAATAGAAAACTTGATAAAATTTGACATCTTTTGATGGTGTAGTCCATTGGTAATACTTGGTTGATTATGGTGAAGGTGAGAGGTTCAATTCCTAACATTTGCAACCTATGTGTATGTCTAGAAACTATGGTGATTAGGTAGATTAAATAGGTTAGGTTAGGCTAGGTTCGTGTAGATTAGCCTAGGGTAGGCTACATCATCACCTTATTACCTACATTTTTAATTTATTTATCAATTCATTCACTTATGATTTGACCAATCAAATGATGACATGTGGGGCAATGAAATGACCTTATAACATGCCACATTTTATGATTAATAATTTTTTAAAATCAAAAGCACTGCCTTGGGGTTGGTCAAAAAAAATCATCCTAGTCATATTGGACTTGTTAAAATCAACTTGTTTTAAAAAATCAAAGTGATTTTTTGACCCCCTATCATTTTTGGATATTTTTTGGTTTGAAAATCCAATTTGAACAACTTGAAATTTTAGTAGTGAATGCACTTTCAACATAGCCATCAAAGTCAACATAATTATTAATGATAATTTGTGGTGATAGATGTTGTTTGTGTTGGAGAATGATTATCGCCATAAAAATTACAAAAATGATTTAATTAAAATATTCAACATTTTCTTCTTCATGTTTTTGGCTGGATTATTTTCCTTTTAACAATTAGATTATATTGGTCTACCATAGTTTCTTGGTACATGAAGACATTGTAATCAACAAATATTTCTTTTATAAATAGATGTTGTGATTTATTTTTTGGCTAGCTTGGCTCCTTTTGTGATGTTATTTGACTCCTCTTGTGTTGTTGCTTGGGTCCTCTTGCATTGCTACTCAGTTCTTTTGTGTTGTTGCTTGGATCCTCTTGCATGGCTACTTAGTCCTTTTATGTTGTTGCTTGAATTCATTGCTCGTTGTGTTGCTCGAGGTCATTCCTCTTGCATTGTTATTCAACTTCATTTCTGTTGCTGCTCTCTTCTCTTGTCGTAAATAACTGTTAGAAAATTTGTTAAAAAATTGAACTTTTGATAGGCAATCATGAGAATCACCTTTGAGAATTGATTGGTTTTAAATTTGTGAAAATTGGCACAAAAATTGATTTAATAGTTTTTTTTTTTACAGAGATTTTTTTGTAAAGAATCAATTCAATTCTTAAAATGTTATGTGAGAATTAGTACTAGAGGTTCTCACCAAAAAAAAAAAAGAAAAAAAAGAAAAAAACCACCCAACATTGGTAAGGACTATAGAGTTGTGTGAGTTGTGCATTGTTGCAATGAAGAAGAACATTGATGTTGTGCGTGGCTAAAATAAAAAGAAAGAGGAAAAATAAGAGGAACAAGAAGGTGGTTGACTTTAGGGTTGGAGAAGCAAGTTAAGTAGTAGAAGGAGATAGGTACCTACAAGGGGTAAAGTAAGAGGGGAGGGGAGGGGGGTGCGTAGGAGGAGTAGGTAGGATTGACTATTGGGGATAGGGGGTGATCTAAGATTTTTTTTAAAAGCCCATTGCAAGTTTCATCCACTATGTTTGAAAAACGATACATTAGTGGGTGGGCTCATTTAGGCCCACTTTGGTTTAAACAAATGTAGGAAGATTTAGCCAAATTTGGTTATGAATAAGATATAAAAGTTTAAAATTTTGTAGCATATGTTTAGAGAAACATATGAATGCCTTAATTAACATTTATAATAAGAGCATGTTCACACAAAGGCTTTTGCCTCTTGTCAGAGGGACCACACTATGTTTGTCACTTTAATGTAAATCTACAACAATGTAGGACAATTCTAAAAGGCATTGTGTAATGGGGGAAGGAAAAGGGGGGAAGGGTTTTGGGAGTGTGGGGTGAGGGTTTGAGATGATGGTCATGCAAATCGATCGTAATGAAAGTCTTATATTAAAATTTACATTTATTGAGGATGATGACAAATAATGATTGAACAAATTTAGATGTAAATGAATTTGTAAATTGTTCAAGGAAGGAGGGTTCTTTGTGAGGTGGTAGTCAAACACATGACCCAAATTCATAGAACAACCCCATTTAAGGTCCTTACCCAACATAAAGAACCCCTAGAATTTGTTGACAGCTGTGGTTCATTTGAGAGGAGAATGAGAGGAGGAACATGAACCCTATATAAGGGTCCTTACCTGAGGGTAAGGACCCTGTGAATTTGGACTCTGTGATCCTGATTTAGTTGTAGAAAAGGATCTTTACCATGGTTAAAAAAGCAACCTAAAAGAATTTCAGGGGTTTTAACCATGGTACCAGTGTAGGAGGTGCTAGTAGTTCACCAAAAGGCCCCCCCAGGGGAATGTCAAGAGTAGGCATCAAGAAGCAAAACCATGCATGAGACACCATGCATGAAGAAGAGCCCAGAGTTTCTGGGTCAAAAAAAGCCCATGGATTTGAGGCATATGAGCAAAGGAAGAGATGATGGTAGGAAGGGCCAGAGTGAACCTAGCACCCACTGGTGTGCACCATGAAGGATGGATGGTAAGTGGTCAGAAAACAGTTTTCCGTTGGGTTCCAGTTAGAAAATAAAAATCCCTAAATCCATTTAAATTATTTCTAAATAATAAAAATAATTAAAAACCCATCCTCTCTCAGTTCAAATTTAAACATTATTTGGGGCTGCTCACTCAAAAAGGTGAAGGGTACCATGGTGGGTGGATTACTCATGGTTCACCCTGGCTGGGTACCTGGGTTAATAATGTGTTCAAACTCTTTCTGGCACCTCTGGTTTCTTCTTCTCCTCATCAGCACAAAGGAACAAGAAGGAGTTAAGAACAGGAAACTGAGACTACAAGTAAGT
>Ga0116229_10009098_pt1 | contig 15261 bp, 12 predicted proteins | sample S1TSphgellanicum_3_FD_87313 | JGI IMG/M metagenome (GOLD analysis project Ga0116229, IMG submission 87313) | Host-associated microbial communities from peat moss isolated from Minnesota, USA - S1T2_Fc - Sphagnum magellanicum MG | ecosystem: Host-associated > Plants > Peat moss > Unclassified... | reverse complement strand
TTTTTACAATTATATTAGTATGATTGTTGATGACTAAAAAGATTGATAAGTTTTTAGTAGCCATCTGTAATTCTTTCAATTCCTTGTTGTAGCTTGCATTTTCATAAACACAAACATGAATATTGTACATGGAGTGTTTGTATTGGTTGTGCAAGTAAATTGGTTATTTGAGATTTGTTCCATAGAAAACACAACTAGTGTTGCTTCTATGTTTTTGTACAAAAGTGAAAGGGAGAAGGAAGGATATTAAGTTATAATTATTTGATAGGATTGTATCATTGTTTTGAAATTTGGATTGTGGCATTGCATTTAACCGTTGTGCTTCTATCAAACAGTTGCAACAAACGGATTAGAATTGTTTCTACATGTTACCATGTTTTCACTATTGCAATTTTGATTTTGTGGTTTTCATCGCATTAAAGTTTAATGTTTTTTCTAGAAAAAGAGAAAAGACATGTAATAGACATAAGGTTGATGATAGAAATTGTTGATTTCAAGCAAAGCCACCTTGTAAAGTAGGGAGGTTCTATTGTGTTTTGATCTATTGTGAGATACATTTAGGGTTTAAGGGGCATGGAGGGAACTAGGATGTTCTTTGATCATGAGCCACATTTGGTGGGTGAAGGGGGGGAGATAGGTGATGCCTTTGAGTTGTAGTAGGAGCAAAGCAAAATACTAGGTGGAGAATAGAAGTGTTTGACACTATTGAAATTCTAGAGGAAATATTGTTTGTTGAAACACTTGACCCATCTGAATATTGTTGATATTTACATTAAAGGCCAATCAAAGGTATTGAATACCTTTTTATAAAAGAAGTGCAATTTGGGATTTTTTTTTGTTGCAGTAGAAGAACATGTTGTTTGATGTGGCTATAATCTAAATGTTGAAATGCATTTGCCACCCTGAGTTGAACACTAATTAATGTGATGGTTATACATAAAGTTCCCATTATGGTAGTACCACCCACAGTGAAAATGAATTTCTCAATACAATCCTTTTCATGGTAGCACCAATATAAAAAAACACTTGGTGCATGAACATACTATTGAACTAACAAAATACAAGGCATGTATGAAAGAGGTTGAAAATAGGGATATCGATAGAAGTGTGAAAAAAGGAAGACCATCACACCATTAGCAATGACTAATTTCTTTGGAGGAGGCACTAGCTACAAAAAAAGTGATCATGCACAATTAAAATTCATTGAGGATTTGGTTCTATACATTGCTATGAAGCCCAATCTAGTGTTGAGTCACCATGGCTCCACCATCTTGTTATGTACATGGATAACAAAATTTGATTTCCAAGTTAAAGGTAATTAGTGGAGGAACATATTTTTTCCATGCTACAAAAGGCTATGGATACATATGTACTTCTTGTTTATCTAATTATGTTACAACTAATGTCACTTTTGATTTGTGGATGAATCGAAGTGGATTTAACACTTTTGCCTCAGTCGTGAACTTCGTTGATGATGCATGGGTTCCTAAACATGTTAATGTCGATCTTTTTAAAACACCTAACATTACAAGTGTTGCTTTGGTAAAAATTGTAAAGCCCTTACTTGCCAAATTCAAATTCACACACAAAATTATTGCATATGTGAAAGACAAAGGCTCCAACTTAACTTGAACACATTAGTTGTTATTTTTTTATTATTGTTTCTTGTGAACCACTACAATTGGAGACACCATTTGCAAGGGTTTGTTTTGGACATGCAATGTCCAAAGCTTGTCAGTATGCCACCAATGATGTTAAGCTTTGCATTGGCATGAAAGAAGTGTCTTTGAAGGATGCCCAACAAGCTTTGCAAAAGATTATAACTTAAACAAAAAAGTCCAAAAGGGGTGACAAAAGTGGGATAGGACTTGCATTGAAGCTAGATTGCATGCAAGGAAGTTGAAAACTCAAGTGAAAACAAGACTTGCAAGTAAAGTTGTCCTTTTCCAAGAGACTTTGTAATATGCAAATGGAATTAACATTTGTTATCATAAGCAATCTTTGCACCTATAAGCAAGAGTGTATAATGGATTAACTTGGGCTATTGCACAAGTTGTGGTGGATACTCTAAAGCAAGTTATAGAGTAATGTGCTTTAAATTAGACAAGATGCTACTAGCTCTTTTTTAATGCTTTGAATGTTGCCACTACCATATCCATGAAACTAATGGCCAACTATAATTGTCAAACAATGCAATGCCCCTTTTTGCATATGGTGTAATTGATGATGAACTAGAAATTTTGTATGGGCGTATGGCTATAGAAACAGTGGGTGTGTTGGCCCTTTTTTTTTATCATTTATGGAATCTATTACAACTATAGGTGTTCACAATACGTTGGCCTTAATGTTGGACCCGAGGTTCAAAGGGCTGAAATGTGTCATTGATTTTTTTAACCATGACAAGGCTAAACTTTTGGTAGTAGAATATGACAATAAAATTTTGATCCTTTTGATTATGAAATGTAGTTATTTCTTAAATCCTAATTTTGCATATAGTTATACTTCAACTGTAGATGGCCCATCAAATTTTTTTTTTGATACTCCAATTCCAAGTGTAGAGGCAGATGAAGGATTACTTTTGGCTAAGTTATTTCTTTTCCATCGTTGTGTTGTGAATTTGAGTGTTAATGCAGGGTCACTTTTGCTTTGGTGGAAGGAACATGCTAGGCTATATCACGATGGGCCTTTCTTGCTAAATAGATTTTGGCAATTCTTGGTTCATAAATTGCAACAAAAGGATATTTTCTGTGGCTAGAGTTTTGATTAGTTTGTGTTGTTAGTGGAGGTAGGCCTGAGGGCTCAAACGTAATTTGAAATTTCAGAGCACCATGTGGTCACAAGCACCTCACAATAAATTTTTTTTCTTACTGCCTTCCTTTCATAACCCTATGGTCACAAGCACTTTGACAATAATTTTTTTTTTCTTGCTACCTTCCTTTCACAGCCCTTGAATTATTGTGACAGTCATTAATTACATTGACAATAAAAAAAATTCAATAGCTATCGGTTTTTTTGTGTTGTCATCAGTATAGTAGGTGGTCTGGGTGCGCTCGTTTTTTTTCCTTGATGACATAATTACAATAATGGAAGGTTTGGGTTTGTTTTTTTCTTGCTACCATAAGTATAGTAAGTGGTGAAATTTATTTGCGTTTTCTCTCACGGTACCGTGATGAAAAGGAGCAACATGTCTTTGACAAAGGATGAAATTTTGGTGTTTTTGAGCTTACTTGCTTTACAAGCAACCTGTCAAAAGGCTTACAAGAGCACTCCAACAAATTCATTTGAAATTGTCGTTAGTCTTTCAATGTGAAGGATAATTTTTAGAAAAGTTTTTCAAAAGTGAATGGCACATGGGAAATTCATGTTTAATGCCTGCTAGGATTTAGTGCCTTGCTGTTTAGGATTTCCCCAATACAAAGGTGTGACTTTCTTTGCCCAGTGCTTGACCAATTCTTTTGGACATTGAAAAAACTGAAATCCACAAACAAACAAGGAATTCCTCATGTTTTGGTGTGGCTCAAAGTGATAATTAAAAAAACCATCAAACACCAAAACACTCCTTATAATGTAATACCAACCCATGACCACCAAACCCTAAATGTTTCATCTGATCTCACAAGGTTACAGAAACACAAAAACTTGGGAAATTTGTTTGTAGTGTTGTTACAGGTAGCATGCCCGAGCCTCCTTTCCACTCAATGCGTAAATTGGGCATATTTTTCTAGGTTCAAGTCCTAGGTTGAGTTATACTTTTAAAATTTTAAAAATGTCAATTTTTATAAAAATTCCAATTAACTAGCTAAATGGCAAATTTAATAACTTTTCTTGTGTCATTATGATCTTGGTTTCATAAACCATTGAAACAAAACAAACAAACAACCTTCCTTCATGTATATAGATATTTTTAAAATTCATTTGAACTTTTATTTGCTCATGATTATTTCAAAGTTTAGATTTTTAAAAAATTAATATGAGATGTATTCACATCTAATTAATAAAATCAATAATAGGCAATCCAAATTCCAATGAGTGTTAATTGGATTTCAATGTTTTAATTTCCAAAACCAACCACAATATTAAAACACACATTATTTTTAGAATCATTACACACCTTATAAAATTTTGATTTTTTATAAAAATATGAATTGAAATACCCCTCACCCACTTTGCATTGTTTATTATATTTATTGAACATTAGTTTAAAAAGGTTTTGAAACATGACCATGCATTGCACATCCAGTTTACTTGGTAGAAAAAAAATAAAAAATGACCCAACAATTAAAAGGGAAAAAATATGAATACCCTTCATACAATTGGGCGTTAGGCCTACCTCCACTCCAGGTCCCAGAAGGGACCAACTAGTTGTAGACTTGGGTTCACAAACTTGGATGCCTTGGTCATAATATACAAGAATTAGTTAGAAGATGGGCGAGTTGGTTGTCACTTTGCAAAAAAAGATGTTGGGGAGTTTTTTAATTTTTGAAGCAAACCTTTTTGAAGCTCACGAAGAAAAATTGGATCAATCTGACTACTTTGAAGATGATTTGTAATTGTTGTAATATATTTGACTGCTTTGAAGATGAATTGTAATTGTTGTAATATATTCCTTACAGACATGGATTTGATTTTAACTTGTTTTTCCAATTTGCATTTTGAGTTTTAACTTTGCACTTTGTATCAATTTTGTGTAGTGTTCAAATGTCACATGTTGGAAAATTCTACAACATTTCAAACTTCAAACTTTTTAAATTTTAGATATGATCTCAATTTTCAATCATCTATATGTGCTTGTGCATGGTTCAACATGAAATTGGTGCCAATGTTTGTTTTTAGTTTGTCTCTATTGGTTCGTTTTGAAGCATTGTTTATCTTTGTTGGTTCATTATGGATCACTATGGAGTTTTTCTACCTATCGTGAAAACATACTAGGACCAAGGTTGGTATCCATTGGTATCAACTTTAAAAAGAAAATTGATACCAGATTTATACTCAGTTTCACATTTTAGATTTTAATACCAAATTTAATCATTTCAATTACATTCCCAAACCATATTCATACCCCCCTTTCCATGATACGCAACATACCGGGACCAGTTTGGTATGTGTAAATCTATATACCCACACAACACCGCTATGTACCCTTCTTTTCTGGTTTGAAGAACCCACAATGACACCTCAAGAATGGACTAGTGTTGGGTGGTTCTCATTGGGTGATCCGGTTCTTCAGTTCTCAGTTTGATTCTCAAGTTGAGAATAGATTGTTCTTGTTTTGAGTGAAAACCAGGCTCAAAACTGGTTTTAAGGTTCTGACACATGTGAGAACAGACTAGGATAACCGAACCCAGAATTTAAAAAACAAGAAAAAAGAATCGAAACATGAAAACCCGAATCCAAATCTCAGGGTCTTAAACAAATTTGGTTCATTGGCTCCTCTTGTTCTTCTTCTCACTTGGGACTACTACTCTTCTCTCTTGCTATTACGTTTTTCCTCTTTCTTTCTATTACTCTTCTTCCATTATTATTCTTCTCTTTTTATTGCTATTGCTCTTCTTTTTACTGCTATTACTCTTCTCACATAGTGTTGCTCTTTTCCTTTGATGAAGTAATTAAATTATTAATTATTAAAACTGATTTTAATTAATGAAAAAATTAATAATCAGGTTGTGAAAACCGGTTGTTGTTATATATGTATATATATGAGAAACGTCCAATACTGGAACGGACCTCCCTGGACGGAAGGAAAAAACCTTTTGATTCAATACTATAAAAACCACACCCATGTTTCATCCGTAAGTACCCATGGATCTCGAGGAGGATCTGCTTCGAAACGATTTACAATCTGAGCGGGAAAAGAAAAGAAATTAGGAAAACAGATCACCAAGAAAATCCATTCCGTTGTCGTGCGCAGCTAAGCAGTCGTACCTATTTTGTTTGTCCATTTGGAGAAGATGCGAATCCGGGAGAAGAATATCATGCTTATATCGCAAAAATAGGACAGATTTGGAAGTGGCCAGTCAGTGCATCAGGACTCCCGCATCGAAATCTAGACTCCGTCAGGGAGTTCTGACGGTTTCGACCAAAAGAAGAATGTACCTTGGCGAGATCCGTGGTGCCGTTTGTCCGTTTTTTCAATAATTTCCTCGTTGGAGAAGGCTGCTGCTCACATCATCATCATCAGTTTGCAAGCAAGCGGGGCCCTTAATTGCGTTTTTACATTGACTGCTGCATACTACCATTTGATGCGACAATTTAGATGTAAATTTAGGATCGGAATTGCGCAAGTTGATCAGGGGTGACAAGATGCTTTCAGCTCGTTTCCAGTGTCTGACCCAGGCGCGCACAAATCCCATGTCTGAAATCATGGAAAGTTTTAGGATTTGGGGAGGAATCAAGATTTGTGAATTCATGTTCTGGAAGGAAGTTTGATTATTATTGCATCTCCTCTCACGAGATGGGTAGTAGTAGAAAGAAAATTTGGTGATGATCTGAAAATCTTTCATTGTCTGTGACGAGACCTGATGATCCACAAACAGCGTTCAAGAAGCCCCAAGAAGAAATTAGAAGAACAAGGAGAACAAACGGAGCAGCTCTAGGCTGGCAAAAGGAAGCTGGCGACGAAAGTGTGAAAGTGTTCACTTTCACACTTTCGTCAAGATCCTGGAAGTTGTGAAGAGTTTTGACCGGGGATGCTTTACTTGCACGAGATTACATCGCGAAGTAGACCGTCGTAGAGAAGATTGGTCATACAGCTCCTTACGTATTACCTTCTGGAACCTTGCTTTTGTTCTGGATTGTAGCTGTACCGAGTCCTCCTCCATCGCTGCATGTATGTGTGCAGTAGTGAAGGTCATTTGCAGGGTCCCATTTTGCTGCTGAAATTCTGAATCTCTCTGAAGAAGAAGAAGAAGCTCGACGTGCAAGAAGTCAGATGCAGCTGCCGAGCAATTTTCAATCTAGTTTTGCCGGAATTCAGTTTGTGACTAGTGACAGCTGCTAGAGGCGCAGCAGCGCCAGTGCAATGGGATGTTGTGTTTCTCTGCACGCGAACAACGGGAAGGGAATAACATCATGCAGCCCGGATCTAGAAGCCATGAGCGAGTGGGAAGTGATACTGGACAAAATAGTATGCTATGAGACGCCACCCTTCACCAAGTACCATGATGATGAGGGCAGATTGAGAAGAGGTTTCGGTATGCACGACGTTCTTGTGCTGGAGTTGAGCTCAGCAACGTCTAGATCCGGTGACATCATCATCGACTCCGAACCTATAAGTCCTAGTAGTAGTGGCGATGACTTGATGCAGGAACGTCCGCAACAACAACGACGACGGAAGGGAAAGTTTCTCATCAAGGCTGAGAAAGTTGGCAAGAGAGGGAAGACAACGACGGCTGCTATCGTAGTGAAGGAGCTACCAGCCACTGCCAATATCCCCGAGAAGAACTGCAGGGTGAAGTTCATGCTGGACGTGCAAGGGAAGCGAATGAATGTGGGCTCACTCCTGGCGATCCTCAAGTCTAACCAGAGCCCCGACTTCAACATCTTTACTAGCAACTGCTGGACTTATGCACATCACGTCACCAAGGACTTGCTTCGAGCCTGTACAGATCTTCCTAACATCGACGTTGTGGAGAAGAAGCGGCTGAGAAAGGAACTCAGCAAAGTGCCTTGCGTTCTCCACCCTAAACAAATCATCATTGGTTGTAGTTTTGCGTCTTCCTGCCTCCCCAGGTGCACATCTGTCCTCCCCATCCAGTAGGCCAAAAGCTGTAGACTCATGGGTCCTCTTTTCTAATGCCTCCTCATCGCCGGTTCGGTACTATACTGTCTTCTCCATTTAGACTTGCAAATCGGAGATGGAGACCAAACCACTTAGAATTGCTCTGAGCATGACGATGTACAAATACCATTCTTTGGCACTCCACCACCCATGGCTCGCCTCATGCAGATCATTCATTCCCTGTAAACAATATTACTAACCTTAGAAATTTGCCTGTCTGATGATTCAAGAGTCTCACAAAACTCTCGATTTCTTTGGGAAAGAGTTGAGCGGTGTTGTTGGAACTGGTTGGGCTGGAGCAAGATTGCAAGTGTGCTGTCTCTTCCTCTGCACAATTCTCTTGTTTCCTCAGGCTTGACCTGAGAAGCTGCCATGTTCAAGAGAACCTGAACAGGCAAGGGAGGAGGGTTCTGACAGTCCTTTCCGGTGTGTGTGTGCGTGTGAGAGAGAGAGAGAGAGAGAGAGAGAGAGCCTTGGAGAATGAGTCTACTTGAGTGTCTTCAAAATCCTGCAGCTTTCAGCTGCATATGCTTCCAAGTTTTGGTCCCTCTGAATGATTCTCCTTGTGCACATAGCTGAATCTTAATGTCCTTGAATGGCACTGGGACCCAAGGCAACAAAAGTACTGCAGCTCATTTTCTTTGATTCTTCTTAGTTACAAACTGGAAGCATGTTGTCTGCATCATGGCCAACAATTTGGTCTAATTTTGTATACTCTTTCAAGTGTTCAAGGCTATTCTTCGATTGTTTTCCAAGAAGGCAATTCTTCTTTGATTATTTTCAGGGCAGTTCTTCAATTGTTTTGACTGCTATATCCTGCTTGAAGAAGAAGAGAATAAAGGATCTGATACCCAGACTTTCTGTACAGCATCTGGATTTTAGCAGAATATTCATTTCACACTCATTCCTTGGATGATGAGTTTTCAGTGCTGTTGGTGGCAGCAATGATCTTGTTGGTGAATTTCATTGTGTCGGGTGTTATTGGTTACCATGGCAAAACAAGCAATGTCAATCTTGGCAAAAAACCTTCTGCTGCATAATCCTGATTTAATCCCAGAAAATACAATCCAAGATCTGGATTGTGGAATGGTACACCTTAAAAGTAGAACATATGTCACAACTAGCTTCCTGTGTAGGGAGATTTTCTTTGCAACATGACACTAAGTCTAGATTTCCATGGTGAGAAGTTGAATACCTTGAATTTTAGCAATCCCTAAGTACTTCTAAATTTCCAGTTCTAAGAGGTTGTATCTTAATTATGGAATCAATCAAGCTTTTTGTTGTGATTGGTTTTTGAACTTCACGTAGTCTACATCATTTCCAGAGCTTTTACTGTGCATTTCTTTTGTGCTTCAATCACCAAAAGTTGGGCTTGTTTCCGTAACTAGTGCACAGTCATGATTAGATGATTTGGTTCAATGGCACTTCACTGAGGCAGGAATCAAAGGGACCATGTAACAAATTCGTCGAATGCTACAAGATGAATGGGTTATGAGCAGATAACTGGAATTATTGGCCCTTGTGCCTTCATTCTTGTGCTGGATAGCTCAATGACATATAGCTCAGTAGCTCAATTTCCAACAATTTTAGTCCAAAATTCATGGATTGTTGGACATTGAATTAGCATATGAAAATCATTCTCAGTTTTCCCATTCTGTACATCTTCTCCTCTGTGCTTGCGAATCAGAACAGCAACAGTGGCAGAGGAGAAGATGTGCATGGAGGCTGATGTCTTCGAGCAATTTTGTAGTATTCAGTAAGGCAGCCCACGTCCAGGGTTCATGTTCACTGTGCATTATCTATTTTGCATACACAAAAGCTCAGGAAATTATATGGCAAGGGCCTGGATCAATGCCCTCCTTCCACTTTTTGCACATTAGGAAACACTAGAGCCACTTGAACCCAAGAAGTTTGGGGCTCAGACCTTCAGTGCCAGGGGCCGTTTTTTACAGCAAGATTGGATCATTTTTCCCATGATTATGTCATGGTGACAAAAAGAAAAATGATGAAACCTTGGCTTGACAGCTTAGAAAACCCAAGAGTTGTACCTTAGAACCTAAGGGACTGCAACAAAGGACTTACTGTGTTTGATGGTCTAGTGAAGCTCCAAAATATGGCATTGTGATGCTGAGAGAAGATCAACAGTGGAAGCATAAGAAGTCTACTATTAGATGGTGTAATGTTTAGCAACCTGGGTGTTGTTTGTGACCTTGCTCCAGAAACATGTGCAGGGTAGGTCCAGTTATATTTCACAGTATCCAGTACTTGAGACACCACCACGAGGGACCACTTTGTGGAACTGCCTGTACACAACTCACAAAGCATCAATCTTTTTCTGAAAAACTAACATAGATCCAAGTCATGATTAGATATGTAAGTGTGCAACTCACAGTTTGACACGTTCAGCACATAATACAAGTATAGGAGCCCACCCAGAGAGTGGTTCATCTGTAAGGGAGAAATGGCATACTCTTTCTTTGACACCATTGCTGATGCACTCCACTATGCTCTCTGGGAGCTGCAGAGTCTTAAAACTGAGTCATTTGTATATCTGGTTTGATGTTTTGCTGCTCAGACCTGAAAACCTAGCCCTACTCTATCATCCTCCTTCCGCTACTCAACTCCTGTGCATCATCTGTCTTCTCTTCTGCAAGATGCAAGCACTCTTCCCATGCACCTCACAATTATGAATTGTTCTTTCTCTGAGACTAGCTTCTGTAAAATATTTTAACACAAGATTCATGGTGGATAAAAGCACTCAAGATACTGGACATCACCAATGATCCCTATCTGAACAACTTGAATTTGCTTGAAGTAATCAAAGCAATTTGCATCTCTTGCAATGATTGTTCTCTCCAACTATCTTTGCAATAAACTTGCAAGCAGTATGGCTGTTCACTATATATGCCACCCAGATGTGGAATGTGACATGTGTTAAGCACTGGAATGAATTTAGTGAACTTGTCTGGAATCATGCACTTATGTTGCAACTATTGAAAGAGCTGTATTGTCTTTCTGTACCTACATAAACATATCTTGCAAACCTCTTATTCAGAGGGGAATTGTCTTGTCATAGAGTCCCTTGTACCATTGCTGCCAGTTCTGCGATCAAGCAATTGTCCCAAAAATGTCTCCAAATCTGGATACACTGCAATTGTGTATAACATCCACAAATCCAAATCCAGCAGATCAATTCTGAGTTCCTTGCAGTTCAAATATTTGGAAAAATCACAAGTCCGGCCTGATGTAGATCCAAAACCTGAGAACAATGAACTAACTTCCTCAATCAACAAGAGAACTTTGACAGTGATCATGTAGTTACCATCTCAAACCTGTGATCCCACCACAGTGAAGGATTTGAAGAATAACTTCTGTCAAAGCCTCTTTACACTACTTGTCTTGTCAACCATGAGCCGCAAGAGATGGTGAAACATGCAACCTCACAAGGCAGTAAACATTTCCTTCATGTCATCATCTATGTTTGACACATATTTACTGAAAACATTGTACCTATACTAGAGTTTATAGCTCAAAACCTTCATTGAGAATCATGTAGCAGGATCCTTGATGCCAAGCCTCCCCACCTGGTGCACAACAAATGAGCTCATACACCTCCCTCTCTCATACAGTCTATATAATAAAAATGATGGTGTCTGTCTATCTATCTGAGGCCTTTCGACCTACCTCTTTTCACCTCCTCACCCACCTATTTGGATATGAGTGACCAATGTTGGGAGTCAATTACATACCAAAGACAATACCATTGTTCTATGAGCTCTCTTGTGAGCAGGTCAAATTTGCATCAAATTGAGATCAATGGTTCAAAAACTGGGAAGGACATGTGTATAGTTTGATCATCATGGAATCAACACTACAGATTAGAGGAACACTCTTGGAATAATGGGTGCAACAAATGGAATGCTGTATGATGGGTCCAGTGAGGTGATTTGCTGGAAGCATCATGTGACTAAAATATGCAGACTTATGCTTATGATATAGCAACAGGAAAAAATTCCATTCAAAGTATCAACAAAAATGATTGGTCTACCCCATGAATGAATTTGCCCATTTGATTCAAAAGTTTGAACTTGAAACTTGAATGACATGTACCAGTATGCAAATCCATTGTCCAAAGAAGAAGGGAAGCTTATGCACTCATACAAACAAGAGAGTCACCAAAAGTATATGGAAACAACTTGGGAGCAACAGCTCTAGAACACAAAATACAAGTGAAGATTGACAGAACAGTACCCCAAATTTTCAAAGACTTTTCTTTCCATCATTGCAGGTCAGGTAGGAACATTTGAACCCACAATTGTTTTTGCAAGGATGCCATGAGCTCTCAACCTTATCCTTGTTCCTGAGTATCAATCACAAGTTGCCAAACCCCGATGTTCTATGGGTTGGTTTTTTGTTGATGCAGAAAAAGGAGAGTTACAACAACAGCCAAGCTGCTTCAACAAACTAAATTAGCAAGTTTAAGATGGTTAGGAAGTATTTTGCTAACAAACAGTATTCTAGGTATGCATTCTAAATTTATGGTATCCAGACCAATCATGGGAAGTTTAGATAGCATGTTCCATGTTACACAGTCACATCATCTTTCATGATTGTGTTTTGAACAAGGCCAACTGATTACATGTCACTGAACTGGTTGATATTTGACAATAGTTGTTTTACTAAATAGCTGAAGTCACCTCAATGTAATTGTCAATTTCATACACAAAATGAAGTTTCTCACATTCAAGCTGAACTAAAGATTTGAGCCAAGAATCTCCATATTGCAAGGCCATTATTATTGCAACCATTAAACCATGACAGTCATGTAAAAATAAAATAAAATGGAACAACTAACCTGGCTATCTCCTAGTTAGAAATATTTGCATGAATGCCATAACCAGTATGGGCAATTGTGACTTCATTGTGGCATGTCCATCTATGCTGATGGGGTCAGGTTTTCTTCACTCGGGTTTAGAGATTGAAAAATGAGCCAGCTACACATGTTATGAAAGATAGTAGGAAAGGGTGAGAGAAGAATAGTGACTTGGAGAGGAGGAAGGGTAACAAGAATGATAGAATGCCGTTCGCACCAAGATTGTAGAACATTGTTGACATGTAATAACAAGAGTTTCAACCAAGGCCAAGTAGAGAACAAGTGCTATTTGGAGAAGAGTACCTCCCTTCATTGTTTAATTGCACACTGGAAGAATCTGGAAAATCTTGATGTGTTGATGGCAGTAGTGGGCACTTTTATCACACTATATTTGCACCAAGAATCTATGGATGTCAGTGAGAAGTTCACACCAATGACACCTTTGAAGGCTCTGCAGAGGCCATTAGAGAAAACCATTGCCCAATCTGATAGAATGAAATCAACAAATTTAGTTGTTTAATTAGAAAGCTCATATTCTAGTATCCTCTGGATGAACCCTAGAAACCTCTGGAACCTTCAAACATGGTCAACAACAGTAAGCCACTTAGATTACAGAAGAAAAACTACTATGCAATGGTGCATGCATTAGAAACATTGATCATACACAAATGGACCAAAACTCCTTCCACCCTCAATCTAAGTGAAAGCCTTACAATGAAAACTGAAACATAACAGACCATAATCCTCAAGAAACAAGCTAGTTTTACGTACAAACCGTGACAGTTTAAATGAAACTCTCTTGGTAACAATTCTTGTCTCCATAGCTTCTATCATTTATTCAATTGACATCTAAGCATCCATACTTGAGACAAAACCAAGCATAGACCATGTGCATAAGCTGGAGGCATCCATCTGATCTATCATCCATCTTTGTGTTCTGCAATATCAACAAAAAAGGTCAAGTTTCCAAATGTAAGTTGTAGCTATGCACCTTGTGGTTGAAATCAGTTGAGGGTGAACATCAATTGTAGCAGGCCAGTACTCACTGACTGCCCACACTCTTTAGAGTCACATATATCCCTTCATTGCTTCAATAGTAAAGTAGAGCATTTTGCTTCAACCAGATCCATTTCAAGATTTCTAAATCCTATTTTCAGGTCATATTGTGACATCAATTCCATCCTCAAATTTTCTTTGCTTCCCTGCGTTGGTGGTCTTTGCTTGATCTCATCAGTTCATTGTCTCACTGCCCTCTGATTTAAGTCTTTCTCCCAGAGGATTATCCAGATAACATACAGAACAAGTTTTGATAGTTGCAAAAGTTGTCTAAGCATAAGGAACTTATCTAGGAAATACACACAATTCTCCAATTGTGAAAAATGAGAACTTTCTTCATCCATCACTGATTCACCTTCCTGACCTCTTATGTACATCAGGAAAGAAAAAGGAAAAGATGCACTCCCGAATAGAGAAAGAATAGAAACTTCCAGCCTTGAAGCATTGCACAAACTGCACTGATATTAACTCCTGTTTTACTCTTCAACCAGACATAAATTGAAGTCAAGGGCTGACCTCTAAACCAACTGCGTTTTGAAATCAGACAGACTCAAACATGATACAAAAGCCTTCTTCCCTCACTAAAACTTTCCTTCCAACATGCAGATCTGATATGATGATGGTCAAGGTTTGAAAAATCCAAATAACCTGAGAGCAGACATCAGCATTCTAGAACTTTGCTAGGTTAGGGACCAATGGAAAAATGTGATGAGCTTAGTCACTTAGAAACATCTACAAGAGAAGAAAGACTGGCTGCATCAAAAAACCTTAAGCATGTGGTTTACTATTAAACTTCCAAGTCATAGAAATGAAGGGATAATGAGGGCCATAGATTGCTTAACAGGATTGAAAGAATTATGAAGACTTCAGATTCAGACTTGAACTCAGATAAGTGCCTTAAAGAGAATAAATCACATGGAAAACTGAATCAACATACTGCTTTTTAGAAATGAACATCCAAAGTTATTAGTACATTTCTCCATGTGTAAGTGATAGCAAATGAATGCCCTGAAATCATTTAAGGATTCTCGTGTTGAGTCTGAATTAAGCTTCTTCTCACACAAACAAAAATGCTGACCATCTGAAGTGGTACCTGGCAGCCCACAAGGCAATGCGATAGTTGTTGTAAACTAGGTGAATGTTCCAACAACTCCACAGTGTCCAACTCCCTTGTCCTATTAGGTGACTCCTAAATGGCCAGCAAAAACCGTCCAACAATTATAGACTGCTCACAAAACCAAGCAAGCTTGTACATTATTTAGTTATAAGCCCAATCCAAGAGTAAAATACTGCATGACATGACATGCTGATTCACAAACCCTGTGTCCAGTGAATCTAAAACATAGAGTTCCATGATAAGTACCTCTCAAATTCCAAGTGAAAGAGGTTGTCTCTGAAGCTTGTCAAGATAGACACCTTACTGCTACACATGCTGACTCCAAATCATATCTCAAGTCGCTCTTCCAAGTACAATGCATATGTACACACCCATGCTGAGTAGTCCCAGGCTGTGTATCCAAAACACCCACATTTTCATGAGAAAAGCCAACTCTGT
>Ga0116229_10009096_pt1 | contig 15263 bp, 10 predicted proteins | sample S1TSphgellanicum_3_FD_87313 | JGI IMG/M metagenome (GOLD analysis project Ga0116229, IMG submission 87313) | Host-associated microbial communities from peat moss isolated from Minnesota, USA - S1T2_Fc - Sphagnum magellanicum MG | ecosystem: Host-associated > Plants > Peat moss > Unclassified... | reverse complement strand
TGAAAACCATGCAATTAATGAAAAAACATTTGGGGAAAGGGTCAATAGTCCATTGAAAGAAACTATTTAAATGCAACCATCAAAGAAAAGACCTAATTTATCTAGCATAAAAACTTCAAATTTGCTGCTAAAAATCCTTTCAAAAAGGATGGTGTGTAGAAAAAAACTTGTTTTGAAAGACTTAGGCCTTTTGATTATTAAAAATCACTTGCTAATGTAGTTTCTAGAAAGCATATGGATAAAACATATAAAAATTTGCAAAGGTAGGTAGGTAAGTAGATGCAAAACTTGATGGACATATGCATAAGTACTAGATGAAAATTTGAATGTCAAGGCATCATTGTACATGGTTTTATATAGAGATTGAACCTTTTGAAAGCCCACCATGGCCATCTTTTTCTTTTTGTTGTTTTTGTTTATAATAGAAAAATAGGAAAATAGTAGGTATTGTTTGTGTCAATTATGGGTCTCTTCCATGTTCCTTATGCACTATATTGCCAATTTCCAAATGTGAAAGTCATCTTTTCGAGGGCACAACCAAGCTGCTTTAGTTGCAACCCAAGTTTTCCCTAAGAACTCGAGAACCTCTAAGTCTTGAATCAATAATTGATTCAAATATATAATTGCTCAATTACAAATGGCTTTTAATTGTTGTGTGGACTTGAGTGACCTAACCTCCATGAGTATATTAGTTCCGTTTGGATGAATTCAAAGTCATCCAAATTATTGGATCTTGTGCATGCATGGAGGTTGGGTCAATTTTTTTTTTAGGGTTTAAGGTTACCTCACCTACGTAAAGGCTACACATTAAAAAAATCTCTCCATCTGCCCAAGCTTTCCATCTACTTAACTTTGCATCTACCTACATACACCTCACCCATTTATCTACTTACCTAGTACATAAAATGTTAGGGTTTATTTTTGTTTTTGCCAACATTCACATCTTATGTTAAGTAAAATCAGACCTTGCATTTATGTCCTCAAGTGGTCTCTCCTTTAAGAAAACATTTTTTTCAAGAGGTGTTGCCTAACTTGATGGAGAAAATGAAACAAGAGTACGTTCTACCAAAACTAATAAAATGCAATACTATAACAACAAGCTTTGACTTATGGATGTCTTTTTGAAAGAGTTATGGGCAATTTTGAAGCCTCGAGAATATGGACCCTACAATTGACTCCTTGTAGATGATTATTAAGGCCACTCGATGACCTACCGGGTTTTGAAAGAAATAGAATAAGGGAGTAAAAGATAAAATTTTATTACTCTCCTTAGGTAAGTAAAACACTTTAATACAAAAGGGATTATCCATCTCAATAAGGTAGCTTCATAAATTTTCTACATAAATAAACCTGAAGCAAACATGTAAAAAAAAATATTCACATACAAAAAGTCAGAATCTTCAAACATACAAAGGAAAATAATTACACATGGAACTTTACATACAAAAATATGGCAAGGAAAAAAAAAATTTTACTTCAGAAAATATTCTCCTATATAGTTCGCAAAGGGATAAAACATTAAGTACCTCTAAGAAAGAAGTCAAAAATGGTGGAATAGGTAGTTAGCCTAATCCCAAAAAAATCGGTCCTAAATATACATAGTGTAAACCAGTAGTACGATTCAATTTTAATAAAAAGGTTTTCAGTAGAGTAAATTAGGGAAAAATTGATTTTGATAAAATACCAGTTTTGGTAAAATTTACCTTCAACAATGATTATATATTTTTGAGTCATATCACAAGAAGCTTGTAGTGTAATGTAATTTTTTGTATTTTAGAGATTAGTGGACTTAAGACCCTTGAAAGTGGTGCAAATTTGAATCACTTGCAAATTAAAGTGATGGGAGGATTTGCACAACGAAAACAATTCCAAAGTAATAGATACAAATGGGAAAAAATAATCACAAAGTTGACTATGCAACCAAATTGAGTTTGAGTTTTTGTAAAATTTAAACTTGGATTTGTCATTTAATCATAGAATGGTTGTCAATTATTGCATATGCATTTGAAGTTTAGGATCTAGTTTTGTAAGATACTTGCCTTGCATATTTTTGTATTTCCTTTTGGGGATTATTTGTGGCAATGTTTCTTTTGCAATCTAATTTGGTGGTTATAGTTTAATTGAACAAATTAATGAGATTTGGACCAAATGAAATAACCATTGGTTCATATGGACGGTTGCCAATTTGGCTATTAAAAAAAAATCATTAAAGAAAAAAAAAACACACCTTTATATGGATGGTTGTAACTTTAGTTGCAAAAACAAATTCCTAACAAAATGTAGTTGCGGAACCCCCAAAAAAAATGATAATGCATAAACCCCCACCTATCTTTCAACCTTCAAAAATAAACAAAAAAAAATAAACAAAGTTTTATGCACCCTTCACCTTCCAAACCCCCTAGAAAAATAAAGCATGTAAACCCCCACTCCTTCCCCTGCCCAAAAAAGGAAAAAAAACTCTATAGTTTACAACCTTGTACTAACACCCCCAACCCTCCAAAACCCTAAAGAAAAATAAATCTTGTAAACCCCCACATTCTCCACCATTTGGACTATACAAACCACAAAACATAATAGTAAGAGGGTTTGATAATATACTTCATTGTGTGAATCACTCTATCCACCAAAAGGATTGGTAATATGTTATACCCAAAATTTAGTGGGTGGTAAAATGGCTAACAATTGGTCAAGAATAGGTGATAGGAATAAGGCATCATGTCCAATTTGTGGCCAATAAAGATTCTTATATTCACCTTTTAGAGTTGATTCTCAACTTTCACAAGACTTCAAGAACCACCTCAAGGCCTAGTATGACTTTGATATCCTCCCAAAATTTTTGCATTCCTATGGTGATGACAAAATGTAGAAGCAAGAAATGGAAAACAAACACAAAACTCAATAATCAAATTGAATGATTAGACTCCAACATAGCAACCTTGATAGTACATTCTTTTAAAAAATGGAATGGCACAGACACTAATAAAAAAATGTCAATTTTTCATTACAATTTGTAATTAAAAAACAAATGTAATCAATTTTGCAACTAAAATATCCTTTATTTGCATAAATGAAGCTACATTGAACCTTTAGTTATAAATGATGACTCTACATAATGGCGGCACATTTCCCATGGATGAAGTATATGGTCAATGTATACATTCCCATCTTTTGATTAGTGTATAACATTTGCAACTACTTATAACCATTTTTTTGCAACTAGTAAATAACCTTATCACTAATTGCCATTTGTCAACATAATTATTTTTTAGGAAATTTTTTTAGTTATTGAAATATTAATCTAGGCCATCCATTATTGATGGCCATAAATTTCAACACATTATTTATTTAAATTTTGCCATGTGACAAAACTTGGATTTAAAAAAATGATTTTATATAATATATATTGAGGAAAAGTCAACATGGTCCAATTTCAACATTTGATTTGTGGCATATTGATTAAATTTGGGGGAAAAAAAATAAAATTTAATTTACTTACATAATTGGGTACGTAAAACTAAGTGTGTAAAAAATATTTACCGTCTTAATATACATGATATCTACCTAGGCTACTTATTTATTTACCCACCCACCTAATTAAGTAGAAAGGTAAGTAAGTAAGTAGAAAAGGTAGATGATTTAAAAAGTAACCATGTTATTTATACTTTTATTTTACTTTAAATTTTTCCTTTAGGGATAAGTTTTTTTGGGCTCATTCCAAATGGCACATGATTTTTAATGTCAAATCAAGAAAGAAGGCACACTCTTTATATATTTTGTAAGATGACATTAAAGAACAAGACATATGAGTTATATCTTTTAGTTGCACTTTAGTCACAAATTTAGTTGCAATTAAAAAAAACTAATTTATGTGATTAATTAGTTATTTCATAGTAACTTAGTATTAAATATTAATCAATAGTTAAAATTGAAACTCATTCATTGATACAAATTTTATTTTATTTATATACTTATTGACTTATCAATATAAATTTAACATTTAAAAGTAATTAACTATTATTGTATATTTTTCCTAAGTATTCAATCAAGTAATATGAATAATTCATGAATAATGATTAATTATTGTATAAATTCATGATCTAATATTTAATTAATCAACTAAAAGTTTTGAAGTAACTAAAAAATAATTATTGATTACTTAATTAATTGGTATTAGTTAAAATATACCTAATTAAATAGATTATTTATTTCATGGTTTATATGAATTAATCAATTATTTGATAATAATAACTTATCAATAATTAATGTTCATTTAATGCAATAGTTATGTAATATTAATATGAGGTGTAAGCAAGATAAAGTGAACAACTTTTTTATCTTGTCAAAACTGCAACAAGTAGTTTTGAAATAACAATTAAAACCACTAAACATTTATGAAACATTTAATGTTTTTGCTGGAATGATAAAAAATAAGATTTTACACTAATGTGCATTAATTTTCAAATTCCAACTTGTAAAAGTAGGTTTCAAGCAAGTTTTTAAAAATACAAGCAATTTTTACTGTTTATTTTTTAGTATGGGCTTTTTGTTTCAAGTAGGTGTTAAGTAGGGTTTAATAAAAATACAAGAGAAAAACATTTAATGGTTTATTAAAATAGATGATGACTTTCATATCATAAATCAATACATATTTATTTGATTAAAAATTTTATTGAAAAAATAGCTTTGAACACATATAAACTAATTAGTCTCAAATCTACTTTTCATTTACTTTTTATGGTTTGGGAACTATATTCTTATAAACTTAATACAACAAATGAATGTTACTTGATATATATTTTCACATAATTGATGCTATTGTTTTGTAATTATATGTGTGACACATGGTTTAAATGGAGACATCTATTTTTTTTGTATACTTTATCTTGCTTTGACCCTATAATGTTGCTACTATAATTTAATCATACCTTAATACAAATGGTATATTCTTAAATGAACCATACAATTGAAATGAAATTTTTTCAATCTAATATGCCCATAATATGAGGAAATATATGTTTAATATACCTTGAAAATAATTTAAATGCAATATGTTTAATATGTTTAATAATTGTTGAATATACCTTGAATAAAAGCTAAATAATATATTCTTAATGTAGTCCACAAAACCCTAGTGTACATTAAATGTATAAACACATTATAATAATTTCTCAAGTTGCAACTAATTTTACAACTAAATGAACATACGAGCTTATTCTTGGATGAAAAATCCAAAAAGTTAGTCAATATACAAGGATGCACAATTTTATAGTTGCAGTATAGTTACAAAAATAGTTGTAAACATTTAAAGAGGGTGATTAATTATAAAAATGATAAAATTGAGTTGCAAATGACAATAGTTATATGTAATTGCAAATTGAATGCTTACATATTACAAGATTTCTAGTAGTGAAAGTGGTGTGAAAGCATCATGTTTTGAACTACATAATTACCAAGTAAGATCCTCAAACAACATTATTATTCTTCTTTAAACCTAGTCTATAACAAACTTGGAATCCATTGCCCTTGTCTTGGTCAAGCACACTATCTAATTTATTTATTGAATCCAAATCTTACTATTTGGTAGTGTAAAGACATTCAAGAATCATAAAGCAATTGAGAATAACAAAGAAACTAGAGCTAAACAAACATCCATTGTTGAGTCCAACTATTGTTAAAATCCTTTCAAAAGAAATCTAAAAAGGAGATAGTTGTAGAAAGTAAGACCTCGAGGACAAAATAAAGATTTACATTGGAGAGAAAAAAGGGAACCTAAATATTTGCTTACTTACTTTACATCTCCTAAGACCTAAACTAATTTCATTACATCACAAAAAGTCAAATCGTTTTGAATTTTAGCTTTGATGTTGCAAATGTCTACAAAAAATTTCCTTTTAATTTACTAGCCTACAAATTTTGAATCATTTTTTTAAAGATTTTTTTTCAAAGCAATTTTGAACAACTGAACTATAGCTTGAAGGTTCCCACCATACACATTTGCACCATGAGCCTCTAAGGCAAGTGCAACATGGAGAGGCCAAGATGAGTGGGCAAACCTTTCACTAATGTTGTATGAAATTTATTTCAAACTTTTCATCAATTTCAAAACCTTGGGCCCCACCTTGATTTTCCCATTACAGAAGTTCATGCCTTGTTGCTGATTGGTTAGATCATTAGCCTCTTTAGAGTGTAGCCATTTCCCCTTCTTTTGACAATCAAGTTTCCATCTGAACACATGAAAATATTCCAATGTTTTGTTCCTAAAAGCTATGAAGGAAATGAACATACCTTCCTTCTAGAACAATTGAAAAAGTTTGATTTGCCTCTCCAAATGCTCCACATTCACAAATAGCTTAGCAACTTGTCCTTCAACACAACCACCTCACTTTCTTTGCATTCACGTTCAAAATAAAAGGTCTTGCTCGAAAAGGAAAGATCCATATATGGAGGTTGCATGATTCTAAGAATGCCATGATGTTGTGCTTTTATATCACATGATTCCTCCATGCTTACCTTACAAGTTTTCCCCTATTTTATAAACTACACAAATCTAGACATCTTGTGTTTTCTCTTGACCTCGTTTGTGCTAAAATGTAATTGCAATCTCATAGCTTTTTTGACATTCTTGATGTTGAACTCAATACAACCTCTCTTCATGGTGGTGTTTTTAAAAAACTCACATTAGTGATTTTTTAAACATTTTTTCAACTATCATCATGGTACATGATTTGATCCATCATCTTTTAACATGTTGAAACCATTATTCATGAATTGCATTTGACACTTATCATAATTATTAAAACTTATGTTAGTATTTAAGACCCCACATTTATATTGGAACAAATTCATGATTTTTTTGACATTTTTTCAATTATCAACATGTGTACATGAGTTGAAGCATTCACTTTTAATATGTTTAAATCATTACTCACAAATTACACCTTGCACTTATTGTAATATATTTAAACACATGCAATTGAATGTTTTGCAATTATATTTGAATGGTTTAGTGAATTTATTAGTATATATTGGAACACACATAACAACTAATGCTTCACATTTATATTTAATAGGTTAGTGAATTATTTCACATATTTTGAACCATTAACATTTGCACATAAGTTGAATTGTTCACTTTAATTGAATGGGTTAATTTTTAGGTCAAAATGTTCATACATGCAAAGTTTAGGATGCATGTAGACCTCTAAATTATAATTTTTAATATATTAAATTCTTATACATTTATGTAAATTAGAATGTATTTTTTTCCCCAATTTGTTTGAGGCATCATGGAAAAGTGTTTTTTTAGTATAAATGTTCATGATGCCACACCAAAAAACTCCAAAAAAAACCATAATTTTTTCCCCAATTTTTCTCTTAATGTATGAAAAAAATAATCAATGTTTAAAAATTTGATTAAGCTTCTTATTTTTTAAAATATTATTATTATAATTCATCAATTCTTTCTACTTATTTTTTTAATTTTAGACATGATTTATCAAATTTTTAGGCTTGTTTTGTCACAAGTTGATGTTTAAATAGTTAAAGATGAATTAAAAAAATTTATTCTGAAAAATCAAATAAATGAATGAATTATAAATGGTGATCAATGAATTTTTTTATCTTTTTTTTTTTTCAATTTTGTGTTATTTTTCAAAATCATCCACAAAAAAATATAATTAAGTTTTGACTATAGACCACATATCCACAAGAAGATTTAACTACGTTTTGACCATAGACCACATATGGAGGTACAAATTTGTTAGAATATTTTTATATGTTGACTAAAAGTTTTAGAAATTATTGTAAATTTATATCATTTTAAAAAATTGAAATCTAATTTTTTTTGAAAAAATTTAAAAATCTTTTGTTGATGTTGATGGTCAATTTTTATGTTCATAAAATGATGAAAATTCACCAAGAAAAGAACATTTGGTTACATCATTAATATTTATCTAAAAAATTTCAAAAAATTGGATAAGGATTATAATGATCTCAAACATTGAGCTTAATGTGTTTAAAGTCTGAATTATTAGAATTTTTCTTTTAATATATTCATTAGGAGTAACCTTTTTTTTTCAAATTTATATGATATTAAGTGTTTGGCAATTTTTTGTTGTTTACTTTTCCCTTGGATTTGCATTGTTGTTTTTTTCATTATTTTTCCAACAAGAATTGCCGAGTTAGAAAAATTCAAAATTGAAAAAAAACATGTTGGTTTAGGGGGGGTGGGGGGAAGGGGGGGTGATTAATCCAACTATTTAATGCCAAATTTTCAACAGATTAAATAGTTGGATTTTTTCAATTAAATATGTTGCGATTTTCTTTCAAAGTTGTGTAATTAATCATTTATATTAATGTATGATTCATGTTGTTAAACAAATATGGTCTTGAAAATTGAATGGCTATAATGACTATTTAATTAATTTTTCTTCTTGTGCCAAATTTTGCCAACTTGAAGGGGCAACAACATCAACAAAGGATTTTTTTGAAAGAAAAAAATCACATTTTGTTAAATTTAAATTATGTATCATCAAAATGTTGCAATAAATTATAGTAAATAGCCATAATATTGAAGGATTTAAACAAAATTTCAACTTCACAACTTATAACCAAATGTGGCTAATTTATTTTATGAATGAAGGTGTATGCATTATGTAGTGGTTCATTTCAGGTAGATAGTTAACTCATAAGAGTCACAAGCAAATTTTTATAATGATCCATATGGATATGGTTTTAAATTTTAAGATTTCATTACTGTAATATTTGACTAGCATAGTACTTGGGTGACTTTGGCATAAATTAAATTATTTTCAATTTTGCCAAAAAAATAAAAAAATTTTAAACCCTTTTTACTGAAAATTTCAAAAACACATTGAAGCTACTAGCCAGTTTTGAATTAAGGACTTGCTTGACCAAATCAATTACTTTACATCCATTTGACCAGTAACACATTGAAATATTTTAAAAGTACTAACAAATTTCATTACATATATTACACTTATGTTGAAAATTTCAAAATTAAAAAGAATTAAATTTTTTTTATTAAATTAATTATTTGGTAAAGAATTATCAAAGCCGCCAAGTACTATGGTATTAAATTTTTTGTCACTTAAGAAACCTCTAAAAACTAGGTCAAAACCCATTTTGAAAAATGTTGCTATTAATTGGTATGGTGAAATTACTTTGAAAATCCTAAAAGAAAAACCCATGAAATCTTTAAGAATAAAAGCCCATTTAGATAATTCAATCATGTACCCATTGGACACACAAAATTTGATAAATGAAAAAAAAAATTCATTTCAATAGAACTTTTGGTGACGCGCTCCTAAGTCACGGGTCGAAACCCACTTGAGGGTTTCACAAAGTCAAGTTGCGGAAATTGTGACTTAACGGCGCGCTCCCGGCTTTCAATTCTAAAAAAGGGTAAAAGGTCGAGTTGGGAGCCCAGGGATTTATACTAGGAAGAGGGACTAGTTTAACTCGTGTGAATCTGCATCCAAAAACCAACCACAAGAGGTTAGTTTAGCATTCGGAACACCCTTGGGTGTTAGGACTTGTCACAGGCACTTGGACACACAAGACTCACCACGGCCTGGACTTGGGAGTAAGCCACCACCTTACTCCCCATAGTATTCTCTGCAGCTTGCCGCCGAGGGTACATCCAAATGGCACATTTTGTTGGGACTCTCGAAATGGAGTCCCGAAACTGTCCCGACTAGACTCCTGGAACTTTCAACGGCCATAACTCCCGATTGTGGAGTCCGATCGCGATGAGGTTTAAACCAAAGTTGTAACCCTCGTCGAGATCTTTCCAACGCTGTGTCGCACTCTCAATTCGGACGTCGAGAAGAGGTCGATTCCCGAATTTTAGTGGTCGGGAGTCAAACTGCCAGTTTGACTCCCGGCCCTTCTTTTGCCCATAACTTGGGCTGCAGATGTCCGAATGGTCAATGCGAGGTCATTTTCGATATTTGAATTTCAAGACCTTTCCAATGACACCAAGAACACCTCAATGCAAGGTGTTTTGGGCCTTGCTATTGAGCTCTAAACATTCGGGAGTCCCGGAGGACTCCAAATCTCCAACTTTTCCAAGTGTTGAGCTTCACCCCCACACTTGGCTAAAGTAGGGTTGCGACATTTGGAAACAAGGTCCAATTGTGACATTTCAAAAGTTCATAACTACCATTTGGTTAAGGTTTCAAAAAAAATGCTTTCACATTTAACTTTATGATTTCATTATTCAAATCATGTTTGTCATTATAAACAATTTGGAATGGAATGCAATATGAGTTCTTGAATTTTTTTATAATCTAATCAAATAGTCAATCCATATTTTTAATTTCAAAAGTCCATTATTGATAATGAATGCATTATTTTCAAAGCAAATGTCTTCATAATCAAGTCATTAGTTTAGAATGAGTCATCATTTAATGTGTTTAAAATTAAAATATTCACCATAAGCATTTAAACACAAAACACCCTTTAAAAATTACTATTGTGATTCCAAAATACCTTGCATTCACCCACGATTACCCTTTTAACAACATGATTGCAACTTAATCATATCAAGGAAAATAAAAACTTGTAATTCTTCAAAAAATGAACATATTTTATGTAATGAAAATAACACTATTAAAGACTTAATGAATGCATTTTTGAGTTCACATTGAATTTACAAAGATTGTATGTTAATTTGAACAAAAAAAAATTTGTAAATTTTTTTTTTACGTGTTATTTTAAATTTTTAAAAATTGTTTTAATTATTTTTTAAAAAATTTTAATATTTTTTGAATAAATTATTAAATAAGCTTTAAAATCATGTTTTCATTTTTAGCATTTGAATAAAGTTTTTTTTGAAAAAAAATGTTAATGTTTGAATTTTTAAAACTATTTCATGCCAAACATAATAAAGTTAAAACTTTTTCTTCTTTATTAATAAAATCTTAATGTGGTTTGGTGGTTAAGACCTTGGCATGTTGCCATGAGGTCTTGGGTTCAAAATTTGATGGATGTTAGGCAAGTTTTTCGCTTACCCCTTTATTGAATTGCTCAAGACTTAATGGATGAATTAACATGGTTCCTTTTCTTTTTGGTGCCTTATTGGTGTTTGATCTATACTTGAGAAGGTCGTTCAAGTCAATGAGAGGTTTCTACTCGCCTCAGGAGGTTTATGGTAGGTGACTGGTCTTCTCTTTAAGAAAAGTTTTCACGTGTTTTTTGTCACCCTGTTCTCATCACTCATGGGAAGACTTTTTGACCACTTGTTTTTGTTAATGTTTATATTTAAGAAAGTCAGTGAATATAGTCATGTAGTTCAAACTTTCCAACCCATGACGCTAACTATTCCTTCAGAAGACATTGTTGCTACCTTGCATTAGTTGCACCCCCCTCCTTCAGACCTTGTTTTTCCTCCTATTTTTTATTATTAACCTAAACACACTTTTGTCTTGGATAAGATTTTATTTACCCAAGCTTTAACCACTACTCCCCATTTGTCTTCAAGTGGGTTATCTAGGATGGCATATGAGCATCTCTCAGGATGCCTTATACCAGAGGACCCATCCTTAAGGTTTTCGAAATTATTCCAAGCTCCTACTACTATTGCTTGTGGGGTTATCCTTAGGTCGGTGGCCCTAGTGTTAAGGGTTAGAAGATCGTTGGCAATGGTAAAAAACATTAGTAGTTTTCGTCCTATTATCGTAAGTGAGGTGTTTTTTGATTTATTAGTTGCTCCATTGTCCTACAACTTTGGGGGCCATTTAAGGAACACCTATCCCCCCATCAAGTTTGGAGTTTCGACCTTTAAAAGTTGTGAAGCCATTCCTTTTAGTGTTTAATCCTTCTTTGACTTGCACCTTGATTAGGCTATGATGTAGGTTGACATTGAAAATGCTTTTAATAACATTTCTCGAGCTACTATTTTTAAAGAGTTGTGTGATGCTTGGGGGGGCTTTGGTGAACATTGTCCCCTTTACCAAGTTGTTTTATGGTGCACATTCTTCTCTTTACTACCAGCATGGGTGGCATGTGCAAGGGGGTCACCATTATTAAGTCATTTTTAGGCATGAGGTAGGGTGACCTTTTAGGAAGTCCTTTATTTTTTTGGTCCAATATCAAACTTTTCTAAAGACCATTGCATAGGCCCCTAGCTATGTCTTTCTAGCCTTAGCGGACGATATCCACATTGTGGGGCCTATGAGTGAGCTTTCCTCCGCTTTTGACCATTTTTCGACCTAATTAACCCAAGTTGGGCTTAAAGTCAAGGTGTTAAAATGCAAGTTTCGAAATCCTTTATGAATTTCTCTAGGCATAAAAATTCTTCACAATTACATTTTGGTCATAGATGGTTTTCGCATTTTAAGTGTGTTAGTGGGTTCTCAAGATTTTGCCCCACATTTTTTGGATAATGTTTTATCTTAGGACGTGATGCATATTAATGATCTTCCTTTCTTGGGAGACTCCTAGGTTGTTTTGGGCATTTTATCTTCATGTGTAGTTCATCGACCTTCTTATCTCACATAGACAATACCTCCTTCTTCCTTCTTGCCTTTTTTGGTAGGTTTTGATAGGAGAATTATGTACGTATGTGGGGACATTATGGGTCTAGGATTGTGAGAGTCTTTTCAGGGCCCCTTAGCGAGGCATCAAATTCGACTATTAATATCTTTTAGTGGTATAGGCCTTTTCTCTATGGAAGATTGTGCCCCATTTATTTTTTTAGAGAGTTGGGTTCTGGTGACTCCGTATTTGTGCTTTAGGTTTCGTATTTTCAATAGGTTTGTTTTGGAAAAGTATGTTTCTCAAGTTGAAGGGGGGCCCACACTTGCTTCAATCATCCTTATGTGTAACATTAAATGGCCTAACTTTTGCAGTTAAAGATATGCACCCTTCTTTTGAAAGTCTAGTTGTTATTGACACCCGAGGTCTACAAGTTTTTTTGATGGACAACCACCATGACACATCCTTTAGGTTTATCTTGGAGGATGACTCCATTTCCTTAGCATCTAGAGCTCACATTTGTTCTTGTTTAGGCAAGGGAGCAAGGCTATGGTTGATTGCTAGGCCATCTATCCATTTATTTCTCATCGCACAATCTACTTTCGCCTTAACGTTGCATTTTCACCTTGGTTTGATTCAGCTTTTGACATTTAATCTTTTCACGTGTGAGTGTGGACATGGGTTGGACACATCTAACATGCATTTAGCTCATTGCCCGTTAGGAGGTTAACAAATAGCCAAACATGATGCCATCCGAAATGTCATGTATGCCCTCACTCAAAAGAATGGGTATGTTGTATGAAGAGAACGATGGTATGCCTTTACGTTAAAGTTTCATTACAAGTTGATTTCTATATGACTTGAGAGGACTAGGTTTTCATTGCTGATGTGGTGGTTATTGACATGACGCAAGAGATGATGGCTTTGAATGTCATTAGTCGACTAGCACGTGCAATTGCAAAATTTAGTGCCATTGTTAAGATTTGTTAATATAAAGGGCTTCAGGAGGGGCACCATTTTATTCCAATGGCCATGGAAGTGCACGGTGCACTCGAGTGTGATATGAATTGTTTCATTAAGGAGTGTGCTTGTCTTTTCCATGATAGACGATCGAGAGATCATTTATCCTTATCTTTTTGCATTCAATTTTTCAATCAACATGTTAATATTGCTCTCTAGTGTGCTTTAGCCTTTGCTATAGAAAAGAAGATTATGTTCGTAGGTGATGTTTGTTCTAGACCTCTCACTACTATTAGATCTCATGATTTGCATGTTGGTGACATAAGAGGGGCTATGGGTGAGACAGTTTCCTACCATGAGAGAGACTAGCTTTCTCCTTTGGCCCCTTCGGGCTCAGCGTCTTTTGGCTTTTCTTTGGCCTCCCCCTTTTTGTCTCCCCTGGAATGGTTCTATTCTTTTATTTGTTTTTTGTGTTGTGCCACCCTTGGGTCTTAAAAGCCAAATCAAAACTGGGTAAGATTTTTGCAACCGATTCCAAAACTGGAATCCAAATTTTTATTTATGAAAAACTGGACCCAGAAACAGATTCCCAGTTCAATTTACATATGTTTAAAACTGGAAAGTTAACCAAGACTTTTGAAAACGTTCACTTAAAAAAGAAAAAACTAGAATGGGGTTTAACCAGTAGTTAAAGCAATTAACTGCTGACTGCAGTGTAGTCAAGGACTAGAACCAGAACAAAACAAAAACAGATGGACCCAGAATCAGCTTCTCGATTTATGTGTGCAACCAAAACTGCAACCAGAATCAAAACAGTTCTAACTTTACATTTTAGAACTGGAACAGGATGTGATGAAACCCTGCCAAACTTATGGAACAGGGGGTTATTCATAAAAGTAAAGAACCTCCCAACACTGGTTATGATGTACATGCATTTTATCCAAGTTGATGAAAACCTGCCAAGTTAGTTTGTATGTTCGGAAGGAGAATCAATTCTTATTATGTCAGGCTGCCAAGTTTTGGAACTCTTGAAATCCATAGATCTAGAGAACGAACAAGGGAGCGGTGGATAGTAGTCCAGCTTATTGGTAAATTGGCCCTTTGTCACTAGTAGGTAGCAATTTTTTGGACCTGAATGATACAATATTGACACATATGGAGGATTTTCGTTTTAAAAAAAAGCCACAATTCGCCACATTTTGAAGAAATAGAAATTGCCAGATTTTTAAAACAGGTTCCAGCAGGTAGCCAACAGATAAAAGGATTTCTACTTTCATAATTGACTTATAGCCAAATCTGGCTAAACCTTCTTGTGGATGATTGTCAATATGGCTACATCTCAAAATTATGGGAAAGAAAAAAAGGTGGCAGGCAGTTAATTTTCGACTTTTCTAAAACTCCCTCACTGTGTTCATTGTCCACTGGCGTCAGTAACCTTTTTGTCGTCACTCTCGAGCTTGCAGAAAAACCATATACATAGGCGTGCCCATCACGTTATGTTCTTCCTTTCTCTTCTCACGTCTTTTTCTCCTCTCAGCTTCTCCAATGTGATCAGCAGCGCATGTCACATCACATAGTGTTCCTATCTCTTCTGATGTCTTATACTCTTTCCGTTTCTCCCTCTCGCGATCAGCGCTATAGATCCGTTGCTGAACCCACCAGCTTGCAGCACAGCTATATAAAGGCGCGCAGACCACAACGTATTCTTATCTCTTCTCAACTTTTCTTCTCCTCTCCGGTTCTTTTTTTATCATCCTTTAGAGATTGAAAATGATGATGTGAGGTTGATGAAAGAGGCTGACATT
>Ga0116229_10009095_pt1 | contig 15263 bp, 13 predicted proteins | sample S1TSphgellanicum_3_FD_87313 | JGI IMG/M metagenome (GOLD analysis project Ga0116229, IMG submission 87313) | Host-associated microbial communities from peat moss isolated from Minnesota, USA - S1T2_Fc - Sphagnum magellanicum MG | ecosystem: Host-associated > Plants > Peat moss > Unclassified... | reverse complement strand
GGGAAGAACTTGAAGTCAAGACCGCCACACCGTAGTAAACGAGGAAGATCGGTTTTTCTTATCGGGTGGTGTGGGGGGGGGGGGGGGGGGGGGTGTGGGGTGGGGGGGGGGGGGGGGGGGGAGAGGGGGAGGTGGTGTTGGTAGGTACTAGCTGGGAGTTAGTATTACCTAGAAAGCACTGGCACTTTTTCTCTTTGTATTTTCAGCTTGCTCCCCAGCCTGAATCTTTCCTATTTGACTTTCACTAACTTCCCTCATATTTACTTTAGTTTTATGGAAACTTTTGAAATCCGGAAGGCCCAGTACAAGGCCATTCGGATTTTGGAAGGTCCAATTTTATGATTAGTCACTTCAAAAAAAATTAAAGTGTTAAGGTCCAAGGGAAGGTCCCTATGTGGGCCTTCCAGATTTTCAAGCTCCCTTGACCTACCAGCCTCAGGGATCTCAAATCCGAAAGTGTTAAGGTCCAGTGAAGAAATTATGCTTGAGGAACAACCTAAATATACAAAGAAAAAAATTGCCCAGTTTTTTATGGTTCAGGAGCAGCCCAAAAATAGAAAGGAGAAAAATGCCAATAAAAAAAGTGCCATGCTTTACGTATAGGAAAGGTCCCACTATGGGGGCCTTTCTAATTTTCAACCTCCCTCAGTCTACTGGTCTTGTAGATCTCAAATCCAGAAGGCCCCCATAGCGAGACCTTCCCTTGTGTAAAACAAGGATCCTTTTTTCTTGTTATTTTGAAGTGACTAATCATAAAACTGAACCTTCCGAAATCCAGAAGGCCCAATACAGGTTGTACTAGGCCTTCCAAATTTCAAAAGGTCAGGTAAAACTGAGGTAAGTGGAGGATCCATGTTGGGGTCTACCAAACCTAACATGGACAAAGTGCCAAGACCCATTGCTACAAAATCCTATTTTACAAAATCCAGATGACCATTATGATTTATCATTTAATTTATTAAACTTCGAGTTTTTGCAATCACATTAGATAGGAAGGAGGTAGTGTTGTAGTGTCCAATATGAGGGGATGGGGGAAACAAAAACAAGTGTGAATGACAAAACTTTCTAGGTGTGATGGCAAAAAATAAGACTTAAAGAGAACATTCCATCACAGATTCCAAGTAAATTACACCATTTTCTTCAAAAACTTTGCAAATTTCACACAAAACAATTCATCAACTTTTGACTTGGGTAGGTAGTAGGCAAAAGCAGCTCCAGTGGTGCTGGGTATATGGCATTGCACAATAAACATGAATTGAAAACATTCAACCACATCTTTTTTGGTCAACAAAATGGTTTTGGGATAAGAATTTTCACTCAAGATACCAAGGCAAGCGAAAGGTTCAGTAGAGCACAATACATGTTGTTCATTGTTAAATAGGTGGTTGGTCCAAGTGGGTTGTTATCATTGGTTTACACCAGGCTTACCTTTGGGCTCACTAAGAACCATTTGTAGTGTCAGGTTTAGTCTAAGGGGTGTGGTTGGGGGAAGAAAAAAAATCAAACCTAGATTTGCTAAATACTCTTGTTGTACCATATGGAATGTTAGGCATGAAGCTTATAATCAAGTTAGACTATGTAGTTGTAATTGTGAAGCGACTTTCTATCCCCCTATTCCTAGTTCTATGAAATGACTATATTGGAAAGTACATATGCTATCGGTGAAAGAAAAATACAAAGTGTATTTTTAAATGTTAAATTGCGTTCGTAGTTGAAACCAAATAGTTTGCCTCCTATGCATCATTTATGATTTAGAATTGATAGATATATTTTTCAAGTTCAAACACTCCAAATCCTAGAATTTTATGTTAAATTGTCATTCATTTAAACCAATTTTTAAAGATTTAACACCATGTTCAACTTGGCAGCAAACTTCTAGTCACTTAAAATATTATTCCTATCACATATATTATTCAAATCCAGCTTTCCTTACTTCATTAAAAAATTAGCTACAAGGCGCATCTACCTACCAAATTCCAAACTTTGCACCCAAACCAGTAACAAGTTGTGCTACCAAACCCAAGAAGGTTTTACAAAAGTAGAAAATTCAACTTGGTTATAGATCACCAGTCATTTAAAATATTATTCCTATCACATATGTTATTCAAATCTTGTTTGTTTTTGCTCATTAGAAAGATAGCTACAAGGCGCATTCACCTATCAAATTCCAAGTTTTGCACCCAAACCAATAACAAGTTGTACTACCAAATCCTAAAGGGTTTTACAAAGGTAGAAAGTTCAACTTGGCAACAAACCACTAGTCACTTAAAATATTATTCCTATCACATACACTATTCAAATCTAACTTGCCTTAGTTCATTAGAAAGATAGCTACAAGACACATCTACCTACCAAATTTTAAGTTCTGCACCCAAACTAGTAAGAAGTTATGCTACCAAACCCGAGAGGGTTTTACAAAGGTAGAAAGTTCAACTTGGCTACAAATCACTAGTCATTTAAAATATTATTCTTATCACATACACTATTCAAATCTAGCTTACCTTAGCTCATTAGAAAGTTAGCTACAAGGTGCATTTGCTTACCAAATTCCAAGCTTTACACCCAAATTAATAACAAGTTTTCGGGTTTGTGAAATTTCTTTAAGATTTCAAACTCCCAACACTATCCCTATTCACTTCTATTTTTCCAAAAGTATTATAATCATCCAATATATTTTTGCTTTTTCCACCATCTACTAAGACTAATCATTCTTTTCCTCCCAAAGGAAGTTGTAAGAACAAGTATTCTCAAGATTCAAATTGAAAATTATGTCCGAAAAAAAAACCTTAGATGATTCGAATTCTCCCTTTGAAAAGAAAAAGAAGGAGGGAGGTGAAAGAAGACCCCAACTTGGTGGCCAATGGAAGGTTCCAATGTTTAATGGCCAACAAAAAGCTTCAATGCTTAATGGCCCTTGGAAGGTTTCAATGCTTTGTGGCCAATGAAAGGAGGAGAAGCACCTTTTCACATGTTCTCACTTTCCCCTCAACAAATTTTACTTAAACTTTCATTTTTTTCCATTAATTTTAAGGATTTACTTTACCATGGTTCTAGGTCGTTATTCGTGCATTTCTTTCCTTTTCCTTGACCTATAAATTACAACCACGCATTTTGATGTAACAAATCCTCCACACATTCATTGCCAATTTGATTGAAAATTGAATATTTGTTTTCCTTTCCTTGAAATTATGGCGTCGTGTATGGCCACGTCTTATGGGCTTCAAGCTGCACAAATGAATGAAGAATTACCTCTGGAGTTATTTCTAAATTTAACATTGACACAACATCCTCGTGATGAAAATCCCGAACGGTGAAAGGTGTGCGTTCATCTTGAAGTTAAACCTTTTCGAACTTAATATTATCACATGTCTCCAAACACTCGCACCTTAGTGATTTTGTTACAAGTTGACCCCACTTCTGATGATGAACCTAAAACCACATGTGAAGGTTATTATGAAACTAAAGACATTTTTATCTTCGCATGGTCTTCAATTCTCGGCATTGGACATTATTGTTGGTTGCATAGTCTAATTCGTCAACTACCTCTTAATAACAAGGTGGACTACTTAGTTCGCACCATTCAACGCATCCTAAATTTCCTGTAATTATGAACTATCACTATGGCATAACCCGAGACTCAACATGTAATTATAGCTCCTTGTCGAATTTATCCATAGTTTGAATGAATATTTCATTCATTATGAAATTCATGTTACCATTGCCACCCTATCACATTATTTATTTAATCATTAAGTTGTCTCGAATTAAGCTTATGTTTATAAGGCTTGAAGATTGTTTTATCTTCATTGGACCTTTCATTGACACCCCCTCAACTACTTCACGAATCTCAAACATCCTTGTTACCCACTAAATAATATAATAAGACCAATGTTTTGCTAAACATTACGAATTTTGGTGTCTACTTCTAACCCCAACCCTCTAAAGATTTCTCACCCCTAATTACGCAATCAAAGTTCTAAAACTATGATTACTAGCTTTTTGTTGAAGAAAAAAACTAACCCAACACTTTACTCATCCATATTGTATTTCGGAAAAGAAAACAACCCTACATGCAACCATGCTCATTCATCATTCCTTATTTTAACATGAAGTTGTTAACAACCCTTAATAACCTTACCACACTCGAATATCCCTGATGCAACTCTTAAAAATTGATACTACTGCACATGGCTATGTCGGTATGGCTCATAGTAATGTAGATACAATTGTCATCAACAATGGTTATGACTTGTCAATTCCATGACAATAATCATGAAAAGAATAATGGTTTATAATTTCATAATTATTTTCATTAATCAAATGCATCTTGACATATTAGTTTGAACTTTAGTTTTTTTTTATAATTTTTCCACAATAACATTATTTGATATTAGCATGTTATCCAATTCATAAAATAAATTATAATATGTCAAAAATAATTTAATATCATATGTCTTTATTTTGACGATTTAAGAATAATGGTACATAATTTCACTATAATTTTCATTACATAAATGCATCTTGACATATCAATTGTCAAAAAATTTATGCAATTCCAACTCTCTATAAATTTCCCATAATGATAGTATTCAAAATATTAAGATGTTTTCCTTGGTTCATAAAAATAATGTGCAAATATGTTTTTTATTTTCTTCACCTTGTATAACAAGGGACAATATCCATGTATTGTTAGAATTGACCCAAGGGCCCACCTAGGTGTTTTGGAAATCCATCCATATATTTATTTCCTTTATTTTTGTTATTAAATTCTTGGACAATTTCAAAAAAAAACATTATTGGGCATTTACTTGTGTGAATTGAAGAAGATTACAAATATTTTGAACCTAAATTAATACATATAAGGCATGTAAAAGATAACTTTAAAGTAAAAATAACATGACACAAATTCTTGAATTGGGATTTAAGTGTTTCTATGGCAATGTACAAGTTCTTTTCCGTTTCAAAATACTAAAATGTCAATGGTTACCATGATTTCGCAAAAACTTAAATCAACATAGGTTTTTGTAGAATGGACTAACTAGAAGTTGTGGGCGGGTACCATGGTTTTGAAAAAACCTATTGACGCACTCCCAAGCTCCTTTATAGACTCAAATGTGAGTATAAGGTGAAAATAGCAAAAGGATAAGGAATTAGGGCACGTTCCCTGGTTCGCAGCATTTTTGGGGTAGAGGGGCATGTTGAGCTCCGGGATGGGGATTAGGAAGAGTGAGAAGCAATTCAATTACTCACACGGACCTACACAAACCAATCAACAAGTTGGTTAGTGCGTAATTAAAGCACTTTTGGTGCACGAACGAACCATGAACAAACACAAACTCACAAAATTCATCACGGCTTAGACTTGGGGGAAGCCATCACCTTCCCCTTATAATATTTTCTATGCCTGGCCACAAGACCAGCACCCAAAAGTCATTTTGTCTCGAGACTCCCAAATTGGAATCTCGAATTTTTTTAATTGAAATTCTTTCGACTTTGGAGGCCTAAAACTTTGTGTGCAAAACTCTGATTGAGTGGGGTGTAGAGAAAAGTTGTAGCCTTCATTGAGATCTTTCCAACGGTGTGTGGCACGCCACCTACACCTAAGGAAATCAAAGCGATTCCCGACATTTAGTGGTCACAAGTCAAATTGGCAATTTGACTCCTGGCCTTTCTTTTGGCCATAACTTATCTTTCAAGTGCCCAAATGGGTCATGCAAGCTCATTTTAAACATCTACGTTCCAAGAACTTTCCAATGATATAAAAAACTCTTCAGTCCAATGAGTTTTTTTCCCCTGTAATCACCTTTTAAAAATTTGAGAATCCATCGGGACTCCAACTCCCAAAGTGGGAGCTCACTTGGGAATGTGGGGGGTTCATTCCCTCGCACTTTCCTACACTCTCAAGAGCATGAAATGTGACTCCCGGGCTTCACTCTTAGCCCACACTTTTGCCAACCTTTACATTGGTTGCGAGCCCAAGGCTAGGGTTGCGACACCTATGTTTATGTAGGTTTTTGTAGAATGGACATAGTTAGATGCTATCAGCGGCTATAATGATTTCGTAAAACCTATGTCAATGTAAATTTTTGAAAAATGGACATAGCCAAAAGTTGTGGGTGGCTACCATGATTTGCAAAAACCTATGTTAGTGTAGGCTTTTAACAGAATGGATGTAGCCAAAAGTTATTGATGGTTGCCATGATTTTGCAAAAACCTATGTCACCATAAGTTTTTATAGAATGGACGTAACCACAAACTGTGGGTGGCTACCATGATTTCATAAAAACCTACATTAACATAGGTTTTTGTAACATGGATGTAACTAAAAGTTGTGGGTGGCTACCATGATTTTGCAAATAGTTACATCAATGTAGGTTTTTGTAAAATGTATGTAACTAGAAGTTATCGATGGCTACCATGATTTTGCAAAAACCTATGTCGACATAAGCTTTTTATAGAATGGATGTAGCCAAAAGTTGTCGATGACTACTATGATTTCACAAAAACCTATGTTGACGTAGGTTTTTGTAGAATGGACATAACCACGAGCTCTGGTGGCTACCATGATTTCACAAAAGCCTATGTTGGTGTAGGTTTTTGGAAAATCGACATAGCCAAAAGCTATGGGTGGTTACCATGATTTCGCAAAAGCCTATGTCAATGTAGGCTTTTACAAAATGGACATAGCCAAAAGTTGTCGATGGCTACCATGATTTTGCAAAAGCCTATGTTGAAATAGGATTTTGCCAAATTAACATAGCCCTAGGTTGTGGGTGGTTACCATGATTTCACAAAAACCTCTATTGACATAGGTTTTTGCAAAACTAACATAGCCAAAGTCATGGATGGCTATGTGAATTATGTAAAAACCTCCATCAATGAAGGTTTTTGAAAAAATATCATTGCCACCAACAATTTGCTACTACCTTGATTTTACAAATAAGACTTTTTATTTGGTCAAGTAGACATTGAATATTCAATTATTAGTATTTCACATCATTTTGGAGATTCCTTTGTCTGCATATTGTGTTCCTTGGCCACTTCAACACATGTTCATCAACTAATGAATTAATTTGAAATTTTTGATTTCAACAAATATAATATTCTCAAAGATTTACTTTCAAAACAACTCAATTTGCATATCTAGAATGGACTGAGGTATATGCAATTGCCTATTTGGAATAAACTATATTATGTGCCCTTCCTACATATAATAGGGGCTTTATATATGTCAACCTTCATTTGTTTTATTTCACTTTTGACATAGATTCAATTTCAATTTGCATTCAAATCAACTTCAATAGAGTTAATTTCCTTTGCAAATTTCAATCCATGGGGAACCCTTTCATCAACATTGACGCTTCAATCAACCTTGGCACTTGAAATCAACATTCGTCCTTCAATTAAACTTGGGACTTCATATCAATATTGACATTTCAATTAGCCTTGGCACTTGAAATCAACATCAATCCTTCCAATCAAACTTGGGATTTCATATCGATATTGACACTCCAATCATGCTTGGCACTTGAAATCCACATTGGCCTTTCCAATCAAACTTGGGACTTCATATCAACAGTAACACCTCAAATCAACATCAGCCCTTCTTATCGAACCTAGAAGTTCATATGAACATTGACACTTCAAATCAGCCTTAACACCTCATATGGACATTGGCCCTTCCAATCAAACTTGGGACTTCATATCAACATTGAAATCAACATTGGCGTTTCCACTCAAACTTCGGAACTTCATATCAACATTGACACTTCAAATCAGCCTTGGCACTTCTATGGACTTCATAATACCTTAACCACTTTAGATTGATTTTGGGTTTTTTGTCAACAAGGGACATCACACCCACTTCCAACATTTTTAATTGTTCATGCCACATTATGTCACTTTGAGAAATTCAAATTGGTTTGTCACACCTTGGGTTTTTAATGTCACTTCAAATATGTTTTATTATGAAGTTGTTCATTCCAATATTTTGGGAAGTTCTTTGCTTAGACATGTTTTTGAGGGTTAAAAGTTGTTGAAACATATAGGGGGTGAAAGGCGAGGGGATGGTTTTTAGCCATATTGCAAGGTTCAACCACATTTGGAGGGATTTCAAATGCTTTTGGATAGTTGAATGTAATGGTTTGCTATTCAAGGACAAAATATATGTAAGTGTTATACCATTCTCATAGATGCAATATATTTCCTTTCAATTGTTTTCCTCCATTCCTTGAACATGATCATGATGCACAGTACCCTAAAACATTGTCAAGACGTGGCAAGGCTTGATTTCTTTAGTGGATGTGTAAAGCAATGAAGGTTTACACCACTAAAAATTTAAGCAAAACAATGGCAATTTGTGTGTTGGGTATTGGAGGTGCAAAGGCTTTGAAGGCATGTTTTGATGTCGTTTTAAATGTTCTTCACCCATTTGCAACCTAGGTTCACCACAAATTGTAGCAATGTGAAAAGGTTTGTAACCCTAAAATCCTATCTTTTCATATATGTTGAACTAGTTTTTGTTCAAGCAATTTTTTTCTAATACCTTTGATGTGAACAACAAGCATGTTCAGATAACAAGGTATGACATAGGCTTGTCCTTGTTAGGATAGGGTATCTAAAGGTAAACTTTCAAGCTGACAACAATATGTGCATTGTGTTTTAGGGGTTCAAAGGCTAGGATTAAATCTTTTGATGTCATTCCAACTATTTATATTCCTAATTGTGACCAAGATTAACCATGCTTCAAAGGTATGCATTAAAGGTTTCTACTTCTATTTTTTATCACATTATCATGGTGAATACAAAAAAATTCATCACAATCATTTATGTTCTAATAATAATCTATCAATCTAATAATAATGGATTACATCCTAAATAGATTCCAAATAACACATTTGACTCGACAACATGGTGTGGATGTTCATATTTTCTTGTTGGCATACTAGTTTCTACTTGCTATACTAGTAAATCTTACTATATTTTTTAAAATCCATGTTATTGTTGTTGTCTAAATGGTGTCCCCATCATTGTTCCCTTCAAGTGTTTCATCATCTACGAACTTCTTCATAATTTCCCTTGTTTTCCTTGAGACTAGAAATGTGGTTTGACTTGGTATGCTTCCTATTGTGAAGGTTGTCATCACCGCTACCTCTTCCTCTACATATATTCGTAGTCCTTGCCTTTTTGGACTATCCTACATCTTTTTAAACAATTTTACAAGGGTTGGATATATGCCATGTGCAATTTCATCTATCAATAACATTACCTATTATATGTGTGTAAACCACCTATTGTATGTGTTTACATAATTGATGTGTTTTACTATTTGGGACTCACTTTCTCCCCCCGTCAGATACCATGTTTGATGTTGATCAGTCATCAATTTCTATGTTGATGGATGGGACAACTTCATCATTGTTTTCATCCTCAGGATGCATCCACTATTGCCATGGTTTTTGCTACGACTAGTGGGTCATCCATTGGTTTGGCCCTTGCTAAAAACATTATATCCAAAAGAAATTCATGGATGGGTATGTCCCCTTTCAACCCACATGTTGAACTCTTAGTTTCAAGTGTTACAAGAATACAAAAACCTACACACATGCGAATTTCCCCCTTAACAAAATTACATTGCCTTTCCTATACAATTTTGATATTAATTTGTATCCAAGTTCCATGGGATATTTATTGTTGTTATCAAGTCTAAAACTCTTCCACCAAGTGCATGCAGTAACATTCATTAAGTTCTTACATTATAACATGGGTTTTCTCCTTCCCCCCTTCCAAGGAATCCCTTCGCTTCTTTTTTTGAATGTTTCATCATTTATGACATTATATAAGACGTTAAAATTAACAGGGTTTATGTTTGGATCAATGTAGGTTATCGAATTGTCAATCAATTGAAAAGCTTGTTTTGGTTGTGTCCAACAAATAACCTTGAATAATAGTGCCTCCACATACCCCCACTCCTCATTAGCTTTTTCAAGTTTATGTGTTGAGGTCTTGATGTTTTCTTAAACATATATATATATTACCTATGTTCCTAGAGGATGTAGAGGTATTGAATTGATCATTGTCCACCATGTGAATTCCCTATTGAACAAGGTCCTTCGCATGTGTTTTCGCTTCTCCATCTGGAGTTCACAATCCCAACCGATCATGAATAAAACTCCTACACCATTATAACCCCAAAGGTTGACCCTTGCAGCTATTGCTTCAAACCACTCTAGTGTTGCTTTTGCATTCCAACTAGGGCATGACTCAATTGGTAGATCGTGCACTTTGTACCCGTGTGGCACATCCACCATGATGAAATTGAAATGTGTTATCTCTTTCTTCCCTTTTCTCCCCTTAAGTTTTGGAGATGCAAGCTACATTCCCATTGATGTCCAATAGTTAGATTTCTCAGGGTATATTCAACTCAATTATGATCAATAGAATCAGTTTTACTTGTTTTGCAAACTGGTAGCATGTTTGTAGTCCCTAAACTTGTCTACAATGGGCATTGTTTCACCTTTTTGCCTTATAGGTTTGGATCCAAGATTCAAGGATTAAAATCACATCCCACCATAAAATTATTCTACTTGTATTTGTCACTATAAAATAGCCTACAACATGCTTTGTTTTTTTTTACACTTGTTGCATTTGTCTTTTTGCCATCGCCACCACTTCTTGTTGATGTGCCCTTTGATCCTCCCCTTCATGCTTCCTTGGTGATCCCTCTAATTGATTTAGTAAAATTGTCTAAGCGACAATGAAATTTGGATCAAGATTTGTTGCATTGGACCTAAGAAGTTAAATGCATTATGGTGTGCATCCCCTATGGGTCGCAATCTCTTCTTGCTTTTGTTTGTCATTAAAATTGGGTTTGTAAGCACACTTTTTGAAGCTCTTAATATCTCTTCAGCTACAACAACATCCACTTGCGGCAAACCTAATGTCCCTTTAGTTGGATTTTATGTCTCCTCTTTACAATTCTCAAATCATGTCTTCTCTTCATTAGGAATTGTTGGGATAGGTAAGTCTAAATACCAACCCCCTGCTCATAGGTGAAGAAGACTCCACCCTTTCAATTGTAATTTGCTCCAAAATACAATATCCAGTTTTGCCCACAATAGGAACCAAGATGACAACATTTAAAGTCAATCTTAAAGGATCAATATTTTTTCTACAAGTCAAATTTGTTTCATTTTTGTGCATAAAACTTATCAATCGTAATTTTCATTGTATAAGTAGAACACCTTTCTTGTTTTTAGATCTTGGAGGTAAATTTGTACATGGCCAATTACGTGGTTGAAATTTGTTATCTTGTGAATGACATTTTTGCAATTGACAAGTTCCATGGAAGGATGTAACGTGCCTTGGAAACAATGTGAACTATAGTTGGCCAAAATTGTTGGATAAAACTGTGGAATGGCATGGCATTTGTACTACAAATGAGGATTATCAATTGGAAGGACTACCATTGAGGTATTCACAATTGAAATTTCAATTCAAAATATTGTAGAAACCTAATGTGTCAAGGGAGTGACACATTTTTTATTTTATTGTCTATAATGATGGACAACACGAAACATGTTCAAGAATCTAGTTGATATGAACCTATGCCAACATTTTTTGAACATTTATAAGCTAATTTCATCATAATTATTTACATCTATAGATGTTATTTACTAGTTCAATCCTATTAGTTTATTGTATGTAAAACATTTTGGAGCAAATGAAGTTGTTTGCTAGTGAATAACTCCAACATTACAATGCAAAGTCAATCTTATGAATGAATTTAAAATGTGTTTTCATGTTTAGTGTACTCATCTACCTCAAATTTCCCCCATTTTACCTAGAAATATTATGTTACAATTTTAACAATTGTAAAGTATAAAGTTTTTGGTCTAAATCATTTAGATTTTTCAAAGTAATGCAATGATTGTAGTAATAGAAGGTGAATCACTTAAAACATGTTTGATTCTCACTCATAATGTTCCAATTTGAATGCACATATACTTCAAAGCAAATGGATTAATTGGTGACTAAACATCCGTAAATGGTCGAATATCTAATCAATAATAAACAAAGAACATTTTAATATATCATTAAGATCTCCAACTATAATTGATATGGTTTTATGAAACAAAATGGATGGGAAAATTTTGAGCATTTAAAGCTTGAATTTGAATGATAGCAAAGATAGTTAATATCAAAAGAGGTGCGCAAACATGTTCCCAATGGCCCCATTAAATTGAGTTTAAAAACTCAAGAATAATATGTCTTGGAGGTTTCAAATTGTTGTAATTGTCAACTAATCTTGGGTCTCATTTCATGGACCACATGATCTTGTACCATGGTAATCACATGCATGGACATGTTAATGCCACATCACCAATATGTGGATTAATTATTTGACATGTTAATGCCACATCACTAGTACGTGGATTAATTATTTAACATGTCAGCACCACGTCAACAACTAATACATTAATTATTCAACATGTCAACACCACATCATTGCCATGTCAAATGTTATGATGTCATAACTAGGTCCACCCAAAAATGTGACAAAATTTGTGCACCCACACACCTTTGCACCCGAAATTTTGCACTCATGCACCCACAACCTCCACACTCCCAATAACCACTCTTGTGTAGGGGTCATTTATTATATGAAAGTGGTTATATGAGAATGCACCCACAACCTCCATACTCCCAATAACCACTCTCTAAATGCACATCTAGGTTTTATATAATGATATTTGTCACATAATCCCAAAACAATGTCCTCATGAATCTAAACATAATAAAAAAACCCAAAGGGGCATTAGATGTTAGCACTAACCATTCAAACACTATGAAAAATGATGTCCATGACAAATACACTAACTTATAACTAGAGTTCCAAAATAATAATATACAACTATGCTAAAATTGTCCCATGGAAATTTGGGGAATTAATAAATAAATGTCATTTCAAAAAATCAAAAGTTGTACTGTAGTTGTAAATTGTTAACAAATAGGAGATCTACTCAAGTGCAAACATAAATCTTTATTGAAAGGAAACTATAACATGATGCTCACAACACGAAACATAACATCAAGAACTCTTCAAGGTTCTTGTCACATGAAATACACAAACTTGTGTAATGAAGAAAAGAGAGCAAAACCAACAACACCAAGGTATTTAACTAAAAGACCAAACCATAAATAACCACACTAATATAAGTAAAGAAAGTAACTTAACCTTGTGAAAGTAACCTAATTATTTTCCTACTCCAATAACAAATGAAACCTAACTAGTTGAACTTGAATTCTCAACACTCCCCCTCAAGCTCAAATCCATTTATAGTACACCAGACATTTTTCTAAACTTCCTTAGCTTGTCTGTACCGAAAGCCTTTGTGAAAATGTCAACAACTTGAACTTCAATACTAACATGAATAAGGTTAATTTCACTTGCTAAAACTTTTGCTTTAATAAAGTGGTAGTGCACCTCAATGTGCTTTGTCCTAGCATGATAGATCGGGTTGTTAACAAGTAGTATGCTACTGATGTTATCACAATAAATGACAACAAGAGCATCCACTGACTGTCCCAATTTTGATAGTAGTTTTTGTAACCAAACTACTTCACATGCAACAATTGCTGCACCTCTATATTTTGCCTCCGTGCTTGATAGTGTAATTGTTGGTTGTTTCTTACTGTTCCAACTAACATCACCACTTCCAAAAGAAAACATGAAACCACTGGTCGATCTTCAATCTAAAACATTGCCAACCCAATCAGCATCCGTGTATCCATGTACTTGTAATTAGCTCTTGGCTTCATAAAAAATTCCATAATGTAATGTATGATTTATGTACCTTAATATGCGCTTCACTACATCCAAATGTGGTTTTTTGTGGTGTTTGCATGAATTGACTTACCACTCCAACTACATAACTCAAATCTAACCTTGTGATGGTCATGTAAATCAAACTCCCCATTATGCGTCTGTATTCTCCACAAAGTCTCCTTCATCTGCACTTAACTTCACATTTTGCTCCAATGGAATTGAAATGGGTTTGCAACCCGTCATCCCATATTTGAATAATTTGTTCAAAACATATTGCCTTTGTAATAACCATATCCCTTTAGGGGATTGGATTACTTCAATGCCGAGGAAGTAACACAACCCAAATTTTTCATTTCAAACTTTTGCTTCAAAAGCTTCTTCAAATCAGTGATGTCTACATCACTATCTCCTGTGATAATCAAGTCATCAACATAGATGACTATGACTACAATCCCATGATTTGTTTTTTTCACATATAATGAAAAATTTGCATTGGATGTTTGAAATCCACTTGTGACAAAATATTGACCTATCTTGTCTGACCAAGCTCTAAGTGCTTGCTTCAAGCGGTACAAAACTTTCTTCAACCTATAAACCAAATTAAGATGTGTTTGGTCCACATAACCTAGTGGTTGCTCCATGTACACTTCTTCATGTAAATCTCCATGAAGAAAAACATTATTTACATCCATTTGATGTAAAGACCATCTTTTTGCTGCTACCATAACAATAATTACTCCTACATTTATCATTTTGGCAACTGGACTATAGGTCTCCTCATAGTTTATGCCATAAGTTTGGGCATAACCTTTGGCAACCAATCTTGCTTTGTATTTGTTCACAGATCCATCTGCATTGTGTTTGATTTTGTACACCCATCTGCACCCAATTGCTTTCTTGTCCTCTATTAAAGCTACCAATTCCCAAGTAGCATTAGCATCCAAAGTTGCCATTTCTTCATCCATGGCATTATCCCATTTAGGGTTTCCAACCGATTGTTCAAAACAAGTGGGTTCAACCTCCTGTATAACTCTCAGCATGTATGCATAATGATGAGCTACAAAGCCACCATATGTGAGTATTTGTATAAGGTACTTGACTCGTGTGGATCTTCGTACTCCACTATTGTTGTCAGGTGTTTTCAAAACTTTCTTGGCCATCCGAGCTCCAGGAGTAATAATTGAAGTGATTCTTGATTCTTCATCCACAGTCTTCTCTAAATCACTTGACTCATCATCTACATGAGGATTTCTAGATGATGTTTGAGAACTACCATGTACAATGTTTGAAGATCTTAATCTTCCTTTCCATGGAGTGCTATTGGACCCACTAATTGAAGACTCTTCTGGTCCACTGATTAATTATGATTCTTGTTCCACATTTGATGAAACATCACCATTTCTAGCCTCTCCATCTTCTACTAACTTCAGTGGTG
>Ga0116229_10009094_pt1 | contig 15264 bp, 12 predicted proteins | sample S1TSphgellanicum_3_FD_87313 | JGI IMG/M metagenome (GOLD analysis project Ga0116229, IMG submission 87313) | Host-associated microbial communities from peat moss isolated from Minnesota, USA - S1T2_Fc - Sphagnum magellanicum MG | ecosystem: Host-associated > Plants > Peat moss > Unclassified... | reverse complement strand
ACACCTTTAGTTAGAGATTCTTGAATTTTCAAACGAAAATTAAGTGGGTTTAATATTCTTGGCATAAATTGTTGGCATTGGTATGTAAAATGTTATGAATTACATCAAGTTATGCGACAAAATGATATTGATTTCATTCATGTTCTCAATTCATTTCAAACTAGAACACAAACTATTAAAGACATATCATATATAAATAATATTTGTCTAAAACCAACATGATTATACAATGTTTTACCATATTTATTTTACACAAACATAAAAACAAGTGCACACAATAAAAAATATTTGATATAACATCCGGTCAAACATTTAAATTTTTAGCGCAAAACATTTTGCCTAATACATGCCCAACCCATTTCAGGTTATCTCAATTACCAAATGAAACATGTGGATTACATACTAAATTATTATTGAAGAAAAACATATTAATCAAATTATGTGCAGGTAATTGTTCAACACTGGATGGGCTTGTCAATGGTGTAAATGGAATGTTTCAAGATTATACAAAAGTTTTCAACAAACAATTAATATGGATCAATTTTGAAAACCCTTGTATTGGTTTAAACACAAAGATTCAATATACACATATGTATGATACAAATTCAAAATCTTCAAAAAAGCCAGACACCAATAAAATGAAAAATAACAAAAATACAAATTGCTAGTAATCCTTCATAGATAATCATAAGAATACAATTCCCAATGCAACTAGTTACAACACGCACTATACATTGTGCACAAGGTTTAACTCTTGATCATCTAGCATTTGACTCATCGAGTGTCACAAAACATGGTTTAATATACATAACTTTATCTAGGATAAAATGTAAAGATAATTTATATTTATTATCCCCATTATTCAAAAACAATTTCCATGTATATCCAATTGTGCAAGAAGAAATGACATGTTTTAGGAAAGATGCAAAATATGAATTATCGTTCGTTTTGCTTCAAAACTTTCGAAGGAAAACCATAATTATACAATCTTTAAACATTGGTTCATTAAAATTACATTTTTTGAACCTTTTAATAGATTGAAACATAATGGCATCTCATATACTTTGTTTAAATGAAAAAAAAATTAAAAATATACATATTGATCCAAACAATAATATTGTAATATTAAAAAAGTAAAAAATTATTTCTTGTTATGATCAACACGACATTATGATTCTTTACAACAAAACAATGATTTCATCAAAATCGGCAACTATCACACATTTTGGAACTAAACTCATCTCTGCAACATTTAACGAGAACATTCATCAAGCAATACACATAATTACAATTTATAAACCACCAACATTGTCAATACATCATTTTATTAATTTTTTACAAACCAACTTGTAGAAAATTCCAAAAAATTGTCCAACAATAATAATTGGAGATTTTAATATTAACATGTTAACAAAAATGTCTGAATCATTAGCATTACAAAATTTAATGAGTCAATACAATTTAAAACTATTTTTTTTAAGAACCTACTACATTATATCAAGCACATATAAACCATATTTGGACTAATGCATTCACACAACAATCACATTTTGACACAACACAAGCATATTGGACAAACCACAAAAGCTAAATTATCATACTTTATTCCCAAATTTATTCCTCCATAAATTAATTCAATTCTTCTAAATTATATACATATATAGATAACACACACACTCCCTCTTAAATCCCTACATCTTACAATTAACCCTACTACCTACCCTACCGAATACGTGTGTAGCTAGGTACCACAAACACCATCCTCAAAATAAAATAAAAACTAATAAAAACTAAGTTCATTGCCATGAGTTCCTCTTATTATTTTTCTTTTTCCAAACCCTAGGCAGGCAGGGCCCATGTGTGCCATGGTGCCTTGTTGGAATAGCTTTAAGTTTATGTAATCAAATCCACCATCAGATTTTGGTTGTTGGTTAGGGGTTCAACTTTCTTCAAGGTTGTAACTCACCTTGCAACCAAAAGCAACATGAACAACTCATGGTAGATTGAGCCTCTTGGAGCATATGATCTTTCCAAAGTACATTAGCCTTCTCTACCTAGGTACCGCTTCATGGATCCTCCTAGGTATCTCCAGTCACAAAGGGTACCAAAATTTGGAGGCACAATTTGGTCAGAAAGAAGCTTAGTGATGGCCAATGTGAACTATCAGCTGAAGCAAATGAGTGAAAATGGCGATTGTCCGAAAGTGATGGTGAACATCCATAGGAAGATGTAGAAAGAGTGGTGATCACCACTAAGAAGATTTATCCATATTTGGCTATAAACCATTTACTTACCCTTTTAAGATTTTTGGCTATGCACTGCAAACCAAATATAAAAATTTGGTGCTTTTAACTAATTTTTCCTCATTTTGATGAATAAAAATCTCCAAAATCAATTCATTTTCAAATTTTCAAATTTTCTTTTTTGGCAAAATTTGGTCAATAATATAAAGTTTAATATTACAACCCTATCCCAAACATTTTCGGCAATATACCCATTCGCTCTTTTTAAGGCTGTTGAAGAGGGCACCACCTTGAGGTACCTAATATTAGCTCCATATTCCAATTAGATAGAAATCTTCGACAAACACTACTTAGGGGAGTTGTGAGTATAATACTTACTTAGTACTTAGAACTCACCTATTTATCGTTTTGCCGTAGAGTGTTTGTGTGTGTAAGTGTTGCTAAAATGAAAGAACTTGGTTTATTTAGGTTTAACTTAATTACCATTGGGAGAAACATAGGGCGCCTTACCACTAAACACTATACTCATTAGCCTTTCACTCCTTATGGGTGTTCAGATGGCTTTATTGGCCCCCACTTTGTTGGCCTTGCCTACCAAGGCAAGGATATATTGTGTTTAGATTCATTATAGAGTATAGTAGCTTAAGGGATTTTGGCCCCTAGGTAATAATAATAGGTCTAATTTTATTTTTTTTAATATGAGGATTTTTGAAAGATGATATTTTGGCTTGTGTTGAAACTTGAGATTAGTTATAGAGTTATAATAATATCTTGAAGGATTTTGGTTTCTTTCAGATTTTTGCATGGTGAAATATTTGAATTTCCATAATTCTTCTTTTTTGCCTTCAGACACCTTTTGAATGTAAATGGCAAGGCCACAATGTGACACACCCCTTGTTAATGATAAAAAATTGATTATGTAACTAATTGGCATCGTTGGCAATTTCATACGACTTGTTTTGCATATGTTAACTTGGGTGGACATGGAAAGTGGTTTAGGATTGCCATCCCTATTGTGTTTTTTTTTAAACAAACCATACGGAAGGTCTTTAGCTCAAGCCTCTAGGTAATGGGATATTTGGTTTAATCCCAATTGTGGGAAACCTATGGGGGATTTTCCAATATTGGTTTCCCAATAGGCCTTTTGGTTGTGCTACATGCCCACACATGTTTTCCCCCAAGAACTTATTAAAGTAGCATCCTTAAATAATGGTTCTTGTGTTTTAAAAAAAAAAGCACATGCTTTACACTACATCTTTGGTAGCAACACATGTATCACTTCTTGGAACCATGCACATGACTCTTCTTGTACATAGGCTTCCTTTATGCACCTCATGTTGGCTTGTTGCATACATTGTTCCTTCCTTCCTTCCTTCCTTGCTTCCTTGTTTTAATCTTATTGTATTTGTACATTGTTCATGCCTATTTTGTGATAAGCATGGTTATGGATAGCCTCTTGGTCCAACCCAGGTAATATAAGGTCACACAAGTTGCCAATGGTGTTAGGTGAGAGCACAAGAAAAAGATTTGGTTTTTTCCCCCATTTGTCAGCAATGTACCTACTTACACTATATGATAGTACATAAAATTACTATATGGTAGGCACTAATTAATTATTTTTTGGAATTGCCAAAATTTCTGAAAAATATGTGCTTGCCATGCCAAAAATTTGAATTAAAGTTCTCAAGCCCAATAGCTTCATCATTTAGTATAATGTCAAGTTGCCAAAAAAATTCATTTTTCTATTGCCTAACATAACTTACCAAAAAAAAATTATTATTAAGCACCTTGCCTTGGTGCTATAGTATCGTAGGGATAATTTGAAGTTCCTAAGGATTTTGAAATAAGCCAAACACAACAACAATTATAACATCTTGAGCCAACAAGGGTAATGCTTGAGGAGTGGGGGTGTTATCCACTATAAAACTTATCTAAAATTTTAGTTTTAATTTCTTCCCTTGATACAGAAAAAAGGGGAAAAAAAGGGCATACATTTCAAAAAGAGAATGCCTATAAGAGCATTTCATTGCACGAGACAAAAGATTGTGTATCATAGTATATATTGCAACTCATATTAATTAGTTGTGGTAACCCCCAAAGTCCTAATTTTTGTTTTTATTGTTTACAATGGGCATCTTTGATTGGCCCATGACAAAAAAATTATCAAGCTTTGTATAGTTCCAAAATGATACGACTTTTTTAGAATTTACATAATTGGCTGGTTAAGATTCTTACTAAAAAAAGATTTTAAATCATTGATCGATTTTGATTCCTTAAAAACTAAAGATGTGTAAGAATTGGCTAGTTCCATGGGTTTAGAAGATTGGAAGGGCAATGTTTTTGGCTGAATTTTTTTAAAAATCCTATTGATTAAACGAAATTGTTCTTAGTCAAAGCCCCTAACCTAGCTACATCTATTTGGTTTTTAAATTCATGGGGCAATTCTTTATCTCGGGCATTGGAGAAACATGGCCAATTATAGTCTTGGGTTTTAAGCAAAATATTTAATCAGTTGCATTGTTTTAGTTATTATCTAGGCCAAATGTGATTATTTCAATTGTGAGGTTTTTCCTCTAATATGATTTTATAAATATGCAATTACATTATTGAGGCTTTTGAAATTAGCCACGTTTTTGAAAGATTGAAGATAAAAAGAACAACACAACGTTTTCAGTTCTCATTGTCAAACAATGCACTCAAACAACATATTGCTCTAAAATCCACCATGGACAACAAATAACAAGAATAACACAAATACAACCAAGGCACTTACATTAAGAATCCAAAATCCAAAATACAATACAATCATGAAAAAAACTTCAATGATCCATATCAAAATAAAGATATGAACAAGATTTTTAAAATGAGATGTATGCTCATGTTGATGGAATGAAAAACAAAAAAACATTAAAAAGGAAAATAAAAAGTCCGAAAGGTTCAAAAAAATTTCATGTTCAAGATCATTTTCAATTTCTAGATCAAACTCTTCCATCAATGTTAATTTTTCTTCACATGCATTTACAAGGTCAAAAGGATGAAAATCACAAATCATTCCTAGGAAAAAAAACATTCATGAATGTCCAAAAAAATCATTGCAATAGACATGAAAATGATAAACATCAAAATAGATGTAAAACTTAGATTAGGGCTTGATAGCAATTGTTTTGTATCATTAATAAAACCTTTCTGTTCAATCAACCTTGTTGATAAAATTTCCACAAAAATTGAACCTTATATGTATTGCATTTTAAAAATTACAATTCAATGTTCAATTTAGCGAAGGAATATATTATAAATTAACTTTAATTTTTAAAAAATCAGCTATAGAAAAAATTCACAAGCAATTTCTAGTTGTTGGAAATCCAACAAAGATATGTAAAATGTAAAATGCCAAAGCATGAATCATAAAAGATTATAGATTTGAAATGTACCTCATTTTCATTGGGGTGTGTAATTTATGAGGGTTCAATCTAAAATTTACACACACCTCCACTACTAGAATTCTTGGTTTTTCAAACAGTTCAAGTTGAATAATTGATATTTTTTGACTAGTGAACATGTACATTTTGACTAAAAGCTAAAGGCTTGAATGACATGTGTATCTTTTGACTAGTTAACTTGGTTTAAATGACCTATTTGACTATTTGTTATCTTGGACATCTAGTTAAATTGGACAAAAATTTGACTACCTTGGTCAAAGTGGCCAATGATGTTTAGTCAAGTTGAACATTTAATCAAGTTGAACATAAACAACTAACACTTTTGGTCAAAATGGCCAATGAGGTTTAGTCAAGTAAAACATTTAATCAAGATGGCCAATGTTATTATAGTCAAATGGGGCATCCTACCTACCTATCTACCATATTCTACAACCTTCATACCTACCTACCTATCAACATACTAACCTACCTACCAACCTACTTACCTACCTACAACTTATTTACTTACCTACCTATCTACTTACCTATTTACGTACTTATTACAACTTGTACCTACCTGCCAACCTACTTGCCTACTTATTACGACCTACTTACTTACCTACTTTTGAATTTACCTACCTACCACAATTTACTAACCTTTGTACTTAATTACCTACCTATTACAACCTACTTACCTACCTACTTACTTATCTACCTTTGTATTTACCTACCTACTACAACCTATTCACTTACCCACCAACCCATCCACCCACCTACCCACCCACATACTTACATACCTACTTTAACCTATTCACCTACCCACCCACCCACCCACCCATTTACCTATTTACCTACCTACCATAACCTACTCACCTACCCACCCACCCACCTACTTACTATCTTATTGACCCACCTAGCCACCACCTATAAATTATTACCTACCTATTTACCTAGCTACCCACTCGCTTACTTCCCTACCTACTTATTTACCTATTGACCACCCGCCTATCAACTTACCCACGCACCCACGGTACTTATTAATTACCTACCTACTTACTTACCTAGCTACCCACCCATGCACCTACCTCTTACAACATATCTACCTACGTACTTCATAATCTCGTGATGATGCGTCGAAATAAACATGTGAAATAAAAAACTTGACGAATATTGAATGCCTTTTGATGGTGGGGTTCATTGGTTGAAGATTTGATTTATCATTGGGGAGGTCAAAAGTTCAATTCCTAAAACTTGTAATCTATGTATATGTTTAGGAGGTTAAGGTAGATAACTAAGCTAAATTAAGTAAGTTAAATAGGTTATATTAGATTAGGTTAAGGTAGGTAGGCTAGGCTAGGGTAGGCTACCACCTACCTACTTACATTTTTACGACCTACTTACCTGTCTATAAATTATTTTTTATAATAATATTAAAATAAATTATTTAAATCATCTAGCCAGTCAAACTCCTTATTTTGCAAGTTAAAAAGACTATCCCAATCACACTAGATATGTTTGACGTGTCTAAAATGAGTCCTTTTGGCGCCACCCACCCCCTCTCACAATCTAGTCTTTCTGACCAAAATTCCCAATTTGAAAAACTAGTAATGCTCCTATGTTTGTTTCCCCTTGCTAGATTTTTTCAATCATGTGATACATTTTTGGACATCTAATTGAAAATATTTTATTAATGCATAACATAACCCACAAGCCACCCTATCATTAAAATGGCATATTGACATATCTTTGAGTGTGCATGCTTGAAACAATAGCCATCAAATGTATTAACCAAGTTGAAACCATCACATGACACAATCAAGTTAAGAGTCATTGCACAAGTGTGTATTGAACCTTTTGTTATTGACATGAACCATAATATATTTGTTTAATTGAAAATTTGTCAAAGGTTTGATTTTTCACATGCATGGTAACACCAATTGTATAATTGGTTTCAAACAACCCAATAGTGGTGTGTTTTGCCTCCCAATTGTTGAAGAGAAAATCGATAGCCATTGCACAAAAACATCATGGGTGCCTTTTGACATCCAAACACATGAAAAACAACGAAACAATAATAAATAAAAACACAATATGTTACAAGCTTTTTTGTTTTCTCACATTCATTTCATGCCTCTAATGCACCTACCATCACCATAATTAAGTAAAGCTTTGAATAAATGAGTAAAATCGTAGAGAAGAGTGATGACTCTTATCATTTTGAGGTTGCATTCAAGGAAATAGAGAAAATTTATGCCATTAAATGTTGAAATGTTCAATGATCCCACTTTCTCCATCATAGGAAACATGAAACCCAAAACTTAAAACTCAAAAACCTTAGAAAAAACTCAAAACCGGATCAGGTGTCTTTGAAAAAACTTTTTAAAAAAACTAGAAGACTTTCATGTTTTGCAAAAATCAGGTTTCTTTAAAAAAAAACCTCTGAAAAAATGCAAGCAATTTTCATATTTTAAAACGTTGAGTTTCTTTTAAAGAATCCTGGAACAAATGCAAGAAATTTTCATATTTTGCAAGGTCAAGTTTCTTTGAAAGAAACCTATGAAAAACTTAGGACAATTTTCAAGCTTGTTGCACGTCAGGTTTTGTACAAAGAACCTCATGCATTCAGGCGTCGGAATGGAGTTGAGGTGAGATTTTAGAAAAGGATTGCATAAGTTTCCAAATGCCGGAATGTCACAACTATGGTATTGACAAGACTATTGGCGCATTCACACTTGATGTTAAGTCAGTGTTAAATGAAAATCTAGGTGGCATCCTAGGTGACACCCAATGTTAAATGGGCCATAGTTCAATGTTAAAGTGAATGTTAGCTTAACATAAAAAAATTCATGGCAACTAGGTTTACATCCTAAATGGCTAGCATGGTGTTAGGGGGACTCAATCCTAAAGTCCCTAACACCAAGTGTGAATGCACCTTTAAATCCACTTACAACTCAAAGGAACAACAAGAACACCCTTTTCAAACACCTTTGCCTTGCAGATATGGCACCTCTTTGAGGTGTCAAGTTGAGAGGTGTGAGGGGTGTTTGAGGAGAGGGAGAAGGGAGTGGTGGGCACATTGTTTGCAAGGTACCTTACGAGTAGAGAGTAAGGTCCTCTGAGTGGTTGAATTGTGTGCCTTGTCCTTGAAGGTGCAAGTCTTCAAAACACCTTGCTCTTTGGTGGAAGCAAAATGCTCACCATAGCAAGCATTTCACTTTGCAAAAACACCTTGCCCTTTGGTGGAGGAAGAGGAAAAGTTCCACTTGGTAATGTGCCCTTTGAATTCACTAGATATTCTTGAGGATGGTTTATGGTATAAACTTGGGCTTTCATATTGCTATGCATTACTAGTGAGAGAATAAACCGATATTTAAAATTTGGAAATTAAGTTCCATTTGAATGAAAATATTAAATGACATTGGCATGCAACTTGAATTGAATTCAAATTCAATTGATTTTTTTCAAATTCAATTGCATTGAATTAAAATACATTGAATTGGATTCCAACTCAACTAAATGCAATTTTAATTCCATTGGCTTCATATTGAATTGAATTGAATTGAATTCAAATTCAAATTCAAATTCAATTGAAAAGAAAAGAAATGTCAATTGATTTTTTTTTTTAAAAATTCATTGTTTTCGTCATTTGTGACTATGGTTGAAAAAAAAATTGATAAAAAAGTCATATATTCAAAAAGACACCTCTCCATTCCATTGAGAATAGATTCTAAACTAAAATCTATTTTGAAAAATAAGACGAAATAATAACATAAGGATTTTATAATCATCCCCCTAAACCACGTGTAACCATTGTCACTAGAAAATTGTACTTTAGGTTGGGTAAGGTCCCACAATGGTTTATAAGCTGACTAGTGACACACAAATTTCATCCATTTCTTTAGATTAGGTCAGGCCCTTGGATGTGGTATTCCGAAAAATGGGGGACTCTACCTACAACTTAGTTAGCCCCCAATTTTGTTGGGTTTTAGGGCCTTTGGGGGGGTTGGGGGGGGGGCTGGGGAGAGGGGTTTTCGTAGTGCCATGTAGAAACTAGAAACAACGAGTGATGCTTCTCCGTGCCTGCTTCCGCAACTGCGAACGAAGAAGACGGACGCCGACGGAGGAGCTTCGATTGCAGCGCAATTCTCTGCTCTCCTCGCATCGAATTTGGCGCGGCGGAGTGGCATCTGTGTGGAGAGAGAGTGAGCTCCAGTGGGTTGTTGTTGGATTGTAGGATATGAAGGGGTTCATTGAGCAGTAGACTTGTGGAGGTATCTTAGCGGAAGAGAGAGAGAGAGAGAGAGGCGGGTGGGGGGGAAAGAAAAACGCTGTTGGTGGAGCGGGAGAGGGAGAGGGAGAGGTCTTGAGATTGTTCTGAGATTGAGAGCCTTGGAAAAGGAAAGTAAGGAGATTTGAGGACTTTCGTTGTGGTGGTGTTGATGCCGTATCAGCAACAACCGATGCAAGGAACGCAGCAGCAGGGACAGCTGATATGTGGCGGTTGTCACACTTTGTTGGTGTATCCATCTGGAGCCAGTAATGTGCGATGTGCGTTGTGCAGCTCGGTGACTGCCGTGCCTCCTCATGGCACAGAGACGATGGCGCAGTTGGTTTGTGGCGGATGTCGGACTTTGTTGATGTACATGCGAGGTGCCACTAGCGTGCAATGCTCCTGTTGTCACACGGTGAATCTGGCTATGGAGACGCCGACGCCTCCTCCTCCTATGGCGCATATCAATTGTGGGGGTTGTGGTACCATGCTCATGTACGCATATGGGGCTCACTCAGTCAAGTGTGCTCTTTGTCAGTATGTGACCTCCATTGCCATGCCTAATATACGATTGCCGTTGCCGCCTCAGCAGCAGCAACAGAGGCATTCAGCAACACCAGCACCACCACCATCGCAGTATCCTCCTGCTTCTCTTCCTCCCCCAGTGCCTGCAGCTTCTGAGCAGTCTCATACACAGACAGTCGTAGTGGAGAATCCTATGACCTTGGATGAGAACGGCAAGTTGGTCAGCAATGTGGCTGTGGGGGTAACCACTGAGAGAAGGTGACAACGGGAGAGGATCGGCAACAACTCGAAATCCAATAATTTGATCTTCCATGCCCTGCTTGAGATAGCAGAAGATTGCACTGCATCTGTGAAGAAAAGCAAGGAACTCTAAAAAACCAGAAACCCTAGGTACAGGCACATGGTAGAATACACAGGGGGGCCAGACAGAATCCACAGGGGCATGGGGAAAGAGGGGGTTGTGTCATTCACAAGGTGGATCAAGCACAACATTCATTTTGTGTTTCTCACCCTAAATTGAGATTCTGAAGGTAATAGAAGTATGTTAGGGTTATGAACTGTGGGGGATTGTTGCATGGCAGAAGGGAGTGAGGCTCAATCTTCTGCAATCCTTTTCATCCTCTGCACACATTTCTTGGAATAAATTTTTCTTATTGTAAGTTTCAAGTTTGGTGAAGTCTGTCTTTTCCTACTTTTATCAAAGTGTTTCCGAGAGTTTTCAAGTCTGTTGGTTTTTCCAAAAAACCTAACTTTCTGCAGTATTCTGTGATCACTGTTAGTTAGGGTTCTGAATGCAAGCATGTTTTGGATTTTTTTTCCCCTGCTTGCAGAATTGATTTGAGGAGCTGCCTGATGTGTTATTTGGATGCAGAAGCATCACTGGTCTCAGTCAACCTGCTTGTGCTTTGTGATTGTGGAATGGGCAATACCTGAATGAGTTACATTTGATCTTGTCACCTGAACATTTTTCTGAAGAGGGTTTGAAGCATCTCTTCTTCGATGCCTAGAACTTGTGGCAACTCTTGATGCAGAGTCCAGAGTTTGTGTCATCCTTATTATTATTAAGTAAGTGAAAAGCTCAATGTTGCAGGATTGTTGTGCAAGGTCACTCTTGTCAACCTGTAGGGTCTGTCAATGCTTTCATGAGAAGGAAGTTCTGTTGCAGCTTCTTGTTGTTGATGATGACATTGTTTCTCTTGCTGTTGAGCAGGTTGGCTTCCAGACTCTTTGAAACTACGGATGGTAGATTAAACAGTGGGAAGAGAATTTTCATGTTTAGGAGTCAGGACTTTGAAGGCAACATGGAAGACCTCCCTCCTCTAGACCCTAGATTAAACTTAAAGCTTAGTGCAGGATATCTCTGTAGAGCACCAATCAGATGCAGGCAGAATCTCAATACAGGAAGGCATTGATAAATGTGTTGAATTGTTGTTATCGTCTGTGAGGGGTATTGGGGGCCCTTGTTGCAAGCATCTGTATTGCCATTTTTGCAGCTCTGAAAGCTACCCTGCTGTCAGCTATGTGCAAAGAGCTGCAGCAAGGAAATCTTGAAGGTGCATCAAAGAAATGGGACCTATTCAGGCAATTGCAATACTGGTGCCAGCAGCAAAGAAATCTTGAAGGTGAATTCAAGGAATGGGATATATTCAGGTGATTGCAATACCGGTGTCAGACTTTCATGAAGGTTGGAACCATTCTACTGCCTTTCACCTCCTTCGAACTGACTTCTTGTGCTGTAACTAAACTGGGTATAAGTCATAGTCACGCTATGTTACACACTCTTGGTTTGGAATAGACTTGTTCTAAACTCTTCTGCGTATGTGCATCAGTGATTTGATGGGTCTTCCTTGAAAGCTCGAGAAGAAATGTGTTGAAATTAAGAGGTGGGTGAGAAAATTGGAGTTGAACCCAATATCTGAACTGAACTGAGCCAAATGAGTTTTACTTTTGGTCTCTGTTTCCAAGGGATTTGATACAGTATTTCAGGATCTTACACGTGTTAATGGTTTTGTCTTTAGGAAATCTTGTCTGTACAAATATGCTAATCAATGGCAGTGAAAAGTGCAGTACAGATGAGGTCAGTTTCTTTTTAACAAATATAAGTGTCTTCTTTCTATCAACTCTTCAGAGTCCTGTGTAGGACTACATCAGTGATGCATATCTTAAATCTGAACCCAATCTCCATTTCAGATCCATATGACATACCAAAGGAAGACACCAATGTTGGTTTTTAAACTGTCACACAAAGCACACCCATGGAATTTTTTTGAAGTTACAAATTAAACATGAACTTCAATGCTTTGTTGGGGAATAAAAATTCCATTTTCAATCTTTTGTTCAATTGTATCATATTCAAATCAATTTTGGGTTACTTATAAGATTATGGATGCCACTTTGTTCAAAAGTTTTAAGCTTGCAAAAGCAAAGAACTTGGTGCATGGTGTCTTTTCCCTCTTCAGTCTGAACTGGACCATCTCTCCAAATGGACTCTTGCAAAGTATGCAAAAAACTGATGGATGAGTATAGTCATTAAAAAGCCTTCAGCTACTTGGAATTTGAGGGAAAAAGTAGACATCCCATCTCTTTTCAAGCTTTTCAACCTTGAACTTCAAACCAGCCAATTTTCAAGTATTGAGAGCACTGCTACAATTTGGCTGCAAAAGTGGTATTTCTGCGATGTCAAGAATCATCTGGATCTCACCAAATTGTAGCTGTGCTCTCAATACTTGAAAATTGGCTGGTTCGATGTTCAAGGTTGAAAGCTTGAAAAGAGATGCGTTGTCTGCTGTTCGCCTCCAATTTCAAGTAGTTGAAGACTTTTCAATCACCATACTAGTCCATCAGTTTTTTGCATACTCTGCAAGAGTCTATTTGGAGAGATGGTCCCTTCTTGCTTGATGGGGCACCAGCAATGTTCCCTAAACAATGTCAATGCTTTTGTTGAAGTGCACAATGTAATCTTTAGTTATTGGATCTTATTAACATACTAGGGTGGTTTTTGTTTGAGTTGTAAGTTTTTGCAAAGTGAGAATGCTAACATTTTTGACTGTTAGTAGTGTTGTTAAACTCAGATGTGATGGTGTTGAAGAATGCCATTGCTTATGTAGTATCTATGTCCATTGCTCTTATTGTTCTTGTGACTATTATGAGTGTTTTATTTTTGCAATTGTTGGTTGCACCTCCTACAATTGTGTGAATGATTGTTCATGGCTACCTTTGCAATTGTGTGAACAATAGTCCATGAAGTTTGATGTGGCCCTTTAGGCATAGAAAATTTTAGAATAGTTTAACAACTCTCATATCTTTTTTTTGGAACGTGGCTATTGCTACAATTGTGCAAATGACTTTCCATGGAATTCATTGTGGCCCTCTAGGTGTAGAAAATTTTCAAAACAGATTAGCAATCCTCATATCACTCACATCTCGCTTTCAAGATTGTTCACGGAGCTCGCTACAACACTCTAAGCATAAATGTTTTAAAGAATAATTAAGAAATTCTCATCTCTCTCATTTCCCCCCCCCCCCTCAAATTGTAGCAAATGCAATGTAAAGCATTTCTTGTGTCTTTGAAACATGTTCCATCTAAAATTGTTGCAAGGAATTCTCTTACTACATGTTTGTGCTCACAATCGTGGGACAAGAGGATAAACGGGTGGAACAAACATCTTGTAACTTAGCATTAACTTCTTTGGCTAGTTTTGGTGATTTTATGGAATGTAAATGTTTTCATTGAAAATCTATGATTCTTGAAAGTGCAAGCAATGTTTGCAAACATTTCATTTAACAATGCCTTAAAATGCTTTGCAAACAAGGATGCCACATTACACATTATGTTAAATAACATTGTACTAAATTTGAATGGGAAATAAAATTGTGTTACACGACATTTGGTAATTGATGAGTTAACTCCAAGTGTGAATGGGCTTTTATTTGGGTATTGTCGTAAGTTTGTTTTGGTTAAATTAGGTGAGATTATGGGTGGGTCATGCAATTCTATTCAACCCTTTCTTCTCGACGTAAGTGTGTGCCAATTTTTGACCTCTTATATAGGTTTCATACCAATACAACTGATTACTTGAATGTTGACACCATCCTTTGCCAAACTCACGTTACGGTATATTAAAGTTATCCATAAAAGGGTCCTCCCTTGGTGCCAAAAGGGTCAATTTGGTCGACACATAATTAATCGGTACCTTTGCCTTCTTGAGTGACGCCTCTAAGTGACAATACTAAGCCCTAAAAAATGTTATCTTTGAACTCAAAAACCCTGATTGAGTCTTAGCATGGGATATTTGTAATATTTAGAAAATGTATTTTGGGAGTTTAACCATGGTACGTACCAACCAATGTGGGTGCTGGTTCACTTAACAACCTGGTAACCTACGTGAGTAAGGCCTTTTAGTGGCCATATTTCAATGTCAAATTTGGACTAAGGGCCTGGATTTTGCCGAATGACAAGCTATTTACCATGGTTAGATGCACCTAAGAGAATTTGAGGTTTTTAGTTTTAACCATGGTACCAATCTATACATTGTGCTGGTTCACCCAACTGTTAAGGTATGAACGGGGAAATGTACGATGGGGGTTTTATAGAAGGAAAAAAAAATCAAGATGAAAATTTGGATTTTCCATCCAAACCGGGCGCGGGGGGGGGATCAACAGAGTTTCAGATTCTGTAATTCTTTTTTTTTTTTTTTTTTTTTTTTTTTTTCGGCGTTCGCTTCAAATTGCTTTTAGTTGCATCGTTCGGCCTGCGGGCCGTCGCTTCCGTGCTTCTGGCCCGGTAGTTCGTTTGTTCCGTTCGCTT
>Ga0116229_10009092_pt1 | contig 15264 bp, 11 predicted proteins | sample S1TSphgellanicum_3_FD_87313 | JGI IMG/M metagenome (GOLD analysis project Ga0116229, IMG submission 87313) | Host-associated microbial communities from peat moss isolated from Minnesota, USA - S1T2_Fc - Sphagnum magellanicum MG | ecosystem: Host-associated > Plants > Peat moss > Unclassified... | reverse complement strand
CCATAGAAACATGTGGAAAAACTGGCGATCTTGCTTAAAATTTATTTAGCCAAATATGGCTATAAACCAAATATGAAGTTTAAATCTTTAATCATCCTGCTATATATCTGGCTACACATTGGAAACCAAATATAAGGGATCTGGTGATAGAAACATGTGGAAAAACTGGTGACTGTCCATCAGAAAATTTAGCCAAATATGGCTATCAAATTTGAATTTTTTTGAAATTTGTCAAATGTTGGATATACATACAAAAATATTAGATATATGTGGCAAATGGTTGTATTGAATGCATGGTAAAATGTTGCACATCCATGCCTATTAATGTTTTTATACTGTAGGTGTTTGTTTTTTTCATATGTACTTCATTAAACACACATAGTCCTAGTTATCTATCAAACAAAAAAGAAACATCTATCACAATGTTGATGCATCTAAGGGACCAAGGAGGATATCAAAATGCCTTTTGCTTTTCCACATCATGTTAGCACATTGATGAAAAAATTATCAACTTGTTAATGCAAACATCCGACAACCTTTATGGCTAGAAGGAAAAATATGTTTGCTATGTATTGATCAATAAAAGTCATCTTTAGCTTGAACCACAACTATCATGGCAACCCCACAAGATAAAGTTATTTGCAAAACCAAATTTGTTCCAATGGTGTCAATGATGGCGACATCAAGCAACATTCAAACACCATCCATTGAAAACCACAATGTCAACTTATTAACGCAAAGACTAACGCAAAGACTAAAAGGTAGGCGATGAAAAAACATGAATTTGTTCACATAAAACATGAAATCTCGCATCCCTCATGATAGATGCAAAGGCATCTTGCATAACATCATGGAAAGTGATCCTCTTTTCACATTGGGTGGTGTCACCAAAAAAGAAAGGGCTACATAATGTTTGCCTCTACTACTAAAAAAACAATGAAGAAATACAATTTGGAAAATTTATGCATCGATACAAAATAGTAGAACAATTATGAAGAAAATTACTTCCATCTACCCTAATCACATTGAATTATGGACCATGAGGAATTAAGTTTTCTCTGGCTTCACTCTCTTGACCCAACTAGTTTATCATGGCCAATTCCACCAACAACTCCTAATCTTTCATAATGAAACCCCCCCAAATTCCACATATAATTTCAAGGAAGTTGGAAAAAAAGGACAACAAGAACCTAGATGCCTCTTTGACATAAAGACTTGATAAACCTAGAGTTGTCTAATCTCCCATTATTTATCTTTAAAGCTTCCACATTTGTAGGTACTCTTTCCCATGAACACTAAAACTTACTGCATCTAGAAACAAATGACAATACTCATCCCCACAAACCTAATTGCCATGCAAATTGTTGTCAAAACCTCTCTTAGACCTTCATCATTTTCCCCATTTGGTCCCTACATTGTCCATCTAACCTTTTTAACCTCTGAAAAAGGGCTAATGCGCAACATAAAAGAAACAAAGTCCTCTACCAAAAGGTTCAAACTATAGTAAGGGCATTCATCCTTAACCACAACTATTAACGGATTGCATTCTCCATATTTCAAAAACTTAAGCACACATACACAACCTTCTTTCCTTTTCCAAATTCAAAGTATTAGCTAGTAGAAAAAATAGTTTCTCCAAATTGGAACCTCCACCTTATACTTGCCATCCATTGTTTTCAATTAAACATCCCGTCCAAATGTCGTGATGTGTAATGTTGTGACGTTCGGTGTCATAAGGGTGTAATCCCATAGTAAACTCTATTGAACAAAAAGACTAAAATCAGTCAAAGGTCAAAATTAATCAAGCAAAAAAAGATGCACACACACACATATATATACAATACATAAAAGTAGGCTAAGATGAAATTCTCATGTATCCCCCCCTAGACCTGAACTGGGAACAACGTGACATGGTCTGAGTAGAAATCAAGGTGGTGCAAGAGAACATGATGAACAATACCAAATGTTGGCGAGAACTTGAGTGAACTCCAACTTGAGGCAAAATAAATAGTATCCACCATTACAATTATTGCAAAGTAGCATCTGATTAGCATCGTCTGTCCTCTGACATACTTGATATGGATAGTTAAGTGGAGGAATCTAGGTCGACGTGATGATGGTAGGATCCAAGTTCGGCATGTGGCAAGGCACACAATTTTTGGAGTGATCCCGAATTGTGCGTTTGTTAGCTCCTTTAACTCCAACACACCTGAAGACCTTATCTCCTCAATCCTCAAGATAGTGTGACCGAACAAAGTGTCTAGAGTATCATTAGGTTGCCGCTGGAGATACACAATCACCAACATCAAATTGTCTCACCTTAGGTTTGTAATTGCCACTTCGTGTGTTTGCAAATCGTAAGGTGTCTCGATGTTGTGCAATGGACAAGTTGTCCATGGCCATGGGCATAACCCTCATGAATAGAACAACCCTCTCTGCAATGACCTTAACCCAAGTGGTTGGGGAGTCCAAGTCCACAACTTAGTCCATTTGAGCAACAACGGAAGAGGGTGGAATGTCTCCCAAAAAGTAAAAAGTAAGGAGAGAAATGACACAAAGAGGCGTGTTTGGACATCATGTAACCCATGGCGATGTAAGGTAAGGCCATGTCCCAATCCTCTTTGTTCCGAGTGAAGCAAATCTTCCGGAGTCCCTTTTTGCATGTTTGAACCATCCTCTCTATAAGGCCATCAACTTGGGGATGATCCCTTGAAGTCCAGCGATGGTCAATGAGAGCATGATCAAGTAGGTTTTGGAATTCTCTTCTGAATTCTGATCCTTGATCAATAAGGCACTCAGCACAAGCCCCAAACCTACTTAAGACCTATTATAAAAAAGCCCGACTAGTGCTGTATGATGATTTGTCCGACATCGCAACAAGTTTGACCCACGTTGAAAAATGTTCAATCATAATCATGATATAGACATTACCCCAAATGGTCTGTGCAACTTTCCAGCTAAATCACATGACTAACGATAAAACATGCCCTAAATAGGGAGTGGAAAAGGTGTGAGTTGTCAAGAGGAAAAGGAAGTTCTCACTTTGTCATATTGTTCACACTTAACAATGACGTCTCCGACTTGAGCATACATACCTCTCCAATGGTAATGAGGAGCGAAAAGGCTTTAAATACATTTAATTCCAAAGTGTCCAAGCTCCGAATGTACCTTCTGAATAAGACCGGGCCATTCATGTGGTGGAGGAACCACTTTGTCGCCTTGTGGTAAACATTGGATGAGGTGATTGTCCCTCCATGAGTAGCGTTTAGACCATTGTTGTATGCAATCCTATTGATTTGATGTAACTTGGGGAGGGTATTCCCTATGCTGAACAAACCTCAGAGTGTCCAAGTCCTCCCATCTATCCATAATGGGATGTTGAACCAAGTTACATTGCAGTAGTGCAAGATAATTAGATGCATAAGATACATGTATTGTTAGAATCCGGTCCAAGTCTTGCCTGGAGTCTGAAAAATCTTCAGAGGTAGTGAGGGGTCTTCGAGACATGGTATCCGCATTTTGATGTATAATATCAGGTCAATGAATAACCTTGAATTCATACTCCTAAAGTATAAGTGCCCAACGAACTAACTTACGAATAAGTTTGTCATTGGTTATCAACCATTTGATAGGCTGGTGGTTAGTATACAAAGTGAACTTGGTGCCATAAATATAGGGCTTCCAATGTATGATAGCCCATACCACAACAAGACACTCCCCTTTGTATGAAGAGTAGTTGCTTTCAGCCTTGTTGTTGTTTCAAAATGCATAGGCAATAATAGATTCTCTGCTTTCTTCATCAAATTAACCAATAATAGCAGCAATACTAAGAGCACTCCAGTTAGTGTGTAGAATGAAAACCTTGCTGAAATCAACTCTTTTTAGAATGAGGAACTTTAAAAGTTTTTCCTTGAGTGTGTTGAAAGCTTCATGAGCCTTTTCATTCCATGTGTAACCAACATCCTTATTTAACAATGCATAGAGAAGATGAGTAATAGTATTAAAGTTTTAGACGTAATGACGCGCTCCTAAGTCCCTTGTTGAACCCACTTAAAGGTCCAATTATGTAGAGTTGCGGAAAGATGGGATTTGGGGGCCGCTCTCGACTTCCAACATTAAAAGGGGGTAGAGGGGCGTGCTAGAAGTCCCGGGATTAGACTAGGAAGAGGGACTAGATTATCAAGCTTGAATCTGCATCCAAAAACCAACCACAAAGGGTTAGTTAGCATTCGGGAACACCCTTGAATGTTGGAACAAGCCACGAGCACTTTGACACACAAGACTCACCACGGCCTGGACTCGGGGGAAGCCACCACCTTCCCCCATATAGTATTCTTTGCAATTCTCCGCCGAGGCTACATCCGAATGACACTTTTTCCCGGGACTCCCAAGTTGGAGTCCCAAAATTGTCTCGGGTTGGAGTCCCAGGACTTTGGACGCTCATAACTCCTCGCCCCGAACTCGGATCAGGACGAGGTCTGAACCAAAGTTGTAGCCCTCTTTGAGAGTTTTCAACGCCATGTCACACTCCTTCAGGCGACATCGGGAAGAGGTCGATTCCCGACTTTTAGTGGTCGGGAGTCAAATTGGTAGTTTGACTCCCGACCCTTCTTTTGCCCATAACTTGGGCTGCATATGTCCAAATGGCTCATGCGAAGCCATTTTGGACATTTACACTTCAAGACCTTTTCAATGAGACCAAGAACACTCTAATGAAAAGCGATTTGACCCCTCAAATCGAGTTCTGAGTTTTTGGGAGTCCCGGAGGACTCCATTTTCCCACTTTTGGGAGTGTGAGTTGCATTCTCACACTTAGCCCCAAAATGGGGTTGCGACAACTAGGGAGCGTGCCTCGACTTTTCCCTCTTCCATTGTCTTCTACTTGAACTCACATTTGAGTCCTTCGAAAAGTTGGGAGTGCGTCACGTGGTATCAGAGTTCTGGGAGAGCTTGATCTACTTATTGGGGAGTTCCGATGGCACCAAAGAAGACCTGCAAGGTAGTCCAAGAGACCGTGGTGGAAGAACCCACCCAAGACCCGAATGTTCCACCCCAAGCCATAAGGGGGGAAGAACAAAAGGATTCTGAAGGTGAGGAAGACCGTGATAACCATGAAGACCATGAAAGTGAAGAGGAGCAACCAAATACGGTCCTCTTCATCCCAGAATAATTAGAGGTCCTACTCAAAATGAATAGGCCCGATTTCAATGAATTGGTTGCAGCCCTCAAGGGAGGATCATCCAAAGGTGTTGAGTTCAAGCTCGTTAAACCCGAAAACTTTGATGGGGCCTGAGATCGAAAGGTTGTGGATGTTTGGCTTGCGGAAATGGAAGATTACCTTCATGTCGCCAAGGTTGGTCGCCATTTGGCCGTGGAACTTGCCCAATCCTATTTGAAAGGCTATGCTTCCACATGGTGGAGGACAGTGAGAGAAGAGGAAGGGAAGACCCATGGCTACACATGGGAATTCTTCAAGGAGCGTATTGAGTTAGAATTCATTCCCAAGAATTCCGACTACATTTCGAGGTGCAAACTCCATGACCTTGTGAATGCAAACAATGATAACTTGCGTCAATATGTGAGGGTTTATTTTGAACTCATGCTTGAAATTAGGCATATGCATGAGTTAGACCGGGTGTGCCACTTTGTGATGGGGCTTCCAACTTGGGCCAAGCATAAGCTTGAAGAGAATTAGCCCACCTCACTAACTGAAGCCATCATGAAAATGGAAGGCTTTTCGAATGTGGGATGGGGTGAAAAATCCGGATTCAAAAGGGATAGCAAGTTCCCTCACAAGAAGGCACGCCATGAAGGGGAATGGAACCAAGGCCAAGACACCTCCAAGGGGGAAAAGCCCAAACAATTCCAAGGCTCGAGTTTTAAACCCAAAGGAAATTTTGTCAAGAAGGGGGCTCCTTTCAAAGGGAGCCAACCCAAAGGGGATGCTAGTGAGAAACCTAAAGGAGTGTGTTTCAATTGCAATGAAGTGGGGCATTACTCCAAGGATTGCCCCAAACCCAAACTGGGGAATGGGGCTTCTAAGGTAATTGCCCTTACCGTCAACCTAGCCCAAGGTGAATGTAGTCGCCTTATTTTCTTAAAGGGGAAGGTTTCTAGACGAGAAGTGTTATGTCTTTTGGACACAGGGGCTTCCCACAACTTCATAAGAATGTCAAAAAAATGGAGTTCTTGTTGGAGTAGCTCAAGGCACCCATCGAGGTGCACTTTGCGGATGGATTCCCCATCCCACCAAGTTACAAGCAAAAGATGTGCCTCTCTAATTGGGGAATTGGAAAGGTAAGGTGGACTTGTTAGTTTCCACCTTAGGGGGAATGGATTGCATTTTGGGAATGGAATTCATCACACATAACAATGTGTTCATAGAAGGGCACAATAGGCTAGTTAGGATCCCATCCAAAAATGGGATCGTGTGAGTGAAGGCACATGAAGTGCCTAATGTGGGTGGGACCACCATCCACTTGATGTTAGGAAAGACCTTGGAAAGAGAATGTGTGGGAGGTGTTGATGTTGTGTGTGATGTGGGTGTTAGATGAATTTGAACCAAAGGAGGCCACCAAGGTGGTGAGCCTCCACAAGTGCATCAAGCAAGTGTTAGAGGAATTCCCGAATGTGATGCTCGAAGAGTTGCCCGATGAGTTGCCCCTGAGAAGACAAGTTGACCATGCAATCGAAGTGATGCTGGGAATGGCACCTCCCGCCAAGGCCGCATATTGAATGAATCATGAGGAGTTAAAAGAGCTTAAAGTTCAACTTGAAGAACTCTTCGCAAAGGGATACATTAAGCTTAGCAAGTCACCATATGGGGCTCCCGTCTTTTTTGTTCACAAGAAGGATGGAACTTTGAGGATGTGTGTGGATTATAGAGCCCTCAACAAGGTGACGGTGAAGAATTGATACCCATTATCTCAAATTGATGACTTGTTTAATTGACTTTCAGGAGCCAAATGTTTAGTAGGATTGACCTACGTTCCGGGTATTACCAAATTTGAATTGCATAAGGGGATGAAGAAAAAACTGCTTGTCGCACAAGGTATGGTTCCTACGAGTTCTTGGTGATGCCTTTTGGGCTCACCAATGCACCCGCCACATTTTACACCCTCATGAATGACATTTTCCGAGAGTGACTTGATGATTTTATGATCGTTTACATAGACGACATTTTGGTCTATAACAATTCCATGGAGGAACATGCGGAACACCTTCGAAAGGTGTTCCAAAGGTTGAGAGAAAACAAGTTGTAGGCTAAGTTTGAGAAATGCGAGTTTGGAGTTTCGGAGGTGGACCTCCTTGGGCATAGGATCACCCAAGAAGGTTTGAAAATGGATGACCACAAGGTGAAGGCAATTTTGGATTAGGAACCGCCTAGGTCAGTTCCTGCCTTAAGATCCTTTTTAGGATTGGCTTCCTATTATCGCAAGTTCATGAAGAACTTTGCAAAAATAGCCACACCTTTGACAAACCTTTTGAAGAAGTCATTCGGGACTTATGAATGGGAGGAGGCATGCAATGACGCCTTTGAAACCTTGAAAGGCATTTTGGTGAAAGCGCCCATGTTGAAGTTGCCCGATTTTGACAAGGATTTTGATATCCATTCCGATGCATTCGACTTTGCCATAGGAGGAGTCCTAGTGCAAGATGGAAGGCCGGTGGCTTTTGAAAGCAAGAAGTTGAGTGAGACGAAGCGAAGGTGGCCAACCCATGAGAAGGAAATGTGGGCTGTGATACATTACCTCAAGACTTGGGCCATTACATAGGCTCCAAGGATGTGGTGGTGTGGACCGACAATGTGACCTTGAAGTACTTTGCCACCCAACCAAAGTTGTCATCAAAACAAGTGAGATGGCAAGACACGTTGGCCTTATTCAATGTGGACATTCGGCACAAGCTCGGGAAGGAAAACGTGGTGCCTAATGCCTTGAGTCGAAAACACCAACTTAAAGTGGTGTATGTGGGGGAAACAAAGTTCCAAAAGGAAGTTCGACTTGGGAGCCGTCATGATGAGTTTACCAAGGAAAGGAAGCAAGACATTCAAAAGGGGATCAAGTCCCACTTCCACTTGCGAAATGGACTATTGTGGTATAAGCAAAATCGGCTCTATGTTCTAAAAGGGAAGTTAAGGGATGTGCTTTTGAAGGAATGTCATGATGGGCCCCTTGCAGGCCATGGTGGTGCAAAGCGCACCACCACATTCCTCAAGAAGTCCTACTATTGGCCCAACTTGAAAGAGGATGCGAAAGAATACGTGAAGACTTGCTTGACTTGCCAACAAAACCGAGTACTTAATAAGAAGCAAGCCAGATTGTTGCGACCATTACCCATTTCGGAAGGGCCATGGGAAAGTGTCTCCATGGATTTCATGGTGAGTTTGCCACCATCAAGGGGTTTCAATGCCATCATGGCGGTGGTGGATCGATTTAGCAAGATGGCACATTTCATTCCCACCAAGGAAAATGCCACGGCCAAAGAGACGGGAAGGTTTCTTCACCCACGTGTTCAAGCATCATGGCCTCCCAAAGGACATTGTGTCGAACCGAGACCCAAAGTTCACAAGCAAGTTTTGGAGAGCCTTGTGGAAGCGCATGGGGTCGAAGCTCAAGATGAGCACTTCATTCCGACCCCAAATGGATGGACAAACCGAGAGGGTGAACTCGGTGATCCAACAATTCCTAAGGAATTATGTGGCAACGGATCAACAAGATTGGGTGGACCATTTGGAGTTGGTCGAATTTTGTTACACCAACTCGGAGCATTCGACAACGGGGGCCACCTTCTTTCAAATGATGACGGGCAAGTCACCAATTCTGCCCACAACTTGGGTTGGGCAACCTCCAAGTGATGCGAGTGAGGAAGTACCCATGGTCACACAACTTGATGAAAAGAGGCGGCACTTATGGGAAATGGCCAGGGCCAATCTTGAGAAGGCGCATAAAAGGTACAAGGACTTTGCGAACAAGTCCTGACGAAAGGTGAATTTTGAAGAAAAGGATGAAGTGTGGTTAAACATCAAGAATTTCCGATTGCCAGAAGGTTTGAGCCACAAGTTCTTGGGCCCATATGCGGGCCCATTCAAAGTGTTCGAAGAGAAATTTCCCGACACTTACAAATTAGAACTACTGGAAAATCTTAAGGTTCATCTCGTATTTCATGTTTCGCTTTTGAAGTTGGTCGCCCGTGATGTCTCAAGGCCCAATCGAGAGCACAACTCAAAGCCCCCTCTAAACTTAATTCATAATGAACCAGAATTTAAAGTGGAGGTCGTGCTCAAGTCAAGGCAACTAAGGGGGCAAGAGCAGGAATACTTGGTCAAGTGGAAAGGATACCATCCAATAGAGGCATCTTGGGTGAATGAGTCTGACATGGAACATGCCCAAGAAGCTATAAAAAAATTCCAAAATAGACCGGCAAAGAGGCAAAGGAAACATAAAGTGTGATGAGGACATCACCTTTCTTTTAGCGGGGCGAAAAATCACACAAATGTACCACATCAAGTTACAAATGAAATAAAGGCTAAGTTTTAAAACTTCCAAGAGGTTGCAAAATAAACATAATGAGTATGATAAAAAAAGGTTGTCAAATGGCATGGACAAATGGAACTCTCTTGCATAAGCCCAAATCAAAATCAGACTCCTAGGTGGGGGCTAAAATAAATCTTGGCCCCAAAAGAGGAAGCAAGCAAGGTGAGCTTGTGGGGACATGCACATGCCCAAAGTGCATCCCAAAGGGTTGGTTGGTAGTGGCAGCCAACGCAGGAAATCATGACCCCGTTTGCGTACTATAATCGCGTAGCTTGGGACTTAGGCTTTTGCAAAGCTTAAACGTTCCTTCTCGTACCTTGATAGGCACACCTTTAGTTAGGCTTGATTGTTGTGATCAAGGCGCAAAGGTGGGAAATGAGTCATGTCAAGTAACTTAGGTCAAGATTTGACTTGACTTGAGTTCCTCATGAGAGGAAGGATGGAAATTGCCTCCCAAATGAGGGCTTCATCAATTAGGCTAGTTTAGGTCTTTTGACGAGGCAATGGTTAAGGGTTTTTTATAAGACCCTCCTTGGACTTGTCAAGAAAGTGTTGGAAACTTGGGGACGCCTGAATTAACTTGAGGTAAAGTCTTGCCGCAAAAGTTCGAATTTAATGGCCAAGGATCCAAAAGAAAGTAATTGAAATTGTTGAAAGAAATTCTAAGCATCAATGAAGACATTGACCTCTTTTTCTAATGGGGGAGAGTGTCGCAACCTTAACTTTGGGGCTTGCAACCAAGGTAAAGGGGTTACAAGGTTACGAGCCAAAAAGAAGCGCGAGAGTCACATCACACACTCCCGAGAGTGTAAGAAAGTGTGAGGGAGTATGAGGGAGTGAACCCTCACACTCCCAAGGCAACTCCCACTTTGGGAGATGGAGTCCCGGTGGACTCCCAAAACTTCAGAGAGTAATTTCAGGGGTCAAAACTCAATGGCTTATGGCGTTCTTTATATCATTCAAAAGATCTTGGAACTTAGATGTCTAAAATGGGTTCGCATTGCTCATTTGGGCATCTAAAACACAAGTTATGGCCAAAAGAAAAGTCGGGAGTCAAATTGCCAATTTGACTCTCGACCAAAAAAAGTCGGGAATCAACCTGATTTACTTGGCTGCAGAGGGTGTGCAACATATCGTTGAAAAACTTTCGACGATAGCTACAACTTTGCTTCAGACTGCATCTCAATCCGAGGTTTTCTTGCAAAGTTATGGGGCTCTAAAGTCGCGAAAGTCCCAACTAGCGCGATTTCAGGACTCTCACTCGGGAGTCCCGAGAGAGAAAAGCCATTTGATGTGGGCTCTGTGGCCAGTCACAAAGTATATATAAGGGGGAAGGTGGTGGCTTCCCCAAGTCCGGGCCATGGTGAGTTTAGTGTGTCCGTGTTGCCCGTGGTTCATCCTAGCACCAAAGGTGCTCCAACTATGCACTAACCACTTTGTGTGGGTTGTGTGCAGGCCTGTGTGAGTGAATGAAGCTTGTTAACTCTTCCTAGTCCCATCCCAGAGCTCCAACACACCCCCTACCCCTTAAAGTGTTGTGAGCTAAGGAAACGTGCCTCGACTCTTCCCTCTTTCGCTGTCTTCTACTTGGACTCACATTTGAGTCCTTTAAGGAGTTGGGAATGCATCAATGTCATCATGATTACATACAACAGCGGTTCAAATGTTACTCATGGAAGGACAATCACCTCATCCGATGCTTACCATAAGGCAACAGAGTGGTTTCTCCACCACATGAATGGTCTAGTTTTATTCAGAAGGTACACTAGGAGCTTGGACACTTTGGAGTTAAACGTATTTATAGCCTTCTCGCTCCTCATTACCATTGGAGAGGTATGTATGCTCAAGTTTGAGACGTCATTGCTAGATGTGAACAATGTGATAAAGTGAAAACTTTTTTCTCCTCTCAACAACTCATGTTTTTTCCACTCCCTATTCAAGGCATGTTTTATCGTTAGTCATGTGATTTAGCTGGAGAGTTACCACAAACCTCTAGGAGTAATGTCTACATCATGATTATGATTGAACATTTTTCAAAGTGGGTCAAGTTTGTTGGGCTATTGGACAAATCATCACACAACACCAATTTAGCTTTCTTATAACAGGTCTTAAGTAGGTTTGGGGCTTGTGCTGAGTGCCTTACTAATCAAAGATTAAAATTCAAAGGACAATTTCAAGACCTACTTAATCATGTTTTCATTGACCATCACCGGATTTCAAGGGATCACCCCCAAGTTGATGGCCTTGCAGAGAGGATGATTCAAACATGCAAGATGGGATTTCAGAAGATTTGCCTCACTGGGAATAAACAGGATTGGGACTTGGCCCTATTTTACATCACCATGGGTTACAGGATGTCCAAACATGACTCTTTGTCTCGTTTCTCTCTTTACTTTTTATTTTTTGGGAGACATCCCATTCCACCCTTTTCCATTGCTACTCAAATGGACTAGGTTGTGAACTTGGATTCCCCAGCCACTCAGGCTATGGTCATCGCAGAAAGGGCTGCTTTATTCAAGAGGGTCATGCCCATGGCCATGGAGAACTTGTCCATTGCACAACATCGAAACACCTTACGGTATGCACACACACAAAGTGGCAGTTATAAACCTAAGGTGAGACAATTTGATGTTGGTGACTTTGTGTATCTCCAGTGGTAACCTAATGATACTTTAGACTCTTCTTTCGGTCGCACTATCTTAAGGATTAAGGCGATTAAGCCTTCAGGTGTGTTGGAATTGCAAGGAGCGACGCACAATTCAAGATCATTTCAAAACTATGCACCCTGCCACCTACCGAATTTAAATCCTACCATCATCACGTCCACTTGCATTCCTCCACTTGGCTATCCATGTCAGGTATGCCAAAGGACGGACGATGTTGATAAGATCTTGTTTTACGATAATTGTAATGGTGGATACCATTTATTATGCTTCAAGCCGGAGCTCATTCAAATTTTCATTGGTATTTGGTATTGTTCATCATGTTCTCCTGCAGCACCTTGATTTCTACTCAGGCCATGCCATGCTTTTCTCGACTCAAGTCAGGGGGGGGGATACATGAGAATTTCATTTCAGCTTCCTCTTGTGCATTGTATATATACGTGCGTGCATCTCTTTTTGGTTGATTAGTTTTTCCTTTTGACTAGTTTTAGTCTTTTTGTTTAATACATTTTGCTATGGATTTACACCCTTACGACACTACACGTCACAACAATTGGCCTAAACTAACACCTCCTTTTTATTATTATTGTGGGTACCTATGCTATTCACCTCTCCTATTCGCAAACGCCATGATTTCAAGTCTTTACAAGTTTTTGTTTTTGTGTCATTGACCAATCCCTATTATTACAACCTTCAGGAGGGGGGGTTCCCCATGCAAACATGAAAGCAATGAGATACTTAATTATGAGAAATTTGATCCTCTACCTACTTACATAGCCTCTTGATCTTCTCTCTCTACTTGGCTATTTCATGGGTGTGAGCTCCTTAGTTTAACATCTATGATTAGAACCACCCATTAAGTTAGTTCATGAAGGAAACAAGTTTATTGCTTTTTGGTGGTCTCCTTCCTTCCTTCTTTCCTTACTTCCTTCCTTTTGTTTGTGTATGGAGTTTAGGTTTCACTTCTATTTTTCAAAAAACTTGAATTGAATTCACATGGTTCTTCTAAGGTAGTGCACATGTTGTTCATTTTTATGGTTTTTGGTAGGATGTGTATGGAATTTGGAAAGAGATTACTCTCCAACATATTATGAACCTATGAATGACTATAGAAATATGCTAGATATGGGACATGTGATGATAGCACTTCGTTCATACATATTTTTATATATAGTACGTCTGGCCATTTGGAAATGGTAGTCTAAGCCGTTTTTATAACTAAACATGTCCCCCTTGTGGTGATGGTGTACTTGGTCCGTATAATCTTTGATCTATAACTACTTGCTGGTTGAAATTGATAGTTGTTTGAATAGAACATGTTTTTCCCGTGATGGCACCGTTGATCAATGGTATGGAAAAAGTGACACCCAATGGACTATTCATTCACAATGCAACAATGTCTTTGTTGCATGTTCAAGTATTATGTCATCTATTCAACATTTGTTTAGTTTTTTTCGGTTTGGGAATGTTTGATAATCACATGTCATATCAACAAGTTGGGAGGCACAAGCTATAAGCCTGGGTGCCTTTGAATGGTTGGGGCTACATTTTAGGGTAATGAGTGGCTAGTTGCTAATTTTTCTTGGTGAACTATTAAACAAGATATGTGTCTCTATAGTGGACCATGCATAGGATCCAATAATTACATCCAAATGTATGTTGCATGTATAATGTTTTGAATTGGTGGAGTGGGTTGAATGTAGAAAAAATTATTTATAAAAAATTCAAACTTCAATTTTTTTACATCAATGAAATTTTTAATATCACATACCAAGGTCAAACAAAATCATATTTAATAATCATTATATTTATTATAATCTTTAAAAATGAGTTTTTATTTATTCATATGTTTAAAGAGCAATTGTTTTTCAGATGTTATACACTTTAAATCAAAAACTATAATTGAACACCATTGTATCAAAATTCTATTTCAAATGTGCATGTTCAAAGGGATTGATGGTTGATAACACAATGATAACTTCATAAAACAGGTGCATTTTACATTGAACAAATATTGTACATTGACTTGAATCATGGTTTGCATCTTTAAAGCAAAATGCATAGGATTCCAATTGTAGTGACATTTACATCTTCCTGTTACACATTTGTAATTTTGCAAACTTCTAAAAAAATTACAATATGTGGGGGCAATTGATTCGTGCATGATTTGATCTTTTCGCTTTGTCACTTACAAAAACTTGTGCATCAATGCCCCATAAGCCTGATGCAAGCTTGATGCCATTTGTTTTTAAGCATACTAGTAGGTACTTGGACTGTGCAACTAACGTGAGTTTTTTGTGGCATTGTGAATGTATCGGGGAAACATTAAGCAACCTCTTCAACATTGAGACATGGAGAGCAATTCATCCATCATGTGAAGTCCCATGATACAACTTTCATCACAATGGAATACTCTGAAAAGGTGCACATTACTAAGTATTTTTATATTTCTTTTCCATTTTAATGTTTTGATTATTTGATGATTTTTTTTTTAAAAATAGTTTGAATTTTTTGTCCTCCTCCTATAGAGCTTACATTTTTATTAGGTTTAATGGTTGCAGAAAACACCATAATGGGTTGTGCCAACAGACTCTTGTTATCATCTCACCACCTAGATACTACCAATTCCATCCAACCACTGGGTTTTGAGCAAAACCAGAAATGTAGTAATAATGCATCATCACGGCAGTAAGTGGGTTGTCACCACAAGAGTTGTACACAAATGTCAATTTGAATTCAAATATTTGATTGATATGGTGGTGCATGCACCGAAGTGAACAATAATGAATTATCAATTCCTCTAGAATAGGATGCATTAATCAAATTGTCCATCAATCTTTGTTTGGAACAAAGAAAGCCCCAGCTGAATCACTTTTTCATTTGACAGAAACCTCTTCCAAGAAGGGATAATCAGTGTAGCCCCTAACCTGATCTTGACTGCGAAACGTGGATCTATCGTATGGGTTAAGAGGAGCATTCAGTGCAAACCTCTTTGGCAAATCAGGATTAGCCAGAAACAGACGTCCATAGACAACCAAGTCTGCATATCCAGACTCGATGGCATT
>Ga0116229_10009091_pt1 | contig 15265 bp, 10 predicted proteins | sample S1TSphgellanicum_3_FD_87313 | JGI IMG/M metagenome (GOLD analysis project Ga0116229, IMG submission 87313) | Host-associated microbial communities from peat moss isolated from Minnesota, USA - S1T2_Fc - Sphagnum magellanicum MG | ecosystem: Host-associated > Plants > Peat moss > Unclassified... | reverse complement strand
GGACCTGGCCGGGGCGCGAGGGGACGCCGATCCGCGTCATGGCCTGCTCCAACCTTGAGGCGGTGGAGTTGCTGCTGAATGGGCGCTCGCTGGGGCGCCAAACCGTCGATGTCTACGAGATGAACGCCTGGCAGGTTCCCTACAGCCCAGGCCGGCTCGATCTGATCGGCTATACCCGCGGCCAGGTCGTGGCGCGGACCTTCGTGGAGACAGCCGGGCCGGCTTATCGCCTGCGCGCCACGCCGGACCGGTCGACGATGCGCGGCGACGCCCTCGACGTGCAGCCCGTCAGGATCGACGCCTTGGATGCGACAGGCTGTCCCGTCCCCATCGCCAATCATCTCGTCATCTTCGAGCTCGTCGGCGAGGGCGATATCATCGGCCTTGGCAACGGCGATCCAGCGAGCCTGGAGCCCGAGGTCGGCGATCGCCGGTCGCTGTTCAACGGTCTGGCCCAGGTGATCGTGCGGGCGAGGGAAGGGGCCCGCGGCCCGCTGAAGCTCATCGCCAGGGCGACGGGGCTTCTTCCCGCTGAGGTCTCCATCGGAGTCCAGAGCGCCGCGCCGCCGTGGCGCTACCAGCGCACCGCCGCGCCGGTGCAGACCCTGGACGACTGGGTGCTGGCGCCGCCGGTCGCCGCCCCGCCGGACGTGTCTCAACCGCCGTCCGCCGGCGATCTGGCTGCTTGGCGCGGTTTCACGCCGGGGGATGTCCTCCAGCCTCTCGCGGCGAGCGGTTACAGCGTGAGCCTTGGCCGCTTTACGCCCTACGCCAGGATTCGCGCGAAAGGCGGCGTGATAGAGTTCTCCAAGATTATAGGGGCCTGCGATATCTTCATCGACGGCGTGCGCAGCGCCTCCAAGTCGACGCCAGAGGCTGCGTCGCTGCGCATCTCCCTGGCGCCCGGACCTGGACAGCGCCGCCTTGCCGTCGTCTTCAAGACTAAGGCAGGCGAGCCCTTTGGCCTTGGCGACGTCGTCCAGGTTCGAGAAAGAGCCTGATCGAAACCCTCACAGCGTCACGACCAGCTTGCGCGCCGATACGCCCTGGCGCTGGCGTGCGATCGCCTCGGGGATCGCCTCCAGTCCATGACCGACCACCAGGGGATCGGGGGCGGCGATGAAACGCGCGTCGGCCAGGGCTGCGGGCAGAAAGGTCTCATAGATCATCGGGCCGACCTCGTCGCCCAGCAGCGAACTGCCCCAGATAAATTTTGTGCGGACCCCCTTGGCGGCCGTCTTGGCGGCGAGCCGCAGGTTGCCGGAGATCATCCGCGCCACGGCCGGCAAGAGGCGCGGGGTGCGACCCCGTCCGGCCGGCACGTCGTCGAAAGACGCCTCCGGCGTCGCCAGGGCGACAAAGCGCGCGCCCTGACGCGCGCCGACGATATAGATGCAGGCGGCGGCGGAGCCGGCGCCGATCGCCAGCGTCCCGGCCAGGCTGCGCCCCCGCAGCGCCGCGATCATGTTCGCCACCACCGCCTTATCGCGGTAGTCGAAGGCTTGGGCGGCCCCAAGCCGCTTCACATAGTCGAAATTGTGCGGCGACGCCGTGGTGACCACCTCATAGCCGGCGGCGACGGCGAGTTGGATCGCATTGCTGCCCACGCTCGTCGATCCGCCCCAGATCAGCAGCGTCTGGCCTGAGGGCGTCGGCGCCGCCGAGGGCGGGGCCAGCGCCAGGAAATCCTTTTGGAACAAGCCGCAGGCGGCTGTGGAGAGGCCCAGCGGCAGAACGCAGGCGGCCTCGAAGGACAGGTCTGCAGGAATGGGCGAGGCCATATGAGCGAGAAGGACGACGTAGGTCTGGAAGGCGCCTTCGGCGGCGCTGTTGCGCGCCTTGTCCGAACCTACGGCATGACCAAGCACACGGTCGCCGACGCGGAAGCGCGTCACGCCGTCGCCCACGGCCTCCACCTCGCCCGCCACGTCGGAGCCCAACACGAAGGGGTGCTTAATCCACGGCATGATGATGTCGCCGATCGTCAGCATCAGCCGATCGACAGGATTGATGGCCACGGCGCGGGCGCGGACCACGATCTCGCCGGCGCGTGGCGAATGGTAAGGCGCCGGCCCAATCGTCAGAGGGGCTCGCTTCGAAGGCAGCCAAAGCGCGGTGTTGTCGGGCACGTCGTGATCCTGAGGCGAGGTCGGCCAGGACCGCTCCAGACCTCAAGACCATCCCTTGAGGCGGCAGGAGCCATGCTTTAGCGAAAAAGCCAACGGGTCTCAGCCCAATGAATCATAAGCGCGCGTCGCCGTCGCCCACGCAACGCCGCTAAGGTCCAGCGCGTTGAGGAGCCGAGCTTAGGAGAGAGCCGTGGAAATCGTTATTGGCACCAAGGTGTGGTCGAGCTGGTCCATGCGGCCGTGGCTGGTGCTCAAGCACACGGGCTTTGGCTTCGACGAGCGGGTGATCGCGTTGCGCGAACACACGACGAGCGAGGCCGTCGCCGCCTTTTCCCCGTCGGGCTTTGTGCCCGTGCTTAAAGATGGGGATCTGACGGTCTGGGATTCGCTGGCCATCTGCGAATATCTGGCCGACCGCTTCGCCGATAAGGCGCTTTGGCCCGCTGATCCGGCTGCGCGGGCGCTGGCGCGCTCGGCGGCGGCGGAGATGCATTCCGGCTTCGGCTCGCTCCGCGGAGAATGCCCAATGGATCTGGCCCGCGCGCCCCATTCCGCCGAGCTGTCGGAGGCCACCCAAGACAATATCCGTCGCATCGTCCGCCTGTGCGCCGACCTGCTCTCGCGCTTTGGCGGCCCCTATCTGTGCGGCGACTGGAGTATCGCCGACGCCTTCCTCACCCCCGTCGCCACCCGCTTTCGCACCTACGGCGTGAAACTGTCGGACTATGGCGACCGGGGCGAGGTCGGAACCTATATGGAGGCCCTGCTTGAGACGCCGGAGTACAAGGCGTGGGAAGCGGCGGCCCTGCGGGAAGGGGCGCCCTAACTAACGGTTGAACGACGCGTTCTGCGCGCGCGGCGGGATCGCGTAGAACAGCTTGCGGATGCTGAGCGTAATGGTGCGCCCGACCGGATCGATATAGCCCGGCTGATAGCTCACCGGTGTGGCGCCGGACGCATCGTGCACAGACACCCGCTGATCGAACAGGTTGTTGATGTTCAAGGTCAGCCGTGCGCCGCGGAGCCACGGACTGGCCTTCACCGCCCAAGGCTGCTGACCGAAATTCTCGAACAGGCGGAAGTTGATCGTGGTGATGTCGGAGAAGAACAGGTTGCCGGTCGACGACCCGGCGCCGCCGGTCACGAAGCTGGCGCTGCGCCAGTCGGCGCTGAGACGGGCGCCGAAGCCATAGAGCGTGGCGCCCAGCTGGCCCTGGATTTCGTTACGGTATTGGCCGCCGGTGCTCGACGCCGCCGCGCCGTTCAAAAGGTTGAGCTGCGGACCGCCGGGGGCGACGATCTCCCGGTCGACGAAATAGACGGTGTGATAGACCGCGATCTGGAACCGGCCGCCGCCGGCGAAGCCGCCGCCGAATCCGCCGCGTCCACCGCCGCCGCCGCGCCCGCCGCCAAAGCCGCCGCCGCCCTCGCGCCCGCCGCCGCCTGACGAACCGCCCTCGCCTGACCCCGACCCGGGTCCGGCGTCAGCGGTAGCCCCGCCGCCGGGGGCGGGCGGCCCTGCGCCTTGGCCCCCCGATCCGCCGGCGTTGCGGCGTTCGCCATCGCGATCGCGATCGCCTTCGCCGCCGGTCAGGGCGCGGCGGCTGAGCTGCCGCGGCGGGGGCTGGGGTCCGATCGGCCGGGAGTAGTTGAAGCCCCAGCGCAGCTCTTCCCGGTCCGACTTGTAGAAGTTTACCGGCGTCTCGTTCTCTTCATAGAGCTCGCCGTCCGCCGTGCGCAGGAAGCGGTCGGGGAAGGCCGCCTCGATCGCGGAATCAGCGGCCGGGAAGGTTTCGATGGGGTGATCTATATCGCTCTTGATCCAGTTGGCGCTGAAGGTGAAGTTCTGGTCCGAGAAGGGCTTCAGCGTCAGCCCGACCTTGATGACGTTGCGATTGTCGGCTTCCAGCGCACGGTTGCCGCCGGCGATGGTGGTGACGTTGACGCTCTCGCCCGTGGCGTAGTCGAACAGGGCGACGTTGGGCGTCAACACCTGGGGGCTGCCGAGCTGCTGGATGGTCGGCGCGGCCTGATCATTGGTATGGGACACGATCAGATTGTAACCTTGGATCGGCGTCCAGTTCAGGCCGTAGCCGAAGGCCTTGAGCAGGCCATAGTCAGAGATTTGGTCGATGGTGGTGTTCACGTTCACCGACAGGTCGCCCATGAAGGGCAGAACCTTATTATCCCGGCTGGTCAGGGGCAGATCGGTGTTGAGCTGAACGTTGACGTCGTTGCGCTGCAGGTCGATCGCCTGAAAGCCCCGCAGGCCGGGATCGGTGGACTGCTCCGTCAGCGACGTTGACGCCTGCCAGCTCTGGGTGTCGCCCGCCTTGGCGCTGACATAGAAATTCCCCGCCGGAAGCTTGAACAGGGGGCCGTTGGCCAGGATCTGGATGTTGACCGCATCCGAGATCGAGCGCGCCGTATTTTGCGGATAGGACGTGATCAGATTGCTCGGCGGAGGACCGAAGGGATTGAACGTCGTGGAGTCGCCGTTCAGGAGCGCCTGAAGCGGCGCCGCATCGACGCCCACGTCGGTGTCCGTCTGGCTGTCGGAATGATCGTAGGCGTCCGTGAGGGACAGCCTCCAGTCCGACAGGTCCCGGTTCAGGGTCGAACCCAGGTGCGCCGTCCAGCCGTAAACATATTGGGTCAAGGGCGTGCGGTTGTAGCGATCGACCACGACAGGCTCGCTGAACGGCGAGAAGGGATCGCCGTCGGGAACCGTCAAGCTATAGCCGCTCAAGCCCTGCAGGGAGGTGCTGCCCGTGGCCCCTAGCGTGCCGTTGAAGGTTGCGTTGATCCCCAAGGGCATCGGGCGGGCCAGCACGGCGTTGGCCGTGAGGCTCTGGGTGCCCGGCTGCAGAGCGCGGTCGGCGCCGAGATTGGTGGTGTTGGGGACGCCGGCGGTTGCGGTGAAATCGCCCAGCGTCGGGGCTCGGCCGCCCAAACCTGTGGGCACGCCGGCCACCGTCGCCGGCTGGCCGGCCAGAGCGCTCAGGCCGGGGTCGATCTGGGCCCCCGAGGTCGCCGACGTGACATTGCCGGCCAGGGCGTAAGGCGTGCTCAAGGGCGACTGGGTAATGTCGCGATCCGCGTCGGTGATGTCGGAGGAGCCCTGATACTTCAGGTCGAGGTTCAAGCGGTTGTCGCCGCGAATGTGCAGCAGATCGGCCTCGCCCTGGCCGGTGATTTCACCGGCCTGTGTCGTACCGCCGCCGACCAGTTCGCCGGTGGTGGCGTAAAAGCGCCGCCGCAGTACGATGTTCACCACCCGTTGATCCGCCGTGTAGCCGTATTTGAGCGACACTTCCTCAGGCAGGATATCGACCCGAAGGATGGCTTCGGTGGGGATGTTCTGGACCTCGTTGAAGGACGATATGCGCCGACCGTTCAGCAGGATGACTGGGCTTGAGCCGCCGCGACCCCGGTCGCTTCGGGTCTCCGGCGACAGCTCGTTCAGAAGCTCCGTCACCGTGCTGACGCCATAGGACTGGATGTCCGCCGGATAGAGCTGCAGCTCCGGCTTGATGTCGCCGACCACGGCGCCGGGTTGGGGCGGCGGTTTCAGCTTGTGCGCCGTCACCGTCACGCCCTTCACCGTCGTCGTGGGGGTGGCGGGGGGCGGGGCGTCGTCATCGTCGTCATCGGCCGGCGGCGCCGGCGCGTGCGCGGTGGGACGGCCCGCAGCGGTGTTCGTCGTCTGAGCCCAGGCGCGCGAAATCTGAAGCGACCCCTGGGCGGCGCCGATCAGCAGGGCTAAGCCGCTCGCGGCGCCTAGTCGGCGACATATTTTTACCGAACCGCCCAGCTGCAGCGGCGACTGCATTTGCGACGTTGCGCCAACGATCATCGTCTTCGACTACCCCTTGCCCCCGAGCCCCCCCGATTTGCATGATCAAGTTTCATGATGATGTCGTTAAAACGGGGTCGCTCTTCGACGCCTGACCCCCGTCAGACCCGTCTGCTTCCGAAAGCTCTGTCCTTGGGCCACCCGAGAGGAAGGCGAACAAGACGGCGGTTCGCGCGTGTTTGCCTCTGTCGCAAAAAGACAGGGGAAGCGAAGACGGCGCAATCGTTACGCTCTGGCGCAATCGGACGGATGCGTTGCGTCCATGCCACAATCTGATCGGTTTTGCGCGGTCTTGATGCGAAATTTTACCGAATGTGTTTGCGCATCTGACACAAGTTTGCTGAAGTAGGTTTTGTGTGGTTATTTGTATGCGTTTCGGAGTGCGTGTATGGCTTGGCTGGCTACGATCTTGCGCGAAGTGCACTCTAGGGGCTGGTCTCTTATTCTCGTCACCCTGCTGGCCATGGCCGGCTTGAGCGCCGCGGTCATTAAGGGCGTCCCAGGCTAGTCTTCGGCGCAAGGCCAGCGGTCCCGGCGCCTCAATCAGATACCTTTGTCACAGTCATGAAAGCGGCGTGGGCGCTCTTCTTGGCGCGAACCAAGGTCCGTTCCAGCTCTGCAAAATCCTTCGCTCTACCCGCCCGCGCCAAGAGGGCGCGCAGAGGCTCGGGCTCGCCCGTCGGATCGACGCCGTCGCCCAAGGCCAGTTTCAGCACCTGGGACAGGTCTTGCTGCAGGCGCCAAGCCTCGATCAGCGCATCTAGCGCGTCCCGGTCCGCAAGGGCGCGATCTCGCATCGCGGCCAGGGCGCGGCCGGTGCTGGCGTAGAGCGGGCCGCCGGCGGCGCCGTGGCGCAACTGCAGGAATTGCGCCGCGAACTCGATATCCACCAAACCTCCGGGCGACAGTTTCAGATCCCAGCGATGGACGGGGGGGCGTTCTTTCAGCATGAGCGCGCGCATGTCTCGCACGTCTTTGGCGGCGGCGACCGCGTTGCGGGGGCGGCGCAAGGCCCTATCGATCGCCGCTTCGGCCCGCCCCCCGAACCCAGGCGCGGAAGCCCACACCGCGCGGCCGCGCGACAGAGCCATCGCCTCCCAGGTTTCGGCTTCACCCGCGTAGTAGGTTTCAAACGCCGCCAGGCTGACGGCCACCGGTCCCGCGCGGCCGGAGGGGCGTAGCTGCAGATCGACGGTATAGAGGCCGCCGTCGCCGGTCGGCGCCGACAGGGCGGTGATCAGCCGCTGGGTGAATCGGGCGTAGAAGGCTTCAGCCTCCCAGCCCTTGTCGGCCGAGACGCTGTCGGGCGTGTCGCTCAAATAGAGCGTCATCAGGTCGAGATCGGAGCTGGCCGTCATCTCCCGCGAGCCGGTCTTGCCGAGCGCCACCACGGCCACCTGGCCCGGAAAGGCGCCGCCAACGCGCTCGGTCTCCGCCAGCGCGCGGGGGGCGAGGGCGCGGATACAGGCGTCGGCGAGGGCCGCGAAGGCGCGCCCGGCCTGTTCGGCGTCCGCGGCGCCCGACATCACCTGAACCCCGATCCGGAACGCCTGTTCACGATGGGCCCGCCGCGCGGCGCCCATGGCGGCCTCGAACCCGTCTGCGGCGTCAACCGCCTGGTTCAGGGCCTGCGCGACCGCCTTGGCCTCGATGGGCGCGAAAAAGCTTGAGTCCAGCATGGCGTCCAGCGTGCCCGGCTGGCGGGCCATGGCGCTGGCGAGCTCTGGCGCGAAGGCCATCACCTGCACCACCAGCTCAAACAGAGACGCCTTGGCGAGGAACAGCGACTGCACCTGAACGCCGGACGGCAGGCGGGCGAAAAAGGCCTCGAACCGGTTGAACGCCGCATCCGGCGCGCCGGTGGCGTGGGCGGCCTCCAGCAGGCGAGGGGCCAGCCGGGTGAACAGCTCGCGCCCGCGTCCAGTGCGGGTGGCGGCGATGCGGCCATGGTGCCATGCGCGGATGGTCGCCGAAACCTGCGCCGGCTGTGAAAACCCCATGCGGGCGAGCGTGGCCAGGGTCTCCGGATCGTCCTCGACACCGGTAAAGACCAGGCTGCCGAAACGTGACGACAGGGGTTCGTCCTCGGCGAACAGTTCGCCATAGCGACGGTTGACGAGGTGAAACATCGCGGCGGCCGTACGGTCGAAGGCGGCCAGGGTCTTGAAGCCGGCCAGCGCCGCGATCGGCCGGCGACGATCGTCCGCCTCGGGCAGGGTGTGGCTCTGTTCGTCGGCGATCATCTGCACCCGATGCTCCAGCCGGCGCAGGTCGCGATAGGCGGCGATCAGCTCTTGCGCCACCTCAGGCGGGGTATGGCCGGCGTCCGCCAGGGCTTGAAGCGCGTCCACGGTGCGGGCTGCGCGAAGGCTTGAGGCCCGGCCGCCCAGGATCAGTTGCTGGGTCTGGGCGAAGAACTCGATCTCGCGGATGCCGCCGGCGCCGAGCTTGAGGTTTTGGCCGGGCGCCGAGAGCCGCTCATCGACCTTATGGACGTGAATCTGGCGTTTGATCGCGTGGATATCGGCGATGGCCTCATAGTCGAGAGCGCGGCGCCAGACGAAGGGGCGAAGGTCCTCCAGGAAGGCGGCCGCCTGGAGGAGGTCGCCGGCGCAGGCGCGGGCTTTGATCATCGCCGCGCGCTCCCAGTTCTGGCCGGCGCTTTCGTAATAGATCAGCGCCGCCTCCACCGGCATGGCGGGCGGCGTCGAGCTCGGATCGGGGCGCAGGCGCAGATCGACCCGGAAGACGTAGCCCTCAGCCGTTCGGTCCTGCAGCAGGCTCGCCAGCGCCTTTGTCAGCCTGACCGCTTGGGTCTGCGGGTCGACGCCGGCGCCCGTCGGCAGGCGCTCGGGGTCATAAAAGATCGAGATGTCGATATCGCTGGAGTAGTTCAGCTCAAAAGCGCCATGCTTGCCGAGCGCCAGGCAGAAGAAGCCGGGGATGGGGCCGCGCTCCGGATTGTCTGGCGCCTGAAGCCGTCCTTTGGCTTGTTCGGCCAGGGCGACGGCGGCCAGCGCGGCTTGCACGGCCACATCTGCGAACCGGCTCAAGGCGCGCGTCACCTGGTCCAAATCCCAAACGCCGCCGAGGTCCGCCAGCGCGGTCAGCAGGTGCAGGTCCGCCTTGAGCTGACGCAGCGTGGCGCTCGCGTGCTCAAGGTCGGCGGTGGGGGCGCTGGCGGCGGTGAGCAGCCGCTCAAGATGCTGATCCGCCGGCAGCGACAGGGTGCGACGCAGCCGATCGGGAGACCGAACGGCCAAGCTCGCCAAATAGGGCGAAGCGGCGAAGACGGGTCGCAGCGCCGGCCAGGCGGCGTCTAGCCGCGGTCGCCAATCCCCGGCGCCTGCGGCCTCGATCAAGCGATCATAAATCCGATCCGCCGCCGCGGCGTCGACGACCGGCCCACAGGGCGCCAGCGCGTCGCCGAGCGCTGTCGCGCTGGTAGGGGCGGAGTCCATTCGTGAAGTCATCGACGTCTTCGCTTACTTCTTAACCCGCTGATCCCCGCGAAAGCGCGTCGGCGCTAAAATAGGCCTTTACGCCCTATTTTTCCGCTTCCCCCGGAACAAGAGTCCGGGGAAGACGGAAGAGAGAAGGGGCTTTAGAAGCCTGCGCCGAGGCGGCCCAGGCGCTGGTCGATCTGTTTCAGCTGGGTGTCGATCTCGGCCATGGTGCGATTGAGGGCGCCTTCATCGTCGCGCCAAACCTGCAGCACCCGTGTCCAGACCCCGGTCATCGCCGCCAGGCGCAAGGCGCCGCGGACGCCGCCGCTATCGACGCCTGCGGCCTCCAGCAAGGCCTTGGCCGTGCGGGGGAGGCGAGGGGCCAGAGCCAGCATCCCTTCGGAGCGAGCGATGGCGATCAGGGTCGCGCGATGGGGCTCCATCGCCTCCAGCCGCGCCATCACCGCTTCGAACAGGCGGTCGATCGTCCCCGCCGAGCCATCCGCTTCCGCCGAAGCCAGGGCCTTGCGATCCAACGTCCGCGACAGATGATCCAGCAGCGCGACCTTGCCGGGCGCTTCGGCGTAGAGCTCCGCCAAAGGCAAGCCCGCCGCCAGCGCGATCTCCCGCAAGCTGATCTGGTTCCAGCGCCGATCCGCCGCCAGCGCCAGGGCCGCCTCGGCGGCGCGGTCGACGAGGCTGGCGGCGCCAGATGAGATTAGGGACGCATTATCCGGCTGCAGATGGGCCATCCGCTCAAACCTCCCGTCGCGCCGCCCTCATGACGGCCTCTTCTTCCGTCTTACCCGGACTTGTCCGGGCATCCATGGCTCGACATTTAAGCCGCCACATGGGTGTCAAGCCTCGCGCCATGGGCCCCCGGAACAAGTCCGGGGGAAACGGATGAAGCGGGCGTCCGCCTATATTAACCCTTAAGCGTGGCCCACCGTCTCGAACATGCAGGCGGCCATGGCTTCGTCGGGGCTTTTGGCGCCGCAGAGCATGAAGTCGAAGGCGGGGTAGAAGCGGTCCGCCGCCTCGACCGCCGCGTCGATCATCGAGGCGGCCTGGGCCAGCGTCGGACGCTCGCCGCTGGGCATGGCCATGGCCAGGCGGAACACGATCTCGCCGTCCTCGCTCCACACCTCGAAATGGCCCATCCAGACCCGCTGATTGATCAGCGACAGAAGCTCGTACATGGCGCCGCGCTGGGGCTTGGGGGCCTTGAGGTCGATCGACAGGCAGAGTTGCAGGCAGTCGGCCTCAGGCCGCCAGGCGAACCACAGCTCATAATCCTTCCAGTCGCCGGCCAGGGCGAAGGCCAGGTCGCCGTCTTCGGTGCGATCGAACTCCAGATTTTCGGCGTTCAAGACCCGTTCGACCACGTCCAGGGGATCAAAGCCGATATCTGCGTCTTCGGAAGTCGGCGTATCCATGAGACGGGTTCCTATCCGGATTGGCGCCGGCGCGGGAAGCGCACCGGGAATCACGAACCATTTGTAGAGTCTAACTGCTTACCAAGGTGATCCTCAACCACCGTCGTGTCCCGCGCGAACCGCCAAGCTCAAGATGCAACCTCTTGGGGGTGCGCGCGTGGGACGGCTCACGATTTCAAGGCGGCGATTTCGGCGCGCAGAGCCGCGATCTGCGCGGTCAGGGCGTCGCGCATGGCCTCAAATTCGTCGCGTCGGACCAGATCGAGCTCCGCCGCGACGCGGTCGCCCTGGGCGCGCAATGCGGCTTTCGCCTCGTCGCCGACGGTCTGGGCCAAGCCCATCGCGCTTTCCATGGCCTTGGCGACGTCGTCGAAGAAGGGATTGCGGGTCTGCATAGGGGTTCGATCGCAAGAGAGAGGCTGGAACAAAACAGTCAGTCTTCGATACATATAGGGGAGATGGCGCAGAATGGGAAATCGGCCGCCGGTTCCCGACCGCGCCAAGGGCGCTCGCGGCCCCCGCCGCCAGGCGCTAGAGTGGCCCCATGACGCTGACGACGCCCCATCTCGACGCCCCCCTGCCGGACGCCAGGCCTGACAACTGGGTCGATCGGTTCGCGCCGCAGCGCCTTCGACCTTGGCTGAAGCTGGGCCGGCTGGATCGGCCAGCGGGGGCCTGGCTGCTTCTGCTGCCAGGCTGGCAGGGGATCGCGTTGGCCGACGCTGTGGCTCATCGGGCGCCGTCGCTGAAACTCCTGCTGCTGTTTCTGGTCGGCGCCTTCGTGATGCGGGCGGCCGGCTGCGCCTTCAACGACATCGTCGACAAGGACTTCGATCGCCAGGTCGCCCGCACCGCGGCCCGCCCGATCGCAGCGGGACAGATCAGCCGCAAGGGGGCGCTGGGCTTCGTGGTCGCCTGCTGTCTGATCGGCCTTCTGATCCTGACCCGGATGAACCTGTTCTCGATCGGTTTGGGCGCAGGCTCGCTGATCCTGGTGGCCATCTATCCCTTCATGAAGCGGATCACCTGGTGGCCCCAGGCGTGGCTGGGCCTGACCTTCAACTGGGGCGCGCTGTTGGGATTTGCGGCGGTGGAGGGGCGGCTCGGCCTGCCCTGCCTGTTGCTGTATCTCGGCGGCCTGTTCTGGACGCTCGGCTACGACACCATCTACGCCCTGCAGGACATGGAGGACGACGCCCTGGTCGGGGTGAAATCCAGCGCCCGGCGGCTGGGGTCCAAGGTGCGATTGGGTGTGGCGATCTTCTATGGCCTGGCCGCGGCCCTGGCCTTGGCGACGGTGCTCACCGCTCGCCTGGGGGTCGCGTCGCTGATCGGCGTGGGCCTCTATGCGGGCCATCTCTTTTGGCAGGCGAGCCAGGTGCGGGCTGAGGACGGGGCCTTGGCGCTGAAGCTGTTCAAGTCCAACCGGTGGGCCGGGTTTATTCTGTTCCTGGGCTTGGCGGCTGGGTCCCTGAGGATTTAGGACGGCGTGTTCGGCCCCTTCCCCCGCTTATGGGGGAAGGGGCAGGGGATGGGGGTGTGATCGCGGACCATGAAGGTAGAAGCGCGCGAGGCGCCGTCAGTATATTTTGTCATCACGGGCGGCGCGAGCACCCCCATCCCCTGCCCCTTCCCCCATAAGAGGGGGAAGGGCTCATGACCGTACCGTCTATCGATATCACCGCGCTGACCGAGGCTGACGCGAGCGCCGAGCTGGCCCGACTGGCTCATGAGATGGCGGAGCATGATCGGCTCTACTACCTCGACGAGGCGCCCGCGCTGACCGACGCCGAGTATGATGCGCTGAAGCAGCGCAACCTGGCGCTGGAAGCCCGCTTCCCCCATCTCGCGCGTCCCGATTCACCCTCGCTGAGGGTCGGCGCCCCGCCGTCGGCGACGTTTTCGCCGGTGGTGCATGGCGCCCCCATGCTGTCGCTCGACAACGCCTTTACCGATGGGGAGGTCGAGGAGTTTGTCGGCCGCATCCAAAAGTTCTTGAGGCTCGATCCGACCGCGCCGCTGGCCTTTACGGTCGAGCCCAAGATCGACGGCCTGTCGGCCAATCTGCGCTACGAACGCGGCGTCCTGATCCAGGGCGCCACCCGCGGCGATGGGCGCACGGGCGAGGATGTCACCGCCAACCTTCGGACGCTGGAAGACATCCCCAAGCGCCTGACGGGCTCGGGCTGGCCTGAACTGATCGAGGTGCGGGGCGAGGTCTACCTCAGCCACGACGCCTTTGCGGCGATGAATGCGGCGGCGGAGGCGGCCGGTCAGCGCACCTACGCCAATCCCCGCAACGCGGCGTCCGGGTCGCTGCGCCAGATCGACGCCCAGATCACCGCCCAGCGGCCCTTGCGCTTCTTCGCCTATGCCTGGGGCGAGCTCAGCGCGCCGTTTGCAGAGACCCAGTGGGAAGCGCTGAAGGCCCTGCAGGCCTGGGGCTTTCCGGTCAATCCGCAGTCGCAACGGGTGGAGGGGGTGGGCGCGCTGACGGCGCGGTATCGCGAGCTTCAAGCATTGCGCGCCGGCCTCGGCTACGACATCGATGGCGTGGTCTATAAGCTCGACCGGCTGGACTGGCAGGATCGCCTGGGCTTCGTCGGCCGCTTTCCCCGCTGGGCCATCGCCCACAAGTTCGCCCCCGAACAGGCCCGCACGGTCCTGGAGGGGATCGAGATCCAGGTCGGCCGCACGGGCGCCCTGACGCCGGTCGCGCGCCTGCGGCCGGTCAATGTCGGGGGCGTGATGGTCGCCAATGCGACCTTGCACAATGCTGACGAAATCGCCCGCAAGGACTTGAGGCTCGGCGACACGGTCGTCATCCAGCGCGCGGGCGACGTGATTCCCCAGATCGTCGAGGTCGTGCGGTCTGAACGGCCGGCGGACGCCGCGCCTTACGCCTTCCCCACCGTCTGTCCCTGCGCGTTGAAAACGCCGGTGGTGCAGGAGATGACGGCCGGCGGCGAGGCCACGGTGGTGCGCCGCTGCACCGGCGAAATGGCCTGTCCCTTCCAGCGGATCGAGCATCTGAAGCTGTTCGTCTCGCGCAAGGCTTTCGACATCGAGGGCTTGGGCGAGCGCCAGCTTACCGCCTTTTATGAAGAGGGGCTGATCGCAGAGCCGGCGGATATCTTCAAACTCGCCAAGGCGGACGACACGCTGGAGATGCTGCGGGCGCGGGACGGCTACGGCGAGACCTCGGTGCGCAATCTGGTCGCCGCCATCGAGGCGCGCCGCACGATTCCGCTTGTGCGCTTCATCTTCGGTCTGGGCATCCGCCATGTGGGAGAGACCACCTCGGCCTTGCTGGCCCGTCATTGCGAGACGGTGGAGGCCTTTCTCGCCGCCGCCGACATCGCCGCGGCCCAGGCGCCGGGGCCGGCCTATTTAGAGCTGGCGACCGTGGACGGCGTCGGGCCAGTGAATCTGGAAGCGCTGATCGCCTTTGGTCGCGAGGGCCCCTTCGCCGATCCCTGGCCCGAGGCGCCGCTGGACTCCAAGATCGCGCGCGCCGTCCCCCGCCTGAACCGCACCAGCCGCACAGCGCTCGCCAGCCTGTACGAAAGCTGGGACGCCTTTGTGGACGCGGTTCGGGCGGCGGCGGAGACGGCGCCGGGTCCGCAGTTCCTGGAGCTGGCCTCGATCCAGGGGCTAGGCCTGGTCGCTGTCGATAGCCTCGCCGCCTATTTCGCCGAGTCCCACTCCCGCGAGCGCGTGGCGCGCCTGGCCGCCGAGCTTGATGTTCAGCCGGCCGAGAAGCCCAAGCGCGACACGGCGGTCGCCGGCAAGACGGTGGTCTTCACCGGCGCCCTGGAGCGGCTGACCCGCGACGAAGCCAAGGCCCAGGCCGAACGATTGGGCGCCAAGGTCGCCTCCTCGGTCTCCAAAAAGACCGACCTGGTCGTCGCCGGCCCCGGCGCCGGCTCCAAGCTCAAGACGGCGGCCGAGCTTGGCGTGCAGGTTGTGAGCGAGGATGAGTGGTTGGCGTTGGTGGGGGCGAGTTAAGCGGGCTAAGGGCGTGCGTGCTTTGAGGCAGGCGCGTCTCAGCGCCGTCCTCAGCATGAGGAACTTTAATGAAATCAATGTGTAAATAACCACTTTCGTCATCTGAGGAGCCCCCTTTAGGGGCGTCTCGAAGGACGCGCAGCGGTTGATGGAGCGCCCTTTTTTGTAGCCAATCTCCAATGTCACGCTTGCGTTCGCGCGCATGAGCCTCAAGCATGGGCGCGAACGGAGATCACCGGGAATGGCGTTGAAGCTTATGTCCATAGGTTTGGCTCTCGCGGCGGCCGTGGTTGGCTTGGCCGGCGCCGCCAGCGCGGCGCCGGGGCCGGAGGGCGTCTGGAGCACGCCGGTGCATCACGGCGTCGTCGAGGTCTATGACTGCGGCGCGGC
>Ga0116229_10009084_pt1 | contig 15275 bp, 15 predicted proteins | sample S1TSphgellanicum_3_FD_87313 | JGI IMG/M metagenome (GOLD analysis project Ga0116229, IMG submission 87313) | Host-associated microbial communities from peat moss isolated from Minnesota, USA - S1T2_Fc - Sphagnum magellanicum MG | ecosystem: Host-associated > Plants > Peat moss > Unclassified... | reverse complement strand
CCCTCAAAGGCGAGCGGCAGCGCGTCCGTGAACGAGATGGCGGCTCCGCCGTTGGCGGTGCCGTTCAAGGTGTCGGAGAGTCGTCCGAGGAATCCCGAGCGGAAATCGCGGCTGCTGCCGAGCGGCTGACCGAGTTCGATGCTGTCCTGGGTTTCGAAATGACTGCGCGTCAGATCTTCGGTTCCGACGAACGGGATGAACGCGACCTCGCGTTGCTGGTACATCGCGCCGATCGTATCGCGCACTGCGGGCGCGAGCGCCCAATTCGCGTCCAGCGCAAGCGCCGTCGTGTTCGAAGCGGGATCCGGCTTCGGGATCGCGATGTTCGGCCGCGCCTCATAGTAGAAAGGACTCGCATAAGGAATCAGCAAATTCGTCGAATCGTAGCCCCCGCGCAGGAAGACCAACAGGAAGCGGGGACCGCTGACGGGCGCGGCGTAGAGCCGGCCGGCCGATCCGAAGGCCAACAGGGCGGTGCCTCCGTATTGCAGCAATTGGCGGCGATTCATGCGCACTCTCCTCGTGGTGTCATTCATAGCTGAAATCCGGCGACGAGAGCAAGAACGTATTCCATTCCTGCTGCGAGTTGGCGCGGTTCAGCGCCTCGCGCGTCTTCGGCAATAGGAACGGTTCGACCGCTTCGAAATACAGGCGATTCGACAATTGCGGAAAGCCGCTCGGCGGCACAGCGCGGCCGGTCGTGGTTCCCGGCACCGACGGCGCGTCCTCGGAATCGAACAAGCCGGCGTTGCCCGAACCGATGGCCCGCGCGATCTCGAAGCGTCGGCTCATCTGTCCGGAACTCGCCCAACTGAGCTCGGTCATCGGGTAGCCGTCCGGTGTTTGCCGGCCGAACGGCGCCTCACCGAGACTGTTGAGCCAGTTGAGCAGCGGCCGCGCATTGCTGATCGGACGCCCGTCGTAGGCGAAGCGCACCGAGGAGATCACGAAACGCATCGGGTCTTTGAATTTCTCGCCGAGCGCCGCGTCGAACTCGTGCGAGAGAAACATCGTGCGCAGAACCGCCGCGATGTCGCCGTCCGTGTGCATGAAGGTTTGGGCCATGCGTTCGACGAGCGCGGGCGGCGGATTGTCGGCCACGAAGTAAATGGCGAGCTTGAGCGAAACGAAGCGAGCGCAGGCCGGCTGCTTGACGATCAGTGCAACCGCTTTCTCAACCTCGCCGAAGCCCTTGGCGTCGATCGCACGCCCAAAGAGCGTCTTGCGGCTGAAATCGTGGCGCGCCGGGTTGAATTCGAACGCGCCCTTGCGCACGTACAAGCCTTGCAGCTCGGGCTTGAGCTTCGGCGCATTGCCCGTATTGATGCCGACTCCGGTCAGCACGAGCGCCATTTGCTGTACGTCCTGCTGCGTGTAGCCGCTGCCGACACCGAGCGTATGCAGTTCCATGAGCTCCCGGGCGTAGTTCTCATTGACGTGTCCCGCGGAGTTCTGGCTGTTGTCGAGATACTGCAGCATGGCGGGATGTTCGAGCGTCGCCATGACGAGGTCCTTGAAATTCCCGAGTGCGTGCGGCCGGATGGCATTATCCGCGTAGTCGCCCAAGAGCCAGTTCAGATTTCCCTTGTGCTGATAGACACTGAAATGATTGAGCCAGAACCACACCATCTGTTCCTGGAGCTGTGCGTGCGAGTAGACCGCGCGCAGTAGTTCGCGTCGGATCGCCTCGTAGGCGAGCCGGTTGCCGCGATCGTTGAGAGTCTTGCGCGCCTGTTCACGTTCGGGCCCGTCACTGAGTGCATTGATGGTCTTGTACTGGGCGTTCACGTCGGCGAGCACCGTCAAGGGATCGCCGTGTTCGACCTCCATCGTGGCAAGTTGCGCGCTGATCGGTGCCGGCAGCGAGGCGTCGCGCGCGTGTAGCTGGACCTCCAGGAAGCGCTCGCGGCCGAGCCGCCGGTAATCGGCGACCGTCGCGCTGTCGAGACCGAAGCTCGCGCGCTCCAGCCAGAGCATGTCTTCGCGGCGCAGAACGGGCAGAACCACGGCGGCCGCATCGGGGCGCCGCAGTTCGGGTCGCGAGTTTGCACCGCCCGGGGTCGAGCAGCCGGAACCAGCGAGCGCCAGCCCGGCAGTCAGAGCTGCGATCGCACCGCGTTTGCCAACCGCCGTCACTTGAGAGCCTCCACGAAGATATTTAGTCAACACGCGCCGGCGGCGTGCCGTCTGCCGATCATAACGGCCCGTCGGTGATCGCGTTGACACTCAGAATGACCCTATACTCCCGCGCCAAACGGGAGCGCGCTCACATTTCGCCGATGTCCATCGTCCAGGTCTACGTTCGCGTCATTTCGCTGCTTGCGGAGGAGAAGTTGCTCGCGATCCTGTTGGTCGCGGCCAATCTCGCGCTCGCCGGCATCCTGCTGCTCGAACCCTGGCTGTTCGGCCACGTGATCGATGCGCTCGTCGCCGCGTCCCGTCCCGCTGCCTGGCATTACATCGGACTCTGGGCGGCCTTCGGGCTGATGGGGATCGTCGCGGGTGTCTGGGTCGCGCTCCAGGCGGATCGCCTCGCGCACCGGCGCCGGCTCGCGGTGATCGCCGAGTTTTTCGAGCACGCCGTGGCGCTACCGCTCGCGTTTCACGGCGAACATCATTCGGGCCGGCTGCTGCGCATCATGCATGCGGGGAGCACGAGCCTGTTCAGCATCTGGCTCGGTTTCCTGCGCGAACACTTGGCGACGCTGCTCTCGATCCTCGTGCTGCTGCCGCTCGCCTTCAGCATGAATTGGAAGCTCGCCTTGCTCATGCTGGCTCTGATGTCGAGCTTCGCGATCTTCAATGTGCTCACGATGCGCCGCACCGACGACGCCCAACATCGCGTCGAGCGCCTGCATCACGAAATCGCGGAACGCGCCGGCGACGTGCTCGGCAACGCCCAGGTCGTGCAGAGCTTCACGCGGCACGCCGCGGAGGTCGCCGACCTGCGTGCGCTGACCGACCGCGTACTCGCGGCCCAGTATCCCGTGCTGCGCGGCTGGGCCTGGCTCTCGATGGCGACGCGCTCGGCGAGTACTTTGACGGTCGTCGCGATTTTTCTGCTCGGCGCTGCGCTGAACGGCAGGGGCGAGGTCACCGTCGGCAACATCGTGACGTTTTCCGGATTCGCGATGACGTTGATCGGCCGGCTCGAACAGTTCGCCGGTTTCATTTCCGGCATGTTCTTTCAGACGCCGTCGCTCAAGGACTTCTTCGCGGTCCTGGACCGCCCTTCGGCGCTCGCCGAATCGCCCGCGAAGCCCGATTTGCCGCGAGTCGCGGGCGAGGTGAATTTCGACGGTGTCTCTTTCGCTTACGGCGCGGGAACCGCGGCGCTGCATGCTTTGAGTTTTCATGTCCGCGCCGGTTCGACGGTTGCGCTGGTCGGCCCGACCGGCGCCGGGAAGACGACGGCGCTGAGTTTGTTGTACCGCGCGTACGAGCCCACGGCCGGCCGCATCACGGTCGATGGCATCGATATCAGCGACGTCAACATCAATTCACTGCGGCGACAAATCGCAGTCGTGTTCCAGGACCCTGGGCTGCTCTACCGCTCGATCGCCGACAACATCCGGCTCGGCAAGCCCGATGCGACCCAGGCGGAGCTCGAGGCGACGGCTCGCGCCGCCGAGGCGCACGACTTCATCGTCGTCAAACCGGAAGGCTATGGCACGCTCGTCGCGGAGCGCGGGCGCTCGCTGTCGGGCGGCGAGCGTCAGCGCGTCGCCATCGCGCGCGCGATGCTCAAGGATGCGCCGATCCTGGTCCTCGATGAAGCCACGAGCGCGCTCGACAATGCGACCGAGGCGCGCATTCAACGCGCCTTGAAGAAGTTGACTCGGGGTCGCACCACCTTCGTGATCGCCCATCGTTTGTCGACGGTTCGCGATGCGGACCAGATTCTCGTGCTCGATCGGGGCCGCCTCGTCGAGGTCGGGCGTTTCGATGAACTCGTCGCCCGTGGTGGACTGTTCGCCGAACTCAATGCCCAGGGCCAGTTCATTGCCGACGCCCAGGAATTGTCGACCGATCCGGCCTGAAGGAATCTCTCAGGCTGCGATGAACAAATTCAGCGATCGTCCCGCGACCCCATACTGGTCGCCCACCTGACCCTGGTACTCGTGGACCCCGTCGCTGTTCTGGGTGTCGATTTCGAGCCGCCAATGGCTACCGCCAAAACAGTCCGGCAAAGTAAATTGCACGAGATCGTGATGGGCGTTTAGCACGAGCAACATCGCGGCCTGCGTGCCTCTCTGGCGTACCCCGGTCGGACGGGCCCGCCCGTCGATCAACATGCCGAAACACCGCATGTACGGATCCTCCCAATCCGTGGGCTGCATCTCGGCGCCCGAGGCGTTCATCCAGGTCAGGTCCTTGATTCCCAATTCCTCGTCGACGTGCCCGGTCAGGAAAAGATTTCGGCGCAGCACCGGATACTGATGTCGAAGCGCACACAGCTTCTGCACGAACGCGGTCAAATTCCTGCCCTTCTCCGCAATGTTCCAATCGAGCCAGCTGATCTCGTTGTCCTGGCAGTACGCGTTGTTATTGCCCCGCTGGGTGCGGCCGAACTCATCACCCGCGAGCAGCATCGGCGTGCCCTGCGACAGGAGCAGAGTGGCCAGCACATTGCGTATCTGCCGCTCGCGCAGCGCGTTGATCGCAGGATCATCGGTGGGGCCCTCGACACCGCAATTCCACGAGCGGTTATCGCTGCTGCCGTCGCGGTTCTCCTCTCCGTTCGCTTCGTTGTGCTTCTCGTTGTAGGTCACGACATCGTTCAACGTGAAGCCGTCATGCGCGGTGACGAAGTTGACACAGGCCCAAGGCCTGCGTCCCAATCGATTGAACACGTCGCCCGAGGCGCAGAGGCGCTGGGCGAGACTGCCGGCGGTCGCCGCGCCTTTCCAAAAGTCGCGCACACTGTCCCGGTAGCGATCGTTCCACTCCGCCCAGCCGGGCGGAAAGGCGCCCACCTGATAGCCCCCCGGACCACAATCCCAGGGCTCGGCGATCAATTTGACGGTGCGCAGCACGGGATCCTGCTGGCAGACCTTGAGGAAACCGCTGCCGTTGTCGAACCCGTCGGGCTCCCGCGCCAGGATCGTGCCCAAGTCGAAGCGGAAGCCGTCCACGTGCAGCTCATTGACCCAGTAGCGCAAACTGTCCGTCACCATCTCGATCACGTTGGGATGGGATAGGTTCACTGTGTTACCGGTGCCGGTATCGTTGATGTAAAACCGCTTGTCCGTGGGCAGCAAGCGGTAATAGGAGACGTTGTCGATGCCCTTGAAGGACAGCGTCGGACCCAGTTCATTGCCTTCGGCGGTGTGGTTGTAGACGACGTCGAGGATCACTTCGAGTCCGGCCTCGTGGAAGCTCGCGACCATCTCCTTGAATTCGCGCAGCGTCTGATCGGGAGCGGACGCGTAACGGATGTCGGGAGCAAAAAAACCGATCGTGTTGTAACCCCAGTAATTCGTGAGCCCCCGGTCGAGCAGATAGCTGTCGTTGATGAAGCTGTGAATCGGCAGCAACTCGACGGAGGTCACGCCCAATGACTTGATGTACTTGATGACCTCTGGATTCGCGAGACCGGCGTAGGTGCCCTGCAGGCGCTCGGGCACGGCGGGGTGCTTCTTCGTGAACCCTTTCACGTGGAGTTCATACACGATCGTCTGATCCCAGGGGACGCGATCGCCGGGAGGTTGCCCGCGCCAATCGAAATGCGGGTCGACGACCACACATTTCGGTACGAACGGCGCGCTGTCGCGCTCATCGAATGACAAGTCCGCGTCCGCCGCACCGATGGTATAGCCGAAGCACTCCGGCGCCCATTTGAGCTGTCCCGTATGCGCGCGCGCATAAGGATCGAGGAGTAGTTTATTCGGATTGAAGCGGTGCCCGTCCTTGGGAGCGTACGGGCCATGGACGCGATATCCATACACCGAGCCTGGATTCACGTCGGGTATGTACCCATGCCATATCTGGTCCGTGTATTCCGGTAGTGCGATGCGCTCGATTTCGCGAGCACCCTCGGAATCAAAAAGACAAACCTCGACCTTCGACGCGTACGCCGAGAAGAGCGTGAAATTGGTCCCTTTCCCATCCCAGATCGCGCCATGCGCGGCCGGGCTTCCTTCTTTGACTCGGCTGCGGGCGATGTTCGTCACAGTCAATGCATCCTTTATGTTCGTGCCGAAACGGCATTCGATCATTATTTGTGAGCTTCCGTGAGTGCGCCAGTAAGAAAACCATATAGCCCCGCCTAGGAGCTTTCTTACACAGGCGAGCCCTCACAAGTCCTACACGATTGCGTTCCCTTGGCTGACAGAGACTAATGCCGATGATCGGCATTCTCGTTGGGCGCCTAGCGCACCGCGATTCAATAAAGGGAGAGAACGATGGATACCTTGCTGATCATCATCTTGTTGTTGCTGCTGCTCGGCGGGGGTGGCGGTGTGTACTGGGGCATGGGCGCGGGCTGGGGAATCGGGCCAATCGGCTTGATTGTGCTGGTACTGGTGGTCGCTTTCTTGCTGAATGGCCGGCGCGGCCGTCGCCTGTGACCCGATAAGGAGGCCCCTGATGTCGAGAGTACTCATCGCGGACGATCATGCCGTTGTCAGGGCTGGTTACGCTCAATTCCTGGCCGAAGACCCGTCGATCACCGAGATCGGTGAGGTCACGAGCGGCAGCGCTGTCTTGGCAGAATTACGGCGCAAGAGCTGGGACCTGCTCTTGATGGATATTCACATGCCGGATCGCAGCGGCATCGACATTTTGAAGCACTTGAGCAGCGGTTTCCCGACGGTGCGCGTGCTCATCGTGAGCGGGCTGCCCGAAGAGCAGTATGCGCGCAATGTATTGCGCGCCGGAGCCCGCGGGTATCTCTCGAAAGGCGGTTCAGCGGAAGAATTTATGCGAGCGGTTCGTCTGGTCTTGAACGGACGCCGATACATCAGTGCTGCGCTGGCTGAGTCCATGGCGGCCGACCTCGAAAAACCCCCTGAGCAAAACCAGCAGCCGCTGCACACGGCATTGTCGGCCCGGGAATTCCAGATTTTTCGCAAGCTGGCCATCGGCGCACCCCTCGGCGGGATCGCCAAAGAACTCAGTCTCAGTGTCAAGACGGTCAGCACCTATCGCAGCCGAATTCTTGAAAAGATGACGTTCAAGTCGAACGCGGACGTTACCGCGTATGCCTTGCGACGCGGCTTGATTCAGTAGCGGCGCCTCGGACGCGCGGCTGGGCGCGCACTGGGGCACGCCTTGCCGCGCTACTACGGTCCGGTCGGCGCTACCAGTGGTCCTGACTGGGGCTTGTTGCCGGTACGTTTCCAGCGGATCAGCTCGCCGAGCGCGGCGGCCGTTTCCGGTGCGCCGATGTTGCAGTGGCCATCGTGCTTCACGTATTGCTGGACGAACTGGTCCGCGCTTCCGGTTCGTACCACGGCATCCGCGTAGTAAGCGACCGTGTTGGCGGGAATGATGGGATCGTACGTCGTGTGCACCGCAAGCGTCGGCTTCAACAACAAGCCCGTGGGCATGTACCACACATTGAGATAGTTGAGCGCGGCGACCGGAGCGGTGTAGCGCTTGACGCCGTCGTTCAGCGCATTGTCATCGGCCCCCCCGGCATAAATTGTGTCCGCGTTATGCATTACGGAGACACCGAGCTTTTGCTCGAGGTCGCGCTGGATGTAGGTGCTGAAAACGACATTGTCGGCAAGATCCTCCTGCCGCTTGAAGCGCGTCAAAGCCATCATCTCCGCGAGTCCGGTCGGATTCGACGGCAGTGCCGCGAGCACCTTCTTGACCAAGGCCTCGTCGAGCGGCGTGCCGGGATCGATGCCGACCGGCCCCGGCAGGAGGCCTGGATAGTAGTAGTGAAATGCCGCCAAGAGCGCGCCGCCGCGGCCGATCGCCAAACTCGCGGGTTCCAGCAGTCCGCAGAGCGGCAAAGCTCCGTCGTAGCGATTCGGATAGCGTTCGATGGTCGCAATGGTCAGCTCGCCGCCCATCGAATGACCCACGACGTAGGTCTCCTTGGGCTGGCCATAGTGCGCGATCGTATAGCGGCGCAGTGCTTCCGTCTCCGCAATCGCTTGTTCGACGGCCCAGCCCGTAACCGAATATCCCGATTGCGCCACGGCGAAACCTGCGTTGGCAAAACCGGTACCCATCGGATTCGGTTTGTCCGTCGCGAAAACCACCGGTTCTTCGGAGTAGCCGTGGTAGTAGACCAGCAGCACCCCGTTCCATTTTTCCGGCATGTCGATCCGATACGAAGCCCCCTCGAGCGTGCCGGTCTCCACATGAATGGCGGGCTTAGGCGAGTTCGCCGTGGCCGTTTTGGCCGCCGCTTCCGCGTTGCGTGCACCGATTGCGACCGCCGCGAACGCCAGCATCCACAGAGCGAACGCGGTGTTGCCCAAAACATCGCGGACTCGATGGTGCGAGTTGGATGGATTCATATCGACTGTTGCTCCGCTTGATGAGACTGCGAGTGTACGGATTTTATGGGCGATCCTGCCGCGAATTGAGGCGGCGGCTCATGAGATGCGGCGCGCCGGCGGCGTATCTTCAGGGCGATCCCAAGCGCTTCGACATGCGCAGCGCGGCCTCGCGGCCCTGGTAGTAGCCTTGGACGATGCCCTTGTGTTCGAAGCCGAGACTTTCGTAGAACAGTCTCGCGAGTTCGTTGTGGGTTCGCAGCTCCAGATTGATGCGGAATACTCCGGCGGCGACCGCACTCGCCGAGAGCCAGTCGATGAGCTGCCTCCCCAGTCCCTGGCGCCGATGCGCGTTTGCGACCGCGAGCAGATTGAGATGCGCCACGTCGTCGCCGAAGTGCATGATCGCGAACGCAGCGATGCGGCGCTCACGCCGGGCAACGACCACCGACGACTCGCTGCCGCCGATGAAATGTTGGACGCGCGCGGGCGTCCACGACCAAGTCAGTCCCTGCTCGATGAGGTCGCGCGACATCTCCGCGATCTCGCGGGCATCCACGGCGCGGGCCAGGCCGAGCTGGGCGACTTCGGACATCGTCGAGGATCCTCAGCGGCTGCGGTAGCGGTCGGTTGCGAGCACAAGTTCATGCGTGTTGCCGGGCTCGAATGCCGAATGTCCGGCATCGGGGACGATGCGAAGGTCCGCCTCGGGCCAGACGCGGTGCAGATCCCAGGCGCTCGTCGCGGGACAGACGATGTCGTAGCGACCCTGCACGATCGTCGCCGGAATGTGCCGGATGCGCACGACGTCCTCCAGCAACTGCGCCTCGCTGCGCAGGAAGCCGCGGTTCACGAAGTAATGGCATTCGATGCGCGCGACGGCCAGCGCGAAGTGGTCCTCGGACCATTTCTTGATGTTCTCGAAGTTGCTGTACATGAAACTCGTGGATCCTTCCCAAACCGACCAGGCGCGCGCCGCGGCGAGCGCCGTGCGCTGGTCGTTCCCGGTCAGCCGCTTGTGGTAGGCATTCAGGAAATCATCGCGCTCATCGACGGGGATGATGTCGCGGTAAGCCTCCCAACGATCGGGAAAGATCTCCGAGGCGCCATGCTGATAAAACCAGCGGATCTCCGCGTAGCGCAGCAGGAAAATGCCGCGCAGCACGAGTTCGGTGACGCGTTCCGGGTGTGCTTCGGAATATGCGAGCGCGAGCGTGCTCCCCCAAGAGCCCCCGAACACGAGCCAGCGCTCGATGCCCAGGTGCTTGCGCAGCCGCTCGATGTCGGCGACCAGATGCCAGGTCGTGTTCTCGACGAGGCTCGCGCTCGGGCGGCTGCGGCCGCAGCCGCGTTGATCGAAAACGACGATGCGATAATGGTGCGGGTCGAAGAACTGTCGCGCGCGCCTGTCGGAGCCCGCTCCCGGCCCCCCGTGCAGAAACACCGCCGGTTTTCCGGCCGGGTTGCCCGACTCCTCGTAGTAGATCTCATGAATCTCGGAGACTCGCAAGAAGCCGTGGCGATACGGCTCGATCTCGGGGTACAGGTGCCGACGCTCCGGCGCGGAACGCGACGTCGTGCTGACGGCCGCCGTGCGCTTGACCGGCGCGCGCTTTGCGCTGGTCGTCGACTTTGGTGCGCGCTGGGTTGCGGTACGCGCGCGGGTCGTCTTCGGGCGCTGCGTCCTGGCGGGCGCTGTCTTCTTTTTCTTCATCGCTTATCCTTTATTTTTTTGAACCATGGGCCCCAACGGCCGCCCACCGAGCAAGTGCATGTGCAGGTGATAGACCTCTTGTCCGCCGTCCGAATTGCAATTCACGATGAGCCGATAGCCGGCCGCGGCAATGCCTTGTTGTTTCGCGACGTCGCGGGCAACGACGAACATGTGCCCAAGCAAGGTCTCGTCTTCATCGCTGACGTCGTTGACCGTGGGAATCGGTTTGTGCGGTACGATCAAAATATGGACAGGGGCCGCCGGCCTTATGTCCAAAAAGGCGATGACACTCGAGTCCCGGTAGACGACGGTCGCCGGCAGTTCGCCGGCAATGATTTTTTCAAATAGTGTGGGCATGCAAGCCTTCCGAGGCGTTGACTACCAAGATTAGCAGGAACGGCGAGCGGGTTCCGACCCTAGAAGGGTGCCGGCAGGCTTGACGCAGCCGCGGCGCATTCATTATTGTGCAATGCGCCATTCGTAGTCTGCGCAGTGACACGCGGTTTCACCCGGTTTCCTCAATAGTAATGGGAATGATTCTCATATAGACTCGCATTCATGGATACTCTGCGCTCAGAAACCTCGCCCACTCAGGTTGGTTTGGCCGATTTGCCGAAGGGCACTGTCGCGCGCGTGGTGTCGGTGGGCAGCGCCGACGCAAGTACTCCCCCTGAACTCGCGCGGCGGCTTTCCGAACTAGGCTTCCTGCCCGGTGAATTGGTGCGCATCGTCGGCCGCGGACTGTTCGCGCGCGAACCGATTGCGGTTCGCGTCGGGACCGGGACCTTTGCGCTGCGCTTGTTCGAAGCGGCATGCATCCGCGTTTGTCCGGAGCAGACGCGGCTGGGTTGATGCAGATGAATGCCGTTTCGCGACCCGTCGCGAGTCCATTGATCGCGTTGGTGGGCAACCCGAACTGCGGCAAGACAGCGCTGTTCAACATCCTGACCGGCAGCCGCCAAAAAGTGGCTAATTACGCCGGCGTGACCGTCGAGCGCAAAGAGGGCTCACTGACGACGCCTTCGGGACGTCGCGTGCGGATACTCGATCTGCCCGGCGCCTACAGCCTGGATCCCTTGACCCCCGACGAACGCGTCACGGCCGATATTCTGCTCGGGCGTCGCGCCGGCGAAACGCAGCCGGACTTCGTGGTGTGCGTGACCGATGCCACCAATCTGCGTCAGAACCTGCGTCTCGTGTTGAGCCTGAAACGCCTCGGTCTGCCCATGGTCGTCGCCCTCAACATGAGCGACATCGCACGCCGCAAGGGCATCGCGATCGATCCAAAGCGGCTTGCGGCGGAACTCGGAGTGCCGGTTGTCGAAACCATCGGGGTGCGCCGCAACGGTGTGCGCAGCTTGATCGACGTGCTGGAACGCATCGACGCCCCGACGCGGCGGGCGCCGCCCGCGGTCTGGCAGACGCCCTCCGCGAGCGACATCGAACTCGACCAGAATGAGGTGCGCCGCATCTTGGGCGCCGTCGGCGGCGATCGCACCGACGGCCTCACCTTGAGCGACCGCATCGACACGGTCGTGCTGCATCCGGTCGTGGGACCGCTACTGCTCGCGGTGATCCTGTTTCTCGTTTTTCAGGCCGTGTTCGCCTGGGCGCAGTTCCCGATGGACGCCATCAAGGCCGGCGTCGACGCGCTCGGCCACACGCTGGGGAGCCTGTTGCCGGACAGTATGTTGAAGGGCCTTCTGATCGATGGTGTGCTCGCCGGCGTCGGCAGCGTGCTCGTCTTCCTGCCGCAGATCCTGATCTTGTTCTTCTTCATCTTGATACTCGAGGATTCCGGCTACTTGCCGCGCGCGGCGTTCCTGCTCGACCGACTCATGGGCCGCGTGGGTCTTTCCGGGCGCGCGTTCATTCCGCTGCTGTCGAGCTTCGCCTGCGCGATCCCCGGCATCATGGCGACGCGCACGATCCAGGATCCGCGCGACCGCTTGGCGACGATCATGGTCGCGCCGCTCATGACCTGTTCGGCGCGGTTGCCCGTCTATGCGTTGATCATCAGCGCCTTCATTCCGCAGCGACAGCTATGGGGCGGCCTGCAGCTCCAGGGTTTCGTGCTGTTCGCGCTCTATGTCTTCGGAGTCGTGAGCGCGATGGCGGTCGCTTTTGTGCTCAAGCGCCGCGGCGCCGGTGCACGCTTCCAGTCGCTGCTGCTGGAACTGCCCGCCTATCACTGGCCGAATTTGCGCAATCTCGCGCTCGGGCTTTGGCAGCGCGTGGAGATTTTCCTGACACGGGTCGGCACGATCATTCTGTCTCTGATGGTGATCCTGTGGGCCTTGAGTTCGTTTCCGGCGCCGCCGCCCGGCGCGACCGGCCCGGCGATCCAATACAGTATCGCAGGTCACTTGGGTGCCGCGCTCGCGGTGCTGTTCGCGCCGATCGGCTTCAACTGGCAGATCGCGGTCGCACTCGTGCCGGGACTCGCCGCGCGCGAGGTGGCCGTGGGTGCGCTCGGCACCGTTTATGCCTTGTCGGCGACGGGCAAGGACGTCAGCGACGCGCTCTCGCCGCTCATCGCGCATTCCTGGAGTCTGCCGACGGCGCTGTCGCTGCTCGCGTGGTACGTATTCGCGCCGCAATGCCTCTCGACTCTGGCGACCGTCAAGCGCGAGACGAATTCCTGGCGCTATCCGCTGATCATGGCGGCCTACATGTTCGCGCTTGCCTACGCGGCGTCGTTCGTGACCTACCGTGTCGCGTTGTTACTCGCATGAGCCATGTGATCGACATCGGTCTCGTCGTAATCCTGATCGGCGCGAGCGTGGGTTACGCGGTGTTTGCACTAGGGCCCAAGAGCTTCCGCAAGCTAATTGTCGATCGGTTGATCGGCGTTGCAGCGCGTAGCGAGCGCGTGCCGGGCTTGCGCTGGTTCACGCGGCGCTTGAGCGCGGGCGCGGCCGCCAAACTCGCGGCCGGCTCCTGCGGGGGCTGCGACAACTGCGGCAGCGAGGCGGGTGCCAAATCGCCTACGACGGTCGCGGGCGCAGGGGCAGGCGGCGGTGCCGCGACGGAAGTGCGTATCCCGGTTGCACAGATTCGGCGCCGTGCGGGAGGCGACACGGTGGCCGAGCATCCCTAGTCGCGGCCGCGATCGACACGATATTAACGGATATATTACAGGGCATGTTTCAGGAGAAATCGTGAAGGATTCAGCACAGAAGCGAGCGTTGCGAAATTATCGCTCCCGTCTGACAAAGAGAGGAATCGCACGATTTGAGGTGCTCGGACTCGACGCAGATCGCGACTTGATCCGCTCCGTCGCACGACACCTCGCGGAAGGCGGCCCCGATTCAGCCCGGATTCGCGCCGCGATCGGCCGGACGATCTCCGGCGTTCCGCCGAAGAGAGGCGGAATTCTCGAGGCGCTGCGTCGGTCCCCGCTCGTTGGCTCCGATCTTGATTTTGGGCGTTCCAGGGAAACCGGCCGCAAGCTTGACCTTTGACCCGCTACCTTCTCGACACGAACGTTATCAGCGATATCACGAAGCCGGACCCGTCCGAATCGCTATTGGAATGGATGGACGCGCAACCCGACACCGATTTGTTGTTTGCCGGACCGGAGGGTCCGCAGTCACTTTTCAAAGGGAGGATATTGTCGTTTGACGAGAAGGCGGCATTGCTCTGGGCTCGTCTCATGTCTGAAGGCCGTGCCGCAGGAAAGCCCAGAAGCGTGTTGGATATGATCGTTGCCGCCGTCGCCGTAGCGAACGACTGCGTGATTGTGACGGACAATGAAAAACACTTTTCCGGCCTCGAGGTCCTCAATCCGATGCGAACATCGCAGTGAGCTTACCGTTAGTGCCCTGTTGACCAGTACTGGTACTAAGGCTCCATGCGACGGCAGGACCCGCGGAATACTCCGTACCAGACCAGTACGTGAAGCTCTGGATGTTGCTGAACAGAGAATAGTTGCCGTTATGCGTGGTCGTGATGGAGGAGCCGGCTACCTGGCCGAGGCCGCCGTAGAACAGTTCCGCCAGCTGGCTCGAAGATTGCGAGGGGTTTTCGCTAGATCACGGGCAGATCATCTCGCGTGATCGAACGAAACGAAAACCGTTGTGATTCCGGGATGGCCATCGGCATACTATCGCCGGCATGAGGGGTCGTCGTCTTCCAATCGAATCTTGAGCGAGCCCGATTGTCTAGCAAGTGCTGGAATAATGGGAACACACCACTCTCTATCTACGTGTCTGTGGAAACTCCTCGATCGACACAGCGGGTCCGTCAATTGCTACCGCCACGGGTCGCCTGGCGTGGTCACGTACGTCTTCCAGAGATATCCCAATGGAAGCACGAGCGGCACGATCACGACGCCCGCGAAGATGCCTGAGAACGAATTGGCGATGTCGGGATCCAGTGAGTGGTCCAGGTACGAGGGGAGCCATGCTGCGAGCACCCAGATGAGCTTCCACGTGAATTCGAAGATCAGCAGCGGCATCATCCTGACCGGATACCGCACACCGAGGAGGCAGAGCAGCGTAAGTGCGCCAAAGAAGCTAGTTCCAACGCCGTGCCAGAAATCCCACGGCTGCGTGTGATGAATGATTGCCGGCCACGTTTTCGAGCCCTGCCCCACACCAAGCAGTAGGTACGAAGCTCTGAGCAGATAAAGGCGATAAAGCGGAAGCTTCGGTCTGGATTGTATTTGGACCATACCATACCTACGGCGTCATTTTCCCGATAGGTTGAATTGAAACTAAAACAAGCCGCTCTCGCAAGGTGAACTAGAATTGTGCTGTTCGCTGTGACGAGTGCCTGCGGCGCCATCTTTACACACATGGATGGCGACGAAAAAGATTGTTCGAGAGACAGGCCGGAGCGCTCATCATCGTGGTCGGCGCATTCCTCCTGGGACTGTCAATATTCGTGTCCCATGGAAAATAGGACTAAGGTCCGCGCGCCATTGGATCAGGACACCACAGAACGCTCATTTGCCCGATTCTCCCCTCCGAAACCGACATTTACCAAGATTCCACAATTGCGTTCTTGATGCGTCCGCCAAGGAGTACTAATGACCCGAAGGCGACGGCCGCGACCGGCAGCTTTCGGGAACCGAATCTATTTCCAGGCACGCGAGAGGAGTT
>Ga0116229_10009083_pt1 | contig 15278 bp, 13 predicted proteins | sample S1TSphgellanicum_3_FD_87313 | JGI IMG/M metagenome (GOLD analysis project Ga0116229, IMG submission 87313) | Host-associated microbial communities from peat moss isolated from Minnesota, USA - S1T2_Fc - Sphagnum magellanicum MG | ecosystem: Host-associated > Plants > Peat moss > Unclassified... | reverse complement strand
GGGTGTAGGGTGTGGGGTGTGGGGTGTGGGGTGTGGGGTGTGGGGTGAACGTCCGTGAATAAATTCCTCATACTACACCCTACCCCCTACACCCTACCCCCCTTTCATAGATTGTTCATTACTACTTGTTGGTGTCCAATTTGCCCAATCTTGAGGCTTCAGGAAGATTCTGTATAAATCGTCTTCAGGGGAATTTGGTTCTGGTTTGTAGCCGTATTCCCAGCGCACTAAGGGCGGTAGTGACATCAAAATTGATTCAGTGCGTCCGTTGGTTTGCAAACCAAAAATTGTGCCTCGGTCATAGACTAGGTTGAATTCTACATACCTTCCTCGACGGTACAATTGGAAATTCCTTTGGCGATCGCCATATTCCATTCCTCTTCGCCGTTCCACAATTGGGACATAGGCTTTTAAAAAGGCTTGACCACAGTCTTGCACAAAGGCAAATAAGTCTTCCCAACTACGTGGTGCTGGGTTACCCAATTGGTTACTGTAAAGGGCTGCATCCCCATCTGCATGGGGACCGCGATACAACTGACCTTGACCATCTTGGTAATCAAAAAACAGACCACCAACACCACGCATCTCCCCACGATGTTTCAGGTAGAAATATTCATCACACCAACGCTTGAACACTGGGTAATACTCTGAATGGTGAGCATCACAAGCTTGCTTGAAAGTTTGATGGAATAGTGCTGCATCTTCAGCATAAGGGTAGTAAGGGGTTAAATCAGATCCGCCACCAAACCACCAAACTGGACCCGCTTCAAAGTAGCGATAATTCAGGTGAACAGTTGGTATGTAAGGATTGCGAGGATGTAACACCATTGAAGTGCCTGTGGCAAAAAAGCTGTGTCCTGCTGCCTCTGGACGTTGCGCTAAAATTGAAGGCGGCAAATGAGAATCCCAAACTTCAGAAAAGCCTACACCAGCTTGTTCAAATATTGCACCTTCACGCATGATGCGCGATCGCCCTCCACCTCCTTCTGGGCGAGCCCACTTATCCTCTTGAAAATTCCCCACACCATCCAAATCTGCCAATGTTTGAGTAATTTGGTCTTGCAACTGTTGCATAAACTGACGAACCCTAGTCTTAGCGTCAGTTGGTGGCAAAGATTTGGAAGATGCTGGTATAGTTTGGGTTTGGGAGTCGGTCAACATAAACTCAATAACCTAAATTTCAGTGAAAGCAACAAAATTTTTCAATTTCCTTGGGGTGTGGGGATATAGGGGTGTAGGAGAAACCTAAGAAAAAAGATTTTCTGTTACCTCTCCTACACACTAACACCCTTACACTCCCGCCAAAGATGAAGCATTTACACAGTGGATGGGCATGATTAAAGTTATTTTCCCTCAAATGCGTATAGGCTTGTATACTGATTAAGTTTTTTCAACTTTTTTCTCAAAAATCATCGGTAGTCTGAAAATCCAGACTCTCCCAGATCTAGGATGAGAGACGGCTCTGCATCTGGGCCTGATAATTGTAATGTCCTCAAAGATCAATGTTAAAACGCCCTTGGCAAAACTTTATAAAAAAATCTTAGTCGGGGCGGCTTGAACACGGAAGGGGACAGAGGGCAAGGGGCAGGGAGCAAAATGCAATTTAAATGTGGAACATCTGATCTTTTTTAACCCGTCCCTACTTGTCATACTCAGGGAAATTTTGAGAAAGTTTGATCTAGAAACTGACTACAGTTACTGACCATGCCAGAGTCACCAAAAAGCGTATAGCGAGGAGGATTAGGAAAATGCGAGCTTGGTTGTCCAAATTCATCCACCGCAAACGTCGTCGGTTTTGCGTTTCTCTGGTGCGGACTTATCGAGAGATTAGTTCTGCTTCTGTAGATGATCTGTGGCAAAAGGTGGTTGATTTAGGAGATGTTTCCTGGCATCCACTGCTAAAAAGTACTAACCTCCCCGACGGATTAGTACCTAAACCCGGATTGATTTACCAAGCGGTGACACGCTTGTCACCGATTCCCATCCGCATTTTTGTAGAGCGCGTTAATCCCAGAGAGTTACTGTGTATAAGAGTGCTGACAATCCCTGGTGTAGAAGAACGGGTGACTTACCGAGTAGAGTCAACGGTTTGCGGCACTTGTTTGTCTTATTCTGTCACGCTACGCGGTTGGTTGTCTCCGCTGATTTGGTCTTTGTCTCGTCCCTATGCAGACCGCGTTGCGCGTTCCTTAGTCGAAGCTGTTGAGGGAACGACATTGAAAGCAGTGTCAGCCAAGAAAAAACCCCTCAAGAACAGTTGTTTTGATTTTTAGGCAATTAGTGGGCACTCGCGCCTCAGTATCAGTGATTAGTGGGAAAACCACCCACTAACCACTAAACAATTTCCGCAGAAAGTTAAGATCTAAGAAGATAAGATTTCCTTATTGTTAATAATTGTTACAGCATCAAGGTTAAAAACGTATGTACGATGTTCTCGATTCCCAGTCAGTTTTAGAAGTGTTGCGACCGGTGCAAGATCCAGAACTTCGCAAAAGTTTGGTAGAACTCAATATGATTCGCAACGTCAAAATTGACGATGGTACGGTTAGCTTTACTTTGGTGTTGACAACTCCTGCCTGTCCATTACGTGAATTTATTGTTGAGGACTGCCAAAAAGCTGTGAAAAAGCTACCAGGGGTTAAGGATGTATCTATAGAGGTGACAGCGGAAACACCGCAGCAAAAAAGCTTACCTGATCGCACTGGCATTTCTGGCATTAAGAATATTATCGCGGTTTCTAGCGGCAAAGGTGGTGTTGGGAAAAGTACGGTTGCCGTGAATGTAGCAGTTGCTCTAGCTCAAACAGGGGCTAAGGTGGGTTTACTTGATGCTGATATCTACGGTCCCAATGACCCAACTATGTTAGGGCTCAGTCATGCTCAGCTTGCTGTTTACTCAACAGAAAAAGGTGAAGTCCTGGAACCCGCATTTAATCACGGCGTCAAATTAGTTTCTATGGGCTTCTTAATTGACCGAGACCAACCAGTGATTTGGCGTGGACCAATGCTCAATGGAGTGATTCGTCAATTTCTCTATCAAGTGCAATGGGGGGAACTGGACTATTTGATTGTGGATATGCCACCAGGAACGGGGGATGCTCAGTTAACTTTGACACAAGCAGTGCCAATGGCAGGGGCAGTGATTGTCACTACACCGCAAACAGTGGCGCTGTTGGATTCCCGCAAGGGATTGCGGATGTTCCAGCAGATGAATGTGTCGATCTTGGGGATAGTAGAAAATATGAGCTATTTTATTCCGCCAGATATGCCGGATAGGCAATATGACATCTTTGGTTCTGGTGGCGGAGAGAAAACTGCGACCGAGTTGGGAGTACCCCTCCTAGGGTGTGTACCACTAGAGATTTCCACCAGAATGGGAGGTGACAGCGGAATACCGATTGTCATTTCCGAACCAGATTCAGCTTCAGCAAAAGCTTTAAAGGCGATCGCTCTTGCCATTGCAGGCAAAGTATCAGTCGCTGCGCTGTCATGAAAATCAGGCAGCTATGCTGAAGGGAAGATGATTTTCATACCTTGTTGTGTGATTAATCACAGGCGGATCTAGTGAGAGTGGGGAGATCGGGCACTGAGTTTCTCACTCTCACTGGAAAATACAGGTTTTGCATCATTACCTATCTAAAATGTTAAAGTCTAAAATCGCACAATGTTGTTAAAACGCTCAATCCCAAAAATTCGCGCTTCATATTGGGTGAAACCTTGGCTGCAAGTAGACTGGTTACTACTTGGTTTGCCAGTCGCTCTCACTATATTTGGCGGCATTATGATCCGCAGTACAGAATTGAACCAGGGATTAACAGACTGGTGGTGGCACTGGCTTATGGGTGGTGTTGGCTTGACCATAGCACTCCTGTTCGCCCGTAGTCGTTACGAAACCCTGATTCAGTGGCACTGGGTAACGTACGCAATTATTAATATTAGCCTACTCGCAGTGATGATAGCTGGTCATAGTGCCAAAGGGGCACAGCGATGGATCAGCATAGCTGGCATACCTGTGCAACCATCGGAATTCGCCAAAATCGGCTTGATTATCACCCTAGCAGCTCTGTTACATAAGCGCACAGCTTCTAGTCTTGATAGCGTTTTCCGGGCTTTGGCAATCACTGCTGTTCCTTGGGGATTGGTATTTTTACAGCCAGATTTGGCAACATCGCTGGTATTTGGCGCGATTGTTTTAGGAATGTTGTATTGGGCAAATGCTAACCCAGGCTGGTTGATTTTAATGATGTCTCCAGCAGTAGCGGCAATTCTGTTTAGTATCCCTTGGCCCTTCACGATCGCTCTTTCACAAGACTTAACTTTCGGACCGTTAGGCTTAATTTGGGCAGTTGCTATGGGTGTGGTTGGCTTTTGGACTCTCCCTTGGCGTCGATTTGCCATCAGTGGCTGGGGTGCATGGGGTCTCAACATGCTGGGTGGCGAATTAGGGCTGTTCGTCTGGAATCATATATTGAAAGATTATCAAAAAGACCGACTCACTTCATTTATTAACCCCCATGCTGACCCCCTCGGTGCCGCCTATCACCAAATACAATCTCGCATTGCCATTGGTGCTGGTGAATGGTGGGGATGGGGTCTGAACAGGGGTCCTATGACCCAACTGAATTTCGTTCCAGAACAACATACTGATTTCATTTTCTCTGCTGTGGGCGAAGAATTCGGTTTTGCTGGTTGTCTGGTAGTGTTATTTGTCTTCGGAATGATTTGTCAGCGCCTGTTGTATATTGCTCAAACTGCCAAAGACAACTTTGGATCGTTGTTAGCTATTGGCGTTTTGTCAATGATTGTGTTTCAGATGATTGTTAATATTGGTATGACTGTTGGTTTAGCACCTGTAGCAGGCATTCCCCTACCTTGGTTGAGTTACGGTCGTTCTGCTATACTGACAAACTTCATTTCTATCGGACTAGTAGAATCGGTAGCAAATTTTCGACAGCGCCAAAAGTATTAATTATTGGGCAGGGAGCATGGGGCAGGGAGCAGGGGGCGGAAATTGGCAATTTCTCTACGTCTGACTGTTCCATTGCCCAAAAACTAATATTAAGCTAGTAATAGGAAACTTAAAAGTTAAAGACCATGATACTACCTGGAGCAATTGTTCGCGTCAAGAATCCACGGGATACCTATTATCGCTCTGAAGGACTCGTGCAACGGCTGAGTGATGGTAAGGTGGCTGTACTATTTGAGGGTGGTAACTGGGATAAATTAGTGACCTTTCGTCTCTCAGAATTGGAACTCGTAGAAACCACAGCAGGAAGGAAAAAAGGAAAATAAATTTGTTAGTGGTTAGTGGTTAGTTGTCCTACTAACCACTAACCACTAACAATTAACAACGACTATGCGTCTCCCATTACCACAGTTTTCTACTCGAGATCGCCACCCCAACCACATTGCGGAGGTGATTGAGACCGCTACTTGTGAATTTTTAGCTCAGTGTTTGGAACCGGAAGACTTGAGTTTTCCTCCTATGCCTCCTTTTGGAAGCTGGGTCTGTTGTAAAGATGAGGAGTCGAGCAATCAAGTTTATGCTGTAGTTTATCATGCAACTACAATGCCCATAGATTCCGTACATAGAGCAGTAGCTTTGGGGTTGTCGTTGCAGGATCTGCGAGAGGAACAACCCCAAATATTTGCCATGCTCAAAACCGAATTCCGTGCCGCGATTGTCGGATTTGAGCCGCCTGCAGATGCTATGATATCTAATAGTCGGGTGTATCAATATCTGCCTCCTCGTCCACCGCAAATTCATCAGGCGGTTTACCGTTGCGAACCAGAGGTGATCATCCGATTTACTGAACAGTTAGATTTTCTACAGACACTACTTTCTGTAAAAGGCGTACCAGTGGAGTTTTTGACTGCAGCAGCTATTAGAGAGGTGTATCAGTTACGTAAAGCTGACCGACAATGGTTAATTAAGGCTGGACGAACCCTAAGTATGCTACTTAAAGATGACTATGATCGCTTACGGTTCATTTTGAGTCAAATCCACCCATAGGTAGTTATTTTGTTGACGATCATTCATGTATCCTAGATAAAATTTTCGATTTTTTGTTCAGAGTGGCTGTTGTAGTTGTATCGATTAGAGCGCTTGCCTCCTAGGGTAATCGCCGCTTCACCATAGCTTTTCCAAGTCCTACCTATGGAACTGATATTACAATTTCTTGCTTTGGAACACACTAACCAAGTTCTCAGCAAGGAACCAATTGTTCCCTTCGCTATTCTACTGGTTGTCATATTAGTTGTACCCACCCTGTTTGATCGCCTACGATTACCAGGACTATTGGGTTTACTGGCATCGGGGGTAGTGCTTGGTTCTCACGGCTGGAATCTATTGCATATAGAGTCACCCATCATGACCTTGCTCTCAGATATCGGGTTAGTTTACTTGATGTTTGTTGCAGGGCTAGAAGTTGACATAGAGCAGTTTCGCCGCAAAAGAAATCGCTCTTTAGGATTTGGGAGCTTCACTTTTTTAGTTCCCTTTGTGGTAGGAACTGCTGTAGGGCGGATTTTTGGCTTTGACTGGAATGCTGCAATCCTAATAGGCTCTTTGTTTGCTTCTCATACGCTCCTGGCATATCCCATTATTAGTCGCTTGGGAGTGGTCAACAACGAAGCCGTCACCGTTACAATTGGAGCCTCCATTTTTACTGACGTCAGTGTAGTACTAGTACTGGCTGTTTGTGTAGCTATTCATACTGGAAACCTCAGCTTTTGGCCAGTCATTTCCTTGTTGAATTCGTTAATTATCTACTCGCTCGTTGTCTTAGTGGGCTTTGATTGGGTGGGTAAAGAATTTTTTCGGCGGTCTGGAGATGACGAAGGAAACCAGTTTTTGTTTGTCTTGCTCTCCGTATTTCTAGCTGAGGTGGGCGCTCAGTTGATTGGGTTAGAAAAAGTTGTTGGAGCCTTTTTAGCAGGTTTAGCAGTCAACGAAGCTGTGGGAGAAGGACCAGTCAAAGAAAAGGTAGTGTTTGTTGGCAATGTGCTATTCATTCCTATTTTCTTTGTTAACCTCGGCTTGCTGATTGACCTGCCGATTTTCTTAAAAAGTATTGGTACGATCAAGTTAACTCTTTTTATTGTCATTGGTTTAATTACGAGCAAATTGATAGCGGCTTTATTGACAAAGTTAGTTTATCGCTACAACTGGCAAGAAATGTTAACGATATGGTCTTTGTCAGTGCCTCAAGTAGGTGTAACGTTAGCAGCAACGTTAGTAGGATATCGGGTAGGGTTGCTGAATTTGGCAGTATTAAACAGTGTTATTTTCTTAATGCTTGTCACCTCGACCTTGGGACCGTTAATTACCAGTAAAGTAGCTGTAGGTTTGACTCCGATCCCAGAAAAATTACAAAAGCCAACTACCCCGCCTTACCAGAATCCAGAAAAAAGAAATAGCCCTTTTACAATAGTAGTGCCTGTCTATAATCCGCAGACGCAGCAATATTTAATTGAAATGGCTGCATTGCTAGCGCGACAGGCAAATGGCAGGATTATACCTTTGGCGATCGCGACTGCTTTTGCTCACATGGATGCACCTCAGTTGGACGCTTCTGTGCAACGAAGTGAGCGGTTACTCTTAAAAGCCACGGCACAGAGTCGAGTATTGGGTGTGGAGGCAGATCCATTGTTGCGAATTGATGATGCCTTCGCTCAAGGAATTAGCAGGGCTTCTCGAGAACAAAAGGCTAGTTTAATTGTCATGGGTTGGGGTAAACGCACTGGGTTGAGAGCGCGTTTATTTGGGAATGTCATCGATAACGTTCTCTGGTCATCCCATTGTCCAGTGGCAGTAACCCGTCTTGTAGAATCACCGAAAAAAATTCAGCGCATTTTGGTGCCTGTGGAAAATTTATTGACGCCATCATGGCAACCTGTGCAATTTGCCCAGATTCTAGCAGACGCAAATCAAGCACAAGTTACTTTATTAAATGTATGCGAACGCCGCACCAGTTCAAGTAAAATCGCCTGGAGGCGATCGCAACTCTCCCTACTGATATCTAAATTGGCTTTGCCAAACCCACCAGAAATTCAAATCATCGCCCATGAAAGTGTAGCTCAAGCGATTTTGCAGGCTGCAAGACTATATGACTTAGTGGTGCTACCATTTACACATAATCGTACTAGTCCTGGTGGTTTGGCCATTAGTGACGTCACAACCCACTTAGCAAGGCAACTCACTTGCTCTATCATCATGCTTGGAGAACCACAGCATATTCAAACAGAAGCGTTGCCATCTGGGGTTACTACCACAGCTACTATGTCACAAGGAATCATTTAATCTGTTGACGGTTGACAGTCAACAGTCAACATATATTGCTTTATATTCTTGAAGATTTAGTAAATTCTTGGTCAAAATCTTACCGTTGGCAGACGATATTTGTTAACTTTCTGAAAGAATTATGTAATTTTAGCTTGAGCAGCCAAAAGCCAAACATTGTATTCAAGCATAAAATGTTTGGCTAAATGTTGTGTGCTAGGCATATACGATCTACTAGATAGAATTGCATCTCCAAGCAATTTGTAGGCGTCGAAATACAACTCCTCAATCATCCTGAGTTGTGCTGTATTTCTATGAAAAGACTGGGTACTCTAAAGACAAGCGCAACAGCTTTTGCAATGACAATTATCTGTTAACTCACAGGGAAATTATGAGAATATTGGTGACGGGCGGTGCTGGATTTATTGGTTCACACCTGATAGAGCGACTCCTAGCAGAAAAACATGAAGTTATTTGTTTGGATAACTTCTACACAGGTCACAAGCGCAACATCCTCAAGTGGATGGATCATCCTTATTTTGAAATGATCCGTCATGACATCACTGAGCCTATTCGATTAGAGGTTGATCAGATTTACCATCTAGCTTGTCCTGCTTCCCCTGTGCATTATCAGTATAACCCAGTCAAAACGGTCAAAACTAGCGTTATGGGGACACTGAATATGTTGGGATTGGCTAAGCGCGTGAAAGCTCGTTTTTTGCTGGCTTCAACCAGTGAAGTTTACGGCGATCCAGAAATTCATCCCCAAACCGAAGAATACTGGGGAAACGTCAATCCTATTGGCATCAGATCATGCTATGACGAAGGTAAACGAATTGCTGAGACGCTGACATTTGATTATTACAGGCAAAATAAAGTTGATATTCGGGTTGCCCGAATTTTTAACACCTATGGGCCGCGAATGCTAGAAAACGATGGCCGGGTAGTGAGCAACTTTGTCGTTCAAGCTTTACAGGGTATTCCTTTAACTGTATATGGAGATGGTTCCCAGACTCGCAGTTTTTGTTACGTCTCAGACTTAGTAGATGGACTGATGCGGCTGATGAATGGTGAATATATTGGTCCAGTGAATTTGGGAAATCCTGATGAATATACGATTTTAGAGTTGGCGCAAAATGTGCAATATCTAGTAAATCCCGATGCACAGATCAAGTTTGAGCCATTACCCTCTGACGATCCGCGTCGCCGTCGTCCTGATATTACAAAAGCAAAAACTTGGTTAAATTGGGAACCTACCGTTCCGCTACAACAGGGGTTAAAACTGACTATAGAAGATTTCCGCGCTCGGATAAACAATTAGTTAGGAGTTAGTGGTTAGTGGTTAATGGTTAGGAGTTATTGGTTAGTAGAACAACCAACAGCCAACAACTAACAACTAACAATCAAAAAAACAAGGAATTTAAAAAAATGCGTGTTTGTGTCATTGGTACTGGTTACGTTGGTTTAGTTACAGGTGCTTGCTTAGCTCACATCGGGCATGATGTCATTTGTGTAGACAATAACGAAGAAAAAGTCAAGATCATGAAGTCTGGGCAATCACCGATTTTCGAGCCTGGACTTTCAGAGATTATGCAGTCTGCCATTAGTTCAGGGAAGATTGACTTTACCACTGATATCGGTGGCGGAGTTGCTCACGGTGAAATTTTGTTCATCGCTGTGGGAACGCCGCCTCTGCCTACTGGTGAGAGTGATACTCGTTATGTCGAAGCCGTAGCCCGGAGCATTGGTGCCCATTTAAACGGTGGGTATAAGGTGATTGTCAACAAATCTACAGTACCAATCGGCTCAGGAGACTGGGTGCGGATGATAGTCTTGGATGGCATTGCTGAACGTCAGAAAACACTGGTGTCAGCAGGTGGATTGGCAATTGATGAAAAATTGCCGGAGAGTGCAGCTAAGTTCGATGTGATCAGCAATCCAGAGTTTTTGCGGGAAGGTTCGGCAGTATACGACACTTTTAACCCTGATCGCATTGTACTAGGAGGCAATAGTCCGAAAGCGATCGCGATGATGAAAGAATTGTATTCCCCAATTGTAGAGCGCAAGTATGCATCTGACATATCTTTACCACCAGTGCCAGTACTAGTAACAGACCTTAGTTCAGCCGAGATGGTTAAATACGCCGCTAATGCTTTTTTAGCGACTAAGATTAGTTTTATTAACGAAGTTGCTAACATTTGCGATCGCGTCGGTGCTGACGTTTGTCAAGTTGCAAAAGGTATCGGTCTAGACTCGCGCATTGGTCACAAATTCCTAAACGCTGGTATTGGTTGGGGTGGTTCGTGCTTCCCTAAAGATGTTGCTGCACTCATTCACACTGCTGATGACTACGGTTACGAAGCCCAACTGCTCAAAGCTGCTGTAAGCGTTAACGAACGCCAGCGCTTGATTGCTGTTGAAAAACTCCAGCAAGTCCTGAAAATCTTGAAAGGTAAAACTGTGGGATTGCTTGGCTTAACCTTTAAGCCTGATACTGATGATATGCGCGACGCTCCAGCACTCAATCTTATTGAGCACCTGAACCGACTGGGAGCCAAGGTTAAGGCATACGATCCCATCGTTTCTCAAACAGGTATGCGTCATGGACTTTCTGGTGTGCTAGTAGAAACTGATGCCGAACGACTGGCTGACGGCTGCGATGCGTTGGTACTCGTGACCGAATGGCAACAGTTTAATCATTTGGACTACACCACGATGGCAAAGTTGATGCTCCACCCAGTCATCATTGATGGTCGCAACTTCCTCGATCCTGAAAAAATGGTCAGGGCTGGCTTCCAATATGTAGGCGTTGGACGCTAAATCAAAGAAAACGGCGATTTCCTCAACTTCTTGTAGGGGTAGGAGGAATCTACGACTGCCGTTTCGGGCAATGGGCAATGGGCAATGTTCGGGGAAAATGACCAATTACCAATTGCCTAGACCCGATGCCCCCTGCCCCATGCCCCATGCGCATTGCCCCATACCCACTCCTATCAAAAGATATATATACAAAAAATTATACAGTCCGTAAAATTTTACAAAGTCTACCCTTCAAGTCATACTGCTGAGGCTAGTTGACTTGGAGAAAATTGACAATCTATCTTATCTGTATTAGAACGGAATTCTATGGTATCCACTTCTCCATCTCAAGCTTCCTCATCTCAATATGAAGTCACTGATCCACAAGCAGTAGTAGAGTCTCTGGTAGCTGACGAAGCTAAATCGGAGAGTGATATCGATTTAGAGTTCCTATATACCAGAGACATTGAATTCCGTCAAGAAACCATTTACTTTATCGTTGTAGACAGCTTCCAGGACGGCGATTCTGAAAATAGCGTTGGTCCCAACCCAGAACTGTACGATCCAGACCGACAAGATTGGGGCAAATACTGGGGTGGTGACCTTCAGGGAATTATTGACAAACTGGACTACTTAAAGAATATGGGGGTGACAGCACTCTGGTTGACACCTCTGTTCGAGCAAGTTGAAGCGTTATTTGTTGAACAAGCTGCGATTCACGGCTACTGGACTAAAGATTTTAAGCGCCTCAATCCTCGCTTTATTGGTAAGGATGAAGAACCTTCTCTGAACAAAACTCAACACACCAGAGATACAATTTTTGACAGATTGATTGATGAGTTACACAAACGCAATATGAAAATGGTGCTGGATATTGTGTGTAACCATAGTAACCCTGATTTTAGCGGACATAAGGGTGAACTCTACGATGATGGTGTGAAAATTGTTGATTTTAACAACGATGAGAATCACTGGTATCACCACTATGGTGAAGTGATTGACTGGGAAAACGAGTGGCAGGTGCAAAACTGTGAACTCTCTGGGTTGGCAACTTTTAATGAAAATAATCCAGACTACCGCAACTATATCAAATCAGCAATTAAACAATGGCTAGACCGAGGGGTTGATGTTTTGCGAGTCGATACTGTTAAGCATATGCCTATCTGGTTTTGGCAGGAATTTAATGCTGATATTCAAAATCACAAGCCAGATGTTTTTATCTTTGGGGAGTGGATTTTTAGCGATCCCAGAAGCGATCGCTCAGTCGAGTTTGCCAATGAGTCTGGAATGACGATTCTGGATTTTGGTCTTTGCGTCGCGATTCGAGAGGCTTTGGCTCAAGGGGCTGAAGGGGGATTTCACCTGATTCAAGATGTTCTTAGTTTGGATCATCACTACTACGGGGCAACGGAGTTGATTACATTTATTGATAATCATGATATGCCTCGATTTCAGAGCTTGAATCCAGACCCAGAGAGCCTGCGTGTGGCGATCGCTTTCATCATGACCTGCCGTGGTATTCCTTGCATATACTACGGCACAGAACAGTATCTCCACAACGATACAAACGGTGGCAATGACCCTTACAATCGTCCAATGATGGAACAGTGGGACACCGACTCACCCATTTATCAGGATATCCGATTGCTTTCTGGTTTGCGAAGACTGAATCCAGCAATAGCTATGGGGAGTCACTGGCAAAAGTATTTAACTCCCGACGTCTACTGTTATGTAAGGCGTTACCGTGATTCAGTGGTATTTGTGGCAATGAATCGTGGGGAAGCTGTCACTCTGGAAGCTGTTGATACGGAGTTACCAGAAGGAGAGCATACCGATATCCTGACAAGGCGCAAGTTTGAAGTCAAAGAAGGAAAACTCTATAATTTAGAACTGGGCTCGCGGGATGTCACTGTCCTCAGTCACGTTGGGGAGCGCATCAAGGGACAAACCATTGTGCGGGCACAGCTCAATGGTGTCCAAACAAACCCAGGTGAGATTGTTGTGGTCATTGGAGATTGTCCAGAGTTAGGCAACTGGGATATTGCTAAGGCTTACCCGCTGGAATACATCAACACCAACACTTGGTTTGGGGAGATTCCCTTTAATGAAAGTGCTGGCAAATTGATTTCTTACAAATACGTACTGTTGCGTGAAGGGCGTTCCCCGTTACGAGAAAATCTTGTTTGTCGTCGCTGGGTAATTGCCAATGAAGGGACAGTAAAATGGCGAGATAAATGGGCGATGGGGCGTGAGTCTTAAAGGAACTCCAGGAAATAAATTGTTACGTTTGTTTTGGCTATTGATGGGTTGGGTGAGCATGAAAGGGCTAACAGCCTAAAGACGTATGAGTGAAACTGTCTACATTGAAACCAGTATTTTAGGCTACCTCACCGCTAGATCAACCAGAAACCTAATCCTGGCTGCAAACATAGAGGTGACAAGAGAGTGGTGGGAGTGTCGTCGAAATGCCTTCACAATCTATATCTCACAAGTTGTTCTGGATGAGGTAGCACGGGGAGATGCTGTTATTGCGGCTCAACGTCTGGAGATACTTAGTGGGTTGCCATTAGTTGGACTCAATCAAGCTGTGCGAGACTTAGCCGCACAGTTTCTTGTACGAAGTAATCTTCCCCCTAAGGCTTCAGATGATGCAGTTCACATTGCCGCAGCTACTGTCCACGGGTTGGATTACCTGTTAACCTGGAACTGTAAGCATATTGCAAATGCTCAAATCCAAAGAAAGCTAACAGAGATCAGCCGTGAACAAGGATACCAGTTACCAATAATTTGTACTCCCTACGAACTATTAGGAGGTTGAGCTATGTGGCAGGATGAGATTCTAGATGAAATTCATCACTTTCGTGAAGAACATGCTAAGTCCTTTAACTACGACTTGGATGCAATGTTTGCAGATTGGCAGAAGAAAGAAGCAGAAAGTGGCAGAGAAATTATAAGCTTACCGCCAAAGCATCCTCTAACAATGCTTTTGAGCCTACCTTCAAAAAATGATATGGATCTGTAATGAACTCCAGGAGGGTGCGATTCGTTTCTAGCCTAAAAGTATCGACCTTGTCCCCTTTATTCGGACTCAATTAGGATTGCTATAGATAGCAGGTGGTATGCCGTCCACTGGTAGTGCTTGAGTCAATACTGATTGGATATGCTTGAGTTCTACTAGGCTCTTGTTGTGCAACTTTTAAGCTAATCAAAACGCCTAAACGCGATTAACTTCTTACAGAATATACGTGATAGGATAATCAGGATGTGCTGGATTTGGGATTAATCGCTGGTTCTTACAATCCCCAAGCAAATGTGACATCTCCACACACTGCCCTACGGGTCAGTGTGGGCTTCTAAGAAATTAGTTGCCGGTGTGTTTCTGCACTATCCCTTCTGGAATCACCAAGTATGTTGCACCAGTATCAACAAGAGCATCAGTTTCAAACTCCCACAACAGATGAGGTGCAAGCATCCCCCTACTGACTAACGCCTCATCAATGGCGTTAGTCAGTTTTACCTTTATGTGAACCGCTCCCATTACTGTTGTTGATGTAGTGTGTATTTCAATCATATTCCCTTCCCGCCCGTACTCCATAGGAGAATTGTGAGCTTACCGCGTTTCTGGCATCTCAACTATCGTTAACCGACAAGTATTGGTGCTAGACTAGGGTGCTGACTCTGTACCCTTTAGCCCGTAAGACTTCATGCAAAAAATGTGTCGCCTGTTTTTGGGCTAAAGTCAATACCCGTGAATGAATTTCGCTTGTAACTCTCAAATGCTCTCGACGGGGGAATTCTGGGCTTTTTCCCGAATGGTAGGCGATCGCCCCATCAGGGCTGTGGCGATCGCAGTGCGTGGTATTTTTGGTTGGGAGTTGTGTGGGTTAATAATTGTCATTTGAACCTAAAACTTGTATCCCTTGTACAGGATGGGTTTCTTGCGTTGGGGCAATTTCATTCACGGGTATTGGGGCTAAACCCGGATTTCTCACAAAGATTTAAACGACTTACCCAAAATGCTTATGCCACTTAGACTTGAAATAAAATACCCCTTCAACGGACTGTCATGATTGACACTACCCCTGTTAAGGTGTACTAACGAAGTACTAGTCGGAAGCCTTATTCTTACGTTGTGTCCCTACCTCTCGAACCAAAAATTGAGCGCAAACATGATTTTTTGCTTTCATATTTTAATCGGT
>Ga0116229_10009082_pt1 | contig 15278 bp, 15 predicted proteins | sample S1TSphgellanicum_3_FD_87313 | JGI IMG/M metagenome (GOLD analysis project Ga0116229, IMG submission 87313) | Host-associated microbial communities from peat moss isolated from Minnesota, USA - S1T2_Fc - Sphagnum magellanicum MG | ecosystem: Host-associated > Plants > Peat moss > Unclassified... | reverse complement strand
CGCGGTTCTGGTTGAATGCATTGACGCGGAAGCGCGCCAGCTTGGGGATTTCGAATGAAAAATCGGTCTCGAAGAATTCCTCGAATGCCTTGCGCTGCTTGTCATTCATGATGTCGTACACCATGCTGTGCACCTCCTTGTGCACGAGCGCCGGCATGTTGATGCGCTTCATGTCGCCATCGACGCGGATCATCGGCGGCACGCCGGCGGACAGGTGCAGATCGGACGCGTTGTTCTTGACCGCAAAGGCGAGAAGCTGCGCGATATCAACCGCCATCAACGGCTCCTAATAGGGCTCATGTGAGTCGAATACAGTATATAAGAGGGTGTAGTCACCCAATATGTTAATTGGTCCGCAAAATTTGGCGGTGTGTGTGACGGACATACGATCCCGGATCGAGCGCGCGGCGCGCGCCTCGGGCCGGGACCCCGCCACGGTCTCCTTGATAGCCGTCAGCAAGACACAGCCTGCCGAAAGAATCCGGGAGGCCGCGAGGGTCGGCGTCACGGATTTCGGTGAAAACTACGTCAAGGAGGCGCTCGCCAAGATCGACGCTCTCGCGGACCTCCCGTTACGCTGGCATTTCATCGGCAGGATCCAGACCAACAAGACCCGCCCGATCGCGGAACGATTCGATTGGGTGCACAGCGTGGATCGGCTCGAGGTCGCCCGGCGCCTGTCTTCGCAGCGGCCCTTTCACGCGCCGCCCCTGAACGTCTGCCTGCAGGTCGCCCTCGTGCCGGAGCCGACCAAAGGAGGGTTCGATCCCGACGAACTGGCGGGCGCGGCGACCGAGATCGCGGCGCTGCCCCGGCTGCGACTGCGCGGGTTGATGTGCATCCCGCCGCCGCAACCCGACTTGGCGGCCGCGCGCACGCTGTTTGCGCGGCTGCGCGAACTTGAGCGCTTGCTCGACTCGACCGGCATGAAGCTCGATACACTGTCGATGGGCATGAGCGACGACTTCGAGGCGGCCATCGCGGAGGGCGCCACGCAGGTGCGGATCGGCACGGCGCTGTTCGGCGCGCGCGCATGACACGAGGGATCACCGGTATGACCAGCGAGAGACTTGCCTTCATTGGCGGCGGTAACATGGCGGCTGCGCTGATCGGAGGACTCCTCAAGCGCGGGATGCCGGCCGCGGCGATCACGGTGGCCGATCCCAGCGAAGACCGGCGACGGCATCTCGTGGCGCAGTTCGGGGTGGCGGTGCTCGCCGACAACGCCCTCGCCGCACACGGCGCCGATGTGCTGGTGCTGGCCGTCAAGCCGCAGGAGATGCGCGCGGTCGCGACGACACTGGCGTCCGCGGTCGCCGCGCCGACCTTGATCCTGTCCGTCGCGGCCGGAATCTCGCATGCCGATCTCTCGCGCTGGTTCGGGGCGACGGCAGCGATCGTCCGGACCATGCCGAACGCCGCCGCGTTCGACGGTCACGGCGCGACCGGTCTCTACGCACCTGCGAGCGTCGGCGCGATGCGGCGCGCGTTGGCCGAATCGATCATGGGCGCGGTCGGCATCACGGTCTGGGTGGACGACGAGTCACAGATGGACACGGTCACGGCGCTGTCCGGCAGCGGTCCCGCGTACTTCTTCTTATTCATCGAAGCGCTCGAGAGGGCGGCGCACGAGCGCGGCCTGCCCGCCGACGCCGCGCACCGTCTCGCGGTCGAAACGGCCTATGGCGCCGCCTTCATGGCACGTGCCGCCGGCTCGGCCGATGCACTCGCAAGCCTGCGCGACCGGGTGACCTCGAAGGGCGGAACGACGGCCGCGGCGCTCGCGGTGTTCGACGACCATGGCCTGCGTGATATCGTCCGGCGTGCCGTGGCCGCGGCCGGGGAGCGCTCGGCCGAACTCGCCGCGCACTACGGCGCAGGCAACGGCAACGATGTCACGACCGGGGAGCGTTACTGAGGACCATGGAAGCGATCAAGTTCATCGTCGATACCTTGCTGTGGCTGCTGACGCTCGCCTTCGTGCTGCGCCTGTTGTTTCAACTGGTGCGTGCGGACTTCCGCGATCCCATGGCCGACGCGGTCGTGCGGGTGACGAATTGGCTGATACTGCCGCTGCGCCGGATCCTGCCGCCGGTCGGCAAGATCGACACGGCGACCGTCGTGGCGGTGTTGTTCGTCGCCGCGATACACACGACCATCATGTTCGCCCTCGGCGGCTACGGCTATGCCGATCCGCTGCTGATCGCGCGCAGCACCGGCATCGACCTCATCGACATGGTCCTGCGCATCTATCTGTTCGCCCTGCTCCTCTACGGGCTCACGAGTTTCGTCTCGCCGGGCGGTTACGCCCCCGGAGTCCGCCTGCTCGCACAACTCTGCGAGCCGGCATTGCGACCGATCCGGCGCGTCATCCCGCCGATAGGTCAGATCGATTTCTCGATTCTCTGGTTGTCGATCGTGCTCGTGGCGGTTCTGATACTGCTGCGCTGAACAGCCGCAGGCGGACTTGCCGTCGAACACACGTCCGCGATGCCCGGAAAAACCTTAAGTCGCGCGCTCATCGCAGGGATTATTTTTTCGCGTTTGCGCTAAACATCGGCTTTTTTCTATGTTATTTTCGGCGCCGAGTTGATTTTGTGGGTATTTAAAGCCCATGCGCACACAACAGTAGGAGAATATCAATGGCGAAGAAGAATGCAGCCCCGACCAAGTCTGAAATTCTTGCGAGCATTTCGAAGGAGACGGAGCTGTCCAAGAAGCAGGTCGGAGCCGTGTTTGATTCACTGTCCGCCTCGATCAAGAAGAGCCTGCGCAGCCACGGATTGTTCACGCTCCCCGGTCTTCTGAAGATGAAGGTCGTCAAGAAGCCGGCGACCAAGGCGCGCGAGGGCATCAATCCTTTCAACGGCGAAAAGATGATCTTCAAGGCGAAGCCGGCGAGCAAGAAGGTTCGCATCGCCGCGCTCAAGAACCTGAAGGAGTTCGTGAACTAACGTCCCCAACGTCTGATTCGGAGCGGTTTGTCCGGGACGGTGTGAGTAGGCTTATCGGGTGTTGGAGACTCGACCGTTCCGGATGTCGTCGACGACGGCCTCCCGCAGTTCGTGGAGGTGGCCGTGGAAGAAGTGCCCGGTTCCCGGCATGATCCGCACCGTTGGCTTGGGGGTGAATGCCTCCGCCCATGCGCGCACTCGCAGCGGATCCACGACGTCGTCGGCGTCCCCTTGCACCACGAGCCAGGGGACGGTCGGCGCCGGCAATTCGGTGAGGCCCAAACGTCCCACCGGCGGCGCGACGGTGATGAGCCTGGCCACGGCACGACGCTGGCACAGACGAAGGGCGACCACCGAGCCGAACGAGAACCCCGCGACGATCAAGGCGCGATTCGGGAATCGCGTCGCACCCCACGCCGCGACCGCGTCGGCATCCAGGGTCTCCCCGAATCCCTCGTCATACGATCCCGCACTGGCTCCGACGCCGCGATAATTGAAACGCAGACTCGGCACGCCGCACCCGTTCAAGGCACGCGCGAGCGTCACGACGACCTTGTTGTCCATCGTGCCGCCGAACAGGGGATGCGGATGACACACGAGCGCGTAGTGGTCCGTCACGTCCGTCGTGGTGGGTGCATCGAGAATGGCCTCGAGCGTCCCGACGGCACCGGGGATCTCGAGATGCTGGCTCGTCGGTCCCGGCGCACTCATTCGATCGCGACCAGTTCGACGTCGAACACGAGCGTGGCCCCCGGTGGAATCACGTCGGCCGCACCGCGATCCCCATAGCCGAGATCCGCGGGAATCGTGAGGCGGCGCTCGGCGCCGACCTGCATGCCGAGAACGCCTTCGTCCCAACCGCGGATGACCTGCCCGGCGCCGAGCGGGAAGCGAAACGGCATGCCCGTTCCCACGGAACTGTCGAACTGCTTGCCTTTGTGATCCGGCGCCGAGGCATCGTAAAGCCAGCCGGTGTAATTCACGACCGCCGTCTGGCCCGCGACGATCGCCGCACCGGTCCCCGGCTTGAGCTCGACCGATTCGAGCCGGCTGACGCCGGCCGTCGCGGGCGGCGTCGATGCGGGAGGGGGCTGCCCGCCACAGTCGGACAGCAGCAGGAACAGGGCGATCGGCAGGAGTCGGCGCATCAGGACCGTAGACTCTCACGGCGTGTCCGCCCGCGTAAACCCGCACCGTGCGGGCGCCGCTTGCCAGCGACATTGGCGGCCCGTAGGCTCCGCAGCATGCAAAAGATATTAATCCTAAACCCTAAAGGCGGATCAGGGAAAACCACAATCTCGACCAATCTGGCGAGCTATTTCGCCATGCAAGGCGATCATCCGGTGCTGATCGACGATGACATTCAGGGCTCGAGCATGCGCTGGCTCAAGAAGCGCTCGGGGGAACAGCCGCCGATCCATGGCGTCGCCGCGTTCGATAAGAACGCCCGCGTCACGCGCTCGTTTCAGCTGCGCATCCCGCCGAACACCGGACACGTGATCGTCGACACGCCGGCGGCGATCCTGCCCGTGACGCTGCCCGACTTGACCAAGGATGCCGATGCGATCTTAGTCCCCGTGCTGCCCTCCGATATCGACATCCATGCCTGCTCGAAGTGCATATCGGATCTGCTGCTCATCGCGAAGGTGCGCCGGACCGACCATCGCATCGGCGTGATCGCGAACCGCGTCCGGCGCAACACGTTGATCTATCAGTCGCTGATGCGATTCTTAGGCTCGCTGAAGATTCCCGTGGTGGCGACGCTGCGGGATTCGCAGAATTACGTCCGCGCCGCAGAGTGCGGTGTCGGACTGTTCGAGATGAAGCGCCACGTCGCCGCCCAGGATCTTGCCGATTGGAACGATCTGCTGGCCTGGCTGAAGCAGAAGGAGTCCTGCCCGGCCGTGCCGTTTTCGGCGTCCGCGTCGCTGCCGGTCAGCGCCTGACGGCCGGCTGCTCGTCGCCTAGTCTTTCTTGTCGAAATTGTCGCGCATCTTCTGCGCCCAGTTCTTGTAGCTGTGCCAGCTGTAGAGCGAGTTCGTGATCGCCGCATGCCGGCCGACGAGCTTCTCGCTGCGCTTCAACAAGTCGCCGTACTTCTCGCCGGCGGCGGGGCCTGCGGAAGCATCCGCCGTGGTCGACGACGTACGCAGGCCCCGGCGATCCATGCCTCTGTATCGAGATTGATTTTTGATGTCGCTCATCGCCTCTGCCTGTTGCCGTGAAAGTCACAGTAAGTCGGGCGATACCGCCTCGACAGGAACTGTGTCACAGCCATGTGGGGGCCGGCGCACGCCCGCCACGGCATTGCGATGTGCATCTCACCGGTCGTCGCGGTAAGTTAAATCGACAAACCGCCGGGAATTTTCCGCCGCGTCAGCCGCGCTCGGTCATGCGACCAGCCGATAGCAGGGCGTGTAATCACCGCCCGCGATTTTCATGCGCCGCTGCGCGACGAAGGAGCGCAGCAGGCCGTCCAAGGGTTCCATGATGGACCGATCGCCGGACAGCTCGAAGGGGCCGAAACGGTTGATGGCGGTGACGGCCGGCTCCTTGATGTTGCCGGCGACGATGCCCGAGAAGGCGCGCCGCAGCTCGGCGGCGCGCTCGTGCACCGGTCGGTCGTGGGCCAGGCGCAGCCCGCGCATGGAGGCGTGGGTCACCTCGAACGGCTGTTGAAATTCGAGCGGGATCTTGAGCAGCCAATTGAAGGCGTAAGAGTCGCTGGCCTGACGTCGATAGTCCCGCACCTGGGCAAGGCCCTGCACCATGGCGCGCGCCACGGCCGCGGGATCATCGAGGATGATCTGATAGCGCGCCTGGGCGCTCTTGCCGAGCGTCGCGCCGACGAAGGCATGGATCTGCTCGAAGTACTCCGCGCTGTCGGCGGGGCCGGTGAAGACGACCGGAAACGGCAGCTCGCGATTGGCGGGATCGAGCAGAATCCCGAGCAGGTAGAGAATCTCCTCGGCGGTCCCGGCTCCGCCCGGGAAGATCACGATGCCGTGTCCCAGGCGCACGAATGCCTCGAGCCGCTTTTCGATGTCCGGCATGATGACGAGCTGGCTCACGATCGGGTTCGGCGGCTCCGCCGCGATGATTCCCGGTTCGGTCAGTCCGATGTAGCGCCCGTTCACGATTCGCTGCTTGGAATGCCCGATGGTGGCGCCCTTCATGGGACCCTTCATGGCGCCGGGCCCGCAGCCGGTGCACACGTCGAGACCGCGCAGGCCGATCTCGTAACCGACCTTTTTCGTGTATTCGTACTCCGCGCGCCGGATCGAATGGCCTCCCCAGCACACGACGAGGCTCGGACGCGACTGGAACTCCAAGATTCTGGCATTGCGCAGGATGTGGAACACCGCATTCGTGATGCTCGCCGACGACGTGAGGTCGAAGCGGCCGCTTTCCATGATTTCGTTCGAGATGAACACGACGTCGCGCAGCACCGCGAACAGGTGTTCCTTGAGCCCGCGGATCATGACGCCGTCGACGAAGGCCGCGGCCGGCGCGTTCTTGATCTCGAGCTTGATGCCCCAGGCCTGGCGCACGATGCGCAGATCGAAGTCGCGATATTTCTCGAAGATGAGCTGAGGATCGTCGATCGCGCTGCCGGAGTTGAGCACCGCGAGCGCGCACTTCCTGAACAGCGCATACAGTCCGCCCTGGCCGGAGTCGAGCAGCTTCGCGATCTCCTGCTGCGAGAGCTGCTCGAGGCTGCCCCGGGGCCCGACCCGGGCATCGACCATCTCGGCGGAGAGAATCTCGGTTTCCACGAACGGGTGGCGCTCTTAGGGAAGAATGTCGATCGGAGTATTCGGCTCCGTGCGCATCCAAACCTCGACCATATCCGAGTTCGACAACGCGATGCAGCCATCGGTCCAATCGTTCGTCGCGTAGTATGCCGGAGGATGCCGCGGCGTGTTCGGCAATCCGTGGATCATGATCGCGCCACCCGGAGCCCAGCCGTTCTTGCGCGCCCTTCGTTCGTCGTCTTCGTTCGGGTAGGACACCTGGATCGAGAGGAAATAATCGCTGCGGGTGTTGCGGCGCACGAGCAGATAGCGTCCCTCGGGAGTCCGAAAGTCGTGTTCGCGCTCCTTCTGCCCGACCGGATTGAGTCCGAAATGGACGTGATATTCGCCGAGCAGACGATTGTCACGATACAGGTACAGCTTGTGCTCCGCCTTGCGCACGACCACGCGGTCGGCGGTCAGCAATTCGGCGGCCGCCGCGCGCGGCGCCGGCGCCAGAGCCGCCGTGGCGAACAGCATGCCGAGCACGAGGATGCGCAGGACGAAGACACGCGGGATGACGCCGCGCAGCGTCGTTCGGAAGGAGCGTTTCATGGCGGCAGTTTGCCTCATCGCCGCAAATTATAACGTGGAGTTGCGCGGACAGAATCGGGCCTGTCTCACGTCTCGGGTATACTCGAGCGCATGCGTTTCATCTGGTTGTTGGCGGCTGGCGCCGCCTGTCTCAGCGCTTGTGCGAATCAGGCCGCGCGCCCGCCCGTCGAGCTGTTGGACGCTCGCACGGGCATGACCGTGGCGGCACTGCCCCAACCGATCGAATTCGTCGAGCACGGACTCATGGAATCCGGCAAGCGCACGAGCTTCGCCTATCTCGGGCCCGTGGAATGGGACCGCATGGGCGACTATCGGGACGGTCTCTGGATGCATGTCGCGCCCGGCACCGATAAACAGGTCGGCGACATCCGCACGCCGGGCGCCGTGACCCTGATCCTCGATGACGGGCCGCTCGTGCTCTCGACGATGGACGCCCCGGCCCTCGGTAAGGAGCCTTACACGCCCCTGGTGTCCTGGGGCCAGACCGGCTACTTCTCGATGACTCGCGAATCCTTGGAACGGCTCGCCAACAGTTCGCGGGTCGTGTTGCGCCTGCATGGCACGGATGACACCGACGTCGACTTCGACACCGGGGCGGACGTGCATGCCGTGCTGTTGGGTTACCTCAACTCTCGCTGAGTCAGGCAGCCGCGTCGCTGCGAACGCGAAGCTCGGACCCCCTTACCGTCGGTTGATGATTTCGACCTTCGGCAGCGTCAGCGTCGCGCCGGGTCGCACGCCGCCGAAGTCGACGTCCGGGTTGTACTGGGCGACGAGCCAGAGCGGCAAGTCGCCGTGCTGTTGCGAGATGGTCCAGACGGATTCGCCCCGGCGTACGGCATAGGTCTCCGTCGAGGCGATACGGTGGTTCTGGAAGTAATCATCCTGCAGCCGACGATGATAGGCACGCCGCGAGGCCGTGAAGCGCTCGGCATCCACGTGCGAAAGATCCAGCTTGAGTTTGCGGCCCATCCCGACCAGAGCGCGCTTGTTGATCCGGTTGAGCGCGCGCAGCGCGTTCGGCGACGTCCCCGACCATTCGGCGAGGTGACCCAAGGTCTCGTCCGCTCTGACGATGATCGTATTGCCGGGGCCCACCGAATAGTCCGTCGTGTCCGAATTGCTGGTCGGCGTCGCCGCCGGCAATAAGGCCGTCGACCGGGCCTGCGTCTCGGAGACCGGTTCCGGCGGCGGCGGCGATACGTGCTCGGGCGGCGCGGGCGGCGGCGGGGCTTCGGCCTCGGTCGGTTCGGCGGTGCTGTCGGTGGACGCGACCAGGACGGTCGGCGCGCGGTCGGCACGCGTCGGCGGCAGGGGAATGCGGATCGTCTGGCCGCGTTCCAGCCTCGGAGCGCTCGTCCACCCGTTCGCCGCCAGCAGCCGCGACACGCTGGTCCCGCTGCGTTCGGCCACGACCGCGAGGGTCTCGCCGCGGCGCATGCGGTGGCTGGCGTCGTTGCGTTGACTGAGATAGCGCTGCGCGAGCGGCAGACTGTCGAGCGCGGCGGCGACTGCGGCGGGGTTGTCGGCACCCGGAAGCCGCAGCGCGTAGCCGCGCGGCACGAAGCGTGAACCGCTCCAGATCGGCGGCAGCAGCGCGGGATTCAACACCTTGAGGGCACCCATATCGACCTTGAACGCCTTCGCGATTGCGTCGACCGGCACGTAGTCGGGAAGCTCGAACGTGAAGCTCTGCGCGTCGGGCAGCCGCGGTCGCGGGCCGAAGAACTTGTCCGCATTGCGATCGACTTCGAGCGCGGCCAGGAACGAGACGTAGAAATTGCGCGAGGCGAACCCGAACGTCGCCCCTTGGTAGCGCTTGACGATGACCGCGATGTCGCTCGTGCCGAGGTCGTCCTGCGCGCGCCGCAATCCGCCGGGACCGTGATTGTAGGCCGTCACGGCGAGCGGCCAGGTACCGAGCAACCGATAGTTGTAGAGCATCAGGTTGGCGGCCGCCTCGGTGGCGCGGTAAGGGTCGAGCCGCTCGTCGACGAGACCGTCGATGCGCATGAAGCGGCGTGCCGTCGAGGGCATGAACTGCCACAGGCCCGCCGCGCCGACCCGCGAATACGCGGCCGGATTGAACGAGGACTCGACGTGCGGGAGCGCGGCGATCTCCTCGGGCACGCCGCGCTCCTTGAGCGTGCGCGAGATGTGCCGTTCCCATTGCGCCGCGCGGATCAGGCCCTCCTGGAAGCGGTCGGCCTGTCCCAACTGGAAGCGGATTCTCTCGATGGCGTCCGTGAAATCCGCCGGCGTCGGGTTCGCGCCGAAGGCGCGCAGGATGCGCCGCTCGTGGGGCGTCAGGTGCTCCGTGTCGCCGCGCGCGAATCGGCGCAGCATCTCGGCGTAGCGCGCCTTCGCCGCCGCCACCTGCCGCTCGCGCACCGCGGGCGGCGCGTCCGGATCGAAGCGCAGCACCTCGTACACGAGGCTCAAGTTCCAGGAGTCGTGCAGCAGCCCCTCGTTCGTCGTCACTTCCGTGTAGACGCGAATCCAGAAACGCACGTCGGGTTCGAGCGCCGCGGGGGCGACGAACGGATCGGCCTCGTCGGCCCCCGCGGACGGCGGCAGGATCAGCGACGCCGCGACGAGCAGCAGCGCCGCGATCGGGACTAGCTTGTTGATCGCTCGACTATCCGCACTTCGATTCGCCACAGTTCAAGCAGGTCTGACAGCCGTCCATCAGCACGACGGCGGCCGTGCTGCACTTGGAGCAGAGCTGCGCGCCCTCCGGAAACAGCGATTTCGAGAACGCGTCGGTCTGTTTGGTGCGCGCCTCGAACTCCGCCCGCTTCTGGTCCACGAGCTTGCGTTGCTGCGGGTCGAGCTCCGGCTTCTTGAGAAGGCCGATCGACTGCAGATGCCGCTCGATCACGTAGCCCAACTCGGCGATGGTCGAGGGCATGAATTTGCCGCCCGGCTGCCAGTAGCCGCCGCGCGGATCGAAGACGGCCTTCAACTCGTCGACGAGGAACGTGGTGTCGCCGCCCTTGCGGAACACGGCCGAGATGACGCGCGTGAGGGCGACGATCCACTGAAAGTGATCGAGGTTCTTCGAGTTGATGAAGACCTCGAACGGACGGCGCTGCTCGTGCGGCGTGCCCTCGTTCAGGACGATGTCGTTGATGGTCACGTACATCGCATGATCGGATACGGGTGTCTTGATCTTGTACGTCGAGCCGATCAGCACCTCGGGACGCTCGAGTTTCTCGTGCATCCAGATGACGTTGTCCTGGGTCTTCAGGGGCGCCGGAGGGGGCGCGACCGCGGCCACATCCTTCGCCTCGGGCTTCTGCACGCGGTACTTGGTGATTTTCTTGTCGATCTTGATCTTGGTTTGCGTCATGGTCAGAATTTCCCGTAGTAGCCTTCTTTCAGGGCGTCGAACAGATTGGCGGCCGTGTGCATCTCGCCGTCGTATTCGATCTCCTGATCCCCTTTCGCCTCGACCTCGGTGCCGTCCTCGAGGGTGAACACGTAGGTCGTGTTCTTGAGGTCCTCCTCCTTGACGAGCACGCCCTGAAAGGCCTCCGGATTGAAGCGAAACGTCGTGCAGCCCTTCAAACCCTGTTCGTAGGCGTAGAGATAGATGTCCTTGAAATCCTCGTATTTGTAGTCGGTCGGCACGTTCGCGGTCTTCGAGATCGACGAGTCCACCCAGAGCTGGGAGGCGGCCTGGATATCGACGTGCTGCTTCGGACCGATGTCGTCGGCGGAGACGAAATAATCCGGCAGTTTCTCGGCCGGGTTCTGGGAATTGGGCATGGCGCGCGGATTCACGAGCTCCCGATAGGCGAGCAATTCGAACGAGAAGACATCGATCTTCTCCTTGGACTTCTTCCCCTCGCGGATCACGTTGCGGAAATAATGATGCGCGAAGGACGGCTCGATGCCGTTCGAGGCGTTGTTCGCGAGCGACAGGCTGATCGTGCCCGTGGGTGCGATCGACGTGTGGTGCGTGAAACGCGCGCCGACCTCGGCGAGTTCGTCGACGAGTTCCGGCGCCGCCTCGGCGAGGCGCTGCATGTAGCGGCTGTAGCGCGCATGCAGGACGCGCCCCGCGATCCGCGCACCGACGCGCCAGCCGTCCTTGACCATCTCGGGACGCTTGCGCAGCATGGCGCGAGTCACCGTGAATTCCTCGGTCATGATCGGGGCCGGACCCTTCTCCCGCGCGAGTTCGAGCGCGGCTTCCCAGCCGGCGACCGCCATCTCGCGCGACACGTTCTGCGAAAATGCGATCGACTTCTTCGAGCCGTATTTCATGCACAACATCGTGATCGCCGACCCCAGTCCGAGAAATCCCATGCCGTGCCGGCGCTTGCGCAGAATCTCTTCACGCTGCTCGGGAAGCGGCAGGCCGTTGATCTCGACCACGTTGTCGAGCATGCGGGTGAAGATCTTGACGACCTTGCGATAGGTCTCCCAGTCGAAGCGGGCGTTCTCCGTGAACGGATCGATCACGAACTTGGTCAGGTTCACCGATCCCAACAGGCACGAGCCATAGGGCGGCAGCGGTTGTTCGCCGCAGGGATTCGTGGCCCGCACGTTTTCGGTCCACCAATTGTTGTTCATCTCGTTGACGCGATCGATCAAGATGAATCCGGGTTCGGCGAAATCATAGGTCGAGGACATGATCAGATCCCAGACGCGACGGGCCGGCAGCGTCTTGTAGATCTTGCACGCGACGAGTCCGTCTTCGTTCGACACGTAACCCTCGGTATGCGGCCACTCGCGCCAGACGAATTTCGCGTCATCGTCCAAGTCCGGCCGGTCGGCCTCGAACTCCTGGCGACCGAGCGGAAACGCGAGCTTCCAGTCGGAATCGGTCTTCACCGCCTGCATGAACTCGTCCGTGATCAACAAGGAGAGGTTGAACTGGCGCAAACGGCCGTTCTCACGCTTGGCCCGGACGAATTCGAGCACGTCGGGGTGGCCGACGTCGAAGGTTCCCATCTGTGCCCCGCGTCGGCCACCCGCCGAGGACACCGTGAAACACATCTTGTCGTAGATGTCCATGAAGGACAGCGGTCCCGAGGTATAGGCGCCGGCGCCGGACACGTAGGCGCCGCGCGGCCTCAAGGTGGAGAACTCATAGCCGATGCCACAGCCGGCCTTCAGCGTGAGGCCGGCTTCGTGCACCTTGTTCAAGATGTCGTCCATCGAGTCGCGGATCGTACCGGACACGGTGCAGTTGATCGTCGAGGTGGCCGGCTTGTGCGCGAGGGCGCCCGCATTCGACGTCACCCGGCCGGCCGGAATCGCCCCATGGCGCAGCGCCCAGACGAAGGACTCGTACCACTGCGCGCGCAACTCCTCGGTCTCCACCTCGGCGAGGGCGCGCGCGACACGCTGATAGGTGTCGTCCATCGAGTGATCGATCGGCGTGCCGTCCTTTGCGGTCAGACGGTACTTCTTGTCCCAGATGTCGATCGACGCTTCTTGGAAGGGAATACTGCCGACGTCTTTGGCCTGAATCTTGACCACCGTATTCATGGGTGTAACTGCTGCTCCGCTTTTTTGATTTTAAAAGAAGTTCGAGTCGGTCGGTGACGGTCCGAAGGACCGGGAACGGGGAAAACGGCAACCACTACATATTGTGGTGCGCGGGAAAGAGTACGGCGCGACGTCGGCGATCGTCAAGCCATATTCCGGCTTTTTTTCATGGAAATTTAATTCATATATTCAATAGTTTATAACCTACTCTGCATTTGATTCCTCGCGGAAATTCGGCAGCACTTCGCGATCGGCAGGTCAAGGCGCTTTCACCTGAATCGCAAGATATTGTGTTTCAACAGTTAATTCACACGATGTCCACTTGACAGTCCGTTCACGGCGACTTCGGCGCCGAATCCGGTCGCGCCGCTCGTGTAAGATCCGCACGGAATCCGTGCCGCTGCGGCCGGACGAAAGGATCGCGAATGAGCTTCGGAGAGAACTGCACCAGGACCGCGCTCGCGGCGGCGCTGTCGGCTGCCCTGATCATGACGGCAGCGCAGAGCCAGGCAGCACCGGCCGCGAACGCCGCGCCGCCGGCGCCGACCGATGCGGCGCCCATGCCGTCCCTCGCACCGATGGTCAAACGCGTCTCGCCCGCCGTCGTCAACATCGCGACGCGCGGCACGATCAAGGAACAGGCGGGTCAGGGCAATCCGCTCATGGACGACCCATTTTTCCGACGCTTCTTCGGGCCCCAGGATTCGCAGCCGCGCGAGCGGCAGTTCCAGAGCGCGGGCTCCGGCGTGATCATCGACGCCAAGAACGGCTACATCATCACCAACAATCACGTCATCGAAAATGCGAGCGACATCACCATCACGCTGCTCGACAACCGCACCTTCACGGCCAAGGTGATCGGCAGCGACGAGGGCTCGGACCTCGCGCTGCTGCAGGCGAAGCAGCCGAACCTCGTCGAGATGAGCCTCGGCGATTCGAGCCGGCTCGAGGTCGGCGACTACGTCGTCGCGATCGGCAATCCCTTCGGTCTGCAGCACACGGTGACCGCGGGCATCGTGAGCGCGCTCGGGCGGTCCGGCATCAATCCGGACGGCTACGAGGATTTCATCCAGACCGACGCGTCGATCAATCCCGGCAATTCGGGCGGAGCGCTCGTGAATCTGCGCGGCGAGCTGGTCGGGATCAACTCGGCGATTCTGTCGCGCAGCGGCGGCAACATCGGCATCGGCTTCGCGATCCCGGTCAACATGGTCAAAGGCGTCATGGACCAGATCGTCACCTACGGCGAGGTGAAGCGCGGCGTGCTCGGCGTGATCATCTACGACGTGACGCCGGACGTCGCCAAGGAGTACGGTCTCGGCGAAGCGACCGGGGCGCTGGTCTCGGGAGTCGTGCAGGGGTCCTCGGCCGAAAAGGCCGGCGTGAAGACCGGGGACATCATCACGGCCATCAATGGCGCCACGATGAAGAGTGCGGGCGAGCTGCGCAACGCGATCGGCATGCTGCGCGTCGGCGACAAGGTCGACATCGCCCTGCTGCGTGACGGAAAAACGCTGCGGGTCACGGCGCTGGTCGCCGAGAGCAGCGACACCACGGCGGCGAAAGCCGCGACCATCAACAAGAATTTCGAGGGTGCGGAGCTCGCCGATGCCGCCGATGGTTCCGGCGTGACCGTCAAATCGGTGCAGGACGGCAGCCCGGCCGCGCAAGCGGGACTGCGCGCGAACGATCTGATCGTCGCGGTCGGCCGCACGCCGATCTCGGGATTGAAGGGACTGCGCGAGGCCGCCAAGAACGCGAGTTTACTGCTGCTCAACGTTCGCCGCGGATCAGCCTCCTTCATCCTGCCGCTGCGCTAGAGCCGTGCGCAGCCTGTCCGTTTGCATCCTGGGCGGCACCGGGTTCTTAGGCACCCGCCTCGTCGCGCGGCTGATCCGCGATGGACATCCGGTGACCGTGTTATCGCGCGACTGTGAACAGCACAAGCACTTGAAGGTGCTGCCGGGGCTGACCCTCGCGAACTGCGACGTCTACGACGAGGCGAGCTTGAGCGAGCACTTTCGCGGCCACGACGTCGTCGTCAATCTGGTCGGCATCTTGAACGAGCGCGGTTTCGGTGGTGGCGGCTTCAGGCGCGCGCACACGGAGCTGACCCGGGAGGTGCTGCTCGCGGCCCGCTCCGCGGTCGTCACGCGCCTGCTGCAGATATCCGCGCTGCGTGCCGCGCCCGACGCGCCCAGCTATTACCTCAAGTCCAAGGGCGAGGCGGAACGCATCATCCGCACCGACAGCGGCCCTGTCGATTGGACGATTCTTCAGCCCTCCGTCATCTTCGGTCCCGGCGACTCGTTCCTGAATCGCTTCGCGGCACTGCTGGCGTCGCTGCCCTGGGTGTTTCCGCTGGCCAAGGCGGACGCACGTTTTCAGCCCGTCCACGTCGACGACGTGGTCGAGGCGATCGTCCGGTGCCTGCCGGGCGGAACCGCCAGCCGTCAAACCTTTGAACTCGGCG
>Ga0116229_10009081_pt1 | contig 15279 bp, 13 predicted proteins | sample S1TSphgellanicum_3_FD_87313 | JGI IMG/M metagenome (GOLD analysis project Ga0116229, IMG submission 87313) | Host-associated microbial communities from peat moss isolated from Minnesota, USA - S1T2_Fc - Sphagnum magellanicum MG | ecosystem: Host-associated > Plants > Peat moss > Unclassified... | reverse complement strand
GAGAAGACAGGTAGACAAGGAAGATTTTTGAACGAAAAAATCGGCTTTTTAGGTAGTTTGTATTTTTGTAGCCGTACCATGTATGGTTCGGTTTTTCCCCCTTGTCCAATGCACCTTCCTTGTAATCCAAGTCTTGCCAACACCCAGGTGTAAAAAACCTACACCTGTGAGCATCCCCCCACACCCCATGTTTCTTGAGAGCAAGTGCACTGGCGGCACACCACCCGCTACGAATGAAAGAAACATTCAATCGAGTACCTTCTAGAAGGTAAATTTATAAGTGTCCTGGCAGTTAAAGCCGAGGTGTCAATAGTGCCCGAATGCCTGTTTGAGAGCATGGCTCTGGGGGTTTATGACTACGACATTGGTGAAGGAAAAAGTAACAATCCCCTTTGAAAGATGATCTAATCAGCACATACAAAGGTCAGGACACATTTACATAATTATATATCTGAAGCCTGTCATGAAATTACCGCCAAATCAAAATCAACACTGTAAAGCTTAAAAAAGCCTCATCGCATTTGGAGCAAATTAACCACAACGCGGCTGGTATCGACCTAGGTGGTGCAGAACATTGGGTGTGCGTTCCATTCGGATGGCGGGGATTGCTCTGACACAAAGCAAAACGGCTAGTGGTGCTTTTTACAGACGCTTGCGCTCTCGTTTGGGTGCTCCCAAGGCAATTACTGCAACTGCCCATAAACTGGCACGTTTGTTTTACCAAATGTGAACAACTAGTGAGCATTATAATGACCCTGGTATGGACTACTACGAGCAAAAATACCAAGAGCGAGTCTTAAATAACCAAAAGAAAAAAGGCTCAATCTCTTGGAATGAAGCTTGTTCCTGAGACGATCACTCCCCAATCTGAATCCTTACTTATCCAATAAAGATAGCTGATTCCCTGTTACCGATAAATATTCAATATCACGCTTTGGGGGCCCCGAGTTCCCTACTCCCTACTCCCTATTCCCCGTGTTTCTTGAAAGCAAGCGCACTGGCGGCACACCACCCGCTATGAATGGAAGAAACACCTCCTTAAATACTCCCTGCTCCCTCTTGTTTCTTGAAAGATACCGAAGGTGGGATCAGTCCTGAAAGTTTCAAAATGAAGAATTGGGCTCCTTGAGAAACTCTGCCTCCTCAAGAGTTGTTGTCCGACCGAGGATATGGTTGCGATGGGGAAAACGTCCAAAGCGCTCAATGATTTCCAAGTGTCGAATAGCAAAAGCAATGGGTTGAGCACTTACTGGATCTTCACACAGTTGTTGAAATAGCTCCACCGACCGACGCTGATCGTCTAAATTCTCACTGTGTTCAAACGGTAAGTAAACAAACCAACGCTGCACAAATGGGAGTTGCAAATCGAACCCATTGGCAACGGCAGCTTTAGCTACACTGAGAGCCAGGGGATCTGTGGCAAAGGTTTGAGGTTGACCACGAAAGAAATTCCGAGGGAATTGATCCAACAGCAAGATTAGAGCTAAACAGCTTTGAGGTGATGTTTGCCAATGATTCAGCTTGCCTGCGGCTGCCAACTCATAGTCAGTTTGGAAATTTCTTCGCAATGCCTCGTCAAACTCTGGATTTTTTGCAAACCACACAAATGGAGGCTTCCCATAGTTAGACTCATCTGGTCTAAACCAAAAGTCCAAAATTTGATCTACTTGTGGCACAGACTGCTGCTGTGTGTAAGGTAAGTAATTAGTTCTCATCATCAGAAAACCCTCTGTTCAAAACATATTTTTACTAATGACTGCATTTGGTGTGCAACTACCGCTCATTGGCATTACTACTTCTGGTCAACTCAGATCTTGCACCTTCTCAATAAGGGCTGGTGGGCAATGCCCACCCTACGAAAGAATAAGCTTTTTGAGCTTCAATTTTCGCAATAAGACCATGGTGCAAGATCTGAGTCAACGCATGACCGGCAATTTTTCTCTGCCTGCTGTTTACGCAAACGCGGTTCGCAAAGCCGGTGGACGACCCATCTTGCTGCCGCCCGAAGAACCCGACCCTGGGTTCTTCCTAAAACTGGTGGATGGCCTGGTCTTTTCTGGAGGAGGTGATATTGACCCTGCTGCTTATAACGGTTCACCACATCCGAGTATCTACAACATCGACTTTGAACGCGATGCTTTTGAAATCACATTAGCAAATACTAAGAAGTTATGTACAAAGTAAATGCTGGGGATAAATCTTTTTGAGCTTTCAAACGCTCAATTTCGTTCTCTAAAACTTGAACACGATCAAACAATGAGCGAATTACCTCCGCTTCAGTGTCTGGAAGCTTTTCATGGTCAAGAGTACCAAGCGCATTGCCTTTGTAACGCACGATTCGACCTGGAACTCCTACCACAGTGCAATCAGAAGGAACATTCTGCAAGACTACAGAACCAGCACCAATGCGGACGTTATTCCCAATTTGGATATTCCCCAGCACCTTCGCCCCTGCTCCCACCACAACATTGTCTCCTAAGGTTGGGTGGCGTTTTTCTGTTTCTTTGCCAGTACCGCCAAGGGTAACACCTTGATAAATCAAGGTATAATCTCCCACAATCGCAGTTTCTCCAATCACGACGCCCATGCCGTGATCAATGAACACTCCCTTGCCAATTTTAGCACCTGGGTGAACCTCAATCCCCGTCAAAAAGCGAGCTAGGTGGGAAATTAAGCGGGGAATCAAGGGCATCCGCAAGCAATACAGCCAGTGCGCCACGCGATAGCAGCACAGTGCATGTAGACCTGGGTAACAAAATATTACCTCCAAGTAGTTGCGTGCAGCTGGATCGCGCTCAAAAATCATCTGGAAATCGGAGCTGACAGTTTTTAGTACTGGTAGCAATTGCATTTGTTTCTCCTCGGTGATACAGCTTAGTTACGCTGTTTTTGTGCTACCAAAGCCTTCATCCGCAGCTTGTGGGCTTCCAATACCTCCGGCTTGGGGTGGGTTACCTGCCAAGCCTCACGTTGCATCAAGCGATTGGACCAAGCATTTAGTTTCGGTAAGCCATCAAGGGAAAAGCCGAGAATCGGAAACCAAGGCACCACAGTTCCGGCTACAACGTCTGCTAGTGTCAGCTGCTCACCACCAAAATAGGGGCGGTCGTCCAGCAGACCTTCTAATAAGTCCAGCAACCTGCCTAATTTCCGTGTTGTCCGATCTAGCTTGTGTGAACAAAGTTCGGTAATATCCATCTTGTGATCGAATAGCTGGCGCATAACGGTTAGTACTTCATTAACAGTCACCATTTCTACCATCCGCACGATCGCTAGTTCCTTAAGATCACTAGGTAAAAGGGCAGGGGTGGGATACTTTGCCTCCAGGTAGTCCAGAATTGCTAAGGATTCCACAAGGCAAAAGCCATCATCCACCAAGACTGGAATTTGATGGCAGGGGTTCATCGCCAGAAACTCTGGCTGGAATTGATCGCCATCAAGCTTGAGTGACACTAGCTCAAATGGAATTCCTTTCTCTAGTAATGCAACCCACACGCGACGTGAGTTAGGAGACATTGGGTAGTGATAAAGCTTCAACATGGAAAAATCTCCTGATAGATTGAGGAAAGCAAACATGTGATTTCGGTCAGAAACTACATAGAATTTATTCAGAAACCGAGTTGGTTGCGGAAAATTTGTTGTTTCCAGCCGATTTAAGAACGTGCTTGTGCGTAAATCCTGCTAAGCGGGGATTGCTTCGATGACATCCACATCAGATGATGTGGGAATAATTTGCGTCAGCTTGAACCCAGCCGCTGCTAACAAATGGTGATATTCTGCTTCGGTGCGTTCCATACCGCCTGTCATTGCCAGCATCTGCAGATCCAAAAACTTGGCAGGACAGGGTTCATTGCCAGCTGGGATGACGCTTTCCACGAGCAGCAGCTTCCCGTTTTCTGCGATCGCTTGGCGGCAATTCTTCAAAATCATCAGTGCCTCCTCCGAGTCCCAATCGTGGAGGATGCGCTTGAGAATGTAAGCATCAGCACCTGCTGGCACAGATGCAAAGAAATCTCCAGATATACTTTGCAGGCGATCGCCTAGTTCCTCCGCCAACGGCTGAGTTTCTGCGATCACGCGTGGTAAGTCGAACAGAATACCTTTAAGGGTGGGGTGAGCTTTTAAGATGGTTGCAATTAATCCCCCCTTGCCACCACCAACGTCTACTAACTGACCTATCCCAGAAAAATCGTAGCTAGCTACCACTGCACGGTCTTTTATTCTGTGAGACTCCGACATAGCGGCATCGAAAATCTTGAACTGTTCTGGGTGTTCCGTGTAGTACTCAAATATCGGCATCCCGTATACATGGTCAAAGGCAGTCTTTCCCGTCTGGATACTGTAAAGAAAATCGCCCCATGCCTGAAACTGTTCCTCCAGCAGCGCAATGGCAACAGAGCGCATTGAGCCGGGAAATCCGGTTTGCAGACAAGTAGCTAGAGGTGTGAGGGCAAAGTAATTAGGCTTCTCTTCTACAAATATACCTACACTAGCCAGAGCTCTCAACAGTCGGTAAATAGAGCGAGCATTTGCTCCTGTAGCTTCTGCTAGTTGTTCACAACTCTGGGAACCGTCTTTCAGTAAATCTGCTATATTGAGCTTGGCAGCAGCGTAGATTGATTTAGAAATCCAGTAGCCAGTGATCATTTGAAACATGGCTACCTGTGTCATATTATTTGCTGCTGAGGCATTTTCTAGTTGTAACATTGTTGTTAATCCTGATAAAGTTTTAAAGAAAGAGTCAGAATTCAGAATTCAGAATCAATGAGATAGGGATTTCACCCCAATGAGAGTGACGACATCGTGTAGACGGTGAGGATTTGAACTCCTTTATTCATCTGCCAGTCGCACAGAATTCATGCTGAATTCTGACTCCTGTATTCTTTCTTTTTAAACCAGCGTTTTCTGTTTTTGCCATGAAGTTGCTATTTCATAAAGGTGCTTGCGGTTGACTTTTCCTTGTTCATTTCTGGGGATAATATCAACTGGAATCCATATTTTGGGTAGCTTGTAGCAACTCAGTTTACCTTCTATTGCTTCTTGGATTTTTTGAGATGAAATATTGGCTTCGAGAGGAGTATAAACAGCAGCAATAATCTGTCCCCAGTAATTATCAGGTAAACCGATTACAGAGATATCTTGGACTAATTCCGTATTTCTAATAATATCTTCCACCTCGCAAGGATAAACATTTTCTCCACCAGTAATGATTTTGTCGCTGCTACGACAAACTATATTGAGATTACCTTTGTTATCAAAAAAACCAATATCATCCGGGTAAAAAATTCCAGACTCAGGAAATGGTTCAGGATAATAACCCAGTGCCAGCGAGGAACTTTGAATTGCAATCCTACCTGTTTGGTTAGAACATAAAAATTCCCCTTTTTCTTTGCAACTTATCACTTTTACATGGGGTAAAATTTGACCGCTACTGTTGTTACCACTCTTAAAACTTTCTGGTTTGAGGGTAGCAATCTGCGCAGCGGTTTCAGTCATGCCATAGGTCGGGGCAAGTTTGATATTGTAAAATCTAGCCTTTTCAAAAAGTTCAGACCAAGCAGGTGCACCACCTAGTAAAACAGTTTGACACTGAGACAACCAAATTGTCAGAGTCGAATCGCTCAGTATATATTGCAACTGAGTGGGAACGAGGGATATGAAAAACGACCTTGGCTCAAAATTGTGCAACTTACCTGCTTTCAGGTCTTTAAACGGTACAATCAATAATTGACCAGCGGATGTGAAAGAGCGGATGAATTGCATTAAACCGCTAACATGAAAAAGTGGCAGCACGCAAATAGAATTCACTGCGTTGAGTTGGAAAAACTCCCGAAACCCTTGTGCAGCAAACGTTAGGGTTTGCCAGGTATGCATGGCAAAGCGAATCTTTCCGGACGTACCACCTGTAGGAATCATAATCAAGCTATTTGTTTGATTTACCACACTTATTTGATTATCTGATTGGCATTGGGTAATATAGAGTTGTTGAGCAGCTTCGCAATCGCCCCAAACAATATTTGGTTGGACTAAATCAAACACTTGTTGCCATTCAGATGAACCCCATGCCGGATTGCCAAGAAAAACGTGATGACCTCTTGAGCAAGCAGCAATAAAGCTGGCAAGAAAATAAATTGGATCTGACTCTGCTAGTAATATCTTCTGGGGAATAGGGTTAGCAAATTCCTGGAATAAGGCTTCAGTTAAGGAGAGAAACTCCAGAGAGTCATAACCCAAAAGCCAATTATTTTTGGAGTGTTGTCTTAAATAATCTAGAGGTGTGTCCATAGTTCTTCAGCGATTGGTTGACAGGATTCATATAGTTGAAATGAAGTAGTTTCTGGCGCAGAAAAAAAATCATCATTAGCAAACCAGTGGGCTACACCAAAACCAGCCGCACGATTATTTTTGCTAAGTTGAGTGCTAAGCCTCAGTCCGGCGCGTTTCCCAATTGGTGTTTCAAATACAGTCGAGAAAACAGTATCGATTTGATATTTTTGACAGAACTGGCGTAAAAGTTTTGGAGAACCTGCAATTGCCGGTTTAATCACAAAAATGCCTCGCCACCCCTGTTGATAACAAGCTTTTAGTTCCTGGAGATGCGCTACTGATTCATCCAAAGCAAGTGCAGTAGAATATTGGGCGCTCAAGCTGAGCATGGCGTCAAATTCAGTAGCAGGTAATGGTTGTTCGAGAAATTCTATACCGATGCGATCGCCTCTTGGACGCAGCGCATCGCTATCACAAACTTGTAGCCATTCAACAGCTTCTGGTAAGCTCAGTCCACTATTAGCATCCAACCGCAGCTTTGCTTGAGAAGGCAATGCTTTTAGTAACTCATGAAAAACTTTGAGTTCATCTGCCAGTGGAACTATGCCAATTTTCCACTTAAAGGTGCGATAACCCTGATTCCAAAGTGTTCTCCAGCCATCCAGAGCGGCTTTTCCTGATGGTAACAAACCACTGAAGGTGATTGATTTAGCTACCTGAAATTCACTCACATGCAGGAAGGATGTAACTTCTTCCCAAGCAGACTCAAAACCAAATTGACAAGCAGGTAATTCTGAGGGAATAGCAAACACATCATCTGTGGTGATTTCTGATGGCAATTGACTGCAGAATGCTAGTGCTTGCTCAAAGCTTTCAGAGCCAAACCATTCTACTGGAGCAATTTCACCAAAACCCGCACGACCTGTGTTGTCCAAGAGCCGGATGATAATTCCTTGCCTGACTTCCCATAAACCGTGGCTGGTTGCCAGTGGCTGCTGAAATTTACGTTGATAAAGGCGAAACTCAAAGCGGTATTTCATGTCTGGATACCAGTGGTTAGTGGTTAGTGGTTAGTAGTTAGTGGTTAATAATACTTTTTGACAACTAACAACTAACAATTAACAATCCCTGCCTATGGCAGCCAAGGATAATCGCGGTAGTTAGGTTTGCGTTTTTCCAGAAATGCCTGTTTCCCTTCAATTCCTTCTTCGGTCATGTAGTAGAGTAAAGTGGCATTTCCGGCGAGTTCCTGAATACCAGCTTGACCGTCACAGTCAGCATTAAAAGCAGCTTTCAGACAGCGGATAGCCAGGGGACTCTTGTCTAAGATTTCTTGCGCCCACTTGATGCCTTCCTCTTCTAGTTGTTCCACAGGCACGACGCTGTTCACCAGCCCCATTTCCAATGCTTCAGCACTATTGTACTGACGGCAGAGATACCAAATTTCTCGGGCTTTTTTCTGACCGATGATTCTGGCGAGATAGCTAGCACCGAATCCGGCGTCGAAGCTACCCACCTTGGGACCAGTTTGACCGAAAATTGCATTATCTGCGGCGATGGTCAGATCGCACACGATATGAAGCACATGTCCACCACCGATCGCATAACCAGCGACAAGAGCGATGACAACCTTCGGCATCGAGCGGATTAAGCGCTGAAGATCCAGTACATTCAACCGAGGTACGCCATCATCACCAACATAGCCACCTTCACCACGAACATTGACATCACCGCCAGCGCAAAAAGCATACTTGCCATCTGTGTGAGGTCCAGCACCTGTGAGCAGCACTACACCAATAGTAGTATCTTCACGGGCATCAACAAAAGCATCGTACATTTCAAATACTGTTTTCGGACGGAAAGCATTACGTTTGTGAGGACGATTGATGGTTATTTTGGCAATTCCATCAGCTTTGTGATAAAGAATGTCTTCGTAAACTTTAGCATTTGTCCATTCAATTGTGTTCAAGTTCGCAGTCATCATGGCTAAACTCCAGTTGTTGAATAAAATTGTTTACGTGTTTCCAAAGTAAATCAGGTGATTCAATCAGCGGGGCGTGACTTGTTTCCAGAATCTCCAAATTGGCATTTGGCATTGAGGTTACTAGCTCAGAAGCAAGTGTTAAATATTTCCGATCCAGAGAACCAGCAATTACCAAAGTCGGCGCTTTTATGTCTGTTAACTGATGCCAAACTGAAGGCATGATTCCGGTGCTAAAGTATTTTAGACTGCAAGCCAATCCAGAACGCTGAATAGGTAAGCGCCGTTCTACTTCTTGGGCAATAAAATCTGCACCTCGTTCAGCAATTCCCTGAAAAAGGGGTTGTGATAACCATTGAGTCAGGAAATCGATAGGATCTGAAGTGAGAATTTTTTGTGCCAGTTGCACATCTGCCTGTGCTCGCTGTTTGCGGATAGCTTCTTCTTTAACTCCAGCCGTTGTCGAAACTAGAATCAGCGACTGAAGTTGAAGAGAATTTTTGACCGCAAATTGCAGAGCTAGGCGTCCACCCATAGAGTAACCGAACAAATGAAACTGACTCTGCCCTAAAGAACGCAACCATTGTTCTAGTAAAGCTACCTGTGCATTGGTTTGGAAAGCGCGAATATCTTCTAGAACCTGAGTTTGTCCATGTCCGGGTAAGTCGGGGATTAGACATCGATAGTTACTGAGAATCTCATTCGGTAAAGTTAAGAAGTCCTGACTGCTGCCAGTAAAACCATGCAGAAATACTATTGTTTCAGTGTGCTGTTGGCAAGAATCTAGGTAATAAAGTTGTCCTAAATCACTTTTGTAGCAGCAGCATTGCAGGTAGTTATTGTGTAAATTTTTGCTGGCAGTCATAAAACATTCATCTCCTACACCTTTCCTAGTACTGGCATTTCTTGTTTCTGCAACTCAGAGATGATTTCTTTCTGCAAAGCTTGATGCAAAGCATAATTTTCATCTCGATTTGTTGTCACTTCAATCACAGCAGAACGCTGATGATTAATAGCAGATTGGTAAGCGACCAGAAATGCATCCGTCGTTTCTGGATGATAGTAGTCAATCCCAAACAATTGCGCTGCATGCTTAAATTCGATTTCATGAGGAGCACCAAAGTAAGATTCAAAAACATCTTGATACTTGGAAATTGGTAAAAAGGAAAATATCCCACCACCATCGTTGTTAACTACTACAACAATTAGGGGTTGAGAAAGCGATTTCAGCAAGACGAGTGAATTTAAGTCATAGAGAAAAGATAAGTCTCCAATTAGAACAGTAACAGGTGAATTTAAGCCAGCAGAAAAACCAGCCGCAGCAGCGATAGTGCCTTCGATTCCACTTGTACCTCGATTGGCAGCTACTGGTACACGGTTATCACATCCTGCGTACATATCCATATCCCTAATTGGCATACTGCTGGCAAGAAAGAGTCCATGTTCTTTAGAGATATAACGAGAAATCATCCGAGCTATAGCAGGTTCGCTGATTTCCTGTGTTTGGAAGAGAAAATCATCAACCTTCTGGTTGACTAATTGAGATTGCCGCTTTAATTGCGCTATATGATGCCAATTTTGAACCTCCCTAATTTGAGGCAACATCTGTTGACAAAATTGCGGAATGCTAGCTTCAATTCGCAAAGAAACTGTATGCGCTGGATCATGGCGGAATGGGTCATTAATGACTGCAACATGGTTTTGCGGTTGATATTTTTCTATCAGTTGTAGAAATCTTTTGGAGGTTATACGGCTTCCAATTTGCAAAACCGTTTCTAAAGGCTGCATGTCGTTAAAGCAATCAGTTAATAACATCTGGTCATAATAATGAATCACATTGGGAAGTGAACTTTCCAGACGTATTCCTGATTGAATATCTGTAAATACAGGCCAATTCAATTTTTTGGCGAGTTGTGATACTGCTAGGATATCAGCATCAGACTTTAATTGACCTACAGCCAGAATCCCCCGCTCAGTTTGATTGATGATATTTGCCAGATCCGTCATACTGAACGCATTAGGCAATATTTGGGAAGGCGTATATTGGGTGTATGGTTTTTGCAGTTCTTGCCACCGATGTAAGGAAGCCAAATACATCTCAGAAATATATGCATTGGCAGGAGCTAGGGGTTCCCGGAACATGCAATTGAGGTGTACAGGACCGCTCGGTGATCTTTGGGCTTGGTAAACTGCTTGGTCAATGGTTGTTAAAACCATTTGGGGAGGAGTTTTTTCGTCAGGACACGGCAGATCGAATTGCCATCTCACATACTGACCGTAAAGATTAAATTGTTGAATGGTTTGATTGGCACCTGTTTGACGCAGTTCTGGAGGACGATCGCCAGATAAGACAATCATTGGCACTGCATCAGTGGAAGCTTCGATCACAGCAGGAAAGTAATTGGCTGCTGCTGTTCCGGAGGTAGAGATGATCACAGCAGGATTAAGCGTAGCGCGAGCATAACCGATCGCATGAAACGCCGCAGCACGTTCGTCAAAACAAACTATTTTTTTAGCACGAGGATTGCGAGCAACGGCTACTGTCAAAGGTGTGGAGCGAGAACCCACAGAAATAACAAAGTAATCAACTCCATTTCTAATCAACTCTTCAACAATCAGAGAACCCCAGAGACTATTGATATTAGATACATCGATTGCCATGACTTAGTCTTGCCTCCGTAATTAGATAGGTTGATAGATTTTTTCATGCTCAAAAAAATATTTTTTGCTCACTTTCATGTAGCAAAAGAGTAAAACTCTATTTGCTTTTGTTGAAATACTTGATGAATTTGGTTGCAGCTGTTTGAAGGTCAATTGGAGATTTCCGCAACCACTAGAGAAGATATTAACCCCTGAAAATCATGCATGAATTGATGGTTAATCTACCGCAACTATCTGGTAAGATTCAGCATGATTTTTTTCTGCTATCTGCTTAAAGATTTTTTAGGCTATCAACACAGCCAAATATTTGCACAAAACAGCCGATTTTGTTCTCGATTTCTTGCCATTCCTCCTCAGGCTTAGAGCCTTGCACGATGCCCGCACCTGAAAAGAGAGAGAGTTTATTATCTTCTACCAAACCCGAACGGATCGCCACAGCAAATTCTGCGGCATTGTGTCCTACCCATCCCACTGGTCCTGCATACCAACCCCGTTCAAAAGGCTCTATTGCCTTTATTGCCATAAGTGCTTGTTCCTTTGGATAGCCGCCGACTGCGGGTGTAGGATGTAGCATTGGTAGGAGGTCTGCATCAGAAACTTCATCAAATAAAATGCCGTTACAAGGAGTATATAAGTGTTGAACTTTGTTCAGTTTTAAGAGACTTGGTTTTCTGGTCTGCCCTACTGAATGACACAACTGATGGAGTATACTTTTTAAGCTATGAACAACGAACAGATGTTCTCGCATATCTTTGTCCGAATTTAACAGTTCGTCACCCAGGTTTTGGTCTTCTTCTAGAGATTTTCCTCGAGGACGAGTACCAGCAATTGCTTCAGTTTGTAATAGTCTTTCGTGACGACTATATAGTCGCTCTGGGGTTCCACCGATAAAAGCATTTCCCAAACTAGGCTGAAAACAAAAATGAAAAAGTTGAGATTTAGCTTTTTTGAGCAATAGAAGCAGAGACAGCGGGTCTATCTGTTCTAAAAATTCAAATGTGGATTTGCGTGCTAGAACAATTTTTGCTGTTTCTCCCTGATTAAACGATGTTAACGCCACTTGAATATTTTCATGCCAGCCACTTTGATCGGGAAGGTCTTCTCTGTTAATAAGGGTGGGGCGAGAATGTATCTCAGATGCTTTGCGGAAAACTAGTTGCTCTAGTTCACGCAAAATCTGATTTAACTGGAGTTGATCATCACCCGAGTCTTGCGGAAGAAAGTTACATGCCAGATAGGTTTCATTGTTTTCGTTATAAACCTCAAACCTGGGAACAACAAATCGATAAGTACCGAATTGCTGCCAAATTTGCTCTATTGCTGGTTCTTGCCTAAAGTTAATGCCCCCATAATAGCGCAGATTTTGATAGAAGGAAGATAGGCGCTTTTTCAAGCTGATGAAGACCGATGGATAGTCAACTAAATTTTGACCCGATACCACATCTGCTTCCCCGACTCCAGCCATTGCAAATCTTTGTTCTCGGTCTGACCAATAAGTTTTTACATCAGATTTCTGTTGGAGAAGCCAATTGAGTGGGTCAACATTATTTATCTTCACCTCAATGCGAACAATTTTATCTTGACTTCGCCGATTGTTAAACTCAAAATCAAAATATATTTTGATTTTGTTTTTTAACAATTCCAGGGGTGTATCCATGACAGTTTTGTTGCTATACATCGAAAACAAACTCTATTTTTACATTTGGAATTTGACTTTTGACGAACCACAGGGCGGTCATCCAATTTTTCTGGAATGACAAACAATTAATATCTTTGCCCCATCCGTTTTTTAGGACTCTCTTACCTTATCGGTTAACAATATCTGTGTCGATGAGGATAAGTTAAGGAAAGTTAGGGTTCTAGTTAAGTTGAATTTGATGAACGCCTGTTCAATGTCAGTTGGTTGTCAGATGGGTTGTCAGAAATTTCAAATTTTAGATTTTTTTATGTTGGCGTCACCGTGGTCGGGTAGCAGGATTACATTGCTGTAACCCCGCCCCCTCAGAACCGGACGTGCGCCTTACAACGCATCCGGCTCCTTAGAGGGTGACAAGGCAACTCTAAGCTATGCAGGACAAAACTTTGAGAAGATAGTGAAGACAAAAAATAGGGAGCATTTTATGGCTCCCCCGGAAAAATATGTTAAGTGAATCTTACCAAAAAACCCTGCGTGCCCATCTGAATGAAAGCCAGTATATAACCCTACAGCTTCGCCGATACTAGCAATCCTATTACAAGAGTGAAAATTCCAAGTGGTTTAGGTAGGGCTAAAGCCCACTATATCAGGGTTTTGGAGGGCACTGCCCTAAAAATAATTATGTAAAATAGTAATTCCGGGAACTCCTTTGTTTCTTTTCTTGGCAGACGTGATAAATTGCGTCTCTATGGGGTCTAGTCGGTTCACTAATATTAATCTTCACTAAAACAATGGCAAGAGATTTGCGCTTATTTATCAAGATTCTGGAAGAAAAGGGACAATTACAGCGAATTTCAGCTTTGGTAGACTCAGATTTAGAAATTGCTGAAATTGCCAATCGAATGCTACAAAAAGGTGGGCCAGGTTTACTATTTGAAAACGTCAAAGGTGCATCCTTCCCAGTAGCAGTGAACTTGATGGGAACTGTCGAAAGGATATGCTGGGCGATGAATATGCAGCATCCAGAGGAATTGGAAGTCCTGGGGAAAAAGTTGGCGATGCTGCAACAACCAAAACCGCCTAAGAAGATTGGACAAGCGGTGGAGTTTGGAAAGGTACTGTTTGATGTCCTCAAGGCAAAACCAGGACGTGACTTTTTCCCGGCTTGTCACCAAGTTGTCATTCAAGGCGGCGATTTGGATTTGAACAAGTTACCGTTGATCCGCCCATATCCGGGTGATGCTGGCAAGATTATCACGCTGGGGCTAGTCATTACTAGAGATTGCGAGACGGGTACACCAAATGTAGGTGTGTATCGCTTGCAACTGCAATCAAACAATACCATGACCGTTCATTGGTTATCGGTGCGGGGTGGGGCAAGGCATTTACGCAAGGCAGCAGAACGTGGGAAAAAATTAGAGGTGGCGATCGCCCTTGGTGTAGACCCTCTGATTATTATGGCAGCTGCTACGCCAATACCTGTAGACTTGTCGGAGTGGTTGTTTGCTGGGCTGTATGGTGGTTCTGGGGTGCAGTTGGCAAAGTGTAAAACTCTAGATTTGGAAGTCCCAGCCGATTCAGAGTTTGTGCTGGAAGGGACAATTACGCCAGGGGAAGTATTGCCAGATGGTCCCTTTGGGGATCACATGGGATATTACGGCGGGATGGAGGATTCACCCTTGGTTCGCTTCCATTGTATGACGCATCGCAAAGATCCGATTTATTTGACGACATTTAGTGGGCGTCCCCCGAAAGAAGAAGCGATGATGGCGATCGCACTCAACCGCATCTACACCCCTATTCTGCGGCAACAAGTTTCAGAAATTGTGGATTTCTTTTTGCCGATGGAAGCGTTAAGTTACAAAGCGGCAATTATATCTATTGATAAGGCATATCCGGGACAAGCGCGTCGGGCAGCTTTGGCATTTTGGAGTGCTTTGCCACAATTTACACACTAAATTTGTGATTGTGGTGGATAAAGACATAAATGTTCGCGATCCGCGTCAAGTGGTGTGGGCGATTAGTTCTAAAGTTGACCCCACACGGGATGTGTTTATTTTGCCGAGTACGCCGTTTGACAGTTTGGATTTTGCCAGCGAGAAGATTGGTTTGGGGGGAAGGATGGGAATTGATGCGACGACAAAGATTCCGCCGGAAACCGAACATGAGTGGGGTGAACCGCTGGAGTCCGATCCCGAGGTAGCGGCGATGGTTGATCGGCGATGGGTGGAGTATGGTTTGGCTGATTTGCAGTTGGGGGAGGTGAACCCTAATTTGTTTGGGTACGATATGAGATAAGGCGAACGCACTGTTTACAATCTCTTTTTAGAGACAGCGAAAATAGGCGTTGCTGAATGATGGGATGATTGAGGCTGACGCGGAGAAACAATAGAAAGGTGACGCGGTGATTATTATTGATCCTCAAGGGACAAAATCATCCCGCGATTATGCAACGCCCGAAAATAATATAGCAGTCCTAAATGATACGTGAGAATGAATAAAGTCTGCGCTTGTAAAACTCCCCGGAGAAATCATTTTAATGCTGAGTAAAAAATCACAAGTCAACTCCAAAAACGGTTAATTTTATTAATTTAAAGTGGTTTAAAATAAAAGGCTCTTTCGCCCCTTTTATGGAACCTAATACTAAGACCTTGTTGCTTGACAGCTTTAAAGGCTTACAGGCAAAGGCTTTCATGATTTCCACGTGCATTATTTAATAATAGTGTCAGTGGCT
>Ga0116229_10009080_pt1 | contig 15279 bp, 11 predicted proteins | sample S1TSphgellanicum_3_FD_87313 | JGI IMG/M metagenome (GOLD analysis project Ga0116229, IMG submission 87313) | Host-associated microbial communities from peat moss isolated from Minnesota, USA - S1T2_Fc - Sphagnum magellanicum MG | ecosystem: Host-associated > Plants > Peat moss > Unclassified... | reverse complement strand
GCGAAGCAGCGCGGGTGCCGGAATGTTGATACCGAGCTGTGGCACGTCCCTTTCAAGAAAGGTCTGAATGAATTGTTGCCGCCATGCGAAACTGTCATCACTCGTGCGCGCCAAGAACGATAGAGGAAATTCGCCACGCTGCCAATGTCTATTCAGTGACGACTCTCCAACTTCGTCGAGACCGAACCCGCCCACCGGAATGATTTCGACCCGACCCGCGAGCGACTCGGAGGATTGCCTGAGAAGATTGGGAGACGCGCTCCCGAGAATGAGAAATCGCGCCCGGAGCGGCTTGCGATCCGCAAGCACCCGCAGCACTTGAAAGAGGTCCGGTCGGTACTGAATTTCGTCAATGACGACGACGCCACGGAGTTCCTCGAGCGCCGTCATGGGTTGGCTCAGTCGCGCGAGACTGGCAGGATCTTCCAGATCGAAGTAATTGGTCGAATTCGCAGGCACGATGTTTCGCGCGAGTGTGGTCTTGCCGCTCTGGCGCGGCCCGATGAGGCCCACGATACGGCTGCGTTTGAGAGCACGCGTAATCCGAGCCTGCAATCGAGATCGCTTGACCATGGTCGCAGCGTACCATGATAATCCACCATTCTTCGGTGGAATTTCATGGTATCAGAACCCTACTTCGCGGGGGATTGTCGATTATCTATTTGATTTAATTAATTTTATTAAAGAATGGTGGGCCGTGTAGGGATCGAACCTACGACCAATTGATTAAGAGTCAACTGCTCTACCAGCTGAGCTAACGGCCCGAAAACTTGTCTGACAAACCCGCACGTGCAAGTGTGGGGTGGACGACGGGACTCGAACCCGCGACGGCCGGAATCACAATCCGGGGCTCTACCAGCTGAGCTACGTCCACCATCGTCCTGCAACTCAATCGGAAGTGACCGATCGCACCGGCAAACCCCAATGGGAGTATCGACAGCGGACGGCACCCACCTCTAATCCATCGAAAAATGCATCGAAATCAATCAGCTGATGCAAGCCGGCTATTATATATCAAGGCTGCCGTGTAAATCACCTTCCGCGCCCTATGTGCCCGGAAGGCACACGTGCCCGGAACAGACCCGCTGGAGTTGGCGCGCCCGGAGGGATTCGAACCCCCGACCAGCGGATTAGAAATCCGCTGCTCTATCCGACTGAGCTACGGGCGCTCACGGACCCGCTGCGCAAACTACGTGAAAGAATGAGTTTAGGAAAGCCGGCCGGTCTCACTCGGTGACCGTGGACGCCACCCGCCGGGAGGCCGGGGACGCCCACGGCGGCCTACAGGGCCACCTTGCGGTGCTCGCCGACGTTCTTCGGTGTCGTCGACGTGGAGAGTGCTCGCGCGACGGAAAACAGAGTGACCCACTGATTCTCGGAGTTCCAATATTCGCCGCTCAGAGCGCGCACGGCGAGCAAGACGACCGACGGGGACTCGGGTCCTTCCGGCAGCCAGGCCTGCACCGAGGTGCTCCACAGTTCCCGCTTCTGGTTCACGTCCGTCACCACCGACGCGTGACCGGAAACCGACACGAAATCTGCGGCGCTGGAATTGCCGTACGTCAAACAGACCTCAGCATTCGCCTGGACGGCGCGCACCACGTCAGCATCCGACTTCGCAAAGAACCACAGACTGCCGTCAAATTCCTTTTGAATGGGAGTCATCGGCCGGCCTCTCAGCGCACCGTCTGGTTCCGCGGTCACGAACATCGCGAAGCGCGCCCGCTTGATCATTTCCCACAACTTGTCACGCGCTTGCTTCTCGTCACTCATGGGGCGCTCCTTGAAAAGCAAAAAGCTTATAGAGCGCTCGCCACGGGGGCAGGAGCGAACCCGGCGAGGCAGTGTCAGACGATGCCGACGCAATCGACGTTGGTCGGGGCAGAGGGATTCGAACCCCCGACCCTCTGCTCCCAAAGCAGATGCGCTACCAGACTGCGCCATGCCCCGATGAACGGCCCGATGGCGGGCGCGTCATCCTATCAGGTCCCGGCTGTCCGACAAAACCATCGGGTTTCGCCGTCACTCGCCACGAATCTGACGCGCAGTGTCGTCAATGCCCGACGGCACCCTCCGCATCACCTGACGATACTTCGTCAAATGGAGATGTCCGCTGTGCCCACGACCCTGCAAACGGACCGTTCCCTGCCGGGCACAGCGCGGGATCTGGCCGCAACGACGACGCTCGTCACGGACCCGAGATCCGCCCTTGTTCGGCGCACGTTCAAGGGGCATTGCTCGAATCCGCAGAAAAACCGCTTCCTGGCATCTTTGCCGCAGAGCGAGTACGCGCACTGGCTGCCGGATTTGGACCTCGTCTTCTTGGATCGGGACGAGATCCTGCATGCGGGCACGACCGGCCGGCAGTCGATCTTCTTTCCAGTCGATGCAATCGTATCGATTCTGCATTTGCTCTGCGACGGTCGATCCGTCGAAGTATCGGTGATCGGCAGCGAGGGACTCGTTGGCGTGTCTTCGTTGATGGGCGGCCGCGACAACCTCAGTCAGGCCGTCGTGCAGAGCCGCGGGTGGGCCTATCGGATCGCGGGCGACGGACTGCGCAGATCGTTCAGCCGGTCGTTAGGAACGCAATGCGCCGTGCTGCGCTATGCTCAATCGCTTTACTTGCAGAGCGCCCAAACCGCGGTCTGCATCCGCCACCACTCTGTCCTGCAGCAGTTCATCAGACGGCTGCTTCTCGGCATCGACCGCTGCGCCTCCGCCACACTATCGATGACTCACGAGTCCATGGCCGCCAAGCTGGGCGTCCGGCGCGAGACCGTGACCGAAGCGGCCGGAAAACTGCACGGTGCGGGGCTGATCAGTTGTCGTCGCGGGCATATCACGGTGTTGGATCGAGACGGTCTCGAGCGTCAGTGTTGCGAGTGCTACGAGGTCGAGCGTCAGGAATTTTCTAGGCTGAGTGCGTAGCGCGCCGTCGCCATCCAGCCCGGCGCGGCCCGTCGATCCGTTCAACATGTAGGCGCACTCCTACGCCCGGCATCGAACCCGAAAGGTAACGTAACGAGCCGATTTCGCTGAAGATAATCGCACTGTCGAATGGCCCCACCCACCTCTGCGAGCGCAAGGAAATCATGTACATCAGTTTCGGTTACGAATTGGTTTTTCGCTGTGTTCAGCCGACCCCGATGTTGCTGATGCTGCATACGCATCAGAGTCGGGCGGGTGATTTGATCGTCCCGGATAAAATGGTGACGGATCCCGTCGTTCCGCTGCGCATGTACCGGGACGGCTTCGGCAATCTATGCACCCGACTCGTGGCGCCTCCCGATCGAATTCAAATCACTGCCGATGGGATCCTCCAGGACTCCGGACTGCCCGAGGCGGCGGACCCGATGGCAGGCGAATGCCCGGTCCACCAGTTGCCTGACGAGACCCTCGTCTACCTGCTCGGCAGCCGCTATTGTGAGACGGAAAATCTCATGACCGTCGCCTGGAACCTGTTCGGCTCGCTCGCGCCCGGCTGGAACCGGGTACAGGCGATCTGCGACTTCGTGCACTCGCACATCACGTTCGGCTACCAGTACGCGCGCTCCACGAAGACCGCGTGGGAGGCCTACCAGGAGGCCCGCGGTGTCTGCCGCGACTTCGCGCATTTGGCGATTGCGTTCTGCCGCTGCATGAACATTCCTGCGCGGTATTGCACGGGCTACTTGGGCGACATCGGCGTGCCGCCCGCGGACGCGCCCATGGATTTCGCGGGGTGGTTCGAGGTCTATCTCGGTGGGACCTGGCACACGTTCGATCCGCGCAACAATCAGCGCAGGATTGGCCGTATTCTGGTTGCCCGGGGCCGGGACGCCGCGGACGTTGCGATCAGCACCACGTTCGGATTCAATGTCTTGGAGTCCTTCCGGGTATGGACGGATGAATCGCCGCACGAAGGAGTCGTGGAGCTGTCGCAGCAACGGGCGACGCGGTCGGCTTAGGAAATCACTGGATGCGTCAAAAGACCCTGGATCAGGTCCTCAGATTGACCTTGCAAGGCATGCTGGCCGAACAGTTCCGCGCGACTCATCTGCATGACATGCGGGGCGGTCTACAGGCGATACGCAATTCCCTCGAGTTGATGACCCGCGCATCGAAGGCCTCCGGCGACGGCGCCGCCGCGGTGGACCGCGCGACCGAGTTGGCCAAGCGCGCACTCGCGGGCCACGAGCGGACGCTCGAGACGGTGCTCGATCATCTCGTGCTCATCGACGAGGAGCCCACGAGCGTCGACGTCGCTGCATTGCTGGCGGAGGTGCTCGCCTTCCTGCAAAATGCCATCGTTTCCAAGGGGCTCTCCCCGGCCGTTCCGCAGACGGGGAGGATCCGTGCGATCGGCGAGCCGCGGAAACTACGTCTCTGCATGCTGGCGCTGATTTCCAATGCAATCGATTACCTGCCGGCGGGGTCTGCATTGAACGTGGGGCTTTACAGCGACACGGAGGAATTTTTCTTGGAAATTCCGGGCGGACAGCTCTACGAAACGGTTAATCTGTCGGACGAAGCGACGAGCCTGCCCGGAACGATCGAGCAACGGGAGCTGTCCTTGAGAGTGTGTCGGCAGATCGTGAGTGCGCAGGGTGGCCGAATCGTCTTTCGTTCGGACGAATCGACCGACGGTATTCTGCAGATCTGTCATCCCGTACAACATGGCTAGCCCAGTGGCGGAAATGCCGAGTTTGACCCGCGTCATGTATGTCGAAGACGTCCCGTTGGTGCGCGAGATCACCTGTGAACTGCTCGCGCGGGACGACAGGGAGGTGCGCGCATTTGCGACCGCCGAGGATGCTCTCGCGGAATTCGAGCGCAATGCGTACGACGTGGTGATCACGGACGTAAGTCTGCCCTCGATGTCCGGACTGTCGCTGGCGCGCCGCATCATTGAGATCGATCCCAACACCGCGGTGATCATCGCCTCGGGTTATCCGCTGGATCTGCGCCTCGATCAGATCGGTGTCAACGTCCGGTCCATCGTCAAACCGTTCGAAGGCGCGGAGATCGACTCGCTGCTCGACAGTATGCTCGAGCGTCCTTGACGCGAGTGAACCGCCGTGCCGGCCCGCACTTTCTGCACGCGTTCGGGCCATGCGTATTCCCGATTCTCGTGTTGCGCCGCTTGAGCGACGAGCCTCGACTCCACGTGGATCCGTTCACAAGCCGAGATTACCTCCGGCGACCGGCTGACCGCACTGATGTCGGCAGCGATCTTGCCCAAGGACTCGAGCTGGTGGGCGAGCCAGCCCAGTCGCGCCGTGGTGCGACGGCGTAGCGCGGCGATGATCGCGGCACGCGAATGGATCACCCATCCCGGCCGATGAATCGGGCGAGGATGGAAGCGCGCATGCGGATGAGCTTCCAAGATTCCCGCCACTCGGCGAAGTCCTCGCCAGACGGTCAACGACGACGACGCGAGCAACCGCTCCTCCGCGCTCGAATGCCGCCGCCAACGCGCCAGTACCGAGTGGAACGTCCGAAGGCACGCGAGCAACTCCTGAAGGCGGTACACCTCATCGAACACGGCGATGCTCACTGACCAGCCACAGACGTCCGACGGACGTGCTACAGACGTCCGGTGAATACCAGGACCAGCAGCACGACCACCACGATCCCGATCCCACCGCTTGGATAATAGCCCCAGCCCTGACTGTACGGCCACGTGGGAATCGCACCCAGCAGCAGGACGATCAAAACGATCAACAAGATGGTGCCCAGTGACATGACTAGCGGACCTCTTTGTAGTGCATGCGTCGATCTTAGAGACGCCGTGCGCGCATGACAGTCGGCACGCCGTCCAAAGAAACTGTAGGTCAGCGCCTACCGGCCCGTCGGCCGGCAGGCGGCCGGGTCCCACTCGGAGGCGCTTGAGTCATAATCAGCAATCGCGCGTGGCGCAGGAGAAAACGTGTTGATCGGAAAGATGCTGTGCTTTGGCGCCCTCGCGTGGGGTCTGATCGAGTGCTGTGCCGCGGATGCGCCGACCGCCGCGATCGCGGCCCCGTTGAGCGGTCCGGAACTGATTCAGCTGTTGGATCGAACGGTCGACTGGTATCGAACGCTCGGCATCGAACAACAAACGGCGACGGAGCCGCGCGATCAGATCGCGATCTACGACAATCGCGAGACCGCGAACCAGGTCATCGCGCTCGCTTTCGAGTTCGCGAAGAGCGATGCCGATCTCTTGACGGACACATCCGCTGCCGGCGCCGCCAGCGACGGGGATCTTCCCTCGCACCAGACCGTCGCCCAGTATCAACGGCAGATCGACGCGCACACGGCCACGGTACAGGCGCAGCTCGCGGCGGCATCGCTCGCGGCGCATGCGGCGACCGGGCGGCGGCGCGCCGAGCTGGAATCGAAAATGTCCGCTTTGCACGGCGAACTCGATCTCGACGCCGCCCGCAAGAACATGCTCGAAACCATGGCATCCTTCGCCGCCTATACCGGTACGAACGATTTTAGCGCCGAGGCGCTCAAGGCGCAGATCGAGGCCATGGCTGGCACGGTGCCGGCCGCGACCGGCAAGACGGGCGCACCCGGCACTCCGGCCGCCGGCGCAAAGCCGGACGCAACACTCGTGCCGACGCGTTTTGGCATTTGGGATCGCGCCTCTCAAGTCTTCGCACTCGCGGCCCGCATCAATTCGATCGAAGGCGTCGACCGCAATACGGCAGAGCTCGAGGACACGTTCCAGCACATCCGCGCGCCGCTCAGCGACAAACTGCGCCTGCTGTCCCAACAGGGAGATGCCCTTGCCGCCAAGGCAAATGCGGCCGACAGCGGCTCCCTCACCGACCTGCGCAACGAACTCGCCGGTCTGACGGCGCAGTTCAAGCAACTCTCGGTGCTGGCGATCCCGCTCGGGAAGGAGTCGATCCTGTTGACTCAGTATCGGCATAACCTGCGCAACTGGCAGGCGGCGGTCGAGGCGGAATATCGCGACGGCCTGAAGGACCTCGGCCTGCGCTTGGGCGTGCTGCTGGTGTTTCTGATCGGCGTGTTCGTCGCCGCCGAATTCTGGCGTCGCGCCGTGCTGCGCTACATCCAGGATTCACGGCGGCGCTATCAATTGCTGTTGTTGCGCAGAATCGCGCTGTGGAGCCTCGTCGTCGTCATCGTCGGCATCGCCTTCGCGAGCGAACTCGGCTCGATCGTGACGTTCGCCGGCCTGATCACCGCCGGCATCGCGGTCGCGATGCAAAGCGTTCTGGTCTCGATCGTCGGTTATTTCTTTCTGATCGGAAAGTACGGCATTCGCGTCGGCGATCGTGTCCAGATCGGGGAGGTCGCGGGCGAGGTCATCGATCTCGGTTTGGTGCGCCTCTACCTGATGGAACTCGGCGCGCATGGTCAGTCGGGGCCGACCGGTCGGGTGGTCGGGTTCGCCAACTCCGTCGTCTTTCAGGTGTCGAGCGGGCTGTTCAAACAAATTCCGGGCGTGAGCTTCGCCTGGCATGAGATCAAGCTGCCGCTGCCCGCGGAGCCGGATGTCGACAAGATCAAGGCGGCCCTCGCGGTCGCGGCGAGCCAAGCGCTGCACGATTATCGGGGAGAAATTCTCAGGCAGACGGCGGAACTCAAGAGGAGTACCTCCTCCAGCGCCGACATCGGCGCGGAACCGGAGGTTCGCGTGAACTTCACGTCCACGGGCGCCGAGGCGCTCGTGCGCTATCCGGTCCATCTGCAAAACGCCGGCGAGATCGACGAGCGGGTCTCCGAGGCGCTCTATCGGGCCATGAGAAAGGCATCGTATTCCGCGCAAAATGACTCGAGCAGCTCGAAGTAGGGCAAGGCGCCGGTGGCGAAGCGCCGGAAACGCCAGTTCGGGCGCCCCTCGACGAGTCGCACGTTGCGGAAGTCCGTGAAGTCCCCACGCTCGCCATGCGACATCCAGACGGGCATCGTGAGCCGTTCGTAAACGGTGTGAATATCCGCGCTGAACAATCCCGCGCTCAGAAAATAGAGCGGCGCGTACCAGGCCCCCGGCGCGCGTGCCATCTCGACGTCGCAGGCCCAGAGCCTCCGATCGATCTGTTTCGACCCCCAGGTGCGTTGCAGAAAATAGCGGATCACCCCGGGCCGCGTGAGTCCGCGATACAGCGTCTCTCCCCAGCCGGGACCGCGCAGCAGGCGGTATAGCCAGGGAATGAACAGCGTCGATCCCGGGGGGCCTCGCCGCGTGCTGCGACCGCTGAAGCCGGTCGGACTCACCAATGCCAAACTGCGAAACGCCGTCGGCATCTCCGTTGCCGCGCGTGCGAGATACTCGCATGACAGCGACACCGCGAGGGCATCGACCGGCTGGCTCCCGAAGTGCGTGCGGATGTAGTCGACGGCGACGAGCACCGCGTCGGTCATGAGCCGCGGCGTGTAGACGCGATCACTGCGCTCGGATCCGCCGAAACCCGGCAGGTCGAGGGCAAAGACTTTGTGGGTCGACCGATAATATTCCTGCAGCGGTCGCACTTCTGCCGCGGATGCGGCGGCGTTGATGCTGTGAAGCAGGATCAGGGGAGGCCCCTTGCCGGCGACATACAGATTCAGCCGCCCCGCAGGGCCCGACAGTTCCGTGCGCACGCCAGAGATCGCCCGTGAGATACGCCCTACAGATGATCGGGTCTTCATCGCATGGTTGACCTCAGGCCATCGACGGATACTCCGATTTTACACAGGATGTTCGGCGAGAGGTTTGCGTTGCCTGATATTTCCGGACCTGCGCCGAAGACGGCAGCGGCGCTGACGAAGTCGGTGCGCCGCACCGAAGCCGGCTCGCCGTTTCCGCGCGGTGCGACATGGACCGGAACCGGCGTCAATTTTTCGCTCTTTTCCGCTCAAGCCGAGGCGGTGGAACTGTGCCTGTTCGATGCGCTGTCGACACAGGAAGTCGAGCGCATCCGGATCCGCGAGAGGACCAACGGCGTGTGGCATGTGTTCGTGCCGGATCTCGCACCGGATCAACTCTACGGATACCGCGTCTACGGACGCTACGAACCCGAGAAGGGTTTGCGCTTTAATCCGAACAAGCTCTTGCTCGACCCGTATGCCAAGGCGATCGGACGACCGTTGCAGTGGGCCGACGAGCTGTTTGCCTACAAGCTCGGGGACCCGGCCGGCGATCTGTCATTCGACGAACGGGACAGCGCGCCGTTTGCGCCCTTGGGGGCGGTCGTGGATCCTCATTTCGACTGGAGCGGTGAGACCCGGCCGGCGCGGCCCTGCCACGATGCGATCATCTACGAGACGCACGTTCGCGGCCTCACGCGGCTGCACCCGGAGGTGCCCGAGCAACTGCGCGGAACCTATGCGGGGATCGCCTGCGCGCCGATCGTCGCGCACTTGAAGAGCCTCGGCGTCACCGCACTCGAGTTGATGCCGGTGCATTATTTTCTCGACGACCGGCATCTCGTGGAGAAGGGACTCAAGAATTACTGGGGCTACAACAGCCTGGGGTTTTTTGCGCCCGAACCGACCTATTCGATGAATCCGGGCTCCCCGGGCGCGGTGCTGCGCGAGTTCAAGGAAATGGTCCGCGAACTGCACAAAGCCGGCATCGAAGTGATTCTCGACGTGGTGTACAACCATACGGCCGAGGGCAGCCAGGCGGGCCCGACGCTGTCGTTCCGCGGCATCGACAACATGGCCTACTACCGCACCGTGGCGGACAATCCGCGCTACTACATGGATTTCACCGGCTGCGGGAACACGCTGAACATGGTGCACCCGAATTCCATCCAATTCCTGATGGACAGTCTGCGCTACTGGGTCACCGAGATGCACGTGGACGGCTTTCGCTTCGATCTCGCGGCCGCCCTCGCCCGGGAACTGCACGACGTGGATCATCTCGGCGCCTTCTTCGACACGATTTACCAGGACCCCACGCTCGCCCCGACGCGACTCATCGCCGAGCCCTGGGACCTCGGCGAGGGCGGCTACCAGGTGGGTAACTTTCCGATCGGCTGGTTGGAATGGAACGGAAAATACCGCGACAGCGTGCGCCGGTTCTGGAAGGGCGATATGGGTTTGCATTCGGAAATCGCGACGCGCCTCGCCGGCAGTGCGGATCTGTACGAGGCGACCGGACGGCCGCCGACGGCGAGCATCAACTTCGTGACCGCCCATGACGGCTTCACCCTTCAGGATCTGGTCAGCTACGACCACAAGCACAACGAGGCCAACGGCGAGGACGGGCGCGACGGCAACGACGACAACGCGTCCTGGAATTGCGGCGCCGAGGGCCCGACCGAGGATCCGCAGATCAACGAGCTCCGGGAACGCCAGAAGCGCAACCTCTGGTGCTCGCTGATGTTCGCACAGGGGGTCCCGATGATCTCCGGCGGCGACGAATTGAGCCGGACACAGGGCGGCAACAACAACGGCTATTGTCAGGACGACGACCTGTCGTGGTACCACTGGAGTTTGGATCCCCGGCAAACCGCGTTTCTCTACTTCGCGCGGCGCGTGATCGCGTACCGGCGGCAACATCCTAATCTGCACCGCCACGCCTACTACGACAACGACCCGGACGTGATTCATCCGGACAAGAACATCGTCTGGTTCCGCGCCGACGGCAAACGCATGGAGGCGCCCGATTGGGAGGACGGCGGCTGGATGCGCACGCTCGGCATGTTCTTGAACGGCGCGGCACCCGAAATCCGCGACAGCCAGAACCGCCGCTGCGAGGACAAGGATTTTCTGATCCTGTTGAACGCCCACCATGAGGACGTCGACTTTCGCATCTCGAGCGAGCTGTACCTGTCGGGATGGCGCATCGCCTTCGATACCGCGCGTCCCGATCTTGCCGAGGAGCGGGAAATCGTCAAGAGAAATCGCCTCGTGAAGTTGACCGCGCGCTCCCTCGTCGTGCTGTCCCATGAGCGCTGACTGGGTCGGAACCTACCGCCTGCAGGTCCATGCGGGATTCGATCTCGAGGCGGCACGGTCCACGCTTCCCTACCTCGCCGCACTCGGGGTCAGCCATGTGTATCTGTCGCCGTGTCTGCAAGCCGTTGCGGGCAGCACCCACGGGTACGACGTCACGAATCCGACCGTCGTCAGCGCGGATCTCGGCGGAGAGGATGCCTGGGCCGCATTCACGGCGGCGGCACGCGCGGCAAAGCTGCACATATTGCTCGACATCGTGCCGAACCATATGGCGGCCGCACCGAGCAACTTCTGGTGGGACGACGTGCTCGCCAATGGACCGTTCAGCGCGTACCACCGGTATTTCGATCTGCGCATGGATCCGTACGAGCCCTGGCGTGTGCACATGGCCTGCCTGGGGCGTCCCTATGGGGAGGCGCTCGCGGCCGGTGAAATCCAGATCGAGATCGTCGACGCATTACCGCGCATCCGGCATCACGACGACACCTGGCCGATCACACCCGCCTCCTGGGACGCACTGCTCGACGATCAATCCGCCCCACCGCTGCGCGACCTCGCGCAGTTGCGCCGCGCCGTCCCGGATCCCGAGGCCCTCGACGCCTACCACGCCGCGTCGTCGCAGGCGCGCGTGCTGCTCGCCGAACCGCGCCGGGCCGCAGAGCTCGCCGCGGCGGCCGCCGGCATCAACGCTTCGCCCGAGCGGCTGCACGAATTGCTGTCCCGGCAGTTCTACGCGCTGCACGGCTGGAAGCTCGCGGGCGAACTCACCAATTACCGTCGCTTCTTCGACATCGGCACGCTGGTCGGCATTCGCCAGGAGGTTCCCGAGGTCTTCGAGGTGATGCATCAGCGCATCGCGACCATGCTTCGAGCCGGCGAACTCGACGGCGTTCGCGTGGATCATCCGGACGGATTGCGCGACCCGTTCCAGTACTTCGGCAGGCTGCGCTCCCTGCTGCCGACGGGCCGGATCTACGTCGAGAAGATTCTCGAGAACGACGAACGCCTTCAGGAGGACTGGCCCGTCGACGGAACGGTCGGCTACGACTTCCTGGCCAAGGTGAACCGGCTCTGGATGGACGACCAGCGCTCCGACCAGCTGACGGCCCTCTATGCGGATTTCACGGGTCATCCCGTGAATATCGCCGCCCTCGTGCGCGAGAAGAAGCGTGCCGTCCTCGAGTCGGCGTTTGCGGCCGACTTGGAACGCCTGACCTCGGCGGCCGCGGCGCTTGCCGCGGGACACTGGCAAACCGTCGACACGAGCCGGCGGGCGCTGCGCGAGGCGCTGGCGCGGGTGACCGTCGCCCTGCCCGTCTACCGTACTTATCGCCGGGAGCGCCACGCGAGCCCGGAGTGCAAGCGATTGTTGACCGACGCGCTCCAAGCGGCCTTGATGTCCTCACCCGATCTCGATGCCGGAGTGTTCGAATTTCTCTCCTCGCTGCTGACCGCCGACCAGCTCACGCCCGAGGCGGACTCCTTCATCGCGAGCTGGCAACAATTGTCCCCCGCCGTCATGGCCAAGGGTGTCGAGGACACGATCTTCTACAGCTACGACCGGCTCGTGTCCTGCAACGAGGTTGGCGGCCAGGCATCGCTGCTCGGTATTCCGGCCGACAAGTTCCACGAATTTTGTCATGCACTGCATGACCGGTGGCCCGGCAATCTGCTCACCACCTCGACTCACGACAACAAGCGCAGCGAAGACGTGCGCACTCGCATTTCAGTGCTCTCGGAGATTCCGGATCGCTGGAGCGAGGCCCTGCATCAATGGTCGCAACAGAATGCCGCGGCATGGCAGAACCGGCCGCCGGACCGCCACGCCGAATATCTGCTGTACCAGACGCTGATCGGAGCTTGGCCGATCGATCGGGAACGCTGTTGGCAGTACATGCAGAAGGCCTGCCGGGAAGCGAAGATCATGACCTCCTGGCATGAGCCGAATCTCGCCTATGAGGAGACGATCCGCGGCTTCATCGACGGGATCTACGCCTCGGCCGCATTCGTCGCGAACCTGGAGCGCTTCATCGAACCGTTGATCTTGCCGGGAAGGATCAACAGCCTGGCGCAGACCTTGATCAAAATGACGGCACCCGGCGTACCCGATTTCTACCAAGGGACGGAACTCTGGGACTTGAGTCTCGTCGACCCCGACAACCGCCGACCGGTCGATTTCGAGCGCCGCGCCGCGCTCGTCGAGCGCTTGAAATCGCTCATCGTCGCGGACGTGTGCGGCGACTGGAACTCGGGGCTGCCCAAGCTGTGGCTGATCGCACGAGTGCTCGAGTTGCGCCGGCGCCGGCCGCAGCACTTCGCCGCGGACAGCGGCTATCAACCGCTCGTCGCGCATGGCGCGCACATCGGCAAACTGTTCGCGTTCCAGCGGGGCGCGGGACTCATCGTCGTCGTCCCCCGGTTCACGCTGACACGGGGCGGCGACTGGGGAGACACGATGCTCGGTCTACCGGAGGGAACCTGGCGCAATCATCTTGCCGACACGTCCGACACGCCCGTGCAAGGCACGGTCTCGCCGGCCACGCTGTTCGCCGCCTTTCCCGTCGCCCTGTTGCTGCGGGACGAGACGTGAGGCTGCGCATCTGGGCGCCGTCGGCCGACCGCGTCGACATCGTCTGTGCCGATGCGCGCCATGCGATGATCCGCGCGGATCGCGGTCACTGGCACCTCGACGTCGACGCCGGGGCGCTCGAGGGCGGGTATCGCGTCTCGCTCGACGGGGCGGAACCGATTCCCGACCCCCGCTCGCGCTGGCAGCCCGACGGCGTCCATGGGCCCTCGCACATCGTTGCGGCCGACGATTTGCGAGAGTCCGCGGCGGCAGGTGCGGATGCCGCCACGGCGGGATTCCAGGCGCCGGGTCTCGCGGACGCCGTGATCTACGAACTGCACATTGGCACGTTCACGCCGGAGGGCACGTATCGCGCCGCCATCGGCAAGCTCGAGTACCTCGCGGACTTGGGAGTCACGCATGTCGAGTTGATGCCGGTCGCGACGTTTCCGGGGCGGCACGGTTGGGGCTACGATGGCGTGGATCTGTATGCGCCGTTGCCCGCCTACGGTACGCCACGCGACCTCGCGGCATTCATCGATGCCGCTCACGCTCTCGGCCTCGCCGTCCTGCTCGACGTCGTCTACAACCATCTCGGACCCGACGGCAACTACCTGCACCGGTTCGGGCCTTACTTCACCGATCGAGTCAAGACGCCGTGGGGCGATGCGTTGAATTACGACGGTCCGCAAAGCGATCCGGTTCGCGCCTTCGTGATCGACAATGCGCTGATGTGGCTGCGCGACTATGGGTTCGACGGACTGAGACTCGATGCCGTGCATGCGATCTACAGCTTCGAGGCGGTGCACGTTCTCGAAGAATTGAGCCGCGACGTGCGGCACCTCGCCGAACAGACGCATCGGCATCTCGTCTTGATCGCGGAGAGCGACTTGAACGATCCGCGGCTCGTGCGTGCGCCGGCGCAGGGCGGCTATGGGCTCGATGCGCATTGGGCCGACGATTTCCACCACAGTCTGCACCGGTTCTTCACGCGCGAGACCTCGGGCTACTACTCGGACTTCAACGGCCTGCAGGACCTCGCCACCGCGCTGCGCGAGGCTTACGTCTATCAGGGGCAATACTCCGGCTTTCGGCAGCGAAGGCACGGCCGCCCCCCGCTCGGGGTCGGTGCCGATCAGCTCGTCGTCTGCTCGCAAAATCACGACCAGATCGGCAATCGAGCCTTCGGCGAGCGTCTGTCGATGCTCGTCGATCCTGCGCAGCAGAGGGCCATCGCCGCGCTCACGCTGCTCGGACCGTGTATCGCTCTGCTGTTCCAGGGTGAGGAATGGGGGGCCGGTACGCCGTTCTTGTACTTCACCGACCATCGCGACCCGCAGCTCGCGGAGGCCGTCGCGGCGGGACGGCGCCGCGAGTTCGCGGCGTTCGCCTGGGGGCAGGACATTCCGAACCCTCAGGACGGCGACACCTTTCGGACATCCAAGCTCGACTGGTCGGAGTTGCAGCAGTCTGCGCATGCCGACCTGCTCGAATGGTATCGGCGACTCATTCAGTTGCGGCGCGGACGCGACCCCGGGAGCGGCCCTGCCCAAGTCGAGGTCGATGCCGCGGCAGGGTGGCTCAGCCTGCGCCATGCAGGGGTCCTCGCGCTGTTGAACTTTGCCGAGCGGGCCCAGGCAGTACCCATACCCGAGGGCCCTTGGGAGCGGCAGCTCCGGTCGGACGGCCCCGCGCTGCCGGGCAACGCGCACGGCAGCGCACGCACCGTGGTGGTCGGCGCGGGCGCCACCGAGGTGTACCGCCTGGCCACCGGCGGTTGAGCCGCCTCACGCGGGAATTGTCGCCAAATCGCACTCGGCGTG
>Ga0116229_10009078_pt1 | contig 15280 bp, 13 predicted proteins | sample S1TSphgellanicum_3_FD_87313 | JGI IMG/M metagenome (GOLD analysis project Ga0116229, IMG submission 87313) | Host-associated microbial communities from peat moss isolated from Minnesota, USA - S1T2_Fc - Sphagnum magellanicum MG | ecosystem: Host-associated > Plants > Peat moss > Unclassified... | reverse complement strand
GGCGTCCATTGGGCCATGCCCTCAGTCCAAACCAGCGTGTCGCCCGTGATCGCCTGATCCTGGAAAAGCCGCTGCATTTCCGCGGCTTCAACGGGGCCCAGGGAATTGCCGTTGTGATGATAATACCAGGACATGGAAGGGGAGGATCTTTGCCTCGGACCTTGTTATGCGGGCCTTAAGCAGGGAACAAGCAAAAAGGGGATCAATCTGCTCCCCACCGCACTTCAACCCTTCCACGTGGGAAGGCTGGCCAGGAAGTCCTTTCCCGCTCCACGGAGCCAAACGGTCTTGTCCCGGATCTTCACCGTGGCCAGCGGCCGCGCCAATATTCCCAAGATCAGCGCGACGATCAAGAGAACGACTCCGGCCAATATGACGAGGCCCTGGTTTTCCGCGATTCCACCCACCAATCCGGCTAACCCCAAGAACAGCGCAACCCACACGCCGATCATGAAGTTCCTGCGGCGGTCCAGGTGCTCGCGGCACAGGTGGATTTCCACCGTCGCGCGCTTGCGCACCAGGACGGCCACGATCACGTAGATGATAAATTGGAAAAAGATCAGGAGATAAAACGCCGGATGATGCCAGTAGAGCTTGCGCTTCAATCCGGGCTCCGAGGTGGCTTGATTGCACTTCACGCAACGGGCCGGGAAGAGCGCGCCATCCATCGCCACCACTTTCTTGCCGTCAGCCCAGACGGCGGCGGTAGCCAACTGCCCGCCTTCGCTCAGGGCCTGCACGACCTTCGGCTTGCACTCGGCGCAGGTTTGGACGCCGGCCAGCTCGATCAGGTTATCCGTCCCGACCGCCTGGCCGCACATGTGGCAGGTCGCCGCGTTGGCGGCAACCGCGGCTGTCGCTCCGGTGCTCGTCAGCGATTCGAAGGGCTGCCACTCGCTCATCCCTTCCCGCCAAACCAGCGTTTGCGGTGCGATGGCTCCCGCCGTGACCAGTTCCCGAAAGCGCGTCTCATCCACCGGGCCCTGCTGCTGCTGGTCAGTCGCGAGATAGTACCACATCGCGGCGAATTGTGTTGGGGACGGCCCGTATCCTTCAAGAATAAACCGGCAGACGTGGAGGGGGTGGGAACACATCCCTTCCAACGTAAGTCGCTGTCAATCAAGCATCGCTCGCCCCGCGATGTGTGACATGAATCTCCATTATGTGTGACAAAACTGAAGCAATTTGTCCAACCCATTTTTCGTCGAGAGAAATTAAACCCCGTGTGTGCAACATTTGCAGAGCCGAATTAGGCCCGCCAGACTCCCCTGCAATTAACAGGTTGATTGTCGGGGAAAAGCGAAACCTGTAACGTTGTCGGCTCACATGCTTCCTCCGCTCAGCTTTGACGCAAGCGTTTCAGCCGAGACCGCAAAGCAGGACAAAATTCAAGTTGGGTTCAATCACGGATTTATCGTTGGCGACCCGGAAACTTCTCTCGACAATGTTTATGGTGAGGTTGGGAATTTCGTCCACTACCTCGGAGCACCCCCAGAAGACGAAACCGAGACGGAATCAGCATTTGGTCGCATTTTCAGACGCCCCGACAGACGACAGCCTCCGTTCAAGGACCAAAAAATTCGGAAGAAGAGCACTCCTAATCAGCCGCTTCCGCCTCCGCTATTCGGAGGATTTTTGCGGATTCAGCGTATTCCAGAACCGGAGACTGCATGGAAGCTGTCGAGCATCCTTACGTTGAACCCAACTCGATTTCTCCGCCGCCAACAACTTCCTACCCGGCAGGCCTTATTTTCACTAACCCCTCCCAACAACTATTGCTTGTACCACGGCGACCTTGAACAGGATCACGACGACGAGTTCGCCCTCGACGAGAAACTAGAAAAAGACAATTGGCTTCCCCAAACGCCAGCTTGGCGTCTGTTTTCGGGCACCAGCTTGTGGCCCATTCATCTTAGGCGCTACCTGGCAATGTCCGTGCGGGCGGTAAGGCGCGACATTCGTAGAGCAGCCATCCAAGCGCAGATCGGGATTGTTGGGGAGCCCAGCAAGCCGCTTACTTTGTATTCAGCAGAGCACTATTGGGAATTTTTCTCTGAAGGTACCTGCGAGGTAGTTCGTTCGATGGAACCGCTACTGGAGTCCTACGGCGCAGGCCCCGTCTCTGGTCAGGAATACACAGTGGAGGTGGAATCAGGTGTCGTACTGAACTCTTACGTTTTGAAAGCAACAATTCAAAACGGACAGGTGTTAAAAATTTACTCGAAAACAGATCGACGTATCCGCTTTGAGGTTAGCCACAGCTTTAACGGGAATAGACCCTTTCGGCTCCCCACCGGGACGGTACGCACTTTCTCGAATGCAGAGGCAATGATCCCGCTGCTATCGCAGCTTGCAACGCTCTCAGCAGACCGCGTGAACGATGTCTTTCGCCATTTTCGCTTTCACGCTTCCTCCCCCGGCGAACAACGTTCCGTTTTGGCCTTCTTGTCCGACTTCCAATCCGCGGTTGGAGACCACGAAAAAGCTTCGCAACTGCTACAAATATTGATTCCGAATGGCAGCATAGTAGTCGGCCCCGGCATAGAAATAGGAGGGCGCTTTCGCCCGGAACTTCGGAGATTGGTCAAACGAGAAGTACTGATAACATCCCACTACAAGTACACCGTTATGCCCAAGTATCGTAGGGCACTCCGGTACTTGCAGGATAGAGGAATAGATTCCCTCTTAGGCCCCCGCATTCGGCGACGCGCCTCTCCTAGCAATCTTGCTACTTAGCGTTCACCTTACACCCGCAGTTGAGCGGGGATCGGATCGTAACTTTGGAACACTTGCCAAATTCCTCCGCACCCCTTGCATGCCAGATTCTATATAGCTGAAAATAGGGAGCCTTTCAAGCAAAGTCTCTATTCCAACGACCCGGAATCTCTAATGGCTCTTTCTGTCTCCCGAAACTCCCGAAACGCACCTCTTCTATGGGAGCTAACCACCTCCCACCCCTCCACAACCCCCTTCCCGGCCCTCCCGGCGCGTCTGGGGGCATTCTGGAGCGATTAACGGGCCTTTACGGCACGCTTCGCAACCAAACGAACCCAAATAGGAGACGGGCTGATGATCGGTCAGACCCGCCCAAAATTTATTTTCGATAAAGACGCGGAGGCTGCCCTCGTCATCATTGCCTGCCATATCGGGACGACTTGAACCATCAGCATATTGAGTACGAAACCAAAGCCGAGCTGGCGCGTCAGGAATTATCCCTCGAAGGAGCTTCATCATACCGCTACGGACCGTCTCGTGCGATTCGAGAACAAATGCCAGCGCCGTTGTCGCGACATTCTCGCTTTCTTGGGAAAGCCTTTGCTGAACGATGTGGCTGAATACAGTTTGCATTATAGTCGGGACCAACTGCTGTGATAAGGTTTTGCCCTTAATATTGAACATTCAACCGTTTCAATGCGGCCTGAGCATTAGATTGCCCTTGCACCGCTGCCTTCTTATACCAATCCACGGCAGCCCCGGTGTCTTGATTCGTACCTTGCCCATTTTCATACATGTGACCCACACAATATTGAGCTTCGGCGAGGCCCTGATCTGCGGCTCTTCGGTACCAATTCAGAGCTTGGTTGTAATCCTGCACCACGCCTTGGCCATCATAGTAGATCGTTGCGAGATTGTACTCCCCCTCAACATTGCCGTTATCGGCGGCGATTTGAATCCACTTTAGTGCTTCCGTTAAGTCTTTAGTGACACCTTGCCCCGTGAGATATAAGTACCCCAACTGTTCCGCCGCTTTGGCATCGCCCGCCGTAGCCTTTATCCGGTAAGCCGCTGCTTCGGCGTTATCGGTGGCTACTGTTACGGGCGGCGCGCTTGTGTTAGTCTCAGATGAGCTAGGTGCACCGTTTGTAGTGGCGTTTGCATTGGTATCGGTGGCTACCGAGACCGGTGGAATGCCTGTGTCAGACTGAGACGAGGCAGGCGTAGCGTTTGCCTGTACAGGCGTTGTGGGTTGCGACGATGAAGCCACGTCTAAGCTTGGGGACATAGATGCGGATTGATGAATGGCGGAAAGATAAACGGAATAAAATGCAACTGCGGCAAAAAGGGCTACGGCGATGAGAACAACGGGATTTGTTGACTGGCCCAAAGACTTCCTCGCCGCAGGCTGCTGATTGGTTGCAGGTTGCGGACTTAAAACGATAGCCGCAATAACACCGGGCACCCATCCACATAAGGTCAACAGGCACACAATTACGAACGAACCACAACCGCGATCCAAGACGGCCAAAGGCGGAAAAATAATGCAAAGAAGGACGCGCCCACATCCCATATTTATTTCCTCATGGAACCTGTAAAGGCAAAGCCTGACAATTGGCGGCGTTGCCTCAAGAGTTCTCTTTCGCTTTTTGCAACAGGTTCAATTTCAAGGCAACGCGGCTGTGTAAGCTCTGACCGTGTCACCTGCTCCCGTGACTGACGTGTAGGAATAGTTCCCACAGGGATAGCAAATCTGACTAATACGGTCATTGTCCACCAATGACGCCTCGTTTGGAGCATTCTTTAGGAGGAATATTCCGTAAAGTCGCTCTGTCCCCGCGAGGCGAGGATTCGGAATCACATGGACTCGACCATCTGTGCCAACAAACGGCTTACCGTCAGTTACCAACTCGCCCTGATTGCACTGCACCAATAAACCTTCTGGGACTTTCTGCAAGACGAACCCCTGCATGTAGTAGGGATGCTGAGCCAGCGCATCTCGTTTTGCCTGCTGGGCCTGTTGATTGGCTCTAGCGGCATCTAGCGCGGCATATTGCTGCTGGTCAGCCTCGCGTTGCGCCTCCACCTGTTGCGCCGCGACAGGATCGTAGTTGAAGGCTTTCCGCAAATCTGGGGGCATGTCGGCGAGCATCACTGTGCCAAGGCCACCGTCGTAGGTGATATGAACCCGGTCAGCCTCAACTTGGCCCACGGTGACGTTATGAAACTCACGGCCATTTACTGTCCAATCTTTGGGAATGGGCGTGCTAGGAGACGATGGCGTGCGAGAGTCGGGAACCGGCGTGCTGGGGTTGGGCGCGGTTGTCACGACGGGCGATTGGGTGGGTGGGGTCGTAGTGGGCAACACCTCTGAACGCACTTGTGCGATTCCGCCTGAAAAAGAAATCGTAACGGTCTTTGCGGAGTCGTCCCGCTGAACAACCTTGGCGTTCTTTAGCACCGTGCCATCGGAGAGCGTGATGTCATCGGCGCGTGAGACTGACATGCTCACGATCAAACCAAAGGCTATCGGAAGAAAGGCTTTGGTCATGGTGACTTCCGGACGGGAGGCTGGCACCGAGTTTGTCCCATATGTGGGTCATCTTCTCAACAAAAATGTCGCGGTGGCAAAGGCAATCCCCTACGAGAGGCAACTCGCCATTTATCTGCGGAAGGCAAGAGGCGATGAGACGTTCCGCGCCTTCGCTAGGAGGTTGGGCATCTCGGCGTCGTCTCTTCAACGCTTGGAGCAGGCGGAACAGAACGTAACACTTCGCACCGTACAGCAAATCATTCGGCGTTTGGGTATCTCGATAGGGGATATTTTTACTGACAAATCGCCATGAAATTGCGTGATATTGCTCTGGTCCCCGCGATAATCTTTCAATGTCACCTTCGGATTCGATTGCTGTTGCTGTTCTCATCGTAGCCTTAGCAACCCTTCTCCTTGCCGGATATCAAACACGACCCGCCTACGACGCGCTCCGTTCAGGGGATAAAGGCTTCGAGAAAAGCAGGAGGCACGCGAATTAGGTGCGGGGCATGTTTCTCTAAAACCGCAGCCATCGCCATAAGGGCATCTTCCTCGACCAATCACCTTTCGGAGCCCGAGCAAGTGAACGTAGGCGAGGTCTCAGAACTACCGGCGACGGAAACAATTCGCCGCCGCGCGTAATGCTCAGGACGACTTCTCTCCAACCACCATGCCGCCGCCTGCCAGTGTGTCAGTGCAGCCTTTTGGATGAACATGAGGTTGCGGTGTTCTGCGATAGCACAGGCTTTTAATACCATGTCCCGAAATTCTCGTAATGGATGGCCCTCCGGCGCTTTTTCTGACTCTTTCATCCACCGATAAAACGTGGTTCTGCTAATCCCCGCCAACGTACAGGCTGTCTCGTAGGTGTTGCCCGCCATGAGGGCATCTCGAAGGCGACAGACCATCTGGCAGTCGATAAGAAGGCTCTTCCGTCCTCGGGGAGACTTGCCTTCTCCCATCGTGATGACGGGACTGCTGACACGCCTTCGGGCTAGAGGAGATTGATCTGCCATACCGCGCTATCCCTTTCTCGATGCCGCCAACTCGCGACGCATCTCGTCGTGGAAATTCCTTTGCGACGACTTTGGCCGGAATATCACTGGATTGAGTACGTGCGGTTTCTCGGGCGCGGATATTTTGGCCCGATTAATCAATATCGTGGCGTTGATGACGAAGCCCATCGTCCAGTATTTAAAGCCGTCGATGTCCAGATAGCGCATCTTCTGCTTAAAGAACATCTCGTCATACCCATGTGACCGAATGAACTCTACCGCCGCCACAAACTCTCCGTCATCCCTTGCCTTCTTACGGAGTGTATACCAATGTGGCCATCTCTTCATCGTGTGCGCAAATTGCCAACGATGCGCGGAAATAAAGTCTTTAAACCTCTCTATGGTCATGGAAGGTCGAAGCGTCGGCCCCTTTTTTGAAATGATTTCAAAATTCCTCGATCCACTCTCCGACCATCTCCGCTCCGCCGAATCAGTTTTTGAAATCGTTCCGACCTTTTCCCCTTGTGCCAGCGCCGCCTTAATCCTCATTACGGTGGAAACGCCCTTCTTGGAGATTTTTGCAGCGTGACGAACGGACTGTCCGTCGCGCAATAGCCGCACTACGTCTTTGTGTTTGGCAAGGTGCTGTTTTCGACCAAGTTTCGTTCCCTTGGGCCTGCCCAAAGTCACCCCTTTGCGCCTCGCCTCGTCCAGCCCCGACTTGATGCGCTCGCGTAACGTCTCCACTTCGCTCCGAGCTATTTCTGCCAACAAGGCCAGCATAATTCCAGCAGAAGGATTTCTTTTCCCGTTGGGAAGCAAAGTCTCAATCCCTTGCGAATGCCAGTATAAGGAAACTCCACTCTCTTCTAAGGTCTCAACAAATCGGTGTACAACGCTGTTCTTCCTCGCGAGGCGGGAAATCTCGTGAACTAGAACCTTCCTGATTTTTCCCGCCTGCGCCAATTCCGTGACGCGCGTCAATCCTTGGCGCTCATCATCGTCAGCGCGGCCAGAGACCGTTTCCTTCTCGATTGCGACAACCTCGTAATCCTTGGCCTCCGCGTAGGATTTTAACTCGGAAATCTGCCGATTGGTTTCCTGCTTTTCCGTCGAAACCCTGACAACGATAGCGACGGGGACTCTTGCTTTTCTCATCGCCAATATTAACCGCTGTGCCCAAATAATCCAATATTAATTTGGTAACATCTAATACGGTCTTATCACCCGCTTTTCCCTCGCAAAATCACTAAAAACCGGCCTAACCTTTTTTTGAACACGCCAATTTAACGACCCGAAGTCATGCAGGCCGGAGGTGCCGTAAATCAAGCCCGGCGAATTTTACTTTCTGCATTTGCTGCCGAAGGCGCTTTAAGCTTGGCCCAAGTCCGTAGTCGCGCTCTGAACTGTGGCTCATTAATTCCCAACCGCCAAGGCGCTCCACATCGGGAATCGGCACTCCGGCTTCGGTCAGTGCATCGCGGAATTGATGCCGGAACGAGTGAAACGTCGCTTTGCAGTCCTCGCCTACTGTAATTTTGACAAACCGACCGAACCATTTGCCGTATGCATCACTGAAATAGCCTCTCTGCCCAAGCTGCAAATCTGGGAATAGCCGGGGGTGAGTAGGGTCCTTGCGCCGCTCCTCGACAAAGGAAAGAAAGCCCATCTTTAGCACTTCGGGATGTAGGGGGACTCGCCGCTGGCTTTGCTTTGTTTTGAGTCTCTTCTCCGATGGGGAGCCATCCTCCCGCGTTTCACGGATTTCGATGAAGGGAACCCCCTCCGCTTTCTTAATGTCCTCGGTGTAGAGCTGACACGCCTCGTTGCTCCTGAGCCCGTGGAATAGGGAGAGAATCACAACCCACGCCTTGCCCTCGCGCAACAGCTTACGTTTGGATTTGTGATGGACGTCAGCACGATTGGCCGTTGGCCTAAACAGCGCGGCACGAAACAGCTTGTTCATCTCATCCGCCGAAAACTGAGCTTTCCGTTTCGGCGATTTGCTTTGCTCGAACGAAGCCCGCAACCATTTGTCCTTCGCCGGATTTTTGGCGATCATCTCCTGTTCGACGGCGAAGTTAAAAATGGCGACAATGTTATTGTAATAATTTTCGAGCGTCTTGGCCCCCAGGCGGTGCGGATCACCCCGCTTGTCTGCCATCGCCACGGCCTGCTCCAAGGTTAGGCGACGGTAGCGTTTCGTCGCATTCGAGGGTGCTTTCCGAAGCAGATCGAAGAGCCGCGCGATTTGCTCCTTGGTCAGGCTCGAAACGGGCGTTCGCTCGCCGAAAACCTCCTTTAACAACCGACACGGCACCTCGTAGGTCCGCAGAGTTCCCTCACTGCGCTTACCATCCCTCAGCGCCTTGAGGAAACGCTGAACCAGCTCGCCCATGCTTACCGGCTTCGTAGGGGATATGACGCCAGTGTGTGCAAAGACTTCGCGGAACAATGGTTCTACTGCCGTCACGGGACGCCCAACCAACCGCGCCATGTTACGGCGCACGTTTTCAAGCCGCGCTTTAGTGAAAAGATAAACAAGTTTTCGATAGGCGGGCGAATCCGTTGGGCACTCCAGCCCGGACGATTTCAAGAATGCGTCCACGTCCCCTCTCGCGTTGGCAGCTTCATAATGCTTACTGCCTCCACTGAAAACCACCTCATCGGTTCGGAGATTGTCCATAACCTCCTCAACCTCCTGCTCGTCCATTTTTGAAATAATTTCAAAATACCATTGCTCCGAAAGCTTCTCTCGTTCGACGAGCCACCGAGACACCATCTCGTGCGCTTCACGATCACTAAGCGCGCTGACCTTAGGGAGTGGCAGCGAGGATTTCATTTCGCGCCGCTTCGCCGTGAACTCGGCGTCGAGCGCAAATGCTTCGTAATGCAATTGACTGATTGCCTCGCGATGGTCGGAGGTTTTTAGGGATTTTCGGATGACCTTCGTCCCGTAAACGGCGTGCAGGTCTTTCGGCACGCGACGGTTCATGTAATAACGCCCGTTGCGTTTGAGCAAACCTGTGTGTTTTGGCATCGGGATTGGCCTGCTATGTTTGACAGTGTTGTTTGACATAGCGGAACTCCCGATACCTGATGCACAGCAACTTAGCTGATTACCAAAGCCTTAGACAAGGCTTGGTGGAAGGGGTGGGATTCGAACCCACGGTGGCCTTGCGGCCACGACGGTTTTCAAGACCGTTTCCTTAAACCACTCAGACACCCCTCCGTTTGGCTACACCCGAACTTTATCGCCCGGGAGCGATGCAAACAAACAGAATGTGGCCGGCGCGGGGAACCGGCCCTCCCCAGATTGCCCTTGTTACCCCTTTTCGCCTCCCCTACGCTTGATGTTTGCGCCATCGCGCGCGTACGCTTTTATGATCGTTGTTCTCAAACCCAACCTGGAACTCGCTGAAGTCGAGAAAGTCATCGCCGAAGTGGCGAAGCTCGGCTACGAGCCGCGTCCCATTCACGGCAAGGTGCAGACCGTCATCGCCGCCATCGGCGACGAGAGCACGCACCAGTCGCTGGAGACCCTCGCCTCCTGGCCGCAGGTCGAGCACGTCCATCGCGTGCAAAAGCGCTACAAGCTGGTCAGCCGCGAGGTGAAGAAAGCCGGCGAAAAGGACTCGATCCTCCACATCCACGGCCAGAAGATCGGCGCGGGCCAGAAGTTCTGTTTCATGGCCGGGCCCTGCTCGGTCGAGAGCGAGGAACAGCTCATGGCCACCGCCAAGGCGGTCAAGGCCAGCGGCGCGACGTTCCTCCGCGGCGGCGCGTACAAGCCGCGCACGTCGCCGTACGAATTCCAGGGCCTCGCCAAGGAAGGCCTGCGCATCCTCTCGCTCGCCTCCAAGGAATACGGCCTCGGTATCATTACCGAAGTGCTCTCCGAGCGCGACGTGGAACTCGTCGCCGCGCATGCCGATATCCTCCAGATCGGCGCGCGCAACGCCCAGAATTTCTCCCTCATCACCGAGGCCGCCCGCAGCGGCAAACCCATCCTGCTCAAGCGCGGCCTGAGCATGAAGATCGAGGAATGGCTCCTCGCCGCCGAGTACGTCCTCGCCCACGGCAACCCGAACGTGATGCTCTGCGAGCGCGGCATCCGCACCTTCGAGACCTACACGCGCAACACGCTCGACCTTGGCGCCGTCGCCGCGATCAAGCACGAGTCGCACCTGCCCGTCATCATCGATCCCAGCCAGGGCTGCGGCCGCGCCGACATGGTGCTCGAGCTCTGCAAGGCCGCCGCCGCGCTCAACGCCGACGGCCTGCTCATCGAGGTGCATCCGAATCCCGCCGAGGCGTGGAGCGACGGCCAGCAGCAGGTCGACTTCGACCTCTACGCCCGGCTCGTCGAGGAACTGAAACCATTTGTTGTCGCCGCCGGACGTCCGCTATAATTCTTTGACCATGAGTCCCGGCGCCGGCCACCCTCCCTCCCCGCACAAGAAGTCCGCCGCAACCGTGCCCGCGCCCGTTTCCGCCGCCGAGGAGCGCCAGTCGATCCTCATCATCGACGACGAGAAGGACGTCCATTATTCCTTCCGCCGCCTGCTCGAAAAGGAGCCGCTCGATGTCCACAGCGCCGAGTCGGGCGACGAGGGCCTCAAGCTCGCCAAGAAGCACGCGCCCGATCTCATCGTGATGGACATCCGCATGGGCCAGCAGAACGGCCTCGACACCCTGAAAGAGCTGCGCCAGATGAACCCCAAGCAGGTCGTCGTCATGATGACCGCCTACGGCACGTCGCAGACCGCCATCGAGGCGATGAAGCGCGGCGCGTACGACTACGTCCTCAAGCCGTTCGACATCCCGCAGCTCAAGGTGCTCCTCTTCGAGGCCCTCGCCGCCGCGCGCGCGATGAAGCAGATCGTCGCCTTCCCCACCAAGCTCAACGCCGAGGAAAGCAACCAGACCATCGTCGGCAACTCGCCCGCCATGCAGCAGGTCTACAAGCTCATCGGCCAGGTCGCCTCGACCAGCACGACCATCCTCATCACCGGCGAAAGCGGCACGGGCAAGGAACTCGCCGCCCGCGCCATTTTCCAGAACGGCTCCCGCGCCACCAAGCCGTTCATCGCCATCAACTGCGCGGCCATTCCCGAAAACCTGCTCGAGAGCGAGCTCTTCGGCCACGAGAAAGGCGCGTTCACCGGCGCGCTCGCGCAGCGCATCGGCAAGTTCGAGCAGTGCGACAGCGGCACCATCTTCCTCGATGAAATCGGCGACATGCCGATGACCACGCAGACCAAGATCCTGCGCGTGCTGCAGGAAGGCGAGGTCTCGCGCGTCGGCAACAACCAATCGATCAAGGTCGACGTGCGCATCATCGCCGCGACCAACAAGGACCTGTGGCAGGCGGTCCAGCGCAAGGAATTCCGCGAGGACCTCTTCTACCGCCTCAACGTCGTGCGCCTGAACCTGCCGCCGCTGCGCGATCGCCAGAGCGACATCCCGATCCTCGTCGCCTATTTCATCAACAAATTCCGCCTCAAGCTGCCGACCGGCCCAAGCCAGATCGCCAACGACGCCATGGCCGCCATCCAGCGCTTCCCCTGGCCCGGCAACGTGCGCCAGCTCGAGAACTGCATCCAGCGCGCCATGGTCCTCGCGTCCGGCAACACCATCACGCTCGCCAATCTGCCCGAGGAAATCTCCCGCGGCTCGCACACTCCCATCTCCACGCCCATCGCGGGCGAGACGAAGAGTGCGCCAGCCTACGGGGCCGACCCCGCCGCGCCGTCCAGCCCCGAGGCCGGCAAGGCCGCGCTCAGCCAGGCGGTCGAGACCCTCTTCAACTTCGCGCGCCAGGACAAGCAGTTCAAACTGCTCCCCGCCGCCGAGCGCGAGCTCATCGTCCGCGCCCTCGCCGAGACCTCCGGCAACCAGGTCCAGGCCGCCAAGCTCCTCGGCGTCACCCGCGCCACCCTCCGCAAGCGCGTCGACAAATTCGGCATCCAAAAGCGGATGGCCATCGATTAGGTGGTGCAATCGCTTGCTCGAGTCGAAGTGACGCACTAAGCTTGCTTCATGAGCGAAATCATCTTCGAAGTGCGCGAAGACGAGGTGGATGGCGGCTACAACGCCATGGCGTTGGGCTATGGCATCCACACCCAGGGCGACACGCTTGAGGAACTTCGGACGATGGTGAAAGAAGCTGTCGATTGTTACTTCGATGAAACGATGGAAGCCCCCAAAATGATCCGGCTACACTTCGTCAGGGACGAAGTCCTGGCTCGATGAAAATACCCCGTGATATCGACGGGGCACAACTGGTCAAAGCCCTCCGCGCCCTGGGTTATGCGGTTGATCGACAAAAAGGTTCCCATATCCGTGTGACCACGCAACAGGACGGGGAGAACCACGAAGTCGTTCCCAATCATCGTCCGATCAAAACCGGGACCTTGGCCGGCATTCTCAAACGCATCGCCACGCATCACGGCCTGACGGTCGAGGCATTGCTGGAGAAACTCGGCTTGTGACGCTAAGCCGCGAAGACCGTGGGCGATTGATTAGCCCTGCTTAAAGTCTCCTCTGCGATTCTGCAGACTTCAGGGGTAAGGCCCCAAACGATTGCCCGCGTGTCGTCATCTGCTACCTTGGCATTTCCGTGACCGACCCAAAATCCACCGCCCTCGTCATCGGCTCCGGCTTCGGCGGCCTCGGCGCGGCCATCCGCCTCCAGGCCCGCGGCTACGCTACCACCATCCTCGAGATGCGCGACAAGCCCGGCGGCCGCGCCTACGTTTTCCACGACAAGGGTTTTTCCTACGACGCCGGCCCCACCATCATCACCGCGCCGTTCCTCATCGACGAACTCTTCGCCCTCGCCGGCAAGAAGACCGAGGACTACGTGAAGATCGTCCCCGTCACGCCGTTCTACCGCATCGTCTTCCCCGACGGCCGCCACTTCGACTACACCGGCGTCGAGTCGGAAATCGTCGCCGAAATCCGCAAGTTCAACCCTGACGATGTCGCGGGCTATCTCGAGTTCGCGAAAAAATCGAAGGCCATTTTCGAACGCGCCTTCATCGATCTCGCTGACCAGCCGTTCACCAACTTCAGCGACATGATCCGCGTCGCGCCCGACCTCATCCGCCTGCGCTCGCAGGAGTCGGTCTTCAAGCTCGTCTCGCGCCACGTCAAGCACCCGCTGCTGCAGCAGGTCTTCAGCTTTCATCCGCTGCTCGTCGGCGGCAATCCGTTCCAGTCGTCGTCCATCTACGCGATGATCCATTTTCTCGAGCGCCAGTGGGGCGTCCACTTTGCCATGGGCGGCACCGGCGCGCTGGTGCAGGGACTCGTGCGCCTCTTCAACGAAATGGGCGGCACCGTCCGCCTCAACGCGCGCGTGAAGGACCTGCTCGTCGAGGACGGCACCGCCACGGGCGTGCGGCTCGACACCGACGAGGAAATCCCCGCCGACATCGTCGTCTCCAACGCCGACGTCGCCCACTTCTACAAGAACGCCGTGCCCGCCACCGCGCGCAAAAAGTGGACCGATGCGCGCCTCGCGAAAATGCGCTACTCGATGGGCCTCTTCCTCATCTACTTCGGCACCGACCGCACCTACCCCGAGCTCGCGCACCACACCATCGTGCTGACCGAGCGCTACAAGGAATTGCTTGAGGACATTTTCCAGAAGAAAATCCTCGTCGACGATTTCTCGCTCTACCTGCACGCGCCCACGCGCACCGATCCCTCGCTCGCGCCGCCCGGCCACGAATGCTTCTACGTCCTCTCGCCCGTGCCGAACCTGGCCGGCGAGGTCGACTGGAACGCGGTGAAGGAGTGCTACGCCGACGCCATCCTCGCCTCGCTCGAGAAGCTCTGCCCCGACCTGCGCCAGCACATCGTCAGCCAGATCATCTGGACGCCGCTCGATTTCGAGAGCGAGCTCGACGCCTATCTCGGCTCCGCCTTCCAGTTCGAGCCGATCCTCACCCAAAGCGCTTGGTTCCGCCCCCACAACGTCAGCGAGGACGTGAAGAATCTCTACCTCGTCGGCGCCGGCACGCATCCCGGCGCCGGCGTCCCCGGCGTCCTCAGCAGCGCCAAGCTGCTCGACCGCGTCATCCCCGATCCCCGCTAAAGCCCTTGTAGGAACGGGCTGACGCACTGACCTTTTCAGCAGGCCTTCCGAGTGCTATGCTTCAGGCATGTTCAGAGTAATTTATTCCAGCTCGGCGACTCAGCCATTTTCGGAACAGCAACTGGATGAACTCCTCGAAAAAAGCCGCCGAAGCAATCTCGCGGCCGACATCACCGGCATGTTGTTATACAAGGACGGGAGTTTCATGCAGACCCTGGAGGGCCCGGAGGCATCCGTGCGGGCACTGGTGGAGAAGATTCGGAACGACCCACGGCACAGCAAGTTCAGAACCCTGATGGAAGGGCCCATTTTGGAGCGTTCTTTCGGGACTTGGTCCATGGGTTTCAAGAAGATCGCGGAGAACACCTCGATCAACCTCCCCGGCTACCATAACTCGGACGACTTCTCTCTCATGAGCAACCAGTTTCAGCAGGATCCCCATCGCACGCTCAACTTACTTCTCCATTTCAGCAAAGAAATCTGAGCTTATCTCTTTCTCGGGATTTCCGCCGTCAACATGGCGAGCTCTGCCGCCGACGGGACATGCGGCCCGGCATGGCATGGATTCGACGCGGTAAGGCCCACCAAGCCCAAATAACGTCGCAGCGTTTATGATTGACTTCGATCATATAACTGCGGAATGATTCCCACGAGATGAGCCTTAATTCCCCGGCCTTTCTGGCCCTGAAAGGGCGACCTGATATAGCCCAGGGTGAAACCCTGGGTTTGGAATTCAAACGCGAGATAACCCCTGAAGGAGACCTCTGCGAAAGTCATCATGCAGACGGTCCCGAAGGGACCACGGAAATTAGCCGGTGGCGTAAGCCACCGGAATGCGCAGCAGAAAGTGACGAGCCCCGGATGGGGCGATTGAAAATTCATGAGGTAAACCGCGTCTTTCAATCGCCCCTTTCGGGGCTCGGCCATCTTCTT
>Ga0116229_10009077_pt1 | contig 15281 bp, 9 predicted proteins | sample S1TSphgellanicum_3_FD_87313 | JGI IMG/M metagenome (GOLD analysis project Ga0116229, IMG submission 87313) | Host-associated microbial communities from peat moss isolated from Minnesota, USA - S1T2_Fc - Sphagnum magellanicum MG | ecosystem: Host-associated > Plants > Peat moss > Unclassified... | reverse complement strand
TTTAGGGTTTAGTCGACCCTAGCTTTTCTTGAGTTGAGTCTAGTTTTGAATCTTAAGACCCTAGGGTTTAGGGTTTAGTCGACCCTAGCTTTTCTTGAGTTGAGAGTCTAGTTTTGAATCTTAAGGTGGGATCTTTTGTCCGGTATAGGTTTTATGGTGGTTCTAAGAATCAAATGCACATTCAAATTCTATTCAAACCTCAAAACTAGCCAACATTGGTTCTTTACCACCATTATCACCTAAGAAACCTAGAGGTAATCTATCCTTTCCCAAAATACAAGCAAATTGGCATACTAGCCCAATTGTTTGTAATGGATGAAGACTTGTTGTATTTTTATGTTATCTTTGGACATCATGCTAATATGTGTTATTAAGATTTTGAAGAATATTTTGTGACCCACACATCTAGAGGATTTTAATGTCACATTTTATTTTATTTTTAAAAATCTTTTCTCCACCTTAGTTCCTTTTTTTATTTCATTAAATAATATTAAAAAATAATAGAACAAGTCTTCATTCATATTTTAGTAATTCCCAATATGGTTTTCCTTGAGCTTTGTGGCATTATATATTTTTATGTTGAAGGGGGAATTTAAAGACATCATGAACAACCCATCCGGCCTCCTATCATTCCTTTTCCTTGATAGACACATTCTTAGTTTCAATTATGATATTTTCCATTGTATTCTTGTCCCATAGCAAACCAACCTAATGGTTACCTATGTACCAATATTTGTTTTTTGGCAAAATATCTATCACCACTTGGCGAAAATTGTAATTTTTAAATTTTTTTTTGTAAATGGTTTTTTGGGTTTTAGAAGTTCACCATAATTCAAAAAGAGATTTTTTAAAAATCACCAGATTTATAAAATCAAGTTCCAAAAAGTCTGGATATTTCTGAAATTTTATTTTTTAAAAATTTGGAGAATTTCAACATTTCTGAAAATAATATAATTAGTGTCAAACTGGCAACTGGCCCAGGTACTAGGGGTAACTAGTACAGAACGACAGAACGACCCGGTCGTTCGAAGGTTGAATGACATCTGGTAATGAGAAAGCAGACAAAATTACAGCTAAGAAAGAAAAAAATGCTGAAGAAAGATTGATAGTACAAGCAGGACATCAGCCCTTAGTCATGGGAGTTGCAGACAGGACATGAAACAGGACTTGTGTCCTTTCATTCTCCATTTTCATTCATTTCTCATTGTAGTGGACTGTTCTGTTGCAATACAAAAAAGCTTTGTAGGGTTAGGGTTTAGGGTTTTTTTAGGGTTTGTTTAGGGTTTAAGATTCAGAAAGCACACACACACACACACATATATGTCAGGGTTTAGGGCATTTTAGGGTTTGTTTAGGGTTTAGGGTTGAGAAAGCATATATATAGGACAGGGTCTTCCTGGGGGTGAATATGGTGGACACATACACATTGTGTGAAAGTGGCATAAGGAGGAAACCAAATTACCCATGGGCCAGCACAATTTGCTGTGTGCATGCATGTGTGTCTGGCATAGATAGTACACCAGACACACACCTTGTGAGCTCTCATAGGGAAGGACCTTATTTCTTGATGTCCCTTTGCAAACCAGAGGGGATGATGATGAGCTTTAGGATAGAAGTATTGTAAAGTATCTGTACCTTAGATCTAGTCAGAGTACACTGCAAAAAATGTGGCAAGTTATATGTGATGGAGAAGTACATTCCTTTGTTGGCTAGTTCTTCCTAATTTTTTTCATAACCCAGGTGGTAGGGTTATTGTGAAATTGTGTTTTTCAGTCTCACCAAGGTTAAAGTATAATTGGGTTTTGATTTTTATTTATTTTTTAAAAATCTGCCCTAGTATCAATAACCAATAGCCCCAATTACCAATTTCTAGGGGTTTTTTTTTCCCCTAATGCCCACCTATTTATGCATAATGGTCAGTTTTGAAACTCCCAACCTAGAACCATAATGTCCAAATAGGTTTAGTAGTTAATTTAGCAATGTTTTTTTTTTTGGTTGAAAAGTTGCCAAAAGGTGACATGCAAGGGGGACCTACAATAGCCACCCCATTGTAAAACCAAGCCCCAAACTTGGGCCATATCGTTGCCTAGTGACAATTGGCATAATTTCCATTTTGTAGAAACCTTAAACCCTAATCTTGTCGTTATCTCTATCCTTGTCGCCTCCTACTCCCCATGATCACAACCATCATGTAGGAGCTCTTCACCATCATGCATTGCACCTTTCAAGCACATTCATCAACACCAATGACATGAGAATCTTAGAATTTGCTTGCTCCTTACAACAACAACACAATTAAAATTCGCCAACACTTTTAGTGCATTGGGATTATGTAAAATCCATTGTGTATAACATAATGTTGCAAAATGCGCAATGATAGTAGTTAAGTTTTAACTTTGCCAAGGTCAATTATTGCAAGTTGCAATGTATCATTTATGTTTGTATATTTGTTTCATAGATTCTAAGAATTAATGGTTGAATTGGATTTGAAGCCTAGGCAACTCGGGGAAGATTTTACAACATACGAGATGTGAACAATCAAAAATAATGTCAACATTTGATCATTGGCAAATTTGGGGAATGCTTGCAAGTTGCAAGTTTTAACAACCATCTAATTTTGAATGTTGATATTTGAAAACAAGCTTTGGGAATTTGGATTTTGTGGATTTTGGGTCTTCATTGTTTGACTTTTCAAACTTTTAGAATTGAAAGTCTAGACTTTGTCATTCCAAAACCTAAGTATGGTTTAAACATTATAAGGTTTTGCTATGAATATTATGCACATGAAACTTGTTACATTCAAGTTTCAAAATCAAATTTCTTTAGTTGCAATTAGGATTCAAGAATCATGAGTCATTAGTGGTCATTTGACTTTCAAAAGTTAAAAATCCTTAATGCACACTATTTAGTTTGGGTTAGGGATTAATGGCACACTTTAGATTATAGAGGTCACACTTTAGGTTGGTTCATCTAGACAAGGGTCCATGTTGTGTGACTTTGCAATGTGCATTTTGCCATCTAGTTGACTATCCACTACTCACTCAAATGTATCTCCTACCCTTCCTCCCTAAGCCCTCCCTGGGCAGCATTTCCAAATTTTCCATTTTAGATCATTCCATCCATGTAGATGGGAAATACTTTGCCACATAAATAAAACATATATATGCATGGCAAGAATATACGGCCAACGTGGCAAACATCTTTTGTCTAGGTGTCACGAATATTCTTGCCATGTGGTAAGAATGTACTTGAAATTTTTTTTCATGTTCACTATAACTAGGCTCACATGCTCACAACTCACATTCACAAGCTCATGCACTCACTTGATAATTACACTACATCATGTGATTGTTTTTGTGAAAGATGAAAGTAACAACTTGGGATTTATGGATATAACATTGCAATCTATTATTGATTGTGAAACTTTGAAGTTTTTGCGAGTTTATGAAGGTACTTGCTTTGGGCTACAATGACTAAAGCATGCCAATATGCAACAAATGATGATAACCTAGTTTTTATGAATTTGACTTTGGTGAGTGAAAAAACTTAACTAGTTTACAAAAAATAATTACATGGACAAAAAATTGAAGGAAACAATGGTAGGAAAGAAAAAAGTCCTACATTGAAAGTGGGAAATAACATTAAAAGTTGAACTTTGTCAAAACAAGGTTTGCTAGCAAAGTTATAATGTTTGAAAATACATTAAAATTTAAACAAATTATTTTATTATGTTATGGGAAGTAGAATACACCAAGTTTGCAACATTGAGTCCCAAAAGCCCAAATGTGGGCCATTGTTGAAGCTATTAGTCCTTATTTAAATCTTGTGGTGAATGCATGTGTGATGAATCAATCCAAAGGTCAATGGTTGTTGTCTAATGCTTTAAATATTGTAATTAACTTGATTGACATTGGAATTTGAACCAAATCCCATTGTTGATGGGGAGAAAAAACATGTGGCATGAGGTTATGAAGGTGATAAAACCATTCTTGTAATTTTTGAAATCATTTGATTCGTGTCCAGTTCACAAGATGTTGACCCTAATGTTGGATCCCCATTTCAAATCCTTGTAGGATGTTGAAAACTATGTGGGGATCGCAAATGCAATTTGCCTTGTAGTTAAATATGATGTGAAAGAAGTCATCCCCTTTTAACAACATTTTTTGAACAATTAAACCTTACTATTTAAGCCTAAGTATTTGATCTAGTTGATGGATCGACTTTTGAAAGTGAAGATGAAAAAACTAAAATGTTCGGTATTGGGGCATCCATGAAAGAAGCTTCACGAACATTGGTTATTAGTGAGTTTTTTTGTTTCAAATGATACTAACCTTTTATCTATGTGTGCAAATTCATTAGCTTGGTGCAAATCCATGAGGATCATTTTTTGAATGTAGGTTTCTTTGCCAAACAAATTCTTGGGATACCCAAATCTCAAATTCAAACAAAAAAAATATTTAGTTTGATTGATGTCTTGACAACTATGAAGCATTGTCATTTACAAATGGAATATTTGAATTAGATTATCCTAGTGACCAAAAAAAATTTGATGTCTTGTGCTTGAATTATACACCAAATGCAAACCTAAAAAGTTATATGAAGGCTAAAGGTGTTGTAGTCAAGGAAAATTATTAGTTGATTAAAGAAGTTGAATATTTTAAAGAGCTACACGTTGATGAAGATTAGGTGATTCATCTAAAACTTAAACTTTAATCATTTGTTTTTCTTTTTTTATTTTCTTTCCATTTAACCTTGACCTTAATTTTTTTCTATCCACGTTTGATATTACATAGATATTTATTTCTAAAAGTTGGTAATCGAGTTGTTGGGAACTATTGATTTTTTCTTGGGTTCTATGTGTGTGAGGTTGGGGTGGCTTTGTGTTTATGTGGATGTTGGTTTTTTTGGCAGGCAACTTGCATTGCAATGGGCAAAGTTCTTTAAAGAAGTGGGGGTTCAATGTTTGAATATTTGTCTTTGCACAACTAAGACGTGAAATTTGCTATAGATAATGTGTATGTACATGTGAAGGTTACCATGAATTTGAAAACTGACAAATACATAATTGATAATAAATGGAAAATTGCCATGTATCACAATTGTACAAGGAATTTTTTTAATATCAAGACGCATATTCAGCTATTAATTTTTTCAAAAAAATATGCTCTATTCATATCTTTAGAACTAATCTAAAACATAAGAACCAGCCAACTGATACCAACGTTGGGCAATTTTTGACTTTTATGAAAAACCTCCAATTCTAGTTGTTATTTATAAATAAAGACAATTTCGGTATTAGTTCCTCACAAAAATGGAGCCTTGAATCTGGTTCTAGGTCAACTTCTTTGAAAAAATAATTTTTGATTCCAATTTTGAATATTAAACCTAGTTATAGTCTACAATAGGACCTCTTTAAAAGGTACAACCTATATAAAGTACACCTCCACAAATAGTACAAAATTTTTAAAATAGCGCAAACCCCTTTATTTATCTATATTCAAACCTTTCTACAAGAAGTACACCTCCATTAGGTACTGAAAATACACCAACTTGAGGCCACGGAGTGGTCACGAAGTTTCGTATAAGATACATCTATCTTTATTTGGCACTAATTCTTCTTGCTAGCAATGGAGCTTGAGAAGAAGAAACGGAAGGTGGTGGATATGAATACGAAACTAGCCATTGTTAAGCATCTTGATGAAGGACATAGCATCAGAACTATTGTTGATAAGTTTAGCGTTTCCAAAGGAACAGTCCAAGCTGCTCATGGGAACAGAGACTTGATATAAAAGGAAGTAAAAGGTAATTGTTCCTTATCAAAAGCAAGAATTGTCAAGCAGAGTGACGTTAATGTTATCTTATGGAGATGGTTCGCAACAACTCGTGCGAAAGGATATCCAATAAGTGGACCAATCTTGCAAGGGAAGGCCAAGCAAATTGCTAGTGAACTACGAATCGAAGGTGGTGACTTCTCAACTTCGGAAAGGTGGTTGTAGAAATGGAAATAACATAACAATGTCCGATTGTATAAGATCAGCGGAAAATCTAGAAATGTCGACCTTGAGCGCGCTAAACAATGGAAATTGTCTTTAAAATATCTTCTGATTGGATATGATCTGAAAAATGTGTTTAATATGGATGAAACATGTTTTTTCTTTCGTGCGTTGCTAGATTCAACTTTAAGTCATGTCAAATAGTCGTGCAAGGGTGGAAAACAAGGAAAGGATCAGATCATAGTGGTCTTGACGTGTTCTGCACTGGGAGAGAAATTGCCGCCATGGATAATCGGCAAATCCAAGAACCCAAGAGCATTTCACGGACAAGACATGAACAAATTGAAAGTCAAATATACAAACAATGCGAAAGCTTGGATGACGAATCTGATCTTCAATCAATACCTGAAAGAGCTTGATGAATACTTCAAAAGAAAAGGGCGCAAGATTGTGTTTTTTCTTGATAACGCTCCAATGCATATTGTTGATGAGGCCACCAATTTGACAAACGTTGAATTGCGCTATTTCCCGCCAAATCTGACCTTAATTCTCTAGCCCCTTGACATTAGCATCATTTGAAATTTGAAGGCACTATCCCGAAAATTTGAAATCTTGTCCATATTGGACAACATCAATGATTCACTACATGCATTGGACCTTGTCAGAAAGCTGAGTGTTTTAGATACAATCAAATTCATTGACAAATCATGGTCAATGGTGAAAGCTGAGACAATCCAAAAGTGCTTCTCTAAATGCGACTTTGTTATCAATGGAGAAGAGGCTCAAAAGCTCAATGAGATTGTTACACAAGAAGAAGAGCTCGCAACGCTTGCAGTTAGAATCGACATCCCACGACCCAATCTTGTCATTGAGGAGCAGTTACCAGAGTTCAAGATTGTTGAGGAACAAAACCTTATCCATCAACTGGTTGAAGAGCACACTGACGTAGTTGATGATGACAAAATAAAAGAAATAGTGATAAAATTGGAAGACTTGGAACAACCTGAAGTTCCAAAAGTCGTTTCTATCGCATAAGCAAGAGACATGGTAACTCAATTGATTTCGTTCACGAAAGTGCATTCACTTTTCAATGAGGAGCTCGATTTATTTAGCTTGAATGCGACTCATAAAGACCTTTATAATTCTACTTTAAAGCAATCAAAGGTACATCAATACTTTCAACAATCGAATAAACTTAAAGAACTACAATTGCAAGAAAACAACAGTTTCAAACTTTGGGTTGAAGGTTAGGGATTCTTCTTAGGATTAGGGTTTCTCTACATAAAGTACACCTACCCTATAAGGTACAAGACGATTTTTTTTTGGAGCAAATAGGGTGTACTTTATATGGAGGTTCTACTGTAGTTTTTTGTAACCTGGATAGGAATTGATGGTTAACAACTGATTAGCCCTTAGTTCTAGTTTTTTTTTCTTTTTTTCTTTTTTTTCCAAAAATTTTGGTTCTGATTCCAGTTCTAAACAAAAGTGTAATCAAGGTTCTGGTTCTTATTCAGTTCTGGTTGCATAACCAGTTCTAAAAATCAAACCCAGCTCTGGTTCAATTTTCACTAACTGGAACTGGGACCGGTGGTTTTCACTAGCCAAGCCAGGTACCTGCCCAACACTTTGTTAGTACATAGCTAATCCAATGCAATTAGCTATGGGACAAGAGTACAAGGAAAAGAAATATTTCCAGTCCACATATCATCCATTGTGGATAGTGTGCAGGTTCACTCTGGCCTTGGATGCAAGTAATGAATTGCACATTCTCTTGACATATGGTTAACATAGATGATGTCCATTGTTCTAATTTTTGCATGTCACTCTTTCTTTCTATAAGAAAGACCAAAACCAATCATCACAAAAATACGTGGCATCAGGGGTTTGTGAAAAACAATTGTGCTCTTATGAGAATGAAAACTCCTATTTTGAGAGTCTCAAAAGTGTTTGAATTTTAATGTGATGAGCCAATAAAAGAAGTTGATTGTAATAAATTAAAAAAATTGAACTAATTGAGATACATAATTCTTACTTGGACTCTTCCCACAAAAAATATGACATGTTTTACCTTTATCAACCTACTTACCCAGGTGTTCATTTCCATGGTTCTGTAAGCTTAGAACAGAATAGGGTGGTTGCAAATCTCCCCAGGTCTGCACTAATGTCCGGAACTGTTGTTGTTGGCTCTGCCCAGAGGGAAGAGAGACTTCACATTCACATAGGAATTTGGATACAATTTCAGTAATCTCCATGCAGAACAAACCACAATCTAGCTCTTTCGCACTTGGGTTTCAGCACAACATACAACATAGGCAAGGGTCGTACTCACGCCTGGGCCTGAACTTAACTTCACCCACTTTCATTTGATACACCAGGGCAGTTGTCCTCGAGAGTAGAGAGATCTTCAAGGTTATGACTTTGTGTCACTGGTACCTGGTACCTAGCTTATCCTCGTCTCTCTTTGTCAACAGCTTGATTCAATTTTCCACTAGTTTTTGTAATTTCTTTGGTGTTGCATGATGTTTACAAGCTGAAGAGAGATTCGCGGTCTCATTCAAAGAACATGGGCTCTGAAGCATCAATTAACTCTGGAGTGTTATCCTTCTGTATTTCAATGTATAGCCTACTACAGTTACAAGCTAGCCCTGTTGCCCACCAAATATGAGCCCTATTTTACAACATTCTGGAGATCTAGGTCACCCAAAAGCTTAGCAGTAGTCTCCGGGGCCTATTTAATCTGGTTTCTACCTCTACAGATTCCTCCTGCTCCAGGGAATATCCTAGTCCTTTGTACAGGGCTAAAGCTGGTGGATTATTAGCTTCCACATGCACATACAGAATCCTCAAATGCATCTGCTTTGCCACCTGCAGGAGATACACATAAGCACAGACATGCTCCCCAAATCATTAGAATGTACAAGCCATCTAGAGAAGCAAATGAATGCATGCAATTGTTTCAACCCAGAAGGATCATTGTCAACAGTGACAATTGTCTTGAAGCAGAAAAACACCAGTGTCTGCTTTTCAAAATTGTCTGCCCTGCTGAAAGCAAGAGTGGACATTAAAATTCAGATTTAGAAGAACCAAAGAACCTTTATAGAGAAACTAATGATATCTATGAGAATACAGAGAAAACTCCACAACACTTTGTACTATTCTGTCAGTTCCACCAAAAGCAAGACTAACACAACAAGTAGTCATAATCTATAAGTGTCCCTCACAGAGAATCAGACCATCACCTATATCATGAATAGCAGTGACATACTCCTATCACTGCTTGCTAACCTCATTAGCTCCTGACACTGTGTGTAGATAAGTATATAGTGATCTGCCCAAATTCTGGGCAAACCAATTACAAACATCATGGCAAGGCTATAGTCATGATGTTGGCTAGCACTCAAGAGACAATGAAATGATGACAAACAACTCTCTCAATTATGGTCAACATAGTACTGTGACTTCATTCATTCAAGCCAGACAAATAAGAACTTGCTTAAGAAGCTGCAAGACTTCAAGTTGAGGGGTTAAAATTTTATTTTAGACAATTGTGACCCAATCAAGCAGAGTACAAAATTTGTCAAATGGAAATAGTCTACACTTACAAATTATTCAGGCTTCCAACAGAAATGACCAAAGAGTTTCCAGAACACTAATCAAAGCATTTGGAGTGTCTGAGTACCTGCAAAGCTGCCTGCATAAGTGCTTTTGCAACACCTTGTTGACGTGCTCTCTTAACCACACACAAATTGAAGATGTAGCCTTGCTCCAATGTGCTCTCCACCTCTAAAGGTAAAACATCGTCCAAAGTCTTTGCCTTACTAATCTGCCCAGCAACACAGAGCCCACAGATCTAGAATTGCTTATATCTGTCATGTCTGCTGGTATATTGATGGAGTCCTAACAGAACATTGAGTGCTAAGAGGACAGATTCCGCTGATCAAAAAACAGTATTGCTTGAACATAGCTCAAAATTTTCTAAGTGTTCCAGAACTCTGTGGAGAACTCCAAAAGCTCAAGACTGCTTTCCCCACTCTTAAATGGCTGTGGTAGGCTGGTTCTTAAGAGAGATACATCCAGGACCTTCCCCAAAAACACCCAAGAACTAGATACATAATCTTGGGGTAGGAAGACCCAGCTAGCCTGCAGGTTCTGGGAAGGATCTGATGAACATTTACACTGTCCCTCCTTGGATGGACAGCATGGAAATTGTCATGAGAGCCTAAAGAGATCCCATCAAACTAGAATCAGTTCTCAGAGTTATTTTAGGCACTGAGAAGGTCATGGGCCATTACACCCACCTGCTTCTGCTGTTTGCCCGAGTGGGCTACAGAATACAGCTGGAAGGTGACAAGGTTCACATCTGCAGTAGGTTGTGTCCCTGTTCCATCCTTGATATCCCATCCTCCCCTATCAGCAATCCACCTTGTCCTAATGACACTCAGATACTATGCTGAACTCAAGGTATGTTTCTTTTCTCCAAAGAGTGCAGTACTCTGCCCCAGAATTAATTGTTTCAAGACAGTGACCAGTGATGTAAAGCTCTGGAGTAAAAGCTTTAGCCCAACAATTTTCCAGCGTAGAAAGGCATGGCCCACTACTGACTGGGCCTCATAGAAGGGGATTGATAACATAATATCAGGCTACAGCAGCCAAAGTCTTGATCTGCAGCAAGACTCAAACAAAACAGTTTGATGCCTTAACTTGGATGTCCAAGGTGCCATGGCAATCAAAGCATTTGACTTCCCAACTTCCATTGAACTGAGCTCAGGGAGACCAAAAGAAACACAATGGTTTGATGCCTTACTTGGATGTCCAAGGTGCCAATGGCAACCAAAGCATTTGACTTCCCAACTTCCATTGAACTGAGCTCTGGGGGTGCCAAAAGAGATCGCATTGCTGTATCAGCAATTCCTACCCCAGGTGCTGAAAGAAGAAAAGAATCCAGTGCAGATCGCTCACAGACAGCTAGCAAGCACTTCACCCGCATGCCTAGAGCCTGAATTCTGATCTCCTGCAACCAATTTCCAATTACAGTTGCTTCTCAGTCATTTCATCCCCATCTTAAACACAAACTAGAAAGGAATCTATAGCTTCAACAAGGCTTCAAGAGAGCAGATGCATTTAGCTTTTTGCTGCAAGTAAAGCGGATTTAGGTGCATTGCAGTAAACTAAAAGTATACTGCTGAAGAAGGCTAGTTCTAAATACCCGATTGAATTCTGATTTTGTTCTTGTCTTCAGCAGATCTGCTACTTGAAAATTGTGAGCAACCCGCTCTTTGACTGCCTCCACACCCTCTGTATACTTCTCAACAAGCTGAGGGTACACGTAGAACACCTGGGCCCTCAATGTGGCTGCCGCAAGAAGCTCCTCTGAGGTTGATGCAGTAAGTACCCAAAATTTGAGAGAGGGACTGGTCTTTGTCTCCAGACAGGGGTTGGTCAACAAGCTTGGCTTTTGGGCAGCGATTCTTGGAGGCCTGGGGACAGCACAGGCTGAAGGGGACGTCGCTCCATCCACTTTCCTCTGTTGCCTGAAACCTCACAGGCAGAGCCTTAGGTCAAATCTCTCCTGATCAACTACCATCAGCTGATCAAACAACGTTCAGTTCACGTTGTTGAACGAGGGTTTTGCAACAAGAAGCCATCTGCTGAGAAACCGAGAGGAAAAAAACATGGCAAACTAAGAGATTCAGATTTGTTGCCAAGTTTCGAATTCCAGGTTCTGCAACATAAGTTATGCGGCTGCTGCTCAATTCGCGAGATCCACGCTGGTGTACAAAATGGCAACAAACAACGGCCAAAAAAACCCGATTCGAAATGGCAAGCAGCCAGACAGAGCGGAGTACTTAGTCCGTCCTCAATATGTTTGCGATGAAATAAAGACCAGCCAAAGACCCCCCCCAAAAAATAATAATAATAACAACAACAACAACAATCGAGAAGAGTGAAAGATTTCCCCAGGCGAAGAACAGGGGAGAAGCAAAACCTTGTGATAGCAAAGCACCATTGTCGCTCCAGGCGAGAACACTGCGAATTCCCACACAATAATAGTCCTTGCCAAGGACTAAAGCTACACAACCCCACCTCCCCACGCCTCGACGACTCTTCTTCACCTCCACAGCCACCACCTGCGTTACTCCAGAGGCTAGCACACAAGCGTACATGTGACGACGAGAGCTGCGACGAGAGGTGAGCGTGAGTGGTGGTGGGCGCAACAGCAACAGCCATTGCTCCTGGCAACACCTCTCACCGGAAACAGCCACAAAAGATTGAAAGGGGCGGATTGTGGGGGGTGGAGAATTGGGTGGGAGGTTGGGGGAAACTTAGTACATAAGAGCATCTGTAATGGTGCTCAGTATATCAAGCTGCAAAAATATTTCTCACATTCAAGTTTAGTTAAGTGTTCTCTTCTCTTTTCTAATCCAACCCATAAACTAAAACTGGGACTGCAAACAGGTACAAGAGTAGGTACTAATAGCAACTCACCTGGACCAAGCAACCTAGCCAATCAACAGCAGGTGTTGTGCTTTGCTGTGTCCTTTTACCAGCCTCAGCAAACTAAGCAAAAATGATGAGCCAGAACCATTTTTGTGAGCCAAACCTACCCACATGTTTTGACTTTTTTCTCCTCCAATTGTAATTTGCAGGGTTACATACTGAGAACCATTGGAGTTGCTCTAAATTTAAAAAGTTGCAATGCTTCTGCCATTCTTGGTTTGCACATCTATCTATGAAGCATGGTGTGTTGATGAAAAGTTGCCAAACGTCAACAAAACAAAGCACCCAACAAAGGGCAAGAAAAAGGTACAAGATCGATGGACCCAAGTTCATGTCAAAAGAAGAAACCACCAACTGGGGCATATCACAAGGGGAACATGAACAAATCAAGGACTCAAATGTCTCCTCGCAAGGAGCATATCATAGAAGAAGAGGGGAGATGTTATAACATTTATCCTAGAAAAACCTTCACCTATAATAACAACACATTTTGAAATAGAGCATACACTCGTTGCAACATCACCAACACCTTCTACCTATAAAATGACACAAAATTGAAAGAGGAGGGCTTTAAAAGCTTTTCATGCTCCATGTCATGTCAATGAAAAAAATTGTTGGCCTACTAATGCAAACACTCAAACACCTTTATGGTTAGAGGAAAAATTGGTCCATTGGTATCGATCACAATAAAGGTCATCTTTAGCTTGAGCTGCAATTGTAATGCCAAGCCCATGAAATAGAGCTACTCACAAATCCAAACATATTCAAATGGGGTTAATGATGACGATGTCAACCAATGTCCGAACACCATTCACCAAAACCATAATGTTGATTCACCAACTCGAAGACTAAAAACTAAACAATGAAAGAACATGGATCTACTTACATAAATGTGAAATCATGCATCCTTCACAATAGACATAAAGGCATCATGCACAACATCACAGGAAATCATTCTTTCACCACCATGGGCGCAATGAAGAAGGTGCATCCCCATAGGGTCCAAAGTTGATCACAAATGTAATGTGACTAACCAAGGGTTAAGGGGTGGGAAAAGCCCAACCAAATGTGCAATGTAGTGGAAAAAGCTTTTGAAGTTAAACAAAAAAAGGAATCATTAGATGAGTAGACAACCATACACCTACAATGGGCCTCGCATAAGATCTCAAGCATGCCTCATGTGAATCAAAAAACAAATTAAAGATGATGCCAAAAAAAATGGTCATAAAATATTTCTAAAATATTTTCATGAAGTCGACATACTCCTCTCTCTATCAACTACTTAAAAAGGGGTACGTATGTCACTTCCATTAGGGGGAAAAACTCCCATGCCAACTTTAAATGGGCCTAAAAGGATAATGAATTTGAGTTGCTCACTCCTATCACCTCAAATAAAAATGGGTGAGAATTCAACATGAACTTAAAGGCAATGACGAAGGCAACAATAGCCCAATTCCCCAAATAGGCTGATGGAATTATGTTTTATGCAAAAATGAGGCTTAATTTTCCATTAAAAATGGGGAGACAAACTTGTCATTTGGCTAAAAGAGCTTGAAGGCACTCAAAACAACATGGGCCCAAAAGCTTTTAAAACATTCCCAACAAAGTCAAATTGAAAGTGGCAAGTTCATTTCAAAAACTTAAAAGAAGGGGAAAACAACGGAACAAATAAAAAGGCCTCTTAGCAAAACACCAAGAAAGGATTTCAAATGCTACACAGACATCCTTTAACCTAAGGAATGCATCAACATGATGAACATCCTCATCCAAAGTCTCCTACAAAAAGGATGAGGAAAAGGAACCAAAACTGGGACACCTAAGATCTTAATGTTGTCCATAAAACAACAAAAATCAACTAGAAGGGTGAACCCAAAAAGAATTTTTAATTTTTTTTACTAGAAATTTTGGTAAAAAAAAACCCATTTTGGACAAGTGTCAAAAAAACCTTTCAATCATTTTAGACAAGTTGTTTTGAACCTATCCATTATGATTTAACCGTGTATTTTTTTACTAGGCCTAAGTTGACATTTTCGACTAGTCATTTCAACTAGTATTTTTAACTGGTTAATACAACAATCGAATGACTTTTTAACTAGTCAAACACCATTTTGATTAGGCAAATGCCATGTGACATTTAAACACTAGTCACCTAAATTAAGCCACATGGCATCTAAACATTGGCCATCTAGTCTATGTCATGTGGCATTTAAACATTGGCCACTAGGTTATGCCACGTGGATATAAACTAAGCAACCTAGGTTAAGCCTAAAATTAGATACCTATTCCTAAGGTCTCTATGTTTAGGAATTTATAACCTAAGCTCCTAGGCCTAGGTCTAGGAGCTTATAACTAACAACTAGGTAAAAAAGCCTAAAGTAGGCTAATGCAACCTAAGTTATGACCTTTAGTAGGCTTAAATGTACACCACCTAGATTAAGTTTACACCTCAATGACCTAGGTAAGAAAATTTTATTTCATTTTGAATTTGGCCTTTAAGGTTGAGCCTTTTCAATTGGTTCATCCCAAGTGGCCTTCCTTTTTAAAATATTTCTTATGTCTTGGATGCTTATGGTGCATCTATTTATATTGCTCATCATTTGGAAAAGATGACAAACAATATGGGGACAAACTTTTGGAAGGGAAAAACATTTTCATATCCACACAACATTGAGGCCTTTTAATTCACACAACATTATTCTTAAATAACTATGTAAGATACATAAATTAAGTAAATAAATAAATAAAAAGGTAGGTAAATATGTATGTTAATTAAGTTACCTACATCTGGGT
>Ga0116229_10009075_pt1 | contig 15283 bp, 11 predicted proteins | sample S1TSphgellanicum_3_FD_87313 | JGI IMG/M metagenome (GOLD analysis project Ga0116229, IMG submission 87313) | Host-associated microbial communities from peat moss isolated from Minnesota, USA - S1T2_Fc - Sphagnum magellanicum MG | ecosystem: Host-associated > Plants > Peat moss > Unclassified... | reverse complement strand
GAGGTGGAAACCGAAACGCCGGGAGCGGCCAGCAGCGTAGATTTCTGATCGGTCGAGAGCGCCTTGCCCGTCGATTCTTCGATGCGCGCCGAGTTGATCGTGACCGAGTCCGTCGTCTGCGTCGGCTGAAACGCGGAGCCCGAACTGTGCGCGCTCACGCGCCCGATCACCCGCAGCGCCTTCGAGAGGCGGATCGTGCCCAGGGTGTTCGTCTGGTCGCCGATGACCGTGACGCCCGCTTGCGAGACCGCGTCGAACCCCGTAGCCTCCACCGTTAGCAGATACGTGTCGGCCGTGATGCCGTCGATCGTGAACGTGCCGTTCGCCGTCGTGACGGCATGAAAGGTTCCGGACGGCGAGACCAAGGTGACCCGCGCGTTCGCCACCGCGGCCTTCGAGGTCGCGTCAACGACCGTGCCGCTGATGTTGCCGAACTGCCCGCCGCCCGCCGACGCGGGCACGATCGCCAGGAACCCGGTGCCCGTCAGCCAGGCGGAGAACGCCAGCGCTCGCACCGCGAAGCGAGCGATACGGGAAAAACGGGGGCGCATACAAGCACTCCATCGGCGGGCCTCCCTAAGTGGGAAGGCGAGCGTACGTTAGCCGCCGCCTTCTGCGCCTCTGCCCGGCATTACCTTCACCTTAGACGGGGGGACACGTCCCCCCGATCCCCCGGAATGCGGACGGCTTCGCCGTCCGGCATTCCGGCCGCGGACTCTCGCTAATGTCCGAGCGTTAGGGTTAGTTCGCGGGGGGCGTAGAGCGGCGCGAGGGCCGGGTCGGTGACGATCGTGCCGAATGCGTTGGAGAGGCCCAGGGTCACGGCGCCGACCTTCCCGAGCGAGAGTCGCAGCGACGCGTCGCCCAGCGCGACCGCGCGGTCGGTCAGGGCATTGCCCGCGCCGAGCAGCGTCGTCCCCGCCTGCACGACGAACCCCGTGGTCGAATGGTACGTGAGCGCGAGCCGGGCTTTTGAATACGGATCGCCCGAGAGCTGCTCCGAGGGCAACGCCGGCCCCGCGTAGGCGTAGCGCGCGTAGGGCTGCGCGGGGCCGTACGCATACGTTCGCGCCAGTTCGGCGAAGGCCAGAAGCCCGACGCTGCCCGGCTGCGCGGGTGCTTCGAATCCGGCCTGTACGCCGCTCGAACGGGCGTCGGCCAGCGACGCGAACAGGTCGAAGCGGCGCAATTCGAAGGCCGACGCCCAGACGCGGTTCTTGCCGCGCAGCGGCGTCTCGAGCGTGGCCCGATAGCCGAACGAGGTCTCCGGAACGGCGGTCACCGCCGTCGCGAGACCGCTATCGCGCACGGGGTCCGGCGCGGTCGCGAAGCCGCTGCCGGCCGCCAGCTTCAAGGTCAGCGTGCGCGAGGGCCGTAGCGTGAAGAGCGCGCGCGGATCGAGCCGCGCGGCGAGTTGCGTGCCGCTGCTCGCCGACGCGCCGAGCGCGAGCCGGCCGGCGTCGCCGAGCGAGAAGTCCCCGTCCAGGGTCAGGGTCGAGTACGTCTGGTCGTACGACGTTCCGCCCGAGAACGTCGCCATCTCTCGCCGCCGGTCGAAGCCGGCCGAGAAGAGATCGCGCCCGGCGGGCAGATCGAACGAAAGCTGGAAGCCGTCGATGCGCGCGTCCTCGCCGTACGATCCGCCGCCGGCGCTGAGGTACGACGTGTCGGAAACGCTGTCGTACTCGCGTGCCTCGAAGGTCGCGACGCCCAGCTTGGCGCGCAGATCGGCGGCGTACGCGGGCGCGAGGTTCTGGACGATCGTCTGCCCGGCGCTCGCGCTGGATTGCGATCCGTAAGCCGAAACGCCGAGCGCCACGGCCGGCGCGAGCGCGTAGTCGAGCTTCGCCGTCTGCGTGCGGTTCTCACCGTCGCCGGTAACCGCGTCGGCGAGCACGCCGACTCGCCCGAACGTGTCGGTCGCGCGCAGGTCCTGGAACGTGCCGAACTGGGAGTCGTGACCGACGAGGGCGGTGATGCTCGGTGAGAGCGTGATGTCGGGCGTGCGGTAGTTGACGATGCCGCCGACGGCGTCGCGCAGCGCCGGGCTCTCGACGAACGGTCCCTCGGCCACTTCGATGCGATCGAGCGCCAAGGCATCGCGAAAACGCACGGCCGCGAGCCCCGCGACGCCGGCGGGAATCGGGATGCCGTCCAACTCGACTTGGGATTCGTCGGGCCCGGTGCCGGCCAGCGAGATCGCCGCGAGGCCCCCGTCTCCGCGCACGACGGCGACCGAGGGGAGTTGGGTCAGCGCGTGCGCGACGTAAGGGTCGCCGGCGGTGCCGGCAGGCACGACGCCGGTCGTCTCACGCAGGTCGGAAAAGCTCGTGTCGACGAGCCGGACGCTCACGAAACGGGGGCCCTCGGCGCGCGAGCCGAGACGGACGCTCGCGCCCGTCGGCTCGTAGCCGCTGCGCGTGACGCGCAGGCCGTAGGTTCCCAGCGGAAGCGCGTTGAGGGTCACGATGCCGGCTCGGCTGGTCGTCGCTTGGCGCTCGGTCGGACCGTCAGCGACGATCAGGGCGCCGGAGATCGGATTGCCGGCGACGTCGTGAACGCTGGCCACGATGATTCCCGGCCCGAGCGCCAGTTGGGCCGATGCGTCCCGGGTGCAGAGCGCGCAGCCGAAGGAAAGCGCGACGAGGAAGAACGCTAGCCGCGGAATCCGACGTTCTTCGCGAAGCTGCGCAGCGATTCGCGGAAGCCGGCGCGGGGCGCCGTGCCTTCGGGCGGGGGCGTCAGCTCCAGGCGTGTCTTGAAGTGCCGCGCGAGCGGTCCTTCGGTCATCGTGCGATCGTCGGTCGTCGCGATCAGCAACGCGCCCTTGGGCCGCAGGTCGATGGCATCGAGGGTCTGCTGCGAGCCGATCGCTTCGGCGTGCAGCAGCACGACGAAGTGCGCGAGTTCGCCGAACATCTTGGTCAGTTCCGCGGCGCGCAGGGACGGCTCGAGCCCTTCGATGTCCCGCGCGTCCACGATGAAGCTGCGCAGGTGCAGCGCGCCCGTGATCGTGGAGACGGCCAGCTGTTTTTGGGCGGCCGAGCCGCCGACCAGGAGCACCCCCGAGACCTGCTTCACGCGCTCGCTATCGAGGTCGCGTTCCAGGAAACGGGCCAAGTCCATCAAGTTCGACACCATGCCCGGTGGCAACTCGATGCTCAGCTCGTCCGTCCAGTCTGCCTCGGAAGCTTGCACCGTCACAGCGGTCATCCGGTCGACGAAGTCGGCAAGCGAATCAGACAACGTACTCGCCACTCCTTTCCGCCGGTACAGTCCGCTTTTTGCGTATCGACAGGTTTCGGCTCACGCATGAGTGTGTTTGCGACCGCAGTCACTTAATCTTTGCGGAGCGGTGTGACGAAGAACAAAGTATCGGCCGTGCGCGCGACCGCGCGCTGGACGGACATCCGTCCCGGTGGCAAACTCGTCTTAAAAGCACCGCCGTCATGAAACCGTTCCTGCCAGGAGGTCCCCAGTCGTGAAGCCCCTCAGCCGCGCCGCTCTCCTCGGTGCCGGTTCGGCCATCGCCCTCGTCGGCATGCCGCTCGTCGCCGATTTCGTCGAAGCGGCCGAGCGCGCCGACGCCGCCGACGTCGCGACCCTCAACGCCGCCATCGCGCTCGAACTCGCCGCGATCAAGGCGTACCAAGACGCGCTCGGAACGGGTCTGCTCACCCCGGGCGTAGCGGCGATCGCCGCGCGGTTCACGAGCGACCACGCTGCCCACCGCGACGCCCTGGCGGCCGCGGTCACCGCCGCCGGCTACAAGCCGTCGGAAGCGACGGCCTGGTTGACCTACCCGCCGCTCAATTCGCAGAGCGACATCTTGCGCTTCGCGATGACGGTCGAGCGCAAAGCCGCCTCGACCTATCTCTCCGTCGTTCCGGATTTGAAGGACCGCCGGCTCGCCGGCTTGGCCGCTTCGATCCTCGGCGTCGAAACGACCCACGTCTCGACGTTGGCAACCGCACTCGGGGTCCCGGGGTACGAATCGGGGTTCGTGGCCTGACCTCGTGAACGTGCGCTTCACGTTTCTTCAGCGCTTCACGCTCCTCACGCTGATCGTCTCGATTGCCGCCGCCTTCACGATGGCGCTAGGCATCGAAGGCGCGCATCGCAGCGCCCTGGAGGCCGACATCGAACTCGCGGCCGTGGGTCGAGTCGATGCCGAACTGACCAAACCGCTCGACGAGCTCGCCGCCGCGGGCCGCATGACGCCCGAGCTGACCCGGCGGTTCGCGCGCGCCGACGACGACGCGCGCTTCAACGAATATGTGACGGCCCTGCGCGTCTACCGGCCCAGCGGCACGGCGCTTTACCCGGCCGGCGCGCCGAACGCCGCGGAGCACGTGCATCGCGCGCTCAACTCCGACGCGTTCGTGCGCGTCGCGAGCGGCGACACGATCACCGCGTTCTCACCGATCTTCGCGAGCGGCGAACAAGTCTACGTCGTGGCGGTGGATTTCTCGACGGGACAACTCGGCGCCGGGTTCGAACGCGAGCGCCAGACGGTGTTTACGATCGTCCTCGGCGTCGTCGCCGTCATTTTCTGTTCGCTCGTGGCACTGGCCGCGGGCGCCTCGCGCGAACTCGAACGGCGCCGGCGCGAATCGCAGTCGACCTTCGTGGCGACGATGCGGCTGATGGCCGAGACGGTGGACTTGCGCGACCCGTACACGGCCGGGCACTCCGCCCGCGTCGCCGTCTACAGCCGGCAGATCGCTACGGCGATGAAGCTTTCGGCCGCGGACATCGATTTGGTCGAGAACGGCGCACTGCTGCACGACATCGGCAAGATCGCGATCCCCGATAACGTGCTCTTCAAACCCGCCTCCCTAGACGCGAACGAACGGAAGATCATCGGCACCCATCCTGTCGTGGGCGCCAAGCTCTTGGCCAACGTCCCGTCGATGGGCGAGATCGTTCCCTGCATCATGCACCACCACGAACGGATCGACGGCCGGGGCTACCCCGACGGTCTGAGCGGCGACGCCATTCCACTCGGCGCGCGCATCATCGCCGTCGCGGATACGTTCGATGCGATGACGACCGATCGCCCCTACCGCCGCGGCCTCGACCTCGACCGGGCGACCGCCGAATTGCAGCGCGTCGCCGGAACCCAACTCGACGCCGGAGTCGTCGCCACGTTCCTCGAACTGATCGCTCGCGGCGAGGTCCAGATCCTCGTTGCTCCGGCCGAAGACCACGCCGAACCCGTCTTCGGACGTAAGGCCGTGGTCGAGATGGTCTCCTGAGCGGCATTCCGAATCGCAAACGATTCGGCTCTACAGATTGATTTCGGAGATCTTCTCGCCGCCGTCGGGCGTCCACACGTGCAGGCTGTGGCGCCCCGGCGGAATGCCCGGGATCACGTAGGGCTCGCCGGGCTGCGTCGTCTGCGCCCAGGGCCCGCCGACGACGACGATGGTGCCGTGCATCGAACCGTGGATGTGACAGCGCACCGAGATGATGCCGGCGCGCCCGAAGGCCACGGCTTTGCCCGGTCCCGTGTCGTAAAAGCCGATATCGAACGGACCGGCAGCCGATTCGCTGTAGATGCTGTGGTAGAACGGATCCGTATTGGGGAAACGCACGCTGCCGCCGGCGGCCACGACGACGATCGCCGGCACGAACGCCTTGTCGGAGTTGGCCATCTGGATCTCCGTGGCCGGGAGCGGATGCGCGTCGTCCTCGACCCACACCACACCCGGCTGCGGCAACGTACCGCGCACGTCGAGTCCGCCCGGCGGACCCGACATGGCGGTAACGGCGACCAGCGCGGTCGCGATTCGTAGCAACACATCACTTCGTTCGGCGCGCGCTTCACGCCGGTTTAGCGGCCCACCTCAGAGCCGGTAGCGCAAACGCAATTGAATCGAGCGAGCGGCCGGAAAGTTCTGCGGGATGTAGCCGCCGCGGCCGTAGGTCCAGGGAACGGACTGCGTGTAACCCGTATTGGTCGGCACGCCGTTGCCGAGGGTGTAACACGGGTTCGGCACTTTATTCGTGTATCCGCAAGGGTCGACGCCTGTTGAGGGGCCCGTGGCGTATCCTCCGGAGCTTGCGTAGGCGTTCTCGTAGTTGAGGTTTCCGCCGGCATACCCGGGCGGCCCGATCAGGTACGGGTTCCCCTGGTACGCGGTCGGAGAAGCGTTGCCCAGGAGGTTGGTCACGTCGAGGATCGCGGTCAGACGCGGGCTGAGATCACCTTCGACGTGCAGATTAGCGAACGTCTCGCCCGGCGCGTGCAACGTGTTGGGATCGTTCCCTTCCGGCGTTCCCAAGTTCCCGATGTAAGGGTTGGTCTTCGCGTTATACGGATCTGCCGGGTTGGCCAGAAAGTAGTAGTTGTAGCCGGGATTCCAGTAATTATCGTTCGGGACTTCCTCGGGTTTGTTCGTCGTCGGGTTGAAGATCCAGATTTCCTTGCCGTTGCCGTAGGGGTAGCCCGACTCGTACGAAAGCGAGGGCGTGATTCGCACGCGCCGGCCCGCCGTATCGAACTCGTACGAGAGGTTCGCGGTGAAGTTGGGCAGATAGCTGACCGGGAAGAGCTGTCCGGCGGCGACGGCCGGCGCGTTGAGATCGTTGTAGGCGAACTGCGACGCGCTCGAGGAGGCGGCGTTGACGTAGTTCGCATCGAGCGTGAAGCCGTCGCGCTTCAGCCAGAGTTCGTAGCCGTACGCGCGGAGGTTTCCGATGTTCGACGGCACGCCGACCCCGTCGGGATTCACGCCCGACGCGAGCGCGGAACGAAAGTTGTAGGGTAAGACGTCGATCAGGTTCGCTTCATTTTCCAGGTAATAGGTGGCGCGGAATTGAGTGCGCCCGCCCCCTTCGATCGAATACGTGAAGTCGCTCGCCGTTTCGGGCGCGAGTTGGACGAACGGCGCCAAGTTGCCGTTCGCATCGACGTTGGTCGAGTCGGTGCGATCGGCTTCGAGGGGAAACGGCGCGACCGTGATCCGATCGTAGGTCGCCCGCAGCGCGAGGTTATCGCCGAGTTTATAAGCGATCGCGCCGTGCGGGTCGAGCGCGCCCACGTCGTAGATCGAGCCGTCGGACGGAATGATGTGGGTCTGAGTCAAGCGTGCGGTCCCCGACACTTCGAGCCGCGGCGTGACGTTCCACGTGTCGCCGAGATAGGCGAGGTAAGAGATCAGCGTGGGGCGCGACGTGATGAATTCGTCGCCGGTCGGCACGATTTGATCGAGAAACGACGTGTTCGTGCGGTATTGGGCGCCGAAGCGGACGTCGTTCCGGTCACCGAAGAACTCCTCTCCGTCGTACCCGAGGCCTTCCTCACGACTCCCTTGCGACTCCGCGAGCGAAATCGAGCCGTCGGGCCAGCCATTTTCGTCCCAAAACGGTCCGCCGGCCTGCGAGCCGTACTGCGACTGATAGAGTTGCAGCCGCGAGAGGGAATGGTCGCCCGTGTGCAGCCACGCGAGTTTGAGGATGCTGTACGAGCCCCGGATGCCCGATGCGAAATCTTCGGGAGCATTGGGGTTGGTTTCGCCAGGGTAGGTCGTGCTCTGACCGTCGAACGCGCCGACGGTCTCGCCGGAATAGGGCGACGCATATTGATTGTACGTCGCTTGGCCCACCAAACCCAAAACGGAAACGTCGTCCTTCGGCGTTAGCTGATAGTGCAGGTTCGACTCGAGGGAGTACTCGCCGCGGGATTGCAACGCGAGCCCGTACGTCGCGGCTTCGGCGGGATAGAACGTCGAGCCGTCGCCGTAACTGAAGTACTGGGCGCCGACGGTGGAGGCGAGCGCGTAGCGGAGTTTCCGGTCGGGCGTGGCCCCTAAAACGAGCAACGAATCGTTCTGGTACTGGCCGCCCTCGATCCCGTCTCCGATTTCCAGGGTCGCGCTACCCGGGTACGTTCCCACGGCCGGGATCTGATCGATGACGCCGCCGAGCGAGTTCGCGCCCTGCGCCGTGTAGCCGGCCAGCGTCACGGTCGTGGAGGCGATGCCGGTGGTCGGCAGTTGCGCGCCGACGATGTTGCCGCCCGGCTCGGCGACCAGGCCTTGTGGAATCGGCACCGAGTCGTAATCGAAGGCCGCGTCCGACACTTTGCCGCCGCGCAAAATCGCGTTGGCGAATTGATCGAGGACCACACCGGGCACTGACGCGATGGAGCCTTGCACCGTACCCGAGATATAGGTGGCCAGGCCCGAGGACGAAACCGGCGGGCTGACCGCACGCGCCTGCGCACCCGAGACCGTGAACGTGTCGCTCGTCGAACCCGGCACGAACGCGGAGCCGCGCGCGCTTATGGTTCCGATCGTCCGCAGCTCGGGAGCGAGCGTGAACGCTGCTTCCTGCCGTTCGCCGGGCAACACGCGAACGCCGGAGCTGCGAACGCCGGTGAATCCCTTCAACTCGGCGGAGACCGTGTAGCTATCGGGCACGACGCCGAGGATCGAGAACTGCCCGCGCGCGTCGGTCGTCGCGGAATAGATGCCCGAGGGCGAGGCCGCGGAGATCGCGACGTTCGCGAGCGGCCGGCCCGCTTGATCGGCGACGGACCCGTAGATCGCGCCGGTGGTGGCTTCGGCCGCGACGGCCGGCTGCGGGCCGAACCAGACGGTCAGGGACAATAACATGGGGAATAATACGAAGAGCGCGCGAACGCGCGACGGCAGCGTCAATCTGATCTACTCCTCCGCCACGGGCCCATGCCCGAGGCTGCGCTATGCGTTAGTGTAGGCTAGGCAGCGAGCGGATGGGCCGGCGGCGCGCGGCCGCCCAGTTGACGGAGGTGAGGCGCCTGCGCGCGCGGCAGCGTCGCATCGGGGTCGCGCTTGACGAAAGAACGCCGGCAGCCGCGCGAGAGCGAAAAGAGAATCGCTTCGATTGCGTCGCGCACGAGGGAGGCGACGGTCGCCAGGATCGCGCGCACGAGCGCTGCGAGGAGCAGCGTGAACGCGGAGCCGAGCAGCGCGTGCGTCAACAGACTGAACGCGAGCGGTCCGCCCAGCCACACGGTGCCGCCCAGCAGCCGTCCGCCGAACGCGAGCTGTTCGATGCTTTCCATCGTGAAGAGCGCCGCGAACTGCAGCCCGAGCACGAGCGGAATATCGCGCAGCGGCGATTCGCGCGCGAGGCTGTATGCGCTCTCGATGAGCCAGTCGCGGCGCAGCGCCGAGCCGCGACGGAAGAGCGCGAACGTCCGGGCCGAGACGACGATGAGCGCCAGCAGCACGCCGGCGACGAGCGCGGGAATCACGCTAAGGTGATTGTTGTCGTTGTACCCGGAGCCGAGGACGCCGCTGTTCGAGATCGTCTCGACCAAAGCGTCGCCAACGGCCGCCGCAACCAAAGCAACGGCCAACAAAAATGGAAAACGGCGCGCCATTCCAACCACGTCGCGCTTCGCGTTCTCCCGCCGCGACGCGGAGGCCTTCGCGCGCAGCGCCGCGCGGCGGCCTTCGCGCGCAGCGCCGTGCGGCGGCCTTCGCGCGCAGCGCCGGCCGGCTGCGGGTGCCCCCTCCCGCAGCCCCGAAAACCAAATACGCTGGAAGTTGCCGCCCTGCGAGGGGAGGACTTGATGTGTGCCTGCGTCCACCACGGCGCGTTCGCGTTCGGGCTTCCCAAGCCGGACGGCGCGCATCGCTGCGGGGCGGGCGAGCCGCCGCTCCGGCGCCGCACGTGGCTCGCGCTCGCGGGATCGGGCGTCGCGCTGCTGGCCTCGGCTCCGTCGCGCGTGGCTGCGGCGCTTTATGGGACCCAAGTCGACTACGATTTCGTCGCTTCGGGCATCGTGAAGGGCTCGCAGCAGACGGTGCGCCTCCCCGACGGCTCGCTCGACGTGCGCTTCGAGTTCATCGACCGCGGCCGCGGCCCAAAGACGCGCAGCCTACTCGCCTTCGACGAGCGCGGATTCATCGCCACGCTGCGCACGACCGGTTACGATTACTACAAAGCGACCGTCGACGAGAGCTTCACAACCGCTGACGGCGGAGCTCGCTGGAAGAACAAGGCCGAGCGCGAAGACCATCCGAACGGCGAGCGCCGCTTCTACGTCAGCATGGACGGTTCGCCCGAAGAGTTAGCGGCGCTGGCGCGGGCGCTCTTGCAGGCGGGGGGCCCCGTGCCGCTGTGGCCATCGGGCCAGGCGATCCTGAGCACCGCCGGGGAACAAACGGTCTCGGCCGGCGCCGCAAAGCGGACGGTGCGGATGTACGAGATCACGGGTCTCGACTTCACGCCGTCGCCGGTGTGGCTCGACGCGGATGGTTCGCTCTTCATGTCCGGCTCGCAATGGGGCGCCGTCGTGCCCACCGGCTGGGACGGCGTGCTGCCGCAACTCTTCGCCGTCCAGGACGCGCGCGCCGAAGCCCGCGGTCGCGCGGTCGCCACATCACTCGGCCGGCATCCGGCCGGCCCCGTCGCGATCGTCAACTGTACGCTCTTCGATGCGAACGCCGGCACGCTCGTCCCGAGCGCCACGGTCGTGTTTCAAGGCGAAAAAATCGTGGCCGCGGGCGGCCCGCACACGCCGGTCCCGGCCGGCGCGGAGCTCATCGACGGCACGGGCAAGACCGTGCTGCCGGGCCTCTGGAACTGCCATATGCACATGGACGCGTCGTACGGCCCGCGCCTCCTGGCCGAAGGCGTCACGACGATTCGCGACCCCGGCAACCAGCCCGCGTATATCGCGAAGCTCAAGGCCCAACACGAGTCGGGCGAACTCGCCGGCCCGCGCGTCCTGATTGCGGGCCTGATCGACGGGGGCGGCAAGTATACGGCACCGATCGGTACCTACGCGACCGACGCGGCTAGCGCGAGCGCGCAAGTGCGCGCCTGGAAAGATCTGGGCGCCGTGCAGATCAAGATCTATAGCTCGTTCGACCCCGCGCTCGTGCCCGGCGTCGTGGCCGAAGCTCACAGCCTCGGCATGCGCGTCAGCGGCCACATCCCCGCCGGCATGCTCGCCGAAGACGCGGTCCGTCAAGGCTTCGACGAAATTCAACACGTGAACTTTCTATTTCTCAACTTTATGCCCGACGTCGTCGCTCAGACGCAAACGCCGGTGCGATTGACGGCACCGGCCGAACGGGCCGGTACGCTCGATCTCACGAGCCCGCCGGTCCGGGCCTTCATCGCGTTGCTCAAAGAGCGCGGGACCGTCAGCGATCCGACGGTCGCGATCTTCTACGACGACGCGTACCACCGCAACGGCGACCTCGAGTCGAGCGGGTTCGGCGAGGTTGCCGACTGGCTGCCGCCGCAAGTGCGGCGCGGGCTCTTGAGTGCCGCGCTGCCGATTCCGCCGGGAAAAGACGCCGCGTTCCGCGCGTCGGGCGACGCGTATCTGAAGATGGTCGCTCTCCTCCACGAGAACGGTATTCCGATCGTCGCGGGAACCGATGACGTCCTGCCGGGATTCGACACGATTCGCGAGCTGGAGCTCTACGTGAAAGCCGGCCTCTCGCCCGCCGCGGCCCTGCAGGCGGCGACGATCGTACCCGCCCGCGTCATGAAGCTGGACGCGTCGCTCGGCTCGGTGGAAGCGGGCAAGATCGCCGACCTCGTCATCGTCGACGGCAACCCGCTCGACGACATCTCGCAGTTGCGCCAGGTGGAGACGACGATCAAGGGCGGCGTGCTCTACGATTCCCGCGCGCTCTATGCATCGGCAGGCGTAACCGCGCCGACCGCGGGGTCGCGCGCCGGTTAGTCGCGTTACGCGCGCTCGAAGGCGACGGTGCCGCCTTTGATCACGACTTGAGGATCGCGCAGGGCGCGCACGTCGCGCGCGGCGTCCGCGCCGAGCAATAGCAGGTCGGCCGGCGCGCCTTCGGCTAGCGTTCCCGCCTCGACGCCGAGCAGGGCCGCCGAGGTCGAGGTTGCGGCCGTCAGGGCTTGTTGCGGCGTCATGCCGAGCACGGTTACCATCAACTCCACTTCATAGGCGTAGTTCTGGTGGAAGTTGTAGGGCGTGCCGGCGTCGCTACCGCCCGCGATCGTCACGCCCGCGCGCCAGGCGCGCGTGACGTTCTCGCGCATCTTCTCGTAAAGCTCGGTCGCTTTGCGAATCACGTAATCGGGTTGGCTGCCGCTGGCGGCGTTCTCGTAAATGCAGCTAACGGCCGCGATCGTCGGAACCAGGTATGCGCCGCGCGCCTTGAAGAGCTCGATCGCTTCGTCGTCGAGCAGGTGGCCGTGCTCGATCGAGTGGACGCCCGCGCGCAAGGCGTTCTTGATGCCGTTCGTGCCGATCGCGTGGGCGGCCACGCGCATGCCGTGCGTTCCGGCCTCGACGATCGCGGCCCGCATCTCTTCTTCCGTCAGCTGATCGAGGCCCGGCACCGCGCCTTTCGTTAGCACGCCGCCGGTAGCGATCAGCTTGATGCAATCCGCGCCGGCCTTGCGCTGCTCGCGCACGCCTTTGCGCGCGTCCCAAGGCCCGTCGGTCTCGCGACCGATGAAGTAGCCGTGTCCGCCGGTCATGCACAGTGCCCGCCCGGCCGCGACGATCGTGGGACCCGCATGGTCGCCGCGCGCGATCGCGTCGCGCAGCCCGATCGCGTTGCCCTCCGCGCAGCCGAGGTCGCGGACCGTCGTGACGCCCGCCTCGAGCGCAAGCCGAGCGTTGCGCACCGCGTCGAGCGTCCGCTCGAGCGGCGTCTTGAGCACGAACAGCGTGGTCGTGTTCGGTTCGCCGTTCGCCTCGAGGTGGACGTGCGCGTTGATCAGCCCCGGCACGACGCAGGCGGCCTGATACCGCCGCTCGACATCGGCGCCCGGGCCGGCATCGGCGCTCGCGCCGGTGTCGCCGATCCGCGCGATGCGGCCCTTCTCGATCAGCAGGGTGACGTTGGAACGCGGCGGCGCCGCCGTTCCGTCCAAGAGCGTGCCGGCCTCGATCGCGATGCGCATCAATGGTCATACGGCACCGAAGCACGGCGACTCTCTTCTGTTTCCGCGCAAGAAGCTCGGTGACTCAGGGGCGCAAAGATCGGCCAAGAGATCGGCCAAAGCTCAGAAGTCGGTCCGAAAAAAACCGTCGGCCCGTTTGATGCGACCGGGGCGCGGTCGCGCGCGTTCGCGGGCGAGCTATGAGTAGCCGACGATCACGCGGTCGGGAGTGGTCGACCGGTATTGAATCCAGGTCACCTGCGCGCGGCCGCTCATCTCGCGGAAGGGGAGCGGATCGAGACCGCGGGGCGCGGGTCCGGACAACTTCGCACCTTCCGGCCCATATTGTGAATTGTGGCACGGGCAGACGAACCGGTTCTTGTCGGCCTTCCAATCGACACGGCAGCCCAGGTGGGGACAGATCGGACTGAATATAGCGTAATCCATCACGATCGCCGGATACTTCACTTCTTGTGATGGGCTTCCGAAGAGATCGGGGCGCGTGCTCTTGAAGTTTGCGGCCTGGGCAGGTGAGAGCTTGATCGCCCAGACGGATTGACGCTCGGGTGCCGGCTTGAAGTACCCGTCGGCATAGTCGAACGCGATCTCGACTTCGATCGGCGTGCCCGGCTTGGCGTCCACCGCGCTGAACCGATCGGTTCGGAGGTCGGTCCACGTGCCGCCGACCGTATCGGCCTTCAACATCGATTCGGGAATCGTGGAGCCGAGCAAAGGCACCGAGAGCGACAACCCGATGATGCCGCCCACCGCCAGGGTCGCGTCGGCCAGAAAGCGGCGTCGCGACTGTTCCTGCGGGGATCCGGGGTTAGCAAACGACTGCGCGTGAGACGGCATCGAACACCTCCGCTCGAGCGAGCTCCGTACCGCTAGTTCCGAACAACGTACAGCGCGCACCGAGCGGTCCGCTACGACCTTCGTCAACACGCCGGCCATGGCGCGGCCATGCCCGTGCGCGACCATTGGCCCGATGTGCACCGTCTCCGTTTCCGGCGCCGTAGCGGCGCTCGTCGCCCCCACTTCCGCCCGCGTGGCGGCGGCCGTCGGCCGCGCGCTCGCGCCCTTTGGGGAGCCGGCTCTCTTGTTCGCGCGGCGGCGCGACATCCGCATCGTGCCGCTGACGCGCGGCCAGCGCTACAACGACGCCTCCGGAGCGCTGCGGCGCCTGGGCGTTGACGTGGACGCTTGGCCGGTTCCGCCGGCCGGACTGTTCGTCGTCGAAGAGCGCGCCATCTATCTCCGCTCGCCGACGCCGATGACCGTCGCGCACGAGTTCGCGCACGGACTCGATTGCGCGCTGGGTGGCGGCGTCTACCGTAGCGGCTACGATCGCACGATCCGCCGCGCGTTCGCGGCCGCGCGCGACTTCGTAACGCCCTACGCGGCCACGGGTCTCGACGAATACTTCGCAGAGTGCGTGCGCGCGTACGTCGAGGTCAACGACGCCCATTCGCCCTGGCCCAAAGCGACGCGCGCACGCCTACGCGAAGTCGATGAAGCGATGCACGCGTTCGTCGACGAACTCTTCGTCACGGGCTTTGCAGCCTGACGACCCATCCGTCACAGTTTTGACGCCTTAAGAATCTTCGGTCCCAAAGCATCCCGGCGCGGCCGCCGAGCGCGCAGCGCCGAGAAGTCTATGGCCGCCGGCCACGAAGTCCCGGCCCATGGACACCGCCACCAGCACCATCGCGGCCGCGCGCCGTAACTCGATCGACCGCGCGCTCACACGCGCCGTCCGCAAGAGGCCGGAACGCACCGCGCTGCGGTACGCCGGCCGTTCCTGGACGTACGCCGACCTCGAACGCGGGGCCGCGAGTTTGGCGGCCCACCTGGTGGGCCTGGGCATCGAGCAAGGCGACCGCGTCGCCGCTTACGGCCGGAACTCCGACGCGTACGTCCTGCTCTGGCTGGCCTGCAATCGCGGCGGGTTCGTTCACGTGCCGATCAACTACGCGCTGACGCCGCCGGAGTTCGCTTATATCGTGAACCAGTCGCGCGCCGCGGCGCTCGTCTACGACGCCGACCTCGCAGGCACCGTGGACGCCGCGAGCGGCGAACTCGCGGTGCGCGCCCGCGGGCGCTTCGAGGGCGAGGGTGAGACCTTCGACGTCGTGACGGCCGCCCAGCGCGGCCTGCCGTTCGCCGCGGACTCGCCGGATGAGGCGGACCTCGCCCAACTGCTGTACACGTCGGGCACCACGGCCGCGCCCAAGGGCGCGATGATGACGCACGGCGCGCTGCTGGCGGAATACGAAAGCTGCATAATCGAAACCGACCTCCGTTCGGAAGACCGGGTCCTCGGTGCGCTCCCACTGTACCACTCCGCGCAGATGCACTGCTTCACGATGCCGCATCTGCTGCTCGGCGCCTCGACGACGCTCGT
>Ga0116229_10009073_pt1 | contig 15290 bp, 14 predicted proteins | sample S1TSphgellanicum_3_FD_87313 | JGI IMG/M metagenome (GOLD analysis project Ga0116229, IMG submission 87313) | Host-associated microbial communities from peat moss isolated from Minnesota, USA - S1T2_Fc - Sphagnum magellanicum MG | ecosystem: Host-associated > Plants > Peat moss > Unclassified... | reverse complement strand
GGATGCAGCTCTAAAGTGGGTTTGCACTTTGCCAAACTCAAAAGGCAGCATCACTAGATGTGGCATCACATGTTAGTAAATCTTGATACATAGCTGGTACAACTCCTCGTCTTTTCGATAAGATTCGAATGCCTCTCGGATGATTTCACTAATTTATTCCTTATATAACTCCCATTTTTCAACTTGGCTCCTCTTGCTCCTCTTATAATAGATCAAAAGTTTGGCTTTCATAAGTGCATGCTCCATTTTCATGTTGTCAAACTCTTTCATTTGGTAGTGGTAAAGGTCTACAAGCTCCACCCTCTGCCTTAGTGCCTTCATCTATTCTACTAACGCATCCAACTCCTCTTGAATCACACTAGGATTCTTCTAAACCTCCTCCAAATCTTACTATAGCAATTGGATTTTTTTGGTTGACTGTTATAGTTCCATTTGTTGCTTTGCATGGTTTTGATAAAATATTCATTTTTTTCCTTTAATTGCTCTACCCTCCCTTTGGCTGAAAAAAGTAACTTTTGAATGAAGGTTAGAGATTGTTCCATTGTTTTTTGGTTTGCTTGTTCCTACTCCAAAGCTTGTTTAAACTTGGCTTGTTTTGAATAAATGGAACCCAACATCTTACCAATTTCAACAAGGTGTTTGTTGAGATTTGGTAACTCACTCTGGTAGTTGGAGTTTTTAGTTTCCAACTCCAAGACCTTTTTCCTTATGCCTTCTAAGTTATGTAGCTCCGTCTACAAATGTTGTATTGTAAAAGCGTCCTGCTAGCTAGCCTTTTACAACTATAACAATTGGCCTTTCAAACCCGCTAACTTTTGCAAGTTCTTCTACAACACCTCCTCTACAACCTTCTTTTATGGCTAACTAAAAAATTGTCGAAATGTTGCTCATTATTTGGGCAAACTTTTTCGACTAGAGTTAGTGGTCCTCTAAACCTTTTAATGAAAATAAAACCGAAAGAGCTAAGACCTTTTCAGGTCCAATTGGTGGGGGAAAAAGTCCACCCCATACCAAAAATGAAGTATCAAGAGGTAGTTTTTTGGCTACCTCATTTGAACTTTGTACAAGGTTGCAACTGGAAAAAAATTCTGATGAAGTATCCATTTTCAGTATATTGCCTATTGGAATTGCCTCTCCTTCTAGCCGTTGGTGCAATTGGCAAAAAAGGTTTGTAGGGGTTTATGCTGTATTTGTAGGCATTGAACATGGTTTTGGTTGAGGTTTTACACCAAATTTTTTTTAGTTTGATCCAGACTCAAACTTCTTGTTTTTCCCTTCTTCTAGGGACTTGATGCTTCCGATGACCATTGAGCTGAAATGCACTTCCTTGGGGACAATATAGGATTTTGGGGATGAAGCTAGCCCAAATTCTAAGACCATAATGCTAGTAACAACATTAGTGAAATTTTTGGTCACTTCAATGTTTTTAGTTGGGTATTTATACCACCAATTTCCTTGATGTCCTCCATCTCCTCATTGATGTCAATGGCTATGCGCCAAAAATGTGCTCTCGAAACTTTGATAATTCTTCCAACTTGAGCTTCTAGTAATGGTTTTGGCAGCTCCTTCCTCCTTCTTGTCTGATTCCGGTAAGATGACTATCATGTCTACCAAAAATTAATTTCGGAATAGGATGTTTACCACTTGTGTAGCTTCAAATTTGGTGTCGAGTTTCGTTGGTGTAGACAAATCCCACAACCTACTATATAGGTTGTTGAAAATTATAGTTGACAAATTCACCTTCACCCTTTGTTCTATTAACACAACATAATTCATCAATTTTTTTGCCACGTAGGTGAGTCAACTACCCTTTAACTAGATTACTTGGATTAATGTTGGTAATTTAGCTATATACATTCCCTTCAGAAGGGAAACCTTTTGGCCTTCTTGGTTGACAAGTGTTTTTAGTGGTGCAATTTTTCGGTAAATGATTGCTTCCTTTTCTTTTTCCTTCTCCTTGGTGGGCTTGGCTGGTAATTTGTTGATGTTTGTTTCTAATAGCTTGAGCATTTCCACCACTATCTTTTCGATTATGAAAACCAAAACTCCTTCCATAACTGATTCTACAATTTCTAGATTGAACTAGGTGATGGCCTATAGAAATTCCTTCATTAGTGGTCAGATCAAACTTAATTACATGTCCAATAAATAAAAAACACCAACATGTTAAGCCCACTCTAAATCCCTATTGACGATCCACCTTTGAAACTTCTCCATTTCTGAAAAAATTATCTTTCTCCTATCAAAAATAGTCACAACCATTTTTAATCTCTTTTTTTCTTCACGATCAAATTCCAGTGCAACTTGGCTACCACCTAGTTTGGATTCTAAACTCTCTCTCCTCTTCATATTTTCTGCCATTTCTTTGCTAATGTTTCCTTTCATTTTCACCAATAACAAATTAGTAAATTTTTTTGTAGCATAACAATATGAAAGAAGAGAAACCGAATGAACAATTCCCTCTTTTATACTGAAGTTTGGGTGCCTAAATTCGATGCCGATTATAAAAACCGTTTGGAAAGTATAGATGAATTTATATCCTTCCAATGTTGGTTCGCTGGTTTGGATGAAAACACAATCAATCATGATTACCTTGACTCTAGAATCTGCCCTAATAAATTATGGGATGGAATCTTGATTTGTAGATTCCAAACCATCTATTCATGACAATTCCACTGTGAAAAGTTCAGAATCTAGCCCACTGATTCTGGGTTGGAATCTTTGGTCGAATATTCCAAATCGAAATTGGTCATGGCTAGTTCCAAGTTAGACTTTATTGTTGAACCGGAATTTCCAACAACTTTAGTAATAAGGTGTCTTACAATGGAAATTCAACTTTTTAGTTCATCATTATTGAAATTCATTAAACCAAAACTCCTTTTTGGTTTAGTAGATCCATGTATTGGTTATCCAATGTCAGCAATTGAATTTTTTCAATTGATTGAGAATTTCAGTGCAATCATTTTTTGGTAAAAACATCTTGAAAATTTTCTTTTGAGTCCTCCTTGTGCTCTCCTCCCCCTTCTATGGTAGCTTCTAGTCCTCTAGAAACTTTTCCCAAATATCGATAAGGTTTGAGTTCGTTAATGTTCACCAAATGGGATTTGGTTCAAACTTGTCAATATTGACAAGTAGTACAATATTGTTGGGGAAACAATATTGTATTTTATACGGGCCAAACCACCATTTAAAAAACTTTTTGATGTGTTCCTTTCTGCCTTTTAGAAACCAAAAAATTGTGTCCCCCATGTAAAGAATTTTTTTATTTTGTGGTTTTGTTAAACCCATAACATTGTGTTCCATTGCCTTGTACATGTCCTATCCTTTGCATGTTGGCAAGTTAAATGCTCTAATTTTGCCATGTGACTAATCAGAATATGGGTAGGAAATAAATTTTGATTGAGATGTGAATTGTTCATGGGTAGCAAGTATTTCATTGGCATCAAAAGACAAAGGCCATAGACCAACTAAAATAGAGTGTGTCCCGTGGTTACCTTGAATATTATGCGGTAAACATATAGAACCATGTGTAGGTGTTCATCCTAGTCGATGCGAATTTCATTCACCAACTTAATAAACAATGGACCAATACTTTGTTGGTAGATAATGCTTGTCCATTACCTTGCAGGTAATAAATGGTCAAGGTTGTATGTTATAACAATAAATGGTTTGTAAAAATCTCAATGGCATTGTTGATAAAGTGAGTGCCCTAATCGTTTACCAAAATAAGCGGACACCCAAATCATGTGAGAATGAATTCGTAGATGAATTTTATTGCCATGGCTGTTGTATCTATGTGTAGTGCCTTTGCTTCCACCCACTTGGTGGCATAGTTGATCACTACTATAATGTATTTGTTTATGGTATACCCACTCATGGGTTTCATTGGGCCTACAAAATCCAATCCCCACTTCATGAAGGGTTCTTCTTGTAAAAAAATTACCAATATCACTATGTTGTTTTGTATTAAATTCCTTGTTTGCTAATAGTTGTCAGAAGTTTGACAATAATAGGATTATAAGAATTTGAACCTAAACCTTTGACTTTAAAACTAAAAACCAAAAAACCTGTGAATTCATATTGGTTCAAACCAATGCTAATTCGGTACGAACTTTTGAACATATTAGCTTAATCTTGGTATTCCCTAGATTTTTCATATTAATTTGATTTTGTCACTAGGTCCAAAATACAATTTGGGTTAGTATGAATTTGATATTAAATTTGATATAGAATTGGTATGAGGTTGATATTACCTTAGGCTCCTACTAATGTTGATAGGTTTCAAGGATTTAAGGTAGGTTTAACTTCATGTTATGGGTCAAATTCTAAAATATTCAAATTAAAAATTCGAATTTTGTTAGAACTTGAAGATGCTATCATTTTAACCAAGTTCTCTAGGTAGATAAATATTAACTTTATTTTAAAAATGTAAGTTGGCCCTCCAAATTAAACAAGTTATTGCATTTGATTGATTGTAAATAATTTATATTACATAAATGTTTACTTAAAATTATGTGCATTAGTTAAACAAAAAATATTACACAAATTTTTTAATTTAATTGTGAGTAATGGAAATGAAATTAGATTTGAATTTTAATTGAATCAGCTCATGAATTTGTAATACCCTAGTAGGAGTGGGGGAGTTCCATAAGTGCTTTGCATTCCCTTGATTCCACATTGGGTGGGCACATACTTTGGAAACTCCCTATCCCTTGGGGGCAGAGCCAACAAAATTTGGGAACACCAGTGGGAGCATTAGTGGGAACATTCAGTGAAAACATGATGAACAAAAGCCCAAGGCTCCCTACTCACAACCAAAGAAAGCTTCAAGGGAAAAGGAAATCCATCCGCAAACAAAAGTGAAAGGGATCTGATCTGCAGCGACGAGCACCAACAGACCCAACCCAAGAAAAAAGAAAAAAGTCTGTCGAAGAATCTATCGATCGATCTATTGAAATATTTCGTCAAATTGCCGACGACAAAATTATACCCAAATGTGATGACAATTCTAGGAATTGATCGTGAATTGCAAACATCTGCAGAGCATCGATCCAAATCCCTCCCTCAAATTCGCTACCAAAACACCACACAAAACGGTAGGTAATGCAAATCTCATCTCAAGCCAAGCTCTGGTCTGTCCTGGTCTGCTAGTGGGCTTCACAGCCAAGGTGCAAAACCCTTGCTTCTTTCTCCTTGGCGACATCATCTTCGTCTTCTGTGGAATTCTGTACTCCGTGTTGTTGTTGTTGCGGCGATGATGGTGATACAGCTTGACCTTGTTCTTTCTTGCTATGATCGAAGGGAGCACGGGTTTTGTGGATTAGGTCGACGTGGAAAGAACGGACGGGGTTTCTAGGGTTTCTAACGGGGAAAGAACGGAAGAGAGTTGTTCCAGACGCTCTTCCCAAGTTCCCATATCTGTTTTGCGAGCTTCAGGGACAATTTAGTTGTGTAGCAAGAGTGCAACAATGGCAGCGCAAGTGACCTCCGCTGCTGCTCTTTGGAGCCCTGCACGATTCAGGTGTTCTTGCAGATTATTGGCGCTGAGGAAGCCGATGGGGACACGAGGCTCTGGAATAGGAATGAGAGCGTTGCAGACGATAGTGGCAGGAGAAAAGCTTAGAGGGAAACAGAGCCAGGTGAAGCTTGCAGAGAACTTTTCGAGTAAGCCAGGGGGGACGGCAAAGAATGGAAGGAGAAGTCTAATGGTGGTTCGTATGGCGATGAGGGAGGAGTCCTCCTTGCGAGAGGTTTACCAGGGGATTTATGGTCCATGGTCTGTGGAGGATGTTGATGTTCGTGAGGTACCTACATATTTCCTTTGCATGAACTTCTTGCAATTTGTGCTTTGTGGATGCAAGGTGAATGATCTGCTTTTGTACCCTGGCAATTTGAACTTCAGAAAACTCAGCCAAGATCATCATGCTAAGGTTATTGCCCTCAGCAATCTTCTTCCATTCTACAGCAGATTCATCAAGTGTCCTGAGTTCTATAACTCTTCCAGTAGCACTGGACTGATGCCAACATCCATCCCAGAATTGAAATCAAGAAGAGTAGAGCTCCTGCCCTTATTCTGAGGCTGAACATCCCAGGCAGTAAGTAAGAATGATGGCAGTGCCAGATGATTGCAGAGAGTGGTAAGAGAGTAATTGTCTTGAGCACTTGCAAGTAGTACACACTGCACTGTATGTCAATATGATTCATGGATGCATTGAAATGGATGTCTCAGTTGAGCTACTGCACCTGCACTAACAGTCAATATGATTTGTGTTAGGAGAACACAATCTTCAATTTACATACCATATGGCTCTTCTGTGAAGCTGGGTAAAGAGGATATGGGCAAAAGCAAACTGCAATCCATGTGCTCATAGGGTTGCCATTTCAACTCCAAAAATTGGCCAAAACCCATCCTGCATTCTATACAAATCCTGGATTTCAGTGAGTATTGTGTGGCATGCTCAACTTCACTGTGCTGCAGGTGATATTGTATCGGGGAGGCTTGGTGACTGCTGCTTCAGCCTTTCTCATTGCAGCGTCCACCGTATGTTTGAGTGATGAATTTCCACTGAAAGCTGCACTCCAGAGTTCATATGACATCTTTTATGCTGTAGGGGCAGGTGGGCTTGGTGTGGCTCTACTGCTCATCCACATCTATGTCACACCCATAAAACGCACACTGCAACTATTTTGGGCACTTGGTGTGGCTGGCTCCCTAGGGGTTGCACTGGCCCTAGCAAGGCCAGCTGACCAAGGCTTGGTGACCTATGTGCTAGAGCATCCTACAGCAATCTGGGCTGTGGGCCCACTCTTTGCAGCTCTTACAGGGCTTGTTTTCAAAGAAGGTAAGATACCTTGCTTGTCCATCGAGAACTTTTATGACCTATTATGGTAAACTGTTTAGTCCAGGATTTGATGAACAAACCTCATGCTTTCTAAATGGAGGCCTATGCCACTCGGCAACCATTCTTTCAAGATCTTGAAGTTTGGCAGAAAGTGGATTCTTGTGCAAGCTGCATGCATGCACAAGACTCTGCAGAATTATCACTTAAAAATCAAGATCTTTTGGCATTTGGGCATATAGTGGTTCTGTGGATTGGGTGCATGTCAGCAGCAGGATTGGCATTCCTGTGCATTTGTGGACATTTGTCAACAGAACTGCTGCTTGCAGGGGAAAATGGTGTTAGTATGTTGTGCTTGAAATTTTGTATCAGTAGACACAGATGAAAAACTTGGAAACAATCTGTGGTGCAGGACTGTGCTATGGCAAGCTGGAGGCAGGTGCCCTGGTCTTTGTTATTCCAACATTACTACTTGGTCGTCTGGTAACTGCTGCCCTCAATTCAATTCTCAGTGGATCTGAGGGGTTGTCATTATGCACTTTTGATTTATCTACCTCTGCACTAGTGCAAGTAAAACAAGTCAACCTTTCTTTTGGCCACCTCAAACTGGAGGAAGTAGCAAGTTAATAATGTCTGCTGACTGGTTTTGTTCGTTTTGGTTTCTCGTGCATGTGCCAGTCAGGACTGATGGATGAGAAGGTGCAGTTTGGCTTGCTACTCACATGGATGACTCTGTTTTCACTGTTTGCATCCCGCAAGTTTACTCAACCTATCAAGGTGAACTGTTGCTGATATGCACATACCAGATTAGGCAACATAGTCATGTACCATGTCACTGTACATCTCTCCCTCATGTTCTATCCTGTTATTAGAGTTGTCACAAATCCAACTTCATGTAACTTTGTTGTTGTGTTCCTTATCACCTTGTCTATCTTCACTTTCACTGAAGTGGGCTGTTGGGTTTGGAGATGGGAGCAGGATGATATAGGTGACAAGTCTGTTTTCATGTTCAATGCTCTCCCGGAGGAGTCAAAACAAGCAGTGATAGCACGCATTCAAGAAGAGCAGTCAGGAAAGGAGAAAGTGGAATGAGGGCCAATGAGAGAGGTATCGATGGCATTGAGCTGCCCATCAAACAAGTTGTATTTTTACTTTATGCCATCTTTTATGGGTTTCTTATCCCTTTTCAGTGGGATGAGTTTGAGAGAAAATCTGAAACAGTGTGTATGTTGTAGTGACTAGACGCCCTGGTCACATTCACAGTGGTGATTAATTGATTGTATTCTACTGTGTGCAGAACTGTTGTTGAAAGAGCAAGATGTGTTTTAGATATTAGAGTAGAAAAGGCTCAAGAAGAAGGGCCATGAGTTTTGCCTGTAATTTTGTACACTTACAAGAATGAGTAGAATGAGCTATATGCCAAAATGTTTGGAATATTCCAGAATAAAAAATGGACTTTGTCAAGAGTTTGTCAGAACAGAATCCTTTCCGTGTTTGTGCATGGAACTGGTGGGTGAATTGGAGAATATTACAATTGCTTGCTCACTGTTGGTTGTCAGTGTTTTGCTTGTGGAGCTGCTCATAATATGTAAAGTTCTTGGCTCCTTGAATGTCAAGGTATGTTGACAAGCTCTGACAGTTGCTAATGACTGAGATAGCTGCAGCAAGTTGAGGCACAAGCTTTGTGTCTGCTGGTAACCTTCATCATCAATCCAGATTTGAAAAGCCAAGGTTGATGGATGCATGCATGGTAGGCTTCAGCTTGTGGAAGCTTTAATCGCTGAGCTTCAACTAAGGCTCAGCAATGTCCGACCTGATCAAAGAACTTTGAGATAGCCACCACCGATCAGATTATGAGTCTCTGATGCTCCAGCATTGCAAATTGTTGAACAAAGATGTCAAGTTGATATCTTCATACGAAGCTTTCCCGATTGATTGTGATATGGCAATGGCAAACACTTGCCTGCAGCCTCCTGGTGTGTTTGGTCCCTTGGCTTTTTGCACCTTTTCCTCAGATAGGCTGCAATAGTGTTTCCAGAGCAATAAAAAGTGAGAAAATTGCATATAGATATACACACACAAGTTTTAGGGTCAACTCTAGTGTTGATGCTGACTAGTTCCAAGAGTTAACACTGTCAGGTTAGTGATGCCACCTGTTATGCAATCAAACGAAGGACTTGGAAGTGTACCTACCTTGCAGAACTGAAAGTCATTTGTGGAGATGTAATGTTCGTCATGTCTCAACAATGGACCTGTTCTGTGACTGCATACCATTGCACACCTCAAGACTGTGTGCTTCAACGACTTGCACATAGATTCCTGCATTTTGTAACAAACGCAAAAATCCACAATGTCAAACCACAAACCATAGCCATTCTCCAGACTTTTCTGAACTCTGCTGGAAAAACCGTAGTCAAGAACTGGACTGCAATGTCTTTCACAACTTGTGTCTCAGAACCAAAGTTTTCTACCCTGACCCAATTTGCCTATCTTTCTCATAAATTGGCTTTGTGGAGCAACACAATTGTCTTTCATCCGCTGTTGGAATTGGAAATAGAAAAATAGAAAGAAAGGAAATGGAATATCTGTAATTGAGCATCACTTACAACAAGTAAGCTTTTGTTCAGCTGCATGGGTCTCAGGAATTTCAAGCTTCTCGTCCTGAAGCCAGATCCTCTTCTCCTGGCCATCAGGTCTGCAGATGGTGACAAGAGCTCGAGTGTTGCAGTATAAGCAGGAGATCGGTATCCATCCTCAGCATAGCTAGCTGGTGATACCCAAGACGGATTATCAAGCCACAGTGTTTGGTTCACTCCATTGCCTGCTGCAGCCACCTCTTGTGTCCTGGAGAGAAACCTTGCTGGTGAGCAAGGAATCCGCAAACATCTGACAAAATTATTAGCCTGATCATCATGATCTGCCTTGCAAATTTGGTCAGATTGCACCATTTGCTCTTGCTCTGCAGCAGCCAGCACAGTATATGGCAACTTTGAACTTTGAAGCTGATGCTCATATCCAAGGTTGCATGTGAAGAGGTCCGATCTATGGCCACACCTTGCAACATCAAGCTCTGAAACACAGTTGAGATGTGTATTAAACTTTACTAGTGATGATGTGATGGTTGCAGGCCTGGCTTCATTATGAGACTCAGGATGAAGGTCAAGATGCTGTCGGGATTTTGCAAAAGCTGCTGTTGCTGCAGCATCCTTTGGCCACTCTGACTTCACTCTGCATTTTCGCAGAAGTGTTCTCAGGCTTGAGCTTGGGCTGGCACTTAGATCAGAGGATGAATGCTCAGATGACTCCTGTGAGGTGGTGCTTAAGGAGACTTGTGAATTCGAGTACGAGACGGACAAAACTGTTGCATCAGTTGCAGAGTGCTGATGATGCACCTCCGCATCTGAAACTGAGGACATCAGGATCAAAGATGATGAATCTGGCCTTTGATGATTCTCGCATGAAGTGGGGCCACAAAAAATGCTCGTAGGTGATGATGCAAGGTTCATCCCATCTGAAGGTCATTTCAACAACTCCCCAATTTGTTCAGTTCAGAAGAACAACAAAATGCCAAAAAGATCTTGATAGAATCATTCATTTCTTCTTACATTGAAGTCCTTCCATGAAAACAAAATGCTCAGGAGATGGAGCTTCCTACCTTGCACTACTTGGTGGTGGTGATGATGGTGCTCATGATGGTGTTGCTGCTGGTGTTGCTGCTGATGATCATGATCATGATGATAATGATACCCATGATACCATGAATTCTCAGAAGCATCTTCGCTTGATTCCAAGCTCTGTAGTCTCCTGGAAGTTGGACCAGACATGGTGCCTAATGAGCTTCTTCTCAAAGGAGATTGCAAGTTCGAGGATTGTGGAGTGAGTACTGATTCCAATGGGCAGCTTTTCAATACGTCTATCCATCTCTCCATTGAACCAGATTGTCGCAAATGCGCTGTCGAAGAAGGCTGTGAGCACTGATCAGAAGGCGAGAATCGTCGTTGCACCGCAGGAGGAGCAGCAGGGAGATCATTGCTGGGAGGATATCTGCTGTGCGACTGAAGCTGATCTGCAGCTTTTTTTGTGTTGGCATCGAACTTGTGTACTGTTGCAGCAATGAGTCGCGGAGGAAGTTGTAAAACAGGAGGTTGTCCTACTGTGGTAGTTTTGCAGGGTTCCGATGGAGCTGCTCCTGCAGCAGCAACGGCGGCAGAGTTTTGATCGACCTTGGGTTTGCCTGGAGCTTCTTCCCATTTGAAGGGCACAGCAAGTGCATGCTTGCTAGGAGTGGGAAGCGGTGACATTGTGTTGGTAGAGTCGACGAGGAATCTGGCAGCTGCTGGTGCCACCAGATCGATGAGCACCGCAGTTTGTTGACGAATCTCCAGCTGCTGATCCACCAGATTGCTGAACCTTGCCGCACTGGCCGCAGAGCAGCTCGAGGTCGTGGATGCAGTGTCCGAGACTCCCGAGCTCATGCGCGCGTAGTAGCGACGGCTGCTTCGGAAGCTACCATCCCTGGTAGTACAGGCTGCCGAAATTCGAGCCTCATGAGCTGATGCGTTACCCGGATCTCCGCGACATTCTTGATCTCCACCAGTTCGTGTTGCTCCTAGATTCTCTTGCTGTTCGCCCCGTTTGCAGCTTGCGCTTCTCTTCTGAACTGCGTGCTCGACATACGAAATCGGGTAGCATTTCTTCCTGGAGAGTTTTCTCGCCAATGCGCGCGACTCGCTTCCTCTTGCGGTGATGGTGCGACGAGCTCTGCCGGGTGCTTCCTCCCACTTGAATGGCACCGCTGCTATCGGCTTGCGCATCGGACTGTCCTCCGGCGACTCGTTCAGGCTGTCCCATGCGATGGAAGCCGAGGGTCGACGCTTGACGTTGTAGCCGTAAGAAGCTCGCGGGACTGATCCTCCTCGTATGTTATTGCAGCTGCTGGCCCTCTCCAACGTCGTCCCCGTGCCCGCTCTCGCTGCGCTCGCACCGGCTTGCGTCTCCAGCTGCGCCCGACCTGCTGCAGCATATGCACAAGCTGCTGGATACGATGCTGCAACTCTAGTCTCGACCACGTCCTCGCCACTAACCCATCGACGCCCTTTGATGGTATTGGACCTCTCGAGAACTTGCAGCTCGTTAGAACTCGCGGACAGCAGCTCCAGATCCGCGCTCACACAGTAATTTCTCGAGCTCAGGAGATTGTCACCTGGCAGCTTGCATTGAGCTTCTTCTTCTGCTACAAGTTCCGCTTCAGCTTCTGGTTTGTCGTCACCATATTCCTTTTCCGGGTTCTTGAGCGTCAGCTCATTCTCATCACATATTGTTGCCAACTCTCCCACGCAGCTGCTGCTCCTTCTTGCGTCTACTGCACTACTACTGGAGTCCGCGAGCTCGGCCGGTGTTCCAGGAAGTGATATTTCCCCGCTCCATTGCTGCCAGTTGTGGAAACTACTAGTGTAGCCGGACCTCAGCTTGTCCATACTCCGCGACAAGAGGAAGCAATCCACGTTCCGCAATGAGCTACTGCCAGTACTGAGGAAGAAGCTGCTCAGATTCTCAGCTGCAGCGCTGCTGTTGGGGTGGTTCATGGAGAGCTGCTGCAATATAGGAAGCTGCTGCTGGATCTCCTGGTGGTACTGAACCTGACCAGCAGGGTCCTCGTGTCGCTGCGAAGTCTGGAAGCTGTTCAGGAGTCGATGATGATCAGGAGAGTTGGGTGCAGCTGGTGCTGCACGATCTGCAGCAGTAACCGCAACAGCTGCATTTGAGCTGCTACCACTAGTGATCACACTAAGAGCACCACCATGATTGCTCATGTAGCTGCTTCTCAGCTGGTAATCCCTGCGCCCAGGAAATGCAAATTGCTGCAACACGCAGTGATCATTCCCTGTTGTCGCAGCTTCCATTCTAGACATCCTAGCTCGTGGGTACAAATTCTTCAGCAAGCAAATGAGATCAACTCTGGAACTAGTACCAAATTCCTCCTTGCTGCAGCTGCAGCTTACTTCTCTCTCCCCCCATGACTAAGTAAAACAAGCAAACCAAAAAAAACAAAACACTAAAACCCCACAACACAACCCCAAGAAAATTTGCTACAATAATGATACTAAATCATGAAAGCTGCAAGTTCACAACCTGAGACTTCATGCCACAGCAACAACAGCAACAGCAGCACACATTTAAACTCTAAAACCTCTCTATCATGCCACAACAACAACAAAACCACACATAACTCCAAAACCTCAATTATGCAACAACAACAACAGCACACAACTCTCCAAAACCTCTATTTATGCAACCACAACAAGAACCCTTCAACAACAATAGCGCACATTTTACTCCATTTATGCAACAACAACAAGGGAAGAGTTCAACAATAAGGGCACACATTTGACTCTCTAAAACGTCTATTATGCAACAACATATCTAACTCCATATCCTTCCACAACAACAACCACAACAACAACAACAACAAATGTTTAAACTCAGCTGCACGATCTTGGTGTCTGATCTTTGTATTACCCAATCTAGAGAAAGACTACATCACAACTTAGCTTGAGAATTTATGGGAGTAATTTCCAACCTCTTCATTTCCTAAAACTTTTTGATGCTCAAGTTACTAGGTGAGAGATGCAAGTTCATTCAATGACAAACACAGGTGGGTATGATGTGAAGGAATGAAGGAAGGAATTATAAAATCAGTTTTTTCTTCTTCCTTTGGTAACCCCCTCTCTCAATGGGGAAGAGTTTTTCTTTATTTATTTATTTATTTATTTATTTATCTTTATTGGGGGGAGGAGGCCTTTGGGGGGGGGTGAGAAGAGGGTTTCTAGTTTATGTCAGGTTTTTTTGTTATGAAATAAAGCACAAAGTTTCATTGGCCTTGATTCTTTCTAACATGTGAGATTCTCAAATGGTTAGGTATTAAAGTATGTCCTAATTTTTTTACTATTAAAAAACTGTTGTTTTGGGGTTTTGAAATTCCTAGTAGTAGGCACAAAGCATTGAATGAAATTAGCTTATACTTGAACTCAGAGACCCTGACTTAGTCTATGCACGGGAGATTTGTAATATTTAGAAATAATTTAAATGGATTTTTTGGGGGGATTTTACCATGGTAACAACTTGGGTGCTAGTTTACCCAAGGTCTTTGGTTTCATCATACTTGAGTTCCAGGATGAAGAAGATTCTTAGTTCATAATTAGAGCAATAATTATCTCAATGGGTGCTAGCCTGCTAGGTAGTTAACGTTTAGTTTTTTTCAAATTTGGGTTGGGTTGGAGGGGGTCCCTATACCTGAGATAAAAGAGCTATTTGTCAACACACTTAAAGAGTCTTAAATGTGTCCTAGGATTTTAAGGCCTCTTTGGGGGATTGCTTGGGAAACTGGGTGCTCACTGACTGGCTCACTTCTGCCTGACCTCATGCCTGCCTCCCAGGGAAGTGGTTTGGTTATTTGAAAAGCCAAAAATGCCTACAAAATATAGGGGATTTGATAGCCATGGGATCAAGGGTTGGAAACCCTAGAATGATTCCCATTGTACCTATGGAGAGCTAGCAATTAGATAGAAGTCTGGCCTAAACCCACTGGTCATATATTTCATAACCCATTGGTCATATATTTCATAACATCTTACTCACAGCAACTAATATCATGGCAATAAATTACAAATTATCATTCAAATATTGTGTGTGCATCCATATAATATGCATACAATAAAATTATATGCACAATTAAAGTGATTTCATCCCATTATTTGACTTTGCAATTTCTCTTCACCATCCCACACTTGAAAAAATCATGGGCATCCAAACTAGTGGTAATGATATTTGAATGTACAACGTAGTCAAATGTGACTTAGTTCATTAAAATGTTATTTTTCCTTTAAGAACTTGAAATCAAAGAAATTTCCTTTGCCTTGTTATTGGACTTTTTTAGTGAATTGGGTGTTGGTTGGGGAAAAAAAAAAGTAATAAAAAGGTTTTAAATGGCCTTCTAGGCAACAATAGCTAATGGTAATGAATTTATGTACAATTTTCATTTAAATCATACTCATAAAAAAATATGTTACAACTTTCAAATTTTAGAGGTGTAACTGATATTTGAATTTCAAGTTCAAGGAATGTTTAAAATGAAAACAAACCTGCATTTCAACACATGAACAATATTACTATTTTGTTTTTAATAGCTACAATAATTTTGCAATAGATATGTTATCTCCACTTGGAAATTGATTTTTGGAATCTCGATTCCTAGTAATCATATTATTCAAACCATAGGAAAGGATAATAATAATCATTTTCATTTCTTGTGGGAAAGATTCAAATACCATCCAAAAACTTTTTGGTGGGGGGAGGGGGGGGGGGGGTGGGGGGGGGAAATAAAAAGGGTTTTTGGTTTTTTTTTTTTATTTTTTTGGGTTTTCATTGTGAAAGTGTATTTTGAATTTTACT
>Ga0116229_10009072_pt1 | contig 15291 bp, 16 predicted proteins | sample S1TSphgellanicum_3_FD_87313 | JGI IMG/M metagenome (GOLD analysis project Ga0116229, IMG submission 87313) | Host-associated microbial communities from peat moss isolated from Minnesota, USA - S1T2_Fc - Sphagnum magellanicum MG | ecosystem: Host-associated > Plants > Peat moss > Unclassified... | reverse complement strand
TACACGTTCGCGCGGCGCGGCACGTGGGGGCTGGCCGAGGCGATCACGATCGACCCGCGCAACGGCATGCGCGAAGCGGGCAGCGACCGCCGCCGCTCGAACGGCGCGGCGCTAGCGTACTAGCGGCGAAAGCTCCACCGCCCGACAACACACAGAATCCAGGCGCCGGTCCGCCCAGTCAGCGAGCCCGCCGCTAGAGATTCGCCGCCAGAAACGCCTGCACGCGCGGCCAGACGTCGCGCGAACCGTTGTTGCCTTCGGGCCCGTGCCGAAAGAAACCATGGTCCTCGTCCGCGTACACGTGAAGTTCGTAGGGCTTCGCGAGTTCGTCGAGCTTATGGGCGATCTCGTCGATCTCTTCCTGAGGAATGTACGGATCTTTGCCGCCGAAGGCGAACAAGAGCGGGGCGGTGAGATGCGGCGCCATCACGAGCATCGCCGGACGGGACGGAGCGGGCGCGCGCGCGATCTGCCCGCCGTAGAAAGAAACGGCCGCGCTCACGAAGGGCAGCGTCGCCGACAGAAACGCGATCGAGCCGCCGAAACAGAATCCCCAGGTGCCGATCTTGGAGTCGCCGCCCAGGTGCTGCTTCGCGAAGGTCCCCGCCGCCGTCAAGTCGGCCACGAGTTGCTGCAAGTCGATGGCGCCGGCCGCGGCGCGTCCCTTCGCGAAACCGGCTTCATCGTGCGTTGCATCGAAGTGCGGGTCGGTTCGGTGGAATAGCGCGGGCGCGACGCCCAAATAACCGGCGCTCGCAACGAGATCGGTCAGCGCTTGGATGTCGGCGTTGACGCCGAAAATCTCCTGGAGTACGAGGATGCCGCCGCGCGGCGTTCCGTTCGGTTCCGCCACGTAGGTGGGCATCTGTTCGCCCGTGACGTCGAGGTCGACCCAATACTTCTTCATGGGCGCGGCGTTCGCGTGCCGCGCCCATGAAATCCTAGCGCTACGAGTGCGCGGGCACCTTGCGCAACAGGTCGCCTAGTCCGAACGCTTCCATGACCTGACGCTGCACCGGAGCCGCGGCCGCGTTGATCGCGCCGGCGGCGGGATCCTCCGGCACCGTCGTGCGCAGCGGTCGCGTTCCGGCGGGCGCGTTGGCCAGTTTGAGAATCGCGACCGCGACGTCGCGCGGATCTCTGCCCGCGGAGGCCGCGGTCATGCCGGCGTTCATGTGCTCGGCGTAGTTGGCGGCGGCGCCATAGGCCGCGACCCGCGCGGCATCATCGGCTTCGACGATCTTACCGAAGATCTCGGTCGCATACGCGCCTGGTTCGACGATCGCGACGTCGATTCCGAAGGGCGCGAGTTCGTACGACGCGACTTCGGCCTGCGCCTCGAGCGCCCACTTCGATTGGACGTAAATCCCGCCATACGGCACCACGAAGCGACCAACCACCGACGACACGTACACGATGAGGCCGCTGCCGCGTTCGCGCATCGCCGGCAGGAACGCCCGGTTGACGCGCAGCGGACCGATCACGTTGGTCGCGAATTGGCGCTCGGCTGCGGCCGGCGTGAAGGCCTCCTGAATCCCGAAATATCCGTTGCCGGCGTTGTTGATCAACGCGTCGACCGCGATGCCGCCGGCCTGGATTAGCTTCGCCGCCGCGTCGACCGAGGCGTCGTCGGTGACGTCGAGTTCGACGACCGAAACGCCCGCCGTACGCAACTCCGCTGCGAGTTTCGCGTTTCGGGTCGCTATGTCGCGCAGCGTGGCGTAGACGTGCCAGCCGTCAGCCGCGAATGCGAGGGCGGTCAGCCGGCCGAAGCCGGTGCCGGCTCCGGTGACGACGGCGGTGCGTTGGTTTGACATGATTTCCTCTTTCCGGACCTTTCTGGTCCGATTGTTCCAGAACCCTAACAGATCGCGACCGATCGGTCAAGAAAATTGATCGCAAATCTGGACCACTCGGTCCAAATGTTGTATCATAAACTTGTAATGGGACGGTCTCGTAGCTTTGATTCGGCGGAAACGCAGGATGCGATTTGCTCGCAATTCTGGGACACGGGGTATGCCGCGACGTCGGTCGACGACCTCATGCAGGCCACGGGACTCGGCAAAGGCAGCCTCTACGGCGCGTTTGGGTCCAAGCACGACATGTTCGTTCGCGCGCTGACCGACTACGCGACTGCGGCGCAGTCCGAGTTCCGCGCGACGCTGGAGGGTGACGACGCGGGCGCGCTTCGGCGCCTGCGCTCGTACGTACGCGCGGTCGCCAAGGGCCCCGGCGCCCGGCGCGGCTGCATGTTGGCCAAAGCGATCGCCGAGCTGGCCGGGCGCGATGCCGACGTCGATGCGATCGTCTCGGACTTCGTCAAATCCATGGAACGGACGCTCGTAAAATGCATCCGTCAAGCTCAGCGTTGCGGCGACGTCGCGCGGGATGCCGACGCGCGCCAGCTCGCGCTGATGTTGCTGGCCGTTCTGCGCGGGATGGAGTCGCTCGGCAAGGCCGGTGCCGGCACCGCGACGTTGCGCCTGATCGCCGACGGCGCCTTGGCGAGCCTCACCCTGAGCTTGTCGAAGCGGTCACCCTGAGCTTGTCGAAGGGTGCGCGCATGCGCGTTCTTATGCTCGGTGGAACGATCTTCGCGGGCCGGCACATCGTCGAGGCGTTGCTCGAGCGCGGCCACGAACCCGTACTTTTCCACCGCGGCCGGAGCGGCAGCGAACTCTTTCCCGGCGTGGAGCGTAGTCTCGGCGACCGCGAAACGGACTTGGCGCGCCTGGGCGAGCAGCGGTTCGATGCGGTGGTCGATCCGAGCGGGTATCTTCCGCACGTCGTGGGCACGTCAGCCGCGCTCCTCGCAACGCGCGCGGACCGCTATCTCTTCATCAGCTCGATCAACGCCTACGAGTCGACGGAACGGTCCGTCGAAGGCTCCCCGGTCGCGCAGTTACCGGACGGCGTTTCCGATGCGGTGTACGACGAGCAATACTATGGCCCGCTCAAAGCCCTCTGCGAACGCGCCGCTTGCGAAGCCTTCGGCGCCGATCGCACGATCGTCGTGCGCCCCGGACTGATCGTCGGGCCGTACGACCCAACCGACCGGTACTCATATTGGCCGGCCCGAATGGCCCGCGGCGGCCAGGTGCTCGCGCCCAACTCGCCTGACGACCCCGTGCAGTTCATCGACGCGCGCGACCTCGCGGCCTGGATCGTGACGTTACTGGAAACGCAAGCGCAAGGCGAGTTCAACGCCGTCTCGCCGCGCGACGCCTTCACGCTCGGCGACGTGCTCGAAGCTTGCCGCGCCGCGGCCGCGAACGACGCGCGGTTGACCTGGGTCGAGAACGCTTTTCTCGAAGCCCAGGGCGTCGGGCCGTGGATGGAACTACCGCTGTGGATCCCACCGTCGCTTGGTATTCCCGGCTTCTTCAACATCGACGTGAGCCGCGCGCTTGCAACGGGCTTGCGCGTTCGCTCGCCGCTCGAAACCGCTCGCGACACCCTCGCCTGGCTGCGCACACGCCCGGCCGATCACGTTTGGAGCGCGGGCATGACGCCGCAACGCGAAGCTGAGCTGCTCGCGCTACGTCACGCGAAGGCGTGAGGGCGGGGGCCAAGAGCGCGCCCTTTCGTCGAACAGTTATCGCGCGGGCGAAGGCGTGGCGGAAGGCAGCGCCGGCACGGGCGTGGCCGGAGGTGACGCGGGTAAGGGCGCTCCGGACGACACGCCCTTGGGGCCGGGCGACGCGATCGGCGCGGGCGAAGCTGCGCGCAACGCGCGATAGGGAGGCGGGGTCGGTCGCACGGGCGACTCCGCTCGTAGCGGCGGAAATCCGCTCGCGAGCCGAACGCGCGCGTCACGGCCGTAGCGCGACGACCCGAAGTACAGGTCGACGTAACGCAGCATCGCCGTCGCGTGCTTACGCGCCTCGGGCGTCTGCACGTCCTCGTACAGTTGCGCGAGATGATAGGCGGTGGGCGCGAGCCACGGATCGCGCGGGTAGTCGTGCCGCCAAAGGCGCAGCGCGTTCTCGAGGTTGACGGCCTCGTGGATGACGTCGTGGTCGGTCTTGTACCTCGCGTGATACGCCCGCGCCAGCTTGTCGATGCCGATCCGCACGGAGAGCGGGCTGAATTTGAAAGGACCAAAGTATTGATCGACGGGGGCCGCCGCAGTCGCCTGAAGCGGGCGCGGCGAGGATCCCGCCGACAACGCGACGGCCAGACTCAATAGCGCAGCGGGTAGCACGTCCCTTTGCTACCCCGTTTCGGCCGTCGCCTACGCCCTGACTCACCAGGCCCACGGTTGCCTGCTTACGGGAAGGAGCTTAGAGGAAGCCTCTCGCACGGACTAGCACCCACGTCCCGCTTGCTCGCCGAACGGCGCGCATGGAGGTTTCCCATGATCTTGCACATCAACGGCGCGGAGCACCCCGTCGACGTCCCATCGGACATGCCGCTGCTCTGGGTTATCCGCGACGTCGTCGGCTTTACCGGTACGAAGTTCGGCTGCGGCGTCGCGCAGTGCGGCGCCTGCACCGTCCACCTCGATGGACACGCGATCCGTTCGTGCATCACGCCGGTCGCCGATGCGGCCGGCAAGCACGTCACAACGATCGAAGGCCTCTCGCCCGATAGTTCACATCCGTTACAAAAGGCCTGGATATCCCAGCAGGTCCCGCAGTGCGGCTACTGTCAGTCGGGCCAGATCATGCAGGCCGCCTCCCTGCTCGCGCATACGCCCAAGCCCAGCGACGCGCAGATCGCCGAAACGATGAACGGCAACATCTGCCGCTGCGGCTGCTATAGCCGGATCGCCGACGCGATTCGCGTCGCGGCGAACGAAGGTGCCAACGCGTGAGCACTACGTTTTCACGCGGCAGCTTCATCCGCCTGACCTCGGCGCTCGGCGCCGGTCTCGCCCTCGGCGTTCAGATGCCCGCCCGCGCGACGCCCGAAGCGGCGGCAGATGCGGGCTTCGCGCCAAACGTTTGGGTCCGCGTCGCGCCCGACGAGTCCGTGACGATCTATGTTTCGAAGGCCGAGATGGGCCAGGGCGTCGCGACCGGTTTCTGCACGCTCGCGTCCGAGGAACTCGACGTTCCACTGGACCGCGTCAACTACGTTTTCGCACCGGTGAGCAAGGCGTACGCCGACCCCATCTTCGGCGACATCACGACCGGGGGCAGCACGAGCATGCTCTCGTTTTTCCTGCCACTGCGGAAAGCCGGCGCGACGGCACGCGCGATGCTGGTCCAGGCCGCCGCCGCGGGCTGGGGCGTCGCGCCGGGCGAGTGCACGACCGCGAACGGCGTCGTCACGCACGCCGCCTCACAGCGCCATGCCACCTACGGCAGCCTGACCGCCGCCGCCGCGGCGTTGCCGGTTCCGGCCGACGTCGCCCTCAAGGACCCGGGCGCGTTCACCCTCATCGGTAAGAAAAGCGTGCAACGCGTCGACGTGCCGGCCAAGGTGAACGGAACCGCGAAGTTCGGCATCGACGTCAACGTCCCCGAAATGGTCTACGCGAGCGTCGAGAAGCCGCCGGTCTTCGGCGGCACGGTGGCGTCGTTCGACGCTAGTGCCGCGAAGAAGGTGCACGGCGTCCTGGACGTGGTGCAAATCTCTTCGGGGGTCGCGGTCGTCGCGACCAACACGTGGGCCGCGAAACAGGGGCGCGAAGCGCTGAAGGTCGCCTGGCACGACGGTCCCAACGCAAACCTGAGTTCCGAGGAGCTCTTCGCCGACGCACGCGCCTTGGTTCCGCGCGCAAAGCTCACGGGGTCCAAGGGGAACGTCGCCGCGGTCACGGGCCGCACGCTACACGCGACCTACCAGGGCCCGTTCCTGGCCCATGCGACGATGGAACCGGTGAACGCGACGGCCCACGTGCGGGCCGATGGCGTCGACGTTTGGGCGCCGACCCAGGTAGCCAGCCGTTGCCAGTCCTCAGCGATGCGTATCTCGGGGTTGCCGGCGGATCGGTGCTCGGTGCATACGACCCTGCTCGGCGGCGGGTTCGGCCGCAAGCTCGAAGTCGACGCGGTCGAGGATGCGCTCGAAGTGTCTAAGGCGGTGGGCAAGCCCGTCAAAGTGACGTACACGCGCGAAGACGACGTGCAGCACGATTTCTATCGGCCAAGCAGCGTCAACGTCGTCTCCGGAACGCTCGGCGACGCGGGCAATTTGGTATCGCTCGTGCACACGGTCGTCGCGCCGTCGATCTCCCGCCGCTGGCTGCCGGTGCTCTACAAAGACGGCATCGATCCGTTGGCGCTCGACGGCGTCGCCAACGTCGCGTATGCCGTGCCGAACACCGAAGTGCGATACGCCGAGCAGGAGCGCGGCATACCCGTCGGCTTCATGCGCGCGCCGGCCGCGAACTTCAATACCTTCGCGACCGAATCGTTCATGGACGAACTCGCGCACGCCGCCGGTAAGGATCCGGTGGCCTTCCGGCTCGCGCTCCTCTCGCACGACCCGCGCGCAACCGGCGTACTACAAGCCGTCGCCGCCAAAGCCGCGTACGGAAAGCAGATGCCGGCCGGCCGCGCGCAAGGGATCGCGCTCGGCCTGTGGGGCGGAAGTTACGGCGCGCTGGTCGCCGACGTGTCGCTGCAGGACAAGAACGTCAAAGTGCATCACGTCACGATCGCCGTCGACTGCGGTACGGTCGTCAACCCCGATATCGTGCAGACGCAAGTCTCGGGCGCGGTCCTCTACGGCTTGGCGATGGCGCGCACCGGCAAGATCACCATCAAGAACGGACGGGTCGAGCAGCACAACTTCTACGACTACACCGTCTTGCGCCACGACGACGCGCCGCGCGTCGACGTAACGATCGTGGCGAGTTCGGCGAAACCGACGGGAATCGGCGAGCTCGGCGTCCCGCCCATCGCGCCGGCCATCGGAAACGCCGTGTTCAAGCTAAACGGCAAACGAATCCGGACGCTACCGTTTAGCGACGCGCTCGCCTGAACGGTCCCTTCGTGGCGAGATCAGGGAACGGCGCAGCTACTGCTACGCCGTTTCCGAATCTCGAACACTGAAGGCAAAGCGGGTAACGCCCGTCGCATCCAAAGACCATGCGTGAACCAGACGCCGCGACCGGCGGCCAACGCTGGTCGGCCGAACTCTATGCCGAGCACGGAGCGTTCGTGCCCAAACTCGGCGAGCCCGTGCTCGACCTGCTCGCGCCGCAGCCGGGTGAGCGGATCCTCGATCTCGGCTGCGGCAATGGCACGCTGACCGCGCGCATCGCCGAACTCGGCGCACGTGTGGTTGGCCTCGACGCCTCACCCGAACTGGTGGCCGCCGCGGTTGAGAAGGGTCTTGATACGCGACTCGGCGACGGGCGCGCGCTCGGCTTCAGCGGCGAGTTCGATGCCGTCTTCTCGAACGCGGCCTTGCACTGGATGAACGACCCCGACGCCGTGCTCGACGGTGTCCATCGCGCCCTCGCGCCCGGCGGCCGGTTCGTCGGCGAATTCGGCGGTCACGGCAACGTCGCGTCCATCAGCACCGCGCTCTTGGCGATCCTCGGTGACCGCGCCCCGTCGCGGTTACCCTGGTATTTTCCGACGGCCGATGAATACGCGCAGCGTCTGCGGGCCCACGGCTTCACAGTCATCAGCATCGTCTCCATCCCGCGCCCGACACCGCTGCCGACCGGCATGCGACCCTGGCTCGAAACCTTCGCAAGCCCCTTCTTGGGCGAACTCGCCGAGTCCGAACGCGGCGCCGTGCTCGACCGCGCCGTCGCCTTACTCGCGCCGTCGCTGCGCGATTCCGGCGGCAACTGGACCGCCGACTACGTCCGCCTTCGGTTTCATGCAACGCGCTAGCCTCTCATTACGCTAGCGCGCGTGGTAGGTGCCGTCTTCGAGCGTTAGCGTCACGTCGACGCCGAACAGCCGGCTCAAGCGGCCGGCCTCGAACAGCTCGGCCTTGAGGCCGTCTGCGACGATCGTCCCGTTCGCCAGGAACACGACCCGCTCGATCTCCGGAATCACGTCGGCGAGGTGATGCGTCACCAGCACGATCGCGATGCCGTGGGCCGCGAGCGCGCGCATCGCGTCGCGGAGTTCGCGTTGGGCGGCGAGGTCGAGCGAATTCGAGGGTTCGTCGAAGATCAGGGCGCGCGGCGCGTGGACGAGCGCGCGCGCGATCACGATCCGCTGCAATTCGCCCGACGACAACGTTTCGAGCGAGCGCGAAGATAGGGCGCTCGCGCCGATGTCCGCGAGGGCCTTGTCGGCGGCCGCGCCCATCGCGTCAGTCACCTCGTGCCCCGGTTCCAAAGTCGCGCTACTGAAAAACCCGCTGAGCACGATGTCGCGCGCGGTCGCCCGCGACCGAAGGGCCGCGCCCAAGTCGTTCGAGACGATGCCGAGTTCGCCGCGCAATTCGAAGACGTTCCAGCGCTCGCGCCCGTAGATGCGACAGACCGTCTCGGGCGCCGGAACCGGATAGCATTCGCGGGTGACGAGTTTGAGCAACGTCGATTTCCCGGCGCCGTTGGGGCCGACGATCGCGACGTGCTCGCCATCCTCCACACAGAGGGAAAGACGGTGCAACACTTCGCGTCCACCGCGCAGCACCGTCACGTCTCGAAACTCGAAAAGCGACACCCGTACCGCTTGCCGCGAAGGGACTGCCGCTCCTCCGGCTCAAACCAAGGCGGTGCCCTCCCCGGTCGACGTCGAGCGTTCGCTCATCCACACGTGCGCAGGCGTCGCGCTCGTATACTCAGTCCGCGCGGCATCGTTCGCGGCCAGTTGGATCGACGTTCCGCTCCTGCAACGGCAGCCTGGCGGTTTGCCGTCGCTCTCGATCGTCGTCCCCGCGCGCGATGAAGAGCGTTCGATCGAACGCTGCGTCCGTTCGCTGCTGGCGCAACGCTGGCTCGACCTCGACGTGATCGTCGTGGACGACCGCTCGACCGACGCGACGCCGCAGATCCTCGAACGTCTCGCGCGCGAGGATCCGCGGCTGCGCGTCGTCCGCGGCGAGGAATTGCCCGACGGCTGGATCGGCAAGCCGTGGGCGCTGGCCCAGGGCGCGCGGCTCGCGCGCGGCGAGTGGCTGCTCTTCACCGACGCGGACTCCGTGCACGATCCGGCCGGAGCCGCGTCGGCGCTGTGGCTCGCCACGCGCGCCGGCGTCGACGCGCTTTCGATCGCCACGCATCAGGAACTCGGAACCTTTTGGGAGCGCGCGATCCTCCCGTCGATTCTCGGGATGATCCTCTTCGTTTCCGGCCCCCTCGGCGCCGTGAACGATCCGGCCAAACCGAAGAAAGCGCTCGCCAACGGCCAGTACATCCTGGTCGCACGCCACGCTTATGAGGCACTTGGCGGCCACGCCGCGCTTCGCGGCGAGATCGTCGAGGACGTGGCATTCGCGCGGCGTCTCAAAGCCGACGGCCGCTTCCGTTTCCTCTTGGCGGGCGGCGACCGGCTCGCGAGCGTGCGGATGTACCACTCCCTCGGCGAGATCTGGGCCGGCTTCACGAAGAACGTCTACGTCGGCGCGGACGGCAACCTCGCCGCACTGGCGGGCGGAATCGTCTTCTGTACTGCGATCTCGATCGCCCCGCCGTTGCTGGCCGCGCGGGCGTTTGCGGCCGGCCGCTACGCCGATGCCCTCGAAGCTCTGGCAACGTCGCTCGCGATCGTCGCAACCGCCTCTTGGGGCATGCGCCGCGCCGCCTTTCCGCGCCGCCTCGCGCTCCTGCAGCCCCTCGGCACGGCATTCTTCGCGGCCGTTATTGCAAATTCGACCTGGAGCGTGCTCAGCGGCCGCGGCGTCGAGTGGCGCGGCCGCCGCTACTTCGAACGCCCGGCCTAATCCGCGACCTCGCGAAATCGTTGTTAACCGCGCTGAAGCCGGGTGCCATCGCGGGCGTCACGGTCGCAGCGCCTCGGATCCTCGGTTCCGATGGCCACGACCCGCTGCAAAGCGTTCGGCGTACGCGGCTTGCAGGAAGCGGTTCACGCGGGCGGCGATGACTTCGCGCTCTTCGACGAGCGCGAAGTGGCACGTGTCGAGCAGCACGACTTCAGCGCTCGGAACGTCGCGTTTATACGCCTCGGCGCCCGGCGGAATGAAGAACCGATCGTTGGCACCCCAGATCGCAAGCACCGGCGGCTGATTCGTTCGCAGATACGCTTGCTACTCGGGATAGAGCCTCGGGTTGTGCTGGTAGTCCTTCAGCCGCTTTCTTTCGCCCGGGCGCCTCGAGGAGTGCCTGGTCGAGCGTCCACATCGCGGGGTCGATTGTCGACGTTCCGGTGAGCGTGAGAAAACCGTCAACCGCGGCCTGGCCGGCTGCGCGATCTTTCCACCATTCTGCGAGCGCGGCAACGGCCGGTCCGAAGCCGTCGGTGTAGCGGATCGAACTTTCGTACGACATTAGATCGGGGACGACATCAGGGGCGTTTTTCCGCAAAGGCGATGACGGGGCAATTAACAGTAATTCCGGCCGCGCCAAAGGCCTTGCCGTCGGGCGACGTGACGAGGCCGGCGTCGGCGAATTTTTGCACGTCGCCGTTCGACGTCACCACGGCTTCCTTACCGGACGATGAGGCGGCCTTCGTCCACGCGGCCGGGTAGACGCTCCACATCGGGCTGTAGCCGCTCGCGCCGTAGTTCGCGGCGGGAAACGACGCCTGTACGTTGAGCGGTGAGCCGATGACCGACGCATTCCTGCTGGTCGCGTCGACCCCGAGGTTGCCGTGCAGTGCCGTGAACGGAATTCCTTGCTTCGACCCGTTGAAAAACACGTCGATCGGAATCGCGCCCGCGCTGAGCAACTTCAACCGCGGCGCGTAGGTGGAGCGTTCGACGGCGGCCGGCCCGTCCGCCGATGCATCGGTGCTGATGTACGCGATCGGCTGCCCGTTGGTGAACCCGCGCGCCAGCACGAGCGTCACGGTCGCAGCGTTCGGATCCCTGGTGTCGATGGCGACGACGCGATCGAGCACGTCCGTGTGCCCGGCCAGGTCGTGCGGCGCGTCGCCCGAGGCGACGATCGGGGCGTTATAGACGGGACCGCTCGTGCCGATCCGCACGAGCGGTGAATAGTCGGCGTCGCCGATGCTGCCCGGCTTCGCTTCGGTCGGGTTCCCCATCGCGTCGGTCTTCAGGACCCGCGTCGGCGAGAAGTCGACGGTGCCCGGATAGACGAGCGCGGTGATCGTTCCGCCGGCTCGAGCGATCACCGCTCCGCCGGTCGCGATGAGCGGCGAGTAGAGGACGCCGAGTTTCGCAGCCGTCGCGGCGTCAGATGCGTCCGTGATGACGTACCAGACCGGTCTGCCCTTGGCTCTGCCCTCGTGCAGGGGAAGCGTTACGGTATTCGCCGCTAAGTCGACGGCCTTGGCGCTCGCGAGAACGATGCTCGCGCGCGGTAGCGGCGTTGCGAGCGCCGGCGTGCTCGCCATTGCAAGCCCTCCCAGGATGAGGGCGAAGAGCCTCCGCTTCATGAGATGACCGGCCTTTCTCAGCTTCGCGCCGACGCAAAGCGTTCGGCGTACACGGTTTGCAGGAAGCGGTCCACGTGGGCGGCGATGGCGTCGAGCTCTTCGACGAGCGCGAAGTGGCCCGTGTCGAGCAGCACGACTTCGGCGCTCGGAACGTCGCGCTTATAAGCCTCGGCGCCTGGGGGAATGAAGAACGGATCGTTCGCACCCCAGATCGCGAGCAGCGGCGGCTGATGCGTGCGCAGATACTCTTGCCACTCGGGATACCGACCGGGATTGTGCTGGTAGTCCCACAACAGCGCTTCGGCCGCTTTCTTTCGTCCGGGCGCTTCGAGCAGCGACTGGTCGAGGGTCCACATCGCGGGGTCGATCGACGAGGGGTCACGCGCGCCCGCTTCCCACTGGAATCTCGTCCCGGCGAGCGTGAGGAAACCGTCGACCGCAGCCTGCCCGGCTGCGCGATCTTTCCACCATGCCGCGAGCGGGGCAACGCCTGGTCCGAATCCGTCGGTGTAGATGTTTCCATTCTGCGTGATGATGCCGGCGACGCGCTCCGGGTGTGCGGTCGCTATCCGAAAGCCGACCGGCGCTCCGAAGTCGAACATGTACATGGCGTACCGGTCGAGCTGCAATTGCTCGAGCAGGCCGTTCGTGATCTCCGCGAGCCAATCGAACGTCCACGGAGCATCCTCGGGCGTTGCGCTAAATCCGTACCCCGGAATATCCGGCGCAATAACGTGCCACGCGCCCGCGAGATGTTCGATCAACCCGTTGTACGCGTGCACGCCGCTCGGATGGCCCGAGAGTAACACGATGACCGGCGCCTTGGGATCACCCGCCTCGCGGTAGAACATCTCGACGCCGGCGACGGTGCGGAAGCGATGATGAATCGACGTTTCGTAGGACATCTTACGCCACTCCCTCGTCGAACGTGCCGAGATCGCGCATCGGCGTTGGACTCATCGCGGGTGGAACCGGCAAATAGCGGCGCATCGAAAGCGCGGAGGGAAGTCCGACGAAGAGCGCGTGCCCGATCAGACCGTGGATCACCGTGAGCGGCGTGAGCACCGTGGGTGCGACCGCGCTGAGCGGCAACACCACGAGGTTCATGAAGCACCACACCACCGCGCCATACGCGAGGCCGACGGCCGGCGCATGCGTCCGCACCGTTCGCGAAAACGTGTACAGCGCGGCAAATACGCAAACGGCGGCAAACGAGATGATGAAGTGGAACACGAGGCCCGCGAACGCCGTGGCGAGCCCGCCACGATACGCCGCCGCGCCGAACGCTCCGCTTGCGATGTACTGCAAGACCTGGATCGGGTTCAGGTGCGCCGTCAGCCAGAAATAGACGACGCCGTCGGTCGCATCGAGTAGGGCGACGGCAACGGTGCCGATGGCGACACCATACAAGAGGGATGACGTCACCCCAGGCGACTTCAGTATAAAGCTACGGTTCATGTTGTTTCCTCCAGTCGGTAGCGGTAAAGGTCGCCGCAACATTTCGCCGGCGGCGGGGCTTCGGGAAGTCGCGCGAGCGTCTTATTCGTACGCTCGTGATAGATCTTGGCGGCTAGGTCGTGGAAGTGAAAGAACCCGGAATACGTGAGCTGACCGTCGTTCACGAATGACGCGGTCGACGGATCGGCACGCACGCGCTGATGGATCGCCGGAATCTGGGCGTCGACGGGTCGGCCCGATGCGATCGCGCGGTCGATTTCTCGCGTCACCACTTCGAAGTAGTGTTGCTGTGCGACGATGAGTTCGGGTCCGCCGGCCCGTCCGTGTCCCGGCACCACGATCTCCGGGCGTAAGGCGCGAAGCGCGTCGAGCGTGCGCATCCACGGACCGATCGTGCTGTCGGCCACGGCGTTGTACGGCCCGTTGACCACCAGGTCGCCGGTGAAGAGCACGCGCTTCGCGGGAACCCAGACGACGGCATCCGAGTGCGTATGCCCGACGCCCGGATGGATCATGGCGATCGCATCGCCGCCCGATCCGAACGTCGTTCCGCTCTTCACGTACGCCGGCGACAGGGGGCGGGACGAGCGAAGCTGGGGCAGCGCGCCGGCCATCTTCTGCCAGAGGCCCGGACCGCCGCCGAAGAGTTCCGGCTCAGATTTCGCTAATTCCGAACGCAAACCAGCGTAGGCCACGGGTTGCGCCCCGCGCTCGCTCCAGTATGCGTTGCCGTACGTGTGGTCGAGGTGATAGTGGGTGTCGATGACGCGGACGATGGGAAGTCCGGTTCGTGCCCGTACCGCCGCGAACGCGGCGGCGGCGGCCTCCGGTATGGCCGCGTCGACGATGGTGATGTGCTCGCCGATCGTAATGACGCCGGTGTTGCACGTCAAGGATCGTTCGACGTCTCCCGGGACATAGGCGATGCCGGGTGCGAGAGGCACCAGCTTCGGCGACGCCGCACGGCCTGCCGTTAACGCCCCTGCGGATAGCGCCAGGTTCGCCAGGACGCCGATGAAGTCGCCGCGACTTGGGTGTTCGTGCATGCGGACATCGTAGCGTCGGGCACCGGACGTTGCTGCGGGGAATCGAGGTGCCGCGGCGTCAGAATTTTATGCGCCGGTCGGGCGCAGGTTCGCCCGTCGTTCGGCGAGAATTCGCGGCGACGCTCCCGTCGGCGCACGCTCTCTACCCCTTAATGATCTCTTAAACGATTCGTGGCGAGCACGCGACGTTGGATGCTCCTGGCCGGACGGCAAGTTCTGCAGAAAATCGCAAGATTGGGCAAGACGATGGTGCCTGCGGTTGGCTATCGTCGCTACACGACGTATGGATGACCACACTTCGACGCTCGGTGCGCTCCTGCGGAACGCCCGTGAACGACTGGGGCGGCGCAACGGCGCGCGCGTCCGCCAAGCCGACGTTGCCGAACATGCGGGCATCACCGTCGAGTGGTATGCACGCATCGAACGCGGCAGCGTTCTGCCCTCCTTCGACCTGCTCTCGCGCATCGCGGCGACGTTATGTCTGTCCTCGCGGGAACGCGTCGAGGCCCTGCGCTTCGTCGTTCCGGATCTCTTGCGCCGCGACGACGTTGACCCGGCGGCCGAACCCGCCGGGCGGGCGGCCCGCGAACTACGCGCCTATCGCCGCTTTCATCAAAGGGCCGAATCCGCTTCGACACCGCACGAACTGATCGACATGGCAGTAGCGACCGTTATGGAAGGACTTCCGCAGATTCCCTTCGCCAGCTGCATGTCGAGGAGCTCCACGAACGATCGTTGGCTCCATCGATCCGCAGTTCGCCCCGACATGGCGGAGGCGATCAATCAGTCGGCGCCGCTCGACGACCGCGCCATCCAGAAAGCGCAACTCGATCAGGATGGCCTGCACTTCATCGGCTCGTCCGACTATGGGACCGCGTCGATCCCCCACCTGCGAGATCGGAACACTCACACCGAGCTTCGCTCCGGTTTCGGTGTTCGTATTCCGTTGGCTGACGCTTTTATCGGCTATTGCCGCAACGAGCGAGGAGCCCCGAATACGGACCACATCCTCTTCTTAGCCGGCATCAGCAACATACTGGCGCTAACCATGCGCGGCTCGCCCCTTCCACAGGGCTCGCCCCTTCCACAGGGCTCGCCCCTTCCACAGGCCTCGCCCTTCGAAAGGGCTCACACTTCGACTCAGGGTGACAGGGTGAACCTGTCATCGATGTCACCCTGAGCTTGTCGAAGGGTGAGCTTGTCGTCCTTCGACAGGCTCAGGATGACGGACGGGTGCGTGTCACCCTGAGCTTGTCGAAGGGTGAGCTTGTCGAAGGGTGAGCTTGTCGTCCTTCGACAGGCTCAGGATGACGGACGGGTGCGTGTCACCCTGAGCTTGTCGAAGG